>Ga0115026_10000311_pt1 | contig 12391 bp, 11 predicted proteins | sample Mud_0915_D1_FD_83878 | JGI IMG/M metagenome (GOLD analysis project Ga0115026, IMG submission 83878) | Wetland microbial communities from Old Woman Creek Reserve in Ohio, USA - Mud_0915_D1 | ecosystem: Environmental > Aquatic > Freshwater > Wetlands > Sediment ...
ACGATTTTCCCAATTGACAAACACCCTTACTGTGTCATGTTATGATCAATCAGGACGCATAAGGTGGGAATTAGCCTGAGTCCACTCACCATCGAAGGCAGCGCGAGAATGAAGTGACTCGAGTCTGAAAAATAGTCCTCGATTGCGATTTGCCATGACCCCGTACGAGCCTTGTTGCGCGCAGGCGCGGGCGGGATCGGGGTCACCAAGGGGGTCACGGGCTTCGGGAGGGGGAGCCCGAGGCCCCCTTGTTTTTTGCGTTGTGATCGGCGTCGACATCGTCGCCGATCGAAACATGCGCGCGGGAAGGACGGACAACCGGAGGGGAATCCTTGACAGGTCCGGGAGGCTTTGATATCAAGGCACCGCGGCACAAAGAAAAACGCGTTACACCGAACTGAGGGCGGCATGCCTCTCGGAACGGATCCTCCAGAGAATGAACGGCGACCTGGCCGGAAACCGGCAAGGTCGCCGTTTCGTTTTTTCGCCGGACGTGACGTAGCCGATTCCCGAGATGGGATCTGAGGTGAATCCCGTGCCCATCGCGGTGTTGACGCTGCTGCGGTTGCACGAAACGATGGTGCGCATCCGGATCTTCGAGCGGCGCACGGAGCAACTCTTCCTGGAGAAGAGAATCCCCGGTTTCATTCATCTTTACATCGGTCAAGAGGCGATCGCGGCGGGCGTGATCACGCAACTCCGGGACGACGACTACCTGACCAGCACGCACCGCGGCCACGGCCACATGCTGGCCAAGGGGGCCGACAGCAAACGCATGATGGCGGAGCTGTTCGGGAAAGAGACGGGATACTGCAAGGGCAAAGGCGGCTCGATGCACATCATGAACTTCGCCATGGGGGTTCTCGGGGCCAACGGCGAGGTAGCCGGCGGCATCCCCATCGCGGCCGGCGCGGGGATGGCCATCCGCCTGATCAGGAAGACAGACCAAGTGGTAGCGTGCTTCTTCGGGGACGGGGCGTCGAATCGAGGCGCGTTCCACGAGGGGTTGAACTGGGCGGCCATTTACCGGTTGCCCATTGTCTTCGTCATCGAGCACAACTGCTATGCCTCGACCATGCCCACCACCGAATCCACGTCGGTGAAAGATATTGCCGTCCGCGCCGCGGCCTACGGCCTGGACGGCGTCACGGTGGATGGGAACGATGTGCTCCAGGTCTACCAGGCCGCGAGCGAGGCCATTCAGAGGGCCCGGCGGGGCGAAGGGGCCTCCGTGATCGAGGCCAAGACGTACCGCCTCAAGGGACACTTCGTCGGCGATCCCCAGAAATACCGAGAGCCGGCAGAGGTGCAGGAGCGATGGGCGAGCGAGCCCATCGCTCCATTCGAAAGGTACCTTTCCGGCATTGGACTGCTGGGTGACGCGGAGCGCGCGGCGGTCTGGGCCCGCGCGGAGCAGGAGATGGGCGAGGCGGTGCGCTTCGCGGAACAGAGTCCCTATCCCGAGCCCGAAAAGGCCCTCGCCGATCTTTTTGCTGTGGACGCCGGCTACGACTACTGACGGAGTCCCGCCATGGCCATCGAGATGACGTACGCGGACGCCATTTGCCGGGCGCTGAAAGAGGAGATGGCCAAGGACCCGACGATATTCACCTACGGGGAGGATATCGCCAAACAGGGGGGAATTTTCGGCCAGTACAAAGGCCTCCTGGGCACGTTCCACGATCGGGTCATCGATACGCCCATATCGGAAGAGGTCATCTACGGCTCTGCGGTCGGCGCAGCGCTGGCCGGATGTCGCCCGGTGGTCGAGTTTCACTTCGCCGACTTCCTCTTCACCGGAATGGGCGCCATCGTCAATCAGATCATGAAGATTCGGTACATGGCGGGAGGCCAGGGGCATCTTCCGATTATCCTCCGCGGTCCGGATGGCCGGGCCAAGTCGGCAGCGGCGCACCATTCCCAGAGCGTCGAAACCCTCTTCATGCACATTCCAGGCATCAAAGTCGCGATCCCCTCCACGCCCGCGGACGTATACGGCCTCTACAAGACGGCCCTGACGCAATTCGATCCGGTCATCTTCTTCGAGCACAAGCTGCTCTATGCCCTGAAGGGCGACGTGCCCGAGGAGGAGACCTACATTCCGTTCGGTGTCGCCGACATCAAGAGGCCCGGCGCGGACGTCACGCTGGTCGCGACGGGTCGCATGGTGCACGAAAGCCTGCGCGCGGCGGCCACGGTGGCCCAGGCGGACGGAATCCAATGCGAAGTGCTGGATCTGCGAACGCTTGTGCCGTGGGACAAAACGGCGGTGCTGGCCTCCGTACGGAAAACGGGGCGGCTGATCACGGTCCACGAGACCTGGCGGCGGGCCGGCTGGGGGGCTGAGATCGCCGCGACGGTCCAGGAAGAGGCCTTCGATGCCTTGGACGGGCCCATCAGAAGGACCGGCGCGAGGAACGTTCCCGCCCCGTTCAGCCCGCCTCTGGAAGATTACGTGATGCCGAGCGCGGACTGGATCGTGGAGGAGGTCCGGGAGACCTGCAAAACGCACGCTCGGTGAAGATTTGGGGCAGGAGGCAGAAGCATCTGCCGCTAGGAAAGGAGGGAGAGAGGAAAGACCCGGTGTGACAACAGACGAAACCTGGGACACCCTACGCATATCACAGGAGGAGACACGAAATGAAAGCTCGGGTGTTGGTTTTCCTGGCTATTCTTGCCATGGTAACCGTATCGGTCGCCGTTGCGGGCGAGGTCCAGAAGCCGATCCTGTGGAAGACTCAGAGCGTCTTTCCCCTCAACATGCCGCTGACGGACAACGCGCTCGCGCTGTGGGCGAAGAAGGTCCAGGAGATGGCCGGCGGCCGGCTCAAGATCGAACTGCACGGCGAAGGCGAGATCGTGAAGGGGCCGGAGCTGTACAACGCTGTCCGCGACGGCATCCTGGACGCCGGCCAGAACACGCCGGCCTGGCAGAAGGGCCGTTTCCCGGCTGGCGACCTGTTCTACACCCTGCCGGGCGGCGTGACGGAGTACCACGACTACATCCTCTGGGTGTACGCCGGCGGCGGCTGGCAACTCGCCCAGGAGATGTACAAGAACGAAGTGATCGTCTTCCCGCTGGGCCTCACGCCTCCCGAGGAGATCTGGACCAACAAGGAGATCAAGAGTATCAAGGATTTCAAGGGGCTGAAGATGCGTAACGCCGGGCTCAGCATGGAACTGTTCCAGAAACTTGGTGCCTCCGTGGTCCTGATGGCCGGGGGTGAGGTGGTGCCGTCACTGCAGCGCGGGGTCATCGACGCCGCCGAGTTCTGCGACGCCTCCATGGATGTGGCGCTCGGCCTGCACGAGGTGGCCAAGTACGTGATCGGTCCGCCCATCCACATGGGATCCAACATGTTCCAGTTGCTGGTGAATCCCAAGGCCTGGAACGCCCTTCCCGCCGACCTCAAGTCCATCGTGCGCGAGGCGACGATCTCCGCGACCCTGGAAGGCTATGCACGACACTGGGGGGAGGCCATCAAGGCGTTCGAGAAGATTAGGCAGAAGGTGAAAGTCCTCCGGCTCTCGCCGCAGGACCAGGCGGAGGCGCGGCGCCTCTCCATCGAGATCCTGGAGGAGAAGTCCGCGAAGGATCCGTTCTTCAAGAAGGTCTGGGAGTCCCAGCGGGACTTCAAGAAGGCTTACCAGCCATACCACAACTTCACGGCATTCAGCGCCGCCGAGTGACGGAACGAAGCGCTTGAGAGGGGCCATCCGTGCATGGTCACCCCTTCCGGGGTGACTATGCACGTTCCGGCCCAGTGGGCGATCGAGCGGACGACGATCTGTGAAGGCGCGGGGTCATCGCGCCGCGATGCTCGGAGGTCCGATGCAAGCCATCAAGTGGATTGACACGCTCAGCCTCTGGTCTGGCACGCTCATCGCGTGGCTGGCGATCCCGCTGACCGGGATCGTCACCTACGAGGTCTTCATGCGCTACGTCATGAACATGCCGACCCAGTGGGTCTACGACGCGTCCTGGATGCTCCACAGCACGGCGTTCCTGATCGCCGGCGCGTACACGCTCTCCGTCAAGCGGCACGTCCGGATCGACATGCTGTACAACATCCTGTCCAAGCGCGGGAAGGCAATCTTCGATCTCCTGATCTTCGGTGTGGTCGTCCTTCCGGTGATGGGAGTCCTCACCTGGGAGGGGGTCGCGTACGCCGCGGAGGCCTGGTCCACGGGCGAGAAGCTCTCCACGAGCCTCTGGGAGTTCCCCTCGGCCCCGATCAGGACCATGATCCCCGTGGGCTTTTTCCTGGTGCTGCTGCAAACGGTGGCGGAAATCCTGCGCTGCCTTCAGGTCATCCGGACGGAGAGCCACCCATGACCACAGAATACATCGGACTGGTGATGCTCGGCGCCTTGGTGCTCATGGTGCTCAGCGGGGTTCACCTGGCGTTCTCCATGATGTTCGTGGCCGTGGTGTTCGGCCTCATCTATCGCGGCCCGGCGGTCTTCACCCTCTTCATGCACAATACCTTCGGCACGATGCAGAACGAGATCCTGATCGCCGTTCCGCTGTTCGTCCTCATGGGAGCGATCCTCGAAACCAGCGGCGCGGCGGACCGGCTCTTCGAGACCATGTTCCAGCTCCTCGGGCCGGTGCGCGGAGGGCTGGCAATCACCACGGTGATCATCAGCACGATCTTCGCCGCGTGCACCGGGGTGATCGCCGCCTCGGTCACGATGATGGCCCTGATGGCCCTCCCCGCCATGGTCAAACGCGGCTACGACCATGCGCTGGCCAGCGGCGTGGTGTGTGCGGGCGGGACGCTGGGAATCCTGATCCCGCCGAGCGTCATGCTGGTCATGTTGGGTCCGATGTGCAACCTCTCGGTCGCAAATCTTCTGGCCGGCGCCGTCCTCCCCGGCCTCACGCTCTCCGGCCTCTACCTGCTCTACATCATCGTCCTGTGCTGGTGGCGGCCCTCGGTCGGGCCGGCCATCTCCATCGAGGAGCGGCACGAGGCGAAGGGCAAGCTACTCCTAAACACGGCGTTTTATATGCTGCCGATGATCTTCCTCCTCCTCTCCGTCATGGGATCGATCCTGGCGGGAATCGCGTCCCCCACCGAGGCGTCTGCCCTCGGGACCGTGGGGTCCATGCTGGTGGCCGCCCTCTACCGAAATCTGAACCTGAAGACGCTCCGGCGGGCCGTGTACGAGACCGTCCTGGTGACGTCCATGGTGTTCTACGTGATCGTGGCGGCCAGCATGTTCACCTCCCTCTTTCTTTACACGCGCGGCGGCTCCGTCATCGAGCAATTCGTCCTGGAGCTGCCGGTGAGCCGCTGGGTCATTCTTGCGTTGATGATGTTCATCCTCTTCATTCTCGGGATGCTGATCGACTGGATCGGGATCCTGTTCATCACGATCCCGATCTTCCTGCCGATTGCAACGAAACTTGGTTTCAATCCTCTCTGGTTCGTGGAGTTGATCGCCGTCAACCTCCAGATGTCCTTCCTGAGCCCCCCCTTCGCCTACGCCATCTTCTTCGTCAAAGGGGTGGCGCCGCCGGAGGTCACGACGCAGGACATCTATCGCGGTGTCGTTCCCTTCATGGCCCTGCAAGCCATCGGGCTGACACTGTGCATCGTGTACCCGCAGATCATTCTGTGGCTGCCCAGCTGGACGGGGCAATGAGAACGAGGTGCTGACCATGGGGGAACGCGTGCGAGGGAAGGCGATCATCGTGACGGGGGCGGGCTCGATCGGGCCGGGCATGGGCAACGGCAAGGCGTCGAGCATCCTGTACACCCGTGAAGGCGGCCGAGTCCTGCTGGTGGACCAGAGCCTCGACGCGGCCAAGGAGACGTGCCGCCTCATCGAGGCGGAGGGCGGGACGGGCATTCCATTCGCGTGCGATGTCACGTCCTCGGCCGAATGCCAGAGGATGGTCGAGGCCTGCCTCGCCGCCTTCGGCAGGGTGGATGTGCTCCACAACAACGTGGGGGTCACTTTTCCAGGAGGGCCGGTGGAGCTGGCAGAAGAGCAGTGGGACCGGCTCATGCGGATCAATGTGAAGAGCATGTTCCTCACATGCAAGCACGCGCTGCCACACATGGAGCGGCAAGGCGGGGGCGCGATCGTGAACATCGCCTCGATCAACGCGATCCGCAGCCTGCCGGCGATCGCCGTCGCCTACGCGGCTTCCAAGGCGGCGGTCATCGCGCTCACCCGAGAGGTCGCCGTGCAGTACGCGGCCAAAGGGATCCGCGCCAACGCCATCCTGCCGGGCCTGATGGACACCCCCATGGTCATCGCTCAGCTGACGAGCGCCTACGGCGGGGACGTGGAGGAGATGCTCCGGCGGCGGGCCAAACTGTGCCCCACGGGCAAACAGGGAGACGCCTGGGACACCGCACGCGCGGCGCTGTTCCTCGCCTCCGACGAGGCGAAGTATATCAACGGGACGACGCTCGTCGTGGACGGAGGCTTGACCTCAACCCTCGGGTAGGCGCTGCGCCGCCGGCGCCGGGTCGTGAGGCCGCGCGCGGTAGGGTGGGCGGCGCGGAAAGGCATCGACCGTGAACATGCGGGCCCTGGTGAAGGAAACGGACAACACGACGATGAGGCTGTTCGACGTGCCTCGACCCGAGCCCGGGCCGGGAGAGGTCCTCGTCAAGGTCCGCGCGGCGGCCGTCTGCGGGACCGACCTCCATATCGCCCAGTGGACCCCCTGGGCCCAGCGGGCCGGGATCCGGCTGCCGCTCGTCATGGGGCACGAATTCTCCGGAGAGGTCGTCGCGCTCGGCCCGGACGTGAAGGGTGTGCGAGCGGGCGACTACGTGGCGGGGGAGACCCACGTTCCCTGCGGGCAATGCTTCCAGTGTCGGAACGGCCTCCAGCACATCTGCGGCAACCTGAAACTCTTCGGCATCCATCGGGACGGCTGCTTCGCCGAGTATGCGACGATCCCGGCGATCTGCGCCCACCGGATCCCGACAACGATCCCGCCTAACGTCGCCGCCATGCTCGAGCCGCTGGGGACGTCCGTGCGGGCGGTCCTGGAAGTGCATCCCGCGGGCGAAACCGTCGCCGTGCTGGGCTGCGGTCCCATCGGGCTCTTCGCCATCGCCGCCGCCAAGGCCGCGGGGGCCGCCCGGGTGATCGCCACGGATGTCCGCGAGGAGCGGCTGAAGCTCGCGCGAGCAGTGGGGGCCGATCTGACGCTGGACGCGCGGCAGGTGAAGGTGGCGGACGTCATCCTCCAGGAGACGGGTGGTGTGGGGGTGGATGCCATCGTCGAGGCTTCGGGTAGCGTGCCGGCCATCGAGGGGGCCTGGAAATACCTCCGCAAGGGGGGAAAAGTCGCGTTGATCGGGCTGCCATCCGATCCCGTCCGCGTGAACCTGGGACCGGACGTGATCTTCAAGGAGGCCCGTATCATCGGCATCCACGGTCGGGAGATGTTCGCCACTTGGACGAGAATGGAACACATGCTGGAGCGCGGCATGCTCCGCGTCGATCCCGTTATCACGCATGAGATGCCGCTGGAACGGTGGGCGGAAGCCTTCCGGCTTCTGGAGGAAGGACAGGGCGGCAAGGTGATCCTCACACCCTAGCGGTCGCGAGCAGCGGGATGCGTCGGAGACGCCGAGGAGAGGCGGGGGGCAAAGCATGGCGAGCGATGCGGCACTGATCGTGGCGATGTACGAGCGGATGCTCGTCATCCGGCAGTTTGAGGAGCAGGCCATCGCGCTCTTCGAGCGGGGCCATATCCGCGGGAACGTGCATCCCTGCATCGGGCAAGAGGCGGTCTCGGTGGGCGTCTGCGCCAACTTGCGGCGGGACGACTACATGACGAGCACCCACCGCGGGCACGGCAACTGTCTGGCCAAGGGGGCCGACCCGAAGCGCATGATGGCGGAGCTGCTCGGCCGAAAGACCGGTTACTGCAAGGGGAAGGGCGGCTCCATGCACATTGCGGATTTCGACGGCGGGAATCTCGGGGCCAACGGTATCGTGGGAGGTGGATTCCCGATCGCGACGGGCGCGGGGATCGGGATTCAGAACCGGGGTACGGATCAGGTCGTCGTGTGTTTCTTCGGGGATGGAGCCGCCAACCAGGGGACGTTCCACGAGAGCCTGAACCTGGCCGCGCTCTGGAAGCTCCCGGTCCTGTACGTCTGCGAGAACAACCAGTACGCGCTCTCCACGCCGCTCCGCGAGTCGGTCGGACTTCCCGAGTTGTCCGAGCGGGCGCGCGGCTATGGCATCCCCGGTGCCCGGGTGGACGGGAACGACGTCCTCGCAGTCCACGCCGCGGCCGCAGAGGCCGTCCGGCGCGCGCGGGCCGGCGAGGGGCCAACCCTTCTGGACTGCCTCACCTACCGGTTCTTCGGCCATTTCACCGGCGACAAAGGGCACGGGATCACCTACCGGACCAAGCAGGAAATGGAGGAGTGGCGGAACCGCTGCCCGATTGCGCGGTTGCGACGGCACCTTCTGGGTGCCGCCATGGCCACGGATGCGCAGCTCGAGAAGATCGAGACGCAGGCTCAGGCCCTGATCGCCGCGGCCGCCCAGTACGGCTTGGACAGCCCCTGGCCGTCCCCGGAGGAAGCGCTGGAAGACGTGTTCGCCTAACAGCCGAGGAGGAGACCGCTGTGCCGGAGATGACGTTCGTCGATGCTTTGCGTCTGACTCTCGAGCAGGAGATGCAGCGAGATCCGTCCCTCATGCTGATCGGCGAGGACATCGGGCGGTACGGCGGAATCTTCGGGGTGACGCGGGGGTTGCTCGACCAGTTCGGCCCCAAGCGCGTGCGGAGCACGCCGATTTCGGAGTCGACCATCATCGGCGCGGCGCTGGGCGCGGCCATGACGGGAATCCGGACCGTGGCCGAGCTGATGTATGTGGACTTCACCACGTGCGCCATGGACCAGATCGTGAACCAGACGGCGAAGATGCACTACATGTCCGGCGGGAAGCTCAAAGTCCCTCTGGTGATCCGCACGCACGAAGGGGGTGGGCGGGGGAACGCGGCGCAGCACTCCCAGTGCCTGGAGGCCTGGTTCCTGCATGTCCCCGGCCTGAAGGTCGTCCTGCCCTCGACGCCTGGCGATGCCAAGGGGCTTCTCACCGCCGCCATCCGGGACGACAACCCCGTTCTCTTCATCGAGCACAAGCTGCTCTATTCCACCAAGGGCCAGGTGCCGGAGGGCGAACACGTCGTTCCCCTGGGCCGGGCGGAGATCAAGCGCGCGGGCCGGGACGTCACGATCGTGACGATCTCCCACACGGTGCTGAAGGCCCTGAGGGCCGCGGCGCGTCTGGCCGCCGAAGGCATCGAGGCCGAGGTGATCGATCTGAGGACGCTCGCGCCGCTGGACCTTGGATGTGTCCTCGACTCCGTCCGGCGGACCAACCGGGTTGTCATCGCCCACGAGGCCTGCCGCCGCGGAGGGTTCGGCGGAGAGCTGGCCGCGCAGATTCAAGAGGAAGCCTTCGACTTCCTGGACGCGCCTATCCAGCGCGTGGGCGCGCTCGACGTGCCCATTCCGTACAGCAAGCCCATGGAAGAGTACGTGATCCCCGACGAGGAGTGGATCATCGCTGCCGCAAAGCGGGCCCTGGGAAAGAAATGAGGCAACCCAACAAAATCCTGGTTAGTAGGCTCCCGAGTCCTCAACGTCTCCTCTGAGCATTGGGCGCGCCTATCATTCTTTCCGGCAGCCTTTCCGAAAGCCCCACGTGATGGAACCATTTGTGCCTCTTGTGCTTCTTGTGGCTAAATGTTCTCCTGCGCTTCCCCGCATACCTACCGCTTGAATACCTTGCCACCGCCGGCTTGTGCCGGAAGGTCACCCGCGTTATAGTGACTGGGTCGCGCGAAGCGATGCGGTCTGCGTTGGTCATTTGTCATTGGACATTGGTCATTCCATATGCGTCACCTCGTCATCGGCACGGCCGGCCACATCGACCACGGCAAGACCACCCTGGTGAAGGCCCTCACCGGGACGGACACGGACCGCCTGAAGGAGGAGAAGGAGCGGGGCATCTCCATCGAGCTGGGATTCGCGTTCCTGAACCTGCCGGACGGCACGCGAGCGGGAATCGTGGATGTGCCTGGCCACGAGCGATTCGTGAAGACCATGGTCGCCGGGGTCGGGGGGATCGACCTCGTCATCCTGGTCATCGCCGCCGACGAAGGGGTCATGCCCCAGACGCGAGAGCACCTGCACATCTGTGAACTGCTGCAGGTCAAGCGGGGCTTGGTTGCCCTTACCAAAGCGGATCTGGTAGAGGCCGAGTGGCTGGAGATGGTGCAAGCCGACGTGGCCGAGTTCCTGAAGGGCACCTTCCTGGCCGGATGCCCGATCGTCCCGTGCTCCGGGACCACGGGACAAGGACTGCCGGCCCTCTTGGAGGCCATTCAAGCACAGGCCGCGGCTGCCGAGCCCAAGCGGACGCAAGCGATTGTCCGCCTGCCCGTCGATCGGGTGTTTAGCATCAAGGGTTTTGGAACGGTGGTCACGGGCACGCTGTGGAGCGGCAGGCTTTCCGTCGGGGATGAGGTCGCGATTCTGCCGCGAGGTCTCCGATCCCGCGTGCGCCGCCTGCAGGTGCACGGCGAGACCGTGGAGCACGCGGAAGCCGGCCAGCGCACTGCCGTGAACGTGCCGGAGCTGGAAGTGGCCGAGATCGAGCGAGGCGATGTGCTGTGCCTCCCCGACACGCTTCGTCCATCGCAGAGCTTCGAGGCGACCGTGTCGCTTCTGGCGGACGCCCCGCGGCCCCTTGGCAACCGGTCGCGCGTTCGTTTTCACCTGGGCACCAGCGAGATTTTGGCTCGCGTGGTCCTCCTGGATCGGGATGCGCTCTCGCCCGGCGAGCGAACGTATGCGCATGTGCGTCTGGAGAAACCGTCGGCTGCGCTGCCCGGCGATCGCTATGTCATCCGGCGATACTCGCCCGCCGTCACGATCGGCGGCGGCACCATCTTGGATCCGAATCCCCCCAGGGGTCGCCGCACCCGTGCCAAACTGATCGAGCATCTGCAGGTGCTGGAGCGGGGCCGGCCGACCGAACGGGTAGAGCGACACCTGCTTGCCTCTGGGTTCGCTCCCATGACAGTGGAGAAGATGCGCGCACGATGCGACCTGGACCAGGCCGCCGTGTCGGACGCCCTCCGGGAACTCATCGACAGCGGGCGCGCCGTCCAGGTTGGGCCGAAGGAGGGCGCCGGGGTCTTGCACGCGGACCGCGTCGACGCGCTCCAGACCGACGTGCTCGGCCGGCTCGCGGACTTCCACGCCAAAGAGCCGCTGAAAGACGGCTTGGCCAAAGAGGAGTTGCGGAGCAAACTCCCCGATCAGTTGCCGTCCGCCACGTTCGTCTGGGTGCTCGGGCGCCTCGCCGCCGCGGGGAAGATCGCCGTCGAGCGCGACAAGGTGCGGTTGGCAGGTTTCCGACCGAAGTTGTCGGCGGCCGAGGAGGAGCTGAAGGCAACGATCGAACGAGCCTTCCGGGAGAGCGGATTTCAGCCGCCTGCGCCCGATGCGGTGCTGGGCGGTCAAAAAGGCGACCGAAAGCTGGGCCACGCGGTCTTTCGCCGGTTGGTGGACGACGGGATTCTGGTCAAGGTGGGAGAGGACGTCTTTCTGCATCGGGACAGCCATCAGACCATGCGCGACCGCGTCGTGGCGTACTTCCAGAACCAGCCCAGCATCAACGTTGGGACGATGAAGGATTTGTTCGGCGTATCGCGAAAGTATGCCATACCCTACCTGGAGCACCTCGACGCCATCCGGATCACGCGGCGTCAGGGGGACGAGCGGGTGCCGTATAGATAAGGAGCGGGGGAGAGGGAAGCTGGCAGCAGGCGGCTGGCAGCGAACAAGGACGCAAATCGCGAAGCGGAGAGCGCTAAGGGTGGATCGCTGAGTGCCCCGTGCTGATGGCTGACCGGTGAAAGCTGATTGCTGATGGCTTTCGCACGCCTTTTCCATTGACAGTCCGCCGCTCCTGGGGGATGCTAACTTTTATTTGCAGTACGGCTGCGGACGGAGACGCTCGGCAAACGGCGTGGCAGCGTTTTTCAGGGTGGTGCTGCGGCATCCTGCCTGAAAGCTGACCGCTGGAGGCTGACCGCTCTTGAGCGAGGAGAACTGCCATGTTCGGGTTGGGATTGCCGGAACTGGTGATCATTTTGGTGATCGTCATTCTGATTTTCGGCGCGAGCCGCCTCGGAGACATCGGATCCGGTCTGGGCAAGGCGATCCGAGGATTCAGGGATTCGATGGCGGGGAAAGACGCTATCGACGTCACGCCAAAAAAAGACGACGACTCGAAGAAGAAAGCCTGACGAAGACTCGCGAGCCCGCTCAGAGAGTCAAGCCTTAAATCTGTTGGTCACCCCTTTTCGCTCCTCTCGACA
>Ga0115026_10000313_pt1 | contig 12379 bp, 15 predicted proteins | sample Mud_0915_D1_FD_83878 | JGI IMG/M metagenome (GOLD analysis project Ga0115026, IMG submission 83878) | Wetland microbial communities from Old Woman Creek Reserve in Ohio, USA - Mud_0915_D1 | ecosystem: Environmental > Aquatic > Freshwater > Wetlands > Sediment ...
GAGGGACGTGTATGTGGCGACAACTTGTGGCAGGGCTGGTATTTACGGCCATGACGGGTGCAAGCCTCGGTGGTGAGCAGTCGGTGCTGCGCTTGCCGCCGCCGCAGACCGAGGGCGGCAAGCCCCTCATGCAGGCGCTGAAACTGCGGCAGTCGGCACGCGAGTTCAGCCCCCAGGCGTTGCCGCCCCAGTTGCTGTCCAATCTGCTGTGGGCCGCGGCCGGGATCAACCGTCCGCAGTCGGGCAAGCGAACCGCGCCGTCGGCGCGCGACTGGCAGGAGATCGACATTTACGTCGCCACCGCGGAAGCGGTATACCGCTATGATGCCAGGGATCACCTGCTGCGGACCGTGGTCGCGCGTGACCTGCGCGTGCTGACCGGCAGCCAGGATTTTGTCGCCCAGGCGCCGGTCAACCTGGTTTATGTCGCCGATCTGAACCGCATGCGTGATGCGAGCGCCGACCAGAAGGACTTTTATGCCGCGGCCGACGCCGGTTTCATCGCCGAGAACGTCTACCTGTTCTGCGCCTCCGAAGGTCTCGCGGTCGTAGTGCGCGGCTCGATCGACCGCGAGGCATTCGCCGCGGCGCTCGGGCTGGCGCCGCACCAGCGGGTCGTCCTCGCCCAGACCGTCGGCTATCCGCCGGCGCGACGCTGACGCCTCCTGGCCGTCGACCGGCAGCGTTGTGCTCGGCTACAGTAGCGGGCATGAGTGACTGGCATGTCTACATCGTCCGCTGCGCCGATGGCAGCCTGTACACCGGTGTGGCCATCGACGTGCGCGCGCGGATCGCGACCCACAATGCCGGCCAGGGCGCCAAGTACACCCGCGGCCGGCGGCCGGTGAAGCTGGTCTATCGCGAACCCGCCGGCAGCCGCGGCGCGGCGCTCAAGCGCGAGGCCGCCATCAAGCGTTTGCCGACTGCGGTCAAGCGCGCGCTGGTCGCGGCAGCGCGGCGGCGACCGCGCACGCGTTGATGGGTGCCGGCCCTGACCGCTCCTGCGGGCCTGACTGTTTCAACCGGCGCTGCGATAAATCGCAACTGACGCCACCGCCGGTTCCCGCAGGTTGGGGTGAGCGCAGGTCCGGACCACTCACGCGAAGCTGCGGTACAGCGCCACCGACGCGACCGCCAGCGCCATGATCGCGATCCCAAGCGCCGCCGTGGCCAGGGCCGGCATGGCGGCGCCGGTGCTGGGCGTTACCAACGCGGCCGGTTGCGGATCGGCCACCGCGGTCGGGTCGGTGGCCTGGTGCAGGAACGAAATCAGCTTGCGAATCGTATCGTCGCCGAAGCTGTAGGGATTGAACTCCTTCAGGCCGCTGTTCTGCAGCAGGCGGCGGATGCCGTCATTGACCGCCAGGTACTTCATCGACCAGCTCTTGAAGCGGCGCTCGCCGACCGGGCGGCGCGACAGCACCTTGATGTCCTGGTGGCGCGGGTCGGTGGCGATGCGCCGGTACACAGCCTCCACGTCGTTCGCCGCCCCTTCCAGGCACTGGAAGAAATGGCCATCGCTGTAGCACAGCACACCGCCGACGTTGTGGCGCGGATTGTTGCGCCGCGATTGCGACAGGATGCGCGACACCTCGGGTTCGACCCCGCCGCCCCCGACCGGGGTGAAGGCGGCACGGCTTGCATAGACGAGTTCGACGATTTCAGTCATGACATGTTTCCCGCTGACAGTTGAATGAACCAAGAAAGCTTCTTATCGCAGATGAACGCAGATCCGATTTGCCCGATTTGAGGATCAATGCGAATGCCCGGGACTACCATCGCCAAATCCGCGTTCATTTGCGTCATACCTGCGTTCATCTGCGTTTCAGGAATCTTTGAACCTGTTTTCGGTGACCGGCAGCTCAGCCCGGCCCCGGCACCAGCGCCGCGCGCCGGTTGCCGGGTTTGGCCAGCAGCATGTGCACGTCGCCAAGCGCCCGCTCCGCGAATCCGCCCTCGCAGTAGCTGAGGTAGAACTCCCACATGCGGATGAACTCCTCCGGGTAGCCGAGGGCGCGCACCGCGTCGAGGTTGCGCAGGAAGTTCTCGCGCCAGACTCGCAGCGTGGTGGCGTAGTGCGGGCCGATGTCCTCGAGGTGGGCGAGCTTCAGGTCGCTGGCGCGGGTGGTGGCGTCGAGCATCGCCGTGACCGACGGGATGGTGCTGCCCGGGAAGATATGGCGCTGGATGAAGTCCACCGACTTGCGCGCCTGCTCGTAGCGCTGGTCGGCGATGGTGATCGCCTGCAGCAGCATCAGGCCGTCGTGCTTGAGCAGCCGCCCGCACTGGCGGAAGTAGGTGTCGTAAAACTGGTGGCCGACCGCTTCGATCATCTCGATCGACACCAGCTTGTCGTACTGGCCGGTCAGATCGCGGTAATCCTCGAGCAGTACGGTGATGCGGTCTTCGAGCCCGGCGGCCGCGATGCGCTCGCGCGCCAGCTCGTACTGCTGGCGCGAGATCGTGGTGGTCGTGACGCGGCAGCCGTAGTGCTGCGCGGCGTGGATCGCCATCCCGCCCCAGCCGGTGCCGATCTCGAGCAGGTGATCGGTCGGCTTGAGATCGAGCTTGCGGCAGATGCGCTCGAGGCGGGTGCGCTGCGCCTGTTCGAGGGTCATCGTCGGATGTTCGAAGATCGCGCTCGAATACATCATGGTCGGATCGAGGAACAGCTGGAAGAAGTCGTTGCCGAGGTCGTAGTGGGCGGCGATGTTGCGCCGCGAACCCTCGCGGGTGTTGCGGTTGAGCCAGTGCAGCGCCTTCTGCAAGGGGCCGGTGAGGCGCGCCAGCCCGGTCTCCATGCCGTCCAGCACCGCGCGGTTCTGCAGCAGGATGCGCACCAGTGCGGTCAGGTCGTTGACGCTCCAGTAGCCCTGCATCCAGGCCTCGCCGGCGCCGATCGACCCGCCGAACGCGAGCTCGCTCCAGAAGCGCGGGTCGTGCACCCGCACCGTGACGCTGAGCGGGCAGCGCCCGGTGCGCCGGCCATAGTGGTGGTGTTCATTGCCGTCGACCAGCGTAATCTGGCCGTGCTCGATGCCGGTCAGGCGCGCGCGCACGGCGCGTTCCGCCAGGCCGTCCAGGAAGTGCGGCTTCGGGGTGATGGCGGGTACGGGGCGGGGCAGGGTGATCGTGTTCATGGAATCTTCGCCGGGTCGGCGCCTCCGGTGTCGGCAAGTTTCTTGGGGTGGGTGTGGAACGGCACGCGCTTGAGCCACAGCCGCAGCGCCTGCCAGTAGATGCCGCCAATGACCTTCGCGGTCATGAGCGGGAAGGCCAGCAGCGCGTGCGCGAGGCTGGCGGCGCTGATCTCGCGCCGTTCCAGTGTCAGCGTGGCATCGAATACCTTGCGGCCGTCCTGGCGGTCTTCCATGTGCACGTTGAGCGCCGCCGCTGGGGCGGTGAAGCGCCAGTCATAGTCGATCGCCATGTCCATGAACGGTGAGACATGGAAGCGTTTGCCGAAGCGGTAGCGCCTGGCGTCCCCGTGGCCTTCGTTCAGCTTGTCGGTCAGCACATAGGCATGGCGTTCCTTCCACGGGGTGTTGGTGATCTCGGCGACGATGGTCTCGACCCGGGTATCCGCGGCATCGAAGCAGTAGTAGAAGGTCACCGGGTTGAAGCACATCCCGAAGGTGCGCAGGTGCGTGAGCATGCGGATCGGCCCGGCCGGACGAATACCGGTCTCCTGCTCGACCCGGTCGCGCACCGCCTGGTCGAGCGGCACGCGTGCGTCGCCGAGGTAGTCGGCGCGCTTCAGCCACGCCAGCGCCGGGCGCCGCGCCGACCACAGCCAGCGGCCGCGAAAGACCGTGTCGAGCTCGGCCAGGTCGATCCAGGCCATGAACAGCCGGTACTCGAAGGCATGGCCGCGCGGCGCGAACCGCCGGTGCCTAACCCGTCCGAGATAGAGTGCGCTGTGCATGGATGCGTTCGCCGAAGTGTTCGAGGGCGTTGAGTGCGCTTACCACCCCGTCCTCATGGAAGCCGTTGCGCCACCAGGCGCCGCAGAAATAGGTGTCGAGCGGGCCGTTGATGTCGCGCTGGCGCGCCTGCGCCGCCACCCCGCGCGGGGTGAACAGCGGGTGGTCGTAGTCGATGCGCGTGATCACCTTCGCCGGGTCGATGGCGTCGCTGTGGTTGAGCGTCACCAGGAACGGGGTCGGTGCATCGAGCGACTGCAGGATGTTCATGTTGTAGGTCAGCGCCACCGGTGCACTGCGCTCCGGCAGCACATGGTAGTTCCACGCCGCCCAGGCGAGCCGCTCCTTCGGCAGCAGCCGGGTGTCGGTGTGCAGCACCGCTTCGTTGCGCTGATAGGGGATGGCGCCCAGCACTTCGCGTTCCTGCGGCCTGGCGTCGGCCAGGATCTTCAGTGCCTGGTCGCTGTGACAGGCGATGAACACGGCATCGAAGCGCTCGGTCTCGAGCCCGCGCGCCTTGATCAGCACCTGACCGGGAAGGCGTCGCACCCACTCCACCGGGGTATTGAGCCGGATGCGGTCGCGGAACCGGGCAGTGAGCTTCTCGACGTAGCGCGCCGAGCCGCCGCGGATCACCCGCCACTGCGGGCGCGCATCGACCGACAGCATGCCGTGGTTGTGGAAGAAGCGCACGAAGAAGCGCGCCGGGAAGCGCTGCATGTTCTCCGGGTCGGTCGACCAGATGGCGGCGCCCATCGGCACGACGTAGTGTTCGATGAACTGGCGCGAGTAGCGGCCCCCGGCGAGATAGTCGCCGAGGCTGATCTCGTTGCCGGGCTGTTGCAACAACTGTGGCGCCTCGCGGTTGAAGCGCAGGATGTCGCGGATCATGCGCCAGAACGACGGCCGCAGCAGGTTGCGGCGCTGCGCGAACAGCGAGTTGAGCGAGGTGCCGTTGTATTCCAGGCCGGACTGCTCGTCGCGCACCGAGAAGCTCATGGCGCTCGGCTGCGAGGCCACGCCGAGCTCGTCCAGCAGGCGGATGAAGTTCGGGTAGGTCCAGTCGTTGAACACGATGAAGCCGGTGTCGACGTTATAGACCCGCCCGGCCTGCTCGACCGCGTGGGTGTGGGTGTGGCCGCCGATGTGCGCGCCGGCCTCGAACACGGTGATGTCGTGCTCGCGGCTCAGATGGTAGGCGGCGACGTTGCCGGCGATGCCGGTGCCGATGACAGCGATCTTCATGCGATCCTCCGTGCGTTGCGGATGGCGGCCGGTACCGGCCGCAGGTCCCAGATCAGCCCGAGCGCGGAAAGCAGGCGCAGCCCGTACCAGGTCAAGTCGATCTCCCACCAGTAGAAGCCCTGGCGCGCCGAGCCCGGGAAGTGGTGGTGGTTGTTGTGCCAGCCCTCGCCGAAGGTCAGCAGCGCCAGCCACCAGTTGTTGCGCGACGAGTCGCGGGTCGCGTAGCGGCGCTGTCCGAGGGTGTGGGCCAGCGAGTTGACGGTGAAGGTGGCGTGGTACAGCACCACGGTCGAGATGCAGAAGCCCCACACCAGCAACTGCGGTCCGGTGGTGCCCAGCGCCGGGTAGGCGCCGGCCAGCCACTCGCCGAATCCGTACAGCAGCGCCGCCAGCAGCACCGGCACCAGTGCATCGAAGCGGTCGAGGAAGCGCAGCTCCGGGTACCTGGCCAGGTCCTTGACCATCCCGGTGCGGGTGGCGAAGTTTTCGCGCGCCATGAACCAGCCGGTGTGCGCCCACAGGAAGCCGTGGCGGTGCGGCGAGTGGGCATCGTGCTCATCGTCGGCATGGGCGTGGTGGTGGCGGTGCTGCGAGGCCCACCACAGCGGTCCGCGCTGCACGGCGCTGGCGCCGAGCACGGCGAACAGGAACTGCATGGCGCGCGAGGTGCGGAACGCCTTGTGCGAGAAGTAGCGGTGGTAGAAGGCGGTGATGGCGAACATGCGCAGCGCGTACAGACCCGCGGCCACGGCCACGGCGGTCGCGCTCCAGCCGACCCACAGCACCGCCAGGCAGCCGAGGTGCAGGGCGACGAACGGCAGCACCCGCAGCCAGTCGATGCGCTTGCCGTCGGCCGGATCGACCGGCGCGGCGGCGCTGTCGAACCAGGCGCGGAGCGCAGCACGCAACCGCGAGGGCGGGGCCCCGGCCGCGACCGGGGCGGAATTCGGCGGCGCCATCGGTCAGCCCTCGGTGCTGCCGCGCTGCGCGTAGCGGTAGCTGGCCGGCAGCGCGCCGCGCGGCGCCCAGCGCTGCGGCACCTTCCGGATCTTGTCGACGTCGTAGCCCTGCTCCTTGAGGAACGCGACGATGCGCTGGTAGTCGGCCTCCGGGATCTGCGGGGTGCGCGCCATGATCCACACGTAGTCGCGCGCCTCGCGCCCGATCACCGTCTGCGCGTAATCGGGCGTCAGGTACACGATGCGGAAGTCGGACTTGATCGGCCACAGGAACTGCATGCCCCAGACCGCATTCGACTCGCGATCGGCCACGAAGCCGCGCGGGGTGTACTTCTTCTCCGGACCGTCGAAGCCGTCGGCGCGGAACGTGAAGGTGGTGGCGATGCTGCCGTCCTCGGCCAGCCGGTACGACTCGACGGCGTTGTGCGCCCCCTTCTCGATGAAGGTCGGGATGTTGGCGATCACGTACCAGTCGCCCATGAAGCGCTCGAGCTCGACTTTTTGGGCGAGTGCGATCGGCGGGTGGGAGGCGGTGGTGCAGCCGGCCAGGGTGAGCAGCGAGGCCGCGAGCGTGGTCTTGATGAATTTCATGGTGGTCCCTCTCTGTTACCGGATCAGGTAGCGCAGCCGCCGGCCGTTGGCGGTGCTCGATTCGAGCTGCACCCAGTCGCGGTCGGCGGCGTACCAGACGTCGATGCGGAAGTCGGGGGCGTGCAGCGCATAGCGTTGCGCGGCGACCGCCTGGCCGCGGACCGTCAGCGTCTCCTTGCCGAGGGGTTCGACGCGCACCGCGACGAACTCGCCGGTCTGGGCATTGAGCAGCCGCGCCTGGCGGAGCATGGCCGGATTCCAGTAGGCGAAGCTCATCACGCAGGCCGGCAGCTCCGCCTGCACCTTGCCGGCGGCCACGTCGAAGCGGCCGGCGGTGCGCGTGCCGCGCACCGCCAGCTGCCGGCCGTTGTCGTCGGTGCGCGACTCGAAGGCGGTGAGGCAGTCGCCCTGCCAGCGCTCGCGCGCCTGGTGGGTATAGGTGTAGGCGTCGATGAACAGGAATGTCACCGTGAACCGGGCGTCACTCTCGACGCGCCGCTGGCCGTCGTGCTCTGTGATGCGAAACACGTGGCTGCCGACCTCGCGCTCGTCGAGCAGTACCCGGAAGTGCCACTCCTGGCCGGTGCTCGCAACGGCGGTCGCGGGCACGAGCACGGCCAGCACCAGCAGGGTGCGCATCATGCCGTCCCCCGCGGACGCCACGGCAGGAAGGCGTTGGTGCGCGCGATGTAGTCGCGATAGGCCGGCCGGCGTTCGTGGATGTCCTGTTCCAGCAGGCTCACGCCCGAGACCTTGAGCAGCAGCAGCGTCATGAGCAGCGGTGCGAATACCGTCCACCAGCCGCCGGCGGCCGCGGCGATCAGGTAATAGCCCCACCACAGCGTGGCCTCGCCGAAATAGTTGGGATGGCGGGTGTAGCGCCACAGGCCGGTGTCCAGCACGCGCCCGCGGTTGGCCGGATCGGCCTTGAAGCGTGCCAGTTGCCAGTCGCCAATGGTCTCGAAGCCGAAGCCGAGCAGCCACAGCGCGATGCCGGCATAGTCGAGGGCGTTGAGTGTGCCGCCGCCGCTGATGCCGGCCAGCAGCGGCATGATAATGATCCAGGCCAGCAGGCCCTGCAGGCCGAACACCAGGTACAGGCTCTTCCAGGTGTAGCCCGGCTCATTGCGGGCGCGGATCGCCTGGTAGCGCCGGTCCTCCGGTTCGCCCCAGTTGCGCCAGGTGAGATAGCCGGCCAGGCGCAGCGCCCACAGCGTCACCAGCACCAGCAGCACCGCGGCACGCGGCTCGCCGACGTTGGTATTGGCGGCGTATACCAGTGCGCCGAGCAGGAAGAACAGCGACCACAGGCTGTCAACGATGCTGACGTCGCGTATGGCGACACTGAGCAGCCAGCCGGCGATTGCGAGAACCGCGATCGCGGCCAGCGCCAGCAGTGCGGCGTGCAGGTCAAACATGGCTCGCCTCCGGCTGCAGGCGTGTATCGGGCAGGGACACGAAGCCGTCGTGGCGGCGTGCGACCAGGATCAGCAGCGGGGTCAGCAGCGCCCAGCCGATCGCCAGTGCCACCAGTGCCGCGGCCTGCTCCACGAACACCAGTGCGCCGAGCTTGGCGCCGCCGAGATAGGCGAGCGGGCCGCCGATCGCGCCGAAGCCGGCCGCGAGCCACAGGTTGCGCTTGAGCCAGGCGAGGCTCACGTTGAGCGTGGTGGCGAACAGCATCCACAGCGCCACCATCCAGTGCGGGGCGGTGCCGTTGATCAGCATGCCGTTCGGGTATTCGATCCAGCCGAGCGCCGGCAGCAGGCTGTCCCACAACACGCCGATGGCGGCGGCGATCAGCACCAGGACGAGTTCTACTCGCGGCTGCACGGCGCGGGTCAGGTGCCAGCCGACGATCGCGAGCGCAATCGCGGTGCCGGCCCACGGCAGTCCCCAGGCTGCACCCAGCACGCAGGCGAACCAGCCGAACTGGAAGGCGACGAAGTTGACGAGTTTCGGCATGACGATCTCCCCGGGCATCAGGCGGCCGGACGCTCGAACAGGTAATGGCTCACCCACCACTCCTGGCCGCGGTTGTAGCCGAACAGCTCGGCGCAGGCCATGAAGAACAGGCGCCAGCGCTGCAGCCATTGCATGGCCGCCTCGGTGCCGTAGGTCGCGGCGAGGATGGGCATGACTTCCTCGCGGTGCGCGTCGACATTGGCCAGCCAGGCGTTCGCGGTCTTTTCATAGTGCGTGCCGTCCCAGCGCCAGCGCTGCACCAGTCGCAGCCGTTCCTGGAAGCGCAGTGCCAGGTCATCACTCGGCATCATGCCGCCGGAGAAGAAGTGCGCGCTCATCCAGTCGCTGGCATCGCGCACCTCGAAGGCGTACGGCACCGCGCGGTGCACGAACACGTGCATGAAGAACCGCCCGCCGGGCTTGAGCCAGCCGTGCACGCGGGCGAACAGCTCGCGCCAGTTGCGCATGTGCTCGAACATCTCCACCGACACGATGCGGTCAAAGCGCGCATCGATGTCGAACCGGTTCATGTCGCGGGTGATGACCGTCACGTTGTCGAGTCCGCGGCGCCCGGCCTCGGCCAGGATGTGCTCGCGCTGCGAGGCCGAGTTCGACACCGCGGTGATGCGGCTCCCCGGGTAGTGCGCCGCCATCCACAGCGTCAGCGAACCCCAGCCGCAGCCGAGCTCGAGGATGTCCAGGCCGTCGCGCAGGCCGGCGCGCTCGCAGGTGATGGCGAGTGCCGCCGCCTCGGCATCGTCGAGGCTGGCAACATGCTGCGGCCAGTAGCAGGAGCTGTACTTGCGATGCCGGCCGAGCGCGAACGCGTAGAAACCGGCCGGCACCTCGTAGTGCTGCTCGTTGGCCTTTTCCGGCAGCAGCGCGATCGGTGCCTGTGCCATGCCGGCCACGAACTCCTCGAGTTGCCCGGATGCCGCCTCGGCGTCGTCGGCATGGATCTCGGCCAGTCGGCTCCGCAGCAGCCGGCGGATGCCGGCGCGGATCACGCTGTCGGGGACCAGGCCCTGTTCGGTCCAGCTGATCGCAAGATTGGTGACACTCATGGTGTGTTCCTCGGAAAGAAATCGATGAATGGGATCAGGGCGCGGCCGGCGCCAGGGCTTCGCCGATGCGCTTGAGGCCGGCGGTGATGTCGCTGCCGAGCGGCTCGGCGCCGGCGGCGACGATGGCGTCGCGGTGGCGCACCGCGGTCAGGCCGCCGATGAACACCGGCAGGCCGGCATCGGTGGCCAGTTTCGGCAGTTCGGTATCCAGCAGTCCGGGGCGCGGGTCGATCGAGCCGGACAGCACGATCGCCTCGGCCTGGGCGCGGCGCGCGGCATACGGCAGCTCGGCGAGCGGCGTGTCGGCGCCGAGCAGCACCAGGCGGAAGCCGTGGTCGTGGGCGGCGAGCGCGAACAGCAGCAGCCCGACCTCGTGCTGTTCGCCCGGCAGGCAGGCGGCCAGCAGCTTCGGACCGGTGTTGTGGCGCGGGCGGTGATGGAAGCGGGCGCCGAGCTTGTTGCGCAGGTACACGCCGAAGAAGTGCTCCTCGGCGACGCTGCCCTCGGCGGTCTCCCAGCGGGTGCCGAGCTCGACCAGCAGCGGCAGCAGCACCTTGCGGGTGGCGAGGTCGGTGGGGTAGAGCGACAGCAGTTCGTTGTAGACGTCCTCGAGCCGGTTCTCGTCGAACTGGGAAATGGCCGCGATCATCCGTTCGCGGAACCCGGCCCAGGGACCGTCCTCGGCGATCCGCGACCGGCTGGCGGCCGGGCCGGCCAGCGCGTGCCGCACCTGGCTGATGGCCACGCCCTTGTCGAGCAGCGCCACCACCTGGTGGATAGTGTCGATGTCGACCTGGGTGTAGAGGCGATGGCCGCTGTCGGTGCGCACCGGCTTGATCAGCCCGTAGCGGCGCTCCCAGGCGCGCAGGGTGATGGCGTTGACGCCGGTGAGGCTGGCGACGGTGCGGATCGGGAACAGCTCCGATTCGTCGGTCGGGCGCGGCGCGGTGCGGGTTTCGGTGGCCATGGGGCAGGTGCGCTAGCGACGGGTGGCACGGGGCGAGGTGCGGACCGGGACGGCGCGCGGCGCGCGCTGCAGCGAACCGAGCGCCAGCACCGCGCCGGCCGCGGTCAGCAGGATCAGGGACAGGGTCAGGGCAGACATGGCGAGCTCCTATACAAGACTTGTACAAAACATATACAAGAACTCTAGCGTGGCAGTCAAGAAAAGATTGTTAAATATAATAATAGTTATACAAAACATCGTATTATGAAATTCGAGAGTGGTGGCGTTAGGATGTACAGAACTTGTTCAGCAATGCTTGTGCGTGGAGGCTCCGGTAGCCGCCGCCGGCCGGATCGGGCAGACTGAGCCATCGACCGAGGAATACCGCATGCTCGGCTACATGAAGAAACTCAAGCTTCCGCAACCGCACGAGGCGCTGCCGGGCCGCAGCACGCCGCTGCCGGTGCCGGCTGCGCACTTCGTCAATGGCCATACCCTCAAGGGCCCGTACCCGGACAGCACGCAGCAGGCACTGTTCGGGCTCGGCTGTTTCTGGGGCGCGGAGAAGCGCTTCTGGCAGCTGCCGGGCGTGTACGTCACCGCGGTCGGCTACGCCGGCGGCTACACGCCCAACCCTACATATGAGGAAGTGTGCAGCGGTCTGACTGGCCACAACGAGGTGGTACGGGTGGTGTTCGATCCGCAGCTGGTGAGCTACGCGCAGTTGCTCAAGGAATTCTTCGAGGCCCACGATCCGACCCAGGGGATGCGCCAGGGCAACGACGTCGGTACCCAGTACCGCTCCGGCATCTACGTTTACGACGACGCCCAGCGTGCCGCGGCGTTCGCCGCGCGCGAGCGTTACCAGGCCGAGCTGGCCAGGGCCGGCTTTCCGGCGATCAGCACCGAGATCGTCGATGCCCCCGAGTTCTACTTCGCCGAGGACTATCACCAGCAGTACCTGGCCAGGAACCCGCGCGGCTACTGCGGCCACGGTGGCACCGGCGTGACCTGCCCGCTATGAGCCGCGCGCCGGTCACGCTGTACACGGTCGGGCACAGCAACCGCCCGCTCGCGGAGCTGATCGCGCTGCTCAAGGACGCGGGCGTTTCAACCCTGGTCGACGTGCGCGCCCAGCCGCGCTCGCAGCGCCATCCGCAGTTCAACGACGACTCGCTGCGCGCCGCCTGCGAGCACGCCGGCATCGCTTATCACTGGGCCGGCCGCCAGCTTGGCGGCATGCGCGCGCCGCGCGCCGATTCGCCGCACCGCGCGCTCGATGAAAAGCGGCGCGGCTTCGCCGACCACATGGACACCGACGCCTTCCAGAAGGGTGCCGCCCAGCTGCGCAACATGGCGGCGCGCGCGCCGAGTGCGATCCTGTGCGCCGAGCGCGAGCCGCGCGACTGTCATCGGGCGCTGATCGCCGACTACCTGGCGCTGCAGGGTGTGCGGGTCGTGCACCTGATCGCGCCCGGCGAGCGCCGCGAGCACGCCTTGAGCCCGGAGGCGCGGCGCGAGTCAGCGACGCTGATCTACGACCGCAACCTCAGCGGCGAGCTGGAACTGAGCAACTGAGCGTAGAAGCGGTGACCGTTGCTGTGCCCCGCTGGCCGATTGCCAATCGCGATTAGCTGTTAGCGATTAGCAGTTGGCTAACAGCTAACAGCTAACAGCTAACAGCTA
>Ga0115026_10000314_pt1 | contig 12379 bp, 20 predicted proteins | sample Mud_0915_D1_FD_83878 | JGI IMG/M metagenome (GOLD analysis project Ga0115026, IMG submission 83878) | Wetland microbial communities from Old Woman Creek Reserve in Ohio, USA - Mud_0915_D1 | ecosystem: Environmental > Aquatic > Freshwater > Wetlands > Sediment ...
ACAGCGAACAGATAGCTTTCGACGCAGCGTGAGCTTCTTCTTTGCCGGGAATCGGCAGCACCGGCAGACGCCAGTTGATCTGGCCGGATGCGTCTTTCTGGTACGCATATGTTTCCGGGTTTTCTTCGCCGTCGAACTTGAAGTCTTCGATCTCGCCGACGCTGAAGTAACACGGCTCACCGTCGTTGAAGTACGGCGTGTACTGAGTCCAGCTGAACGATTCCAACTTCGGATGCTTTTCGAAGACTTCTTGCAGCGCAGCGTGAATGGCCGCTTTGCCTTCCGTTCGGAACTTGTTCTTGACTGCGTTCAGCTCTTCAATCAATCCGGACAGTGTCGACATTGTTTTCAAACCTTTCAAATGTGTGGACTTGTTTACGTCTACTTCCACCCATCCAACTTTCGAGCGGCAGGTTTTTCAACCAGCGCTCGACCGTTGGAATGAAGCCGAGATCCTCTATGATGTGGTCTTCGCAGATGTCGCGTACAGAGACCTTTTTGCCTTCGCTATTCGCGATCGTGGTGCCGAACACCTGTTCGGCTAGATAACAGCCCAGCGAGCTGTGCAGCACGGCGCGGTGCCGCACGTCAGCAAGACAGACCTTGGACTGGTCTATGAAATCGTGAATCTTCTGATAGTCTTCGGCTATTCCGCCGTACTTCTTGACGCTGTTCTTGCTGTGCAGGTGCGGCTTCATGAGTAGAGCATGGAAGCGGACAGGAGCCCTGTCCAGAAGTTTCTTTCAAAAAACGCCCTTCACGGTCCGCTGCGCCACGCTCATGAGTACGTTCACGCACGCGCGGCCTTCCGTCGACTTGGTCTCAAGATACAGGCGCTCGATAAAGCCACCAGACAGGTTCGCGCGCAGCTGCGCGGCGATAGCCGGCCCTCCGCGGCTGAAGTCGATGAGCAGCGCGTGTGGGACCTGGGCGTCGTTGGCGACCTCCTCCGCGGCTGCGGCGACGAGCAGCGCGGCGTTGGTGAAGCTCTCGTCGAGAGGCAAGCAGTCGACGTAGAGCGTGCCTACAAGCTTGCCGTCGCGCTGTGGTAGGGGTGCAGGTGCGACCTGCTGTAGGGTTAGCTCGAACGGCTCTAACTGTGCGCCGCGCGTCGCGGAGTTCGGCGCGCGCATAACCTCGAATGCAGCCCGTTCGGCGGCGGTCGGCACCAGCTCTGGCGGCGGGGACGGAATCACGACCTTGGCCGGCTCCGCAGCCTGCTCCGTGCCTTGTGTCGCAGCCTTTGCTCGAAGACGTTCAATAAGACTACTCATCTGTTTCTGGCTTTCCTTCGATTCTCTAACAACCGGAGCTAACTTGCCCGGCGGGAAACACTCGTTCTTGAACTCACAGCCGTGCGGCGGAAACAACGCGCAGTCATTGACGTTGGGCTTCATGCTGAGGGGGTCAACGTCGTCGGGCGTGTCCAGCATGATCTCCGCGGGCTTGAGCACGCGCAGGTGGATGCGCTCTTTGTCTGCCGCGCGGTCGATGTCGCACTCCCGCGCTGTGACATGCATGGTGTCCCACGCTCCGTACAGCCAGGTCGTCTTCGTGGCCGTAGGGACTACAGCGGAGTTCAGAAGCCGCTGCGGGTCGTCCAAAAGCTTAGCTTTGCTCTTGGCGTTCTTGATTCGACTCGTAGTTTTGGCGTCCCCGACGATCTCTTCGCTGTAGAAGTCGGTGACACACACGAATGGAAGACCCTCAATCTCAAACTCCCAGCGCTTCTCGCGCGCCACCACCCCATCCGGGGTTTGTGCCTGAATCAGGGCTGCCATCTGACCTACGGGATAGACCCTCCCCGTATCCGGTGCCGTCCACTCTTTGTCCCACGGGCCTTGGTTTTCCAAGACCAAATGCGTTTCGGTTCCGGCCTGAGCGGCGCCGCTAAAAGGTGTCTTACGCTTGGCTCTATGAACAAAGGCCCAGCGACGGTTGCAGCGATGGAAGAGCTCGAGCTGAGACGGGGAGATACGGCGGATTTTTGGTTCAGTCATTTTGTGCCCGCCATTTCTCTAGATAACGAATCAAACCTTGCAGTATCTCAACAGAGTCAGCGCAGGCGCCGAGGGACCAGTTACACTTTCGACAGAGCACGCCTCGGATGTTAGGTCGGTCGGTAATAGAGTGATCGTGATCGAGATGCTTGGAGTTCTTGGGCAGCTGCGCGAACGAACTCCCACACCCTTCGCAAACTGTGGCGCACTCCATTAGTACGTCGCGAGTTTGGCCGGGCGCATAAATAAACCCCGCCTTCTCGTCTTTATGCTTGAACTTGTAGCTGGTCACTTTATCTCTGTTTACTGCTTGCCAGGCCGCTACATCTGGCATGTACCTCTTCGAATACACATCGCCGAATTTTTCACGAATCTTGGCGTTCTTCTCTTTGACTTTCTCTGGATTGCGTCCACGCCATCCGTCGTTCGTAATCCGGCGCCGCTCTTTTCGACACTGATCACACCCGTCTATTGGATCGTGAACACAGACTAATTTTGTACGTCGACCACTCCCAACCAGCCAATACGTCCCGTCCGGACTGCGGGGTTTCTTAGGTGGCGCCACTTAGTTCTTCTTCTTCGCCGGCTTTGCGAACGCCACAGGCTTGGACTGGATATCGACCGTTACACCGAACACAGTTCCGTCTTCGTCTTCGACGTGAAACACCCACTCACCGATCTCGCCGTCCCAGTGGTCCTCCGCGTAGTACTCGGCCGCGTCTTCCGGCGTGCTCGCGACGTAGTTGCCTTTCGCGGCGGGGTCGGACTCCGGCCAGACTGTGAACACTTGGGCTAATTTCTTTGTCATCGTCCGAGTCTCCACAAGTCAAAGGCCCACAGGCACGCGCCGCCGAGCACAAGCCCGACAGCGAGCACAGGCACGAATCCGTGCTGAATCACCATCGACGCGCAGAAATAGCCCGCGAACGGACCTGCGAAAATCGCCGCGGCGGTTGTTTTGTCTACTTTCATCGCAACGAGACCTTGTTTTTGTCTTGAACCCGACGCTCCAGCTCGTCCGATAGATCGAACTCGTACAGATTCGCGAGACGTAGCGCCGCAGTCAGCAAATCCGCCGACATGTCTTTGATGGTCTGCAATCCAGAATCTGACGGAACAGACGGTCCGTATACACATCCAGGATTGGATGGCGTCGGATGGTCCATAGCCTCGAACACGGCGGCCAATTTGCCGACAGACTTCGCTGCGTGCAAAACCGTATGAGACGCTAAGATGTGCGGTACATCGGCCCGCGAAGCGTCTGTCACACCCTTCGCATATGGAACCGTCCAGGGTTGATTGTATTGAGCGAACTTGATTGTGAGATCTTCTTTCTTTGTCATTTCGTCTTCCATAGCCTTTTCTCTTCGAGCAGTTGTAAGATCGCGCCCGCGCGCCAGAACAACGAACACGCCTCTTCGTACTCTTGCGTCTCTTCGTTGAAGTGATTCACGTCCACGAGGTGGCGCTGTGCGCAGTCTTCGTGGTCCTTCGACTTCTCCCGCGCCCAGTGCATAGGCTGGCCTGGGTTATGCTTCTGGTTCATACGGAAGCTGTGGCGAGCCGCAGCGGCATGAGCGAGCGGGAAGTACTGAATCCAGCCGGACCAGATCGGCGTGGCTTTGCGCTCGGCGCTGTCGGTGCTGAGAATGGGCTCGTTTTTGGTGGGGGCGGGCTCGTCTGACACTGGTGTCAGTTCAGAGTTGTGAATACGGCTGACGTACGTCTTAGATTTGAACACAGACACGTTTTCGCTGACGATCGATGCCACTACTCCAACGCCGCCGTCCTTGCAGGAGACTTTGTCTCCGACTTTGAACACGGGCTTGGTATTGAACGCTTCTTCGCGCTTCTCAACCTCCGCGCGCACGGGCTCGTACTCGAACGCTCGCTTGAAGTACTCAACGGCTGGCTTCGTGTAGAGTTTGTCACCATCCAGCGGACGGTCCCAAAAGTCGAACTCAAGTTGCTTCGTCATACTAGATGTTTCTCCACGAGACGCTTCGCGTCTTCAAATCCGTAAGCCACGTACGCAAACTGGCCCGGAAGCTTGTTTAGAGCTTCGACCCATTCTTTCTGCTCCGGGCTCACGCGCCCGCCTTTGACACGCTTGAGTTCCAGCCAAAGAACGCCGCTGCCTGGAAGCAAAATCAGGTAGTCAGGACAGCCACGAGACACCCCGAGTTGCTTGTTCTTTGTGTTTTGTTTTTTGCTCGGCCCTCCGTTTGGTACGTGCGCAAATCGAAGACCGCGAGACCTCAAAAAATCAACCAACCGGATCGCCTCAAGTTGTTCGCTAGGTACTTTGACTTTCATACATGCTTCCAGACTAGACGGCGTTTTATCCAGCTGATGAGCGTCGTACTAACAGCATATTGGTTAGCTATACGCTCCTGAAGCGTCCCTGACTCTAGTTGGCGCCTTATCTCTAATACGTCGTCTGCTGTCAGCTTGTGCCCGGGCGTTTTATCGACTTTCGACCAGAAGCGTTCCGTAACAGTCTGTCCGAGTTTTCCGGCCATCAATACGCCTTCAACACTTCGGTCACGCGATGCGCGAGCCCGCTCGTCTTGACGACGTCGATGAACTTGCCGCCGCGCTGCGCGAGCGTGCCTCCGTACACGAGCACGAGCGGCGCCGGAAACGCCTGCTTGTGCCCGGCGAACGCCAGCGGCTTTAGCCAAGCAATCACGTCAACGTTGTTGATGTGAAAGTCCATCCACCAGGCGCGGTTCGTACGCACCGGATACAGCCCTATGAACTCCGGCTGGTCTTTTGCGTGCGCGAGCCAGGACTTGAGCTTTGCATACGGCGGGTTGAAGTACGTGCGTTGGGGCCAAGAATGACTTAGCCCGTCGCCAGCAGGCGCGTACGTGTTCAGAGTAGCGAAGCTTTCGCGCGTGTGACTCGCGCAAGGGTCTAGTTCAATCACTCCGCCGAACGTCGCGCGCACGACTTCTAGGATGCAGTCGGGTGTGTGAACGTCTTGTTCGCGCTTGTTCCCTTCGGCGCCGGTTGCGCGATCGGACATAGCGTTGACGTGCGCGCCGCCGAGAGCTGCAAGACGGTTGTTCGCGCGTTGCTTGGTCGTAGTCTCAGGCATTCGAAAACCTCTCAGTAGCTACACTAAGTAGGTGTTACGCAGCGCACAGCTCTAACGCGCGCTTCAAGTACTCTTCTTCCTTGAAGTCTTTGTCGTCGATGCGCGGGTTGAAACAGCGAAGGTTCCCGCTCTCGTCGTACACGTCTTCCGCACTTTTCAGCCAGACATTCATCAGCGCTGGCTTCGCGTGAATTGGATAGTCCGGCGTGTACTGACTGAACACTTCGCTCATGATTTCGGCTTGACGCCACGCCGCTGCGCTTAGGTTTTCGTTGTCCTGAATCTCAACAATGATTTCGTCGTGCACCGGAAGCAACGGCCTAGAGCCGTACAGCACAGAGCTTTCGTCCGTGTAGCACTCAACTGTCAGCGCCCAGAGCGCGGCTTTGAACGCGTCCGCAGCCAGACCGCTGAAGTACGTGTTCGCAAGCTCGGTGAAGCTCAGCTTGCCACGCACGCGTCCGCTAACGAACTGCTCGACCGTCGCGAGCCCGCCCGACGTGTCGAGCGTGTTCGTAATCACGTCGAAGTACGGCTGCGTTTGCCAAGTGTCCAGCCACAGCCAGCGCAGACGTTCCGCAGTGTCGAGGTCAATACGGTCTGCTCGCGTCTTCGCGCCGACGTTGATCGTCTGCATGAGCCGCTTCGCGCCCATGTACGCAAGCATGCCGAAGTTCACGTTCTTGCAGAGCTGACGTGCCCGCTTGTACTTGCCGACCTTTTTGTTCTCAAGGACCTCTTCGTACGAACAACCTAGGAACGCCGCCGCGAGCACGCAGTGAAGATCTTTGCCTTCGTTGAGCGCGTCGCCGATGAGGCTTTTACCTGTCAGCCACTTTTCGACCTGCGCGAACGTGTGCAGCTCGGCGCCGGGAAAGTCGACGCTGTTGAGCTTGAACCGGCGCCTAGGCACGAACACCTGACGTGACATGCCGCCGCGAGGCATGTTCTGCAGGTTGAGCCCGACAGGCGTGCGAACGCCTGTGAGCTTGTCTCGGTCGTCCGCCTTCGGTTCGCGGCTCGCCGTGCGCCCGTTGTTCACGAGGCTTACGAAGCTCGTCTGCAGCGGCACGTCGCCGCTTCCGAGCTTGAGCTTCTCGACGCGTGTCAGCGTCGACTTCGCGCTGACAAACGCGCTGTAAGCTTTCATGACCGGGTCGCCAACGTCGCGGCACGCTTCCGCGTCGAGACTGAATTTGCCGCCGTCGGTCATCTTCGGGTTTTCGAGCCCGGCCAGCTCGACGGCGCGCGCCATGTAGTCCTGCGCGGCTTTCGTGTCGCGCGAGCCGGCTTTCTTCGGTGTGTCCGGTCGGAGCAATCCGTGCTCAAGCAAGAGCTTCTTGTAGCCCTCGATTTCGAGCTTGGTCGCTTCGAGGTACTCGTCGCACGCGCGCGCGTCGGTGACCGCGCCACGGATCGACATTAGATGCAGCGCGAACGCCGCGCGTGTCTGCGCCGCGAGGTCCTTGAGCATGTGCGGGTACGCGCTGCTCTGCATCGCCCAGACTTTGAGCGTGGCGCTGGCATCGTCGAGCGCGTAGTCGAGCGCTTCTTGCGGGTAGTCTTCGACGCGAACGCCACGCAGCTCGCGATAGCGAAGTCGCCACGTGCCTTCCTTTTGCAGCACGCCAAGGCCCCAACGCTCGAACAGCGCCGCGAGACTGTAAGAGTACTTCACGTACAGACCATTGTGGTTGTACGTGCCGTCAAGCTCGCCGTGTCCGATGTCGATAAGCCTTTGGGCGAGCTGAATATCCAGAATGCGCCCGGCGCTGTACGCGGCGAAAATCGCGTTGCGCAGCCGCGGGTACTCCCTTAGGATAACGCCAAAGTCAAACGCTATGTTAGCGCCTACGATGTTGACGTCTTCGCACGCGAGCAGGTCTGAAACCGCCTGTTCGGCGCGCATATGGTCGCAAAGCTCTGGCAGGTAACTTTCGTCACAGAACTGAGCGCAGACGAGGTCTGGGTCGAGCCGCCCGGCTTGGATGAGATCGCTTTCGCAGTCCAAAGAGACGAACATCAACTACCTCGAAAATAAGGAGCCCGCCCACGGCCGTGAATCCGTGAGCGGGCGAAGATTGTGCATCGCTGGTTTAGCGAGTAGACCAGTTCCATACCGCCACGCAGACGAACGGAACACAGAGAACAGCCAAACAAAGCCAGTCTAAGAGATCGAAGGTCATACTAATAACTGTTCGGGAGCGCGGGGACTGGGATCGACCACCACTGGCCCTCCCACACGCTCACGCGGCCCCAAGGCACAGCCCCGCCAGACACGTCGAGCAACCGGCCATTCACGCGCCGCAGCTCGCGGACGCTCCTGCGTCCCATGTCGCGATCGCGTGCGAAGTACAGCCCCGGCTCGGTCGGCGTCCTATCCGACCAACAGCCGCGGACAAAGCTAGCCCAAGAAGATCGAAGCACGCGCTCGTTGTAGTGAGCTTCGGTTTCGAAAAGAGTGTACCTGTTGGCCCGGTCGACGAAAACGGCGTAGCCGATACTCAGCACGACGATTTCGCCGACGTCGGGAACAATGCGCCAATCCGTGGCGACCAGCGTCTCGTCAAGATCCGCAACGTCTGTTTCGAACAATGCCTCAAAGTCTGTCGCGTTGAGGCGGTCAAATCCTTTGACTTGTTCGAACAGGACGTCCGAGAACGCTGCTATGTTTTTGTTCATAAGGTAAGAAGCGGGCGCCGAACTTCGTGCGCGGCGCCCGCAAAGCTTTTTAGTTCTTCTTGAACTCGCGAAGGTCAAACGTCGCCAGAGGCCATTCTGACGCAGACTGCGTCGTTGCAGCGACCTGCCGCTGCTCCCGCTCTTCTTGAGCGAGCAAGATCGCAAGCTCAGCGATCACTTTGTCCTTTTTGTGAAGGACTTCGAGCTGCGCCTCAAGCTCAGGTGAGGGTTGTCGAGCAGCTTCAGGAGCACGCTTTTGACTTCGGCGTTGTGCGCCTTGGCAAGCTCGACCATGTCTGAATACCTCACTTCTTCGCACCCTTCGCCGCGGGCTTCTCGCCAGCCGCGTTAGTCGCTGCGACGGTGTCGGGATGCGGCGTGTAACGCCGACCGTAGTAGTGCGTGCGCTTCTTTGGGTTCTTGATCTCGACCAGCGAGACGCTGCAGCACACCTTCGTTCCACCAAAGGTCTTCTGATCGGCGCAGGCAAGCTCGGCGATCTGAATCCACTGATCGTCCGTGATCGTGTTGATCTTGTCGACGTCTTGCGCTACGTACGGATTCAAACCGGACATGACAGACAGAATTTCTTTCATGTTCTTCTGACCGAGGTCTTCTTTGATCATGCAAAAGAGGTTCACCGTCGAACCAACCGGCTGCTCCGGATTTGTGCTCTCGGTGACTTTGTGCATGACTTCGAAGTACGCGTCGTTCTTGCGCGTCTTGCCGCCCTTGACTTCGGTGATTTCGAGGACAAAGTCGCCCTCCGCTTTGAAGTCCAGTGCCTTGCCGCCGCCGACGGCGACGTTAGACAGTTTCAAACCCGCGCCACTGAAGATTCCCATTCTCTGCTACCTAGTGTTAGTCGAGTGCTCGATTGCTCTCAGAGCTAACACTAAGTAGGTGTTTCAGTGCACGGGCTAGTAGTCGAGTTCGTCGAGCACGGTCTTGAGAGCGCGAACAGCATCTCGTAGGTCTTGCGTGCGGTCGGATTCGTCTTGTTGTCCGCGCGCGTAGGCGTCGGAGGCGTCTTTGTTGGCGATAACAAGTTCTCTCTCAGCCTTCAGCGCGCGGGCTTTCCATTCGTCGCGGTCGTGCATGAGAATCTGAACCGCGTCTATCGGCGGCGATACGACAGTCTTTCCGCACTGGTCCAGAAGCTCTTGCAAAGCTTTGATTTCCGCGTATGTCAGAACTATAACTGACGCGTCCTCCCGGACTTGATGGGAGTTGCGGGCGGCGATTTTCAGCTTATCGATTGTTGTACGTGGAATTGTCATTATTCTTTCCTGCAGTGGTTTCGTCTGTGTGGTGTCTGTCTAATATCTCAAGCCCCTTTTCGGCCTATTTGATACTGACAGGATGATCAGTAAGCGCGCTTAGTTTGACGCAAATGATTTTCAGCAGTTTCAGTTCTTCCGGTTTCATTGTTCTTTCCTCCCAGTAATTGCTACCGCGCACCAAGTTCCCAAGAACAAACAGCGCCAGCCAGCGAACACAGCCGACAGCGTTTCGCCATGACCCAAGTAGTAGCCGACGCACTGCGCCGCCCACAGGCACGACCAAGCCATCATGGCGAGGCTGACACCGGCCGGCCGCGTGCGAGCCGCCAGCCACGCGCTACGGCCGGCTAGAAGCGCGCCTACGAACTCGAACAGGGTGTTGACGGCTACGGTGAGGGTCACGACCACCTCTCAACGTCGGCTGTGCGGTCGAACCATTCCGCGGCGTTGACGGCTAAGGCCCATAGGTCGTAACGCAAGGTTGCGCTGGCGACGGCATGCGCGATGAATTCCGAGCGAATACGCCAGTAGCGCTTCTGGTCGATTTTGAAGAATTGCATCAGTTTGGTCTTTCCTTTGGCTTTGGTCTGGGTTTAGGCACCGGCCGCGGTGGCCAGTTGAAGCTGCCGGGGCCGGACTTCGGGATGTTGGGGATTGAGATCCAGCAATGTCGGATCATCTGTCTTTCTCGCACTCGGCAAGAACAAGAAAGTAGTTCTCAAGTGCTTCGTCGCGACACTCTTCGACCAGCCGTTGTTGATAAGGTGTAAGCATCTCAACGAGCTTGTGCGCTTCGCTGACGTGCTCGGGGTCGTCCTTGGCGTGTACGCGAAGAAACGTGCATGCCGTTACGCCGTGCGCGTCGGCGCAGCGCATGTACAACTCGTGGCCATACGCCGCCGCGGTTTCTTCCAGCGCCAGGATATAGCCCATTAGCTCGACCGGGCCGTGGTAGTAGTACGGAGTGTAAAACAGCCGTGTGATTTCGTACTCTTCACCAGGTGTTACACCTAGGCGCTGAAGGTCCTTGAGCGCGAGCTTTTCGTGCCCCAGCTCTTGCGACAGGTGCCGGCAAAAGCGGTCGTGCCACGTCGCCATAGGCTCTTTGAAGCCGCAGTCACTCGCCGCGCTAGCCAGAAGTCGCGTGCTGTGGCGAACGTAGTGATACGTCTGGCTCAGGAAGTTGATGTAGAACCTACGGTCTTCCCACGGGAAGTCGAGAATGGGCTTGGTCATGTCAGCTCCTTCGTTGTTGTAAACGTTGACCACTGACCCGCCGCGTACACAGTCTTTAGCCACGGCTCTTCGTCGTCTGAAATGATCAATTGTCCGGCCGGACCCACGTCGGCATAGCACCCACGGTGTTCGATAGTTGAGAATTCCGAACAATTGTTCCGAACTTCCGCAGTAATCACATTGATTTCGTCTTTCATGACTTCTTTCCTCGGTACAACGCCATCAGCTCAACCTCGGTGCCGTGACTGACAGCACCGGTTCGAATGGTCTCGAAGCCGTAGTTCTTCACGAGTTTGTTCACGCCTTTGTTCACGCGCACGCAGCCGGTCATAGAGGCGCAGAAGTCGAACGACAGGCTATGAAAGCGTTCGACCATACGCGTCATTAGCTCTTGTTTGACTCCGCGTCCGCGGCAGCTCGGACGAACCGTGAAGTAGCTGCTGACGAGCACCGTGTCACCGTCGCGGCGCAACGCGTTCATGTCTTCGAAGCTCCAGGCTGAGAAGTACGAATCCTGCCGGGCGATTACGTAGTCCAGGTCGACGATGCGCAACAAAAAGCAACCGACGCACATATCACCTTCGAACAGCGCGCCAATTTCGTGTTGGCGCGTCCAGTCGTCGGAGTTGACGATACTGGAAAGTCCGAGTTCTTTGAACGCGTGCGTCCAGGTTGTGAGCCAGCAGCCGTAGGCTTCAAGCTCGTCGATTGTGTTTTCGCCGGGATAGATGACTTTGAATTCGAGACTGCTCATGAGAGTGAGCATGAGCTTAGTCTAGGCTTAGGTCAAACAGATTTCTTACTACTTGCTCTTCTTGCGCCAGCGAGGCCCTGTGTGTTTACGTAGGACTTCATGCGTTTCTGGGACTAGCCAGTCGCACGCAAGCAGCTTCGAACTATGGTTGCGCCCCATCTGTTGGTCGATCAGCGCGCGCCCGCGAGCGCGGTCCAGCGCCTCTAGGTTCTCTACCGAGCCAACAAAGAACGTCACTTCGACTGCGTCTGCTGTTTGTCCTGTGCGATGCGTGCGCCCGATTTGCTGCTCAAGCGTATCGGCTTTGGCCGCGCCACCTATGATCAGGTTCTTGGCCCAGCGCTGTAAGTTGCGCCCAGTTCCGTTAGACGCAGTACTAACAATCACAGTATCGTTATTGTCGTACCCTTCAATGCTTCCGTGTGTAAGACTTACACCAGACCTGTGGAAGAACGGTCGACCGGACGCCTTGGCGAGGGCGCGACCTAGTGCCGGGAATGCGACCCACACGAGCGTGTTGTCGTGCTTGTTCATCCAGTCCGTGAACAAATCTACTGCTTCATGCGAGAACCATTCTACTCGGCTCACAGGCTTGAAGCTCGGCTCTATCTCCTGCCAGGCAAGCCAAGCTCGCTGGTCTAGTTCTCCGGCCCGCAGCGCGTCTTCGACTTCGCCGCCGGTCTCGAAGCCCATCGAGCGATCCAACAGCACTTCGTTGACGTACTTGCGGTGAGCTTTACGAGCCGCGCGCCACTCTGCTGGCGGCGGCGGGTCGATCACGCGTACGAAGCCGAGCGCGAGCGTAGCGAACAGGTTGTGCAGCTCAAGCGGGGTGTCTATCACCCTGCCGTCCATAAGCTCGTCGCCCGTTTCGCGCACGTGCTCGAACTGCTCGTCGATCTTCGAGCTGAAGCCGTCGTACACCCACGCGTCTATGTACAGACTGCAGTCGACGCTAGCGTGCCGGTGATAGACAACACCGGGCGTTTCTTCAATGCGTCGACCGATGCCTTCGCGCACGGCGCCTAGTTCTGGATTGCCGTCGCTGAACTGACTCAAGGCGCCAGTCTTACGCCGCAGCTCGCGCACGCTTTCGTCCGTAGCTTGGCACCATTGGATGAGTTCCCAGCTGCCGCCCTCAGGCAGCGGTGAATTCTCGCCCTGACTCCAATACAGGTAGTGAGCCATGTTCGACAGCGAGCTGTCGCCAGGCGAGCCTGTGAATGGAACGAATGGCACAAAGTGCTCTTGCACGTAGTCCCCGACGCGCAGCGTGCGCCCGGACTTCGGAGATTTGACCATGTGGCTTTCGTCCGCCATG
>Ga0115026_10000315_pt1 | contig 12350 bp, 15 predicted proteins | sample Mud_0915_D1_FD_83878 | JGI IMG/M metagenome (GOLD analysis project Ga0115026, IMG submission 83878) | Wetland microbial communities from Old Woman Creek Reserve in Ohio, USA - Mud_0915_D1 | ecosystem: Environmental > Aquatic > Freshwater > Wetlands > Sediment ...
ATATTCTGGCTAAAGAATCGCAGACCGGACTTATGGCGTGACAGAACAGAAGTAAATCCAGAAGATGACGAGCCAATAACCCCAAGTACCATAACGGTACAACGCAAAGATGCTCGTATCGCTAAATGACCCGCAGGCGGACTTTCTTGAGTTGCCGCACAAGTTCAGGGCATTTGTCTCTGGCTACGGCGGGGGAAAGACGTGGGTAGGCGCTACGGCAATGGGGCTACGGTACTACTCACAGCCCAAAGTAAATCAAGCCTACTATGCTCCAACCTACCCGCATATCAGGGATATTTTCTACCCAACCATCGAAGAAGTAGCGCACGGACTGCAATTGCGCATTGAGATCATGGAAAGCAACAAAGAGGTGCATTTCTACTCAGGCAGTCGGTACAGGGGAACAACTATCTGCCGGAGCATGGAACGCCCGGCGACGATCATCGGTTACAAGGTGGGGCATAGCCTTGTTGACGAACTAGACACACTGCCAGCCAATAAAGCACAGGATGCATGGCGCAAGATCATTGCCCGTATGCGGTGGCCTAATGCGAGTAATGGCGTAGACGTAACAACCACTCCGGAAGGGTTTAGAGAGACTCATAGGCTATTTGTGTCGGAGGTAGAATCAAACCCTACGCTTAAATCATCTTATGGTCTTGTCCAGGCTTCAACCAGGGACAACGAAGCAAACCTACCCTCAGATTACATTCAATCCCTTCTAGACACCTACCCTGCTGAGCTTGTTGACGCATACATTGACGGGCAATTCTGCAATCTAACTACCGGCACGGTGTACAGGTCATACAACCGGGCACGCTGCAACTCGACAGAAACGGTAAAGGATGGAGAGCCATTGCTGATCGGTATGGACTTCAATATAGGCAAGATGGCAGCTACTATCTATGTCCATCGTGAGAACGGATGGCACGCTGTCGATGAGTTCAAGGATGTATTCGATACCCCGACGATGGCAAGGCTGATAAAGGACAGGTACGAAAAGAATCGCAAAGTGGTATATCCTGATGCGTCCGGTAACTCGGCCTCGACCAAGAACGCCAGCGTATCAGACCTGTCCATACTTCAATCAGCTGGTTTTGAGATTCGCGTAAAATCAATAAATCCTCGTGTGCGTGACCGTATCTTGTCGGTCAATAAGCAATTCGAGACAGGCAGGCTATGGGTAAACGCTCAAAAATGTCCTACCGTTGCGAAGTGCCTAGAACAGCAGGCATACGACAATGGAGAGCCTGACAAGAAAAGCGGATTCGACCACCAGAACGATGCGACAGGCTACCCGATAGCCTATGAATTCCCCATCATCCGCCCGATGACGCAGATTAGAATGTCTGGCACATAGGTTTTTTTAAAGGAGAATTGCATGAAACCAACAAATGAAAACAAGCTTAGAACTGAATGTTCACCTGTAGATATGCTGGCGGAAACTGTTGAGGAGGAAAATTTAATATCAACCATTAAAATTCTCATTGCAAGTGGAAAAGTAACTGAAGCTGATGTATTTTACGCATGGAGATTAGGATTTTCCGCTTAGTATGAATAGTTGTTGACAAACAGTAATTTATGTATAATCAGCTATCAGTGTGTAAGTCATTGGTAGACATCCCGGCTTGGAACTGGGGAGCAGTAGGTTCGATTCCTACCACACTGACCAAATTATTGCGTGATTGGTGGAATTGGCAGACACGCTGGTCTTAGAAACCAGTGCCGAAAGGCGTATAGGTTTAAGTCCTATATTACGCACCAGCTTAATTCCCTTGGGGGGAAAATATAACCTTGAGGGAGTAAGCATGGAACAATCAAAAGGCGTACGCACAGAGCACCCTTCCTATACAGAAATGCTTGATACTTGGCAGCGTTGTGATGACGCTACCGAAGGCGAAAAAGAAATACACGCAGGAGGAATCAAATACCTGCCAAAGTTAGCCGAAGAAAAAAACGAAGATTATCAATCCCGCCTCAAGCGCACTCCTTACTTTAACGCTGTATGGCGCACAATCTCCGGCCTCAAGGGGATGCTGTTCCGCAAAGCTCCCGTAGTCGAAGTCCCAGCAGCAATCGAACCGTACCTAACTGACATCGACATGGCGGGCACTCCGCTGGACGTATTCGCTCAAGACACATGCGAAGAACTGCTAACCACTGGACGCATAGGCATCTTGGTTGACCGCCCGCCAATGCCTGAGAATGCAGACGGTACGCCGATTACCGTGGCCCAGGCAGAAGCCTATGGCCTGCGTCCCATGTTCCAAAAGTACGAAGCTGACTCAATCCTCAACTGGAAACAGGAACGCATTAACAACGTGATGATGCTGACACTTGTTGTGCTGAAGGAAGAAGCCGCACTTAATTCAGATCAATTCAGCCATGTATGTGAAGACAGATACCGTGTGCTTGATTTGGTGAATGGCGTATATCGTCAACGTGTTTTCAGGATTGACGACAAAGGGAATGACGAACAGGTTGGCGGTGACATCATCCCGCTGATGAACAATCAGCCCTTGAACTTCATCCCGTTCGAGTTCATCGGTGTTGATGATGTCGGGCCGGAGATAGACACTCCACCCTTGATGGACTTAGTGGACATGGCAATCCATCACTATCAAGTCAGTGCAGACTATGAGCATGGATGCCACTTTAGCGGGCTTCCTACCCTGTTCATTTCTGGCTACAACGCAGACAACGCACAACCAGGACAGCCGAACAAAATATACATCGGCGGGCCGAGTGCTAACTGCCTGCCTGACCCTAACGCAAAGGCTTATTTCGTTGAGACATCTAGCAACTTCACAGCACTGCGAGAAAACCTGAACGAGAAGAAGGCAGAAATGGCTGTACTCGGGGCCAGAATGCTTGAGCAACAGCAAAAATCCGTATCGTCTGCAGACACAATTCGCGAACGCTCTGCCGGTGAACAATCCCAACTGGCAGGAATGGCGCAGATCACAGGGATGTCACTTACCAAGTGCCTGCAATGGATGGCTTTGTGGTCTGGCGCTGATGGTGATGTGAAGTATGAGATTAACAAGGACTTTGTGCCCGCTTCGATCACGGCTCAAGAACTGACCGCATACGTTGGAGCATTGCAGACTGGCGCACTGAGCGAACAGGAATTCTTCGTCAAGATGCAGGAAAAGGAAGTAATCAAGTCCGATGTGACATTTGAAGAACATCAGGCCAATGTTCAGATCAAAGCGCCTGTGTTGCAGGGGCAGAATAACGTAGGAGCGTAAATAATGAAGAAGGCAACATTTGCACCTCTATATTGCGGAATGTATCCAGAATTAGCAGAGGCCGCAAAACAACATGGTTACGCTTTAGCAATTCATGGAAGTTTGCAGAGGGATTTTGATTTAATTTGTATTCCTTGGGTGGAATTTCCTAGTGAACCAAAAGATGTAATAGAAACATTCACTAAAACATTTGCACTTAAAAGTATTGGAGTTCCAGATACAACGTTTCACGGAAGAGAAAGATGGACGCTTGCGATAAGTTTCGGTGAGTGTTTTTTAGACATTCAATTTATGCCGCGCAGTAAGAATGCTTGACTCCACCATAGCCTATAGCCTTGACCTATACCGCCTAGACGCCGGTACTCGCGCCAAGGTTATAGACATCCTGAACAAGCTGGAAAAAGACCTAATTGCGCAACTTTCCCAAAGACAGACAGAATGGGGCAAGCAACGCATTAACCAGCTTTTGAGAGAAGCCCGAGACACCATCCAGACGTACTACAAAGCCGCACAGCTTGAGCTAAACCTGACTACTGACGGACTTGCACAGATCACCGCAAAGGCCACACAGAACGCACTGCAAGCGACTGTGAGTGTAGCCGTAGGACTTCCCACTGAGACAATGCTTAGTTCGATTGCTGGTGACGCCATTATCATGGGCGCTACTCAAGCCGGATGGTGGGCAAAGCAGGAAGCAGATACGGCATTCAGATTCGCGGCTGCTGTGCGTCAAGGTCTGGTAGCTGGCGAGACTAACGCGCAGATCATCGCCCGCGTGTTGGGCAAGCAAGGATTCCCAAGCGTGATGGACATATCCCGCGCGAACGCTGCTGCACTTGTTCAAACATCAGTCCAGACTGTAGCAAATAACGCGAGGCTTGCCACATTGCAGGCTAATGCAGAAATCGTGCCGCACTTGAAATGGGTTGCTACCTTGGACGGACATACCTGCATCATCTGCGCCGCACGTGATGGCATGATGTGGGACACTGCCACACTCGACCCTATCGACGGAGCGTTGCCATTCCTTAACCCACCGATACACTTCAATGATCGCTGTGTACTGGTTGGGGACATGGGACTGACTACACCAGGAATGCGGGCAAGCTCAATCGGGCCGGTTTCACGTGAAACCACGTTTTCACAATTTCTTGACAGGATGGGAGCCGACTACCAAAACGAAGTGCTGGGTAAGGGCAGGGCTGACTTGTACCGTGCTGGGAAATTAACACTTCAAGATTTGGTTAATGGGAAGGGTAATCCTATTTCTTTGGCGCAACTCAAGGAAAAGTATCAATAAACTTGACACGACAGAACGAATGTTCTATAAACACACTATATAGGCTGTGCCTATTAATAACCCCGAGGGTAAAAAATGCCATTTACTGCCGAGCAGCAAGCCGAAATTGATGCACTGATTGAAACAGCAACAACAGGATTAAAGAACAAAAACACCGAGCTTTTGACAGAACTGAAGAAAGCACGGAAGAGCGCAGAGATTACGCCGGAACAAATGGCGGAAGTCGAAGCAGAGCGCGATAAGTTGCAAACTGAACTGCAAGCGGCTCACAAGGCAGCGAAGGATGCAGCAAAGGCGCACGATCAAGCAGTAAAGGCACTTGAACAGGAAACAGGTTTCACGCAGAAACTGCTAGTTGATAACGGCCTAGTGTCTGAATTGACAAAGCACGGCGTAACGAATCCTGTAAGCCTGAAAGCCGCGCAAGCAATGCTCCGCGCTGGCGTAAAGGTGGAAGCAGACGGCGAAAACCGCGTTGCAAAGTTTGGCGACAAAGCTCTGAGCGATTACGTCAAGGAATGGGCTGCAAGTGATGAGGGTAAACACTTCGTTACGGCGGCTAATAATTCTGGCGGAAATGCTACTGGAAGCGGAAATTCAAGGGCTGAAGGCATGACCATGACCCGCGCCGCATTCGACAGTTTGGCGCTGGACAAGAAAGTTGAATTTAGTAAAAAGGGCGGTAAACTTACCGACCAGTAACAAGCAGCAAAGCATGTTTGGGACATGTTAGTCCGTTCGGTTGAGCCGATGGAAATTGTAATTTTTCATAACTCAATCGAAAGGATTTACCATGACTACGAATACCCTTACCAATCTGCTGCCCAACCTGTACGCCTCGCTGGACGTTGTTTCCCGCGAACTGACCGGCCTGATTCCTGCTGTGACGATGGACGCAAGCGTTGATCGCGTTGCCAAGAATCAAACCGTGTACGTACCCATCACTGCCGCCAATACTGCCGGTGGTGACATTACCCCAGCGATGTCCGTGCCTGCTGAGTCCGATCAGACTGTCGGAACGTCTGCTATCACCATTTCCAAGTATCGCGCTTGGCCGTTCTCATGGGACGGTGAAGAGCAAAAAGGCTTGGACACAAACGGCCCGGGTTACAGCCAGATTCGCAATAACCAGATTCTTCAAGCAATGCGGGCTGCTGTTAATGAAGTTGAAACCGACCTTGCCGCTCTGCAAACTGGCTTCTCTCGTGCTTATGGTGCTGCTACTACTACCCCGTTCGGTACTGCTGGTGACTTCACCGATGCATCCAACGTCCTTAAAATCTTGAAGGACAACGGCGCACCGTTGAGCGATAACCATCTGGTTATGAATACCACTGCTGGCGCTAACTTCCTCGGCAAGCAGGGTAACTATTCTGTAACCAACGACCCGACAATCATGCGTCAAGGCGTGTTCCTGACTACTTCCGGTATGGACTTGCGCGAGTCTGCACAGATCAATACTTTCACTGCGGGCGCGATGGCATCTGCAACCAGCACTGCCGCTGCATTCACTGTCGGTCAGACTGTTATCCCTCTGGCAACTGCCGGTACTGGTGTTGTTGCTGCTGGTGACGTTATCACCTTCGCAAACGATACAAACAAGTACGTGATTACATCGGTATCGTTCGCAGGCGCTAACCCTGCATCCGGTGACACGATCACGCTTGCCGCTCCCGGTCTGCGTGTTGCTCAAGGTGCTGCTACTCGTGCCATTACGGTTATCGCTACTTCTGCCCGTAACATGGCGTTTAACCGTTCCGCTATTGTTCTGGCTACCCGTATGCCTGCCCGCCCGACTGAGGGTGACATGGCAATCGACGTATCCAGCGTGACAGACCCGCGTTCCGGCCTGACCTTCGAGGTAGCTGTATATCCTGGCTATCGCAAGGTGCGTTACGAATTGGCCCTTGCTTGGGGTGTGAAACTTATCAAGCCTGCCCACACTGCTCTGTTGTTGGGTTAATAGACAAATCCCCCCTAGAAATAGGGGGTTCTTTCTAGGAGAGAATCATGGGATGCAAAAAAGGTAAGAAACCACCTAAGAAGTAAGGAGTAATTATGCCTGAGCAAATATCAGTAGGCGCTAGACAATATGGAGTTTTGCCAAGCGCAACTCCGGTTGTTATTGATGCAATTAATCAGGCATACCCGATTACTGTTACATTAAAATCTTCCGATGCAAATCGTAAAATTGAAATATCTGTAGACGGCGGAACAGAATATTTCACTCCAGTACCGGCTGTAACATCTTCCACTATGTTAGCGCTGTCTCTGATGACCCCTGTTTCGCACATTCGGGTTACAGGTGTTACTTCCGATACTTGGAGCATTCGTTAATTATGTTTCCTGGACCCCAGAGAAGTTATATTGAATCTGTGATGCGCGGGTTTGTGCCCGGAGCATCTTCGTTTAGTTCAAACGGTCACTATACGTCTGGTGCGGCAGTGGCGGATGCGCCCGTGCATAATGCGGGTGTTGTTAACGTAACATCGGCTGCCGGGGTTAAAATGTCATTTGTGTCTACGTCGGCACAAGACGGACCGGCTGGGACTGGAATATTGAGTCTGGCAATGAGTTATATCGAAGCGGTTACTTTCGCGTCAAAAACAGAAATAATCACTTTGAATGGGACAACACCAGTTTTATCGGTCGCAACAAACATCAGGTTTATCAACTCGCTGACTATGCTTAGTTCTGGTACGGCGGTTACAGGCAAGGCTGTTGGTACGATTACGGCATCAAATGGGGGTGTTACATACGGGCAGATATTGGTGGGAACGCGGACACAAGAATCTTCGTATCGTATGGTGCCTACCGGGAAAGTATTTGTTCCACACATCATCGTGGCGAGTTCAAATAGCGGAACCGCTGCGGCGCAGTGCATATTTCACATTGTTAGTTGGTCTGACGTGCTTCCGTTCTGGATACCATCTAACGCTATAGGGTGTCAGGACGGACCTATCATTATACCGCTAGGAGCGGGCAGAGCGATTTCGTCTGGTGGAATTATCGGAATAGAATTCACAGCGGACAAGGCTGCACAGGTTACAGCGTCTTTAATCGGGCACATCGAAAATACATATTGAGGACATACCCATGACGCTAATTGTCGAAGATGGAACGGTAGTCGCAGGCGCTGAGTCATATGTCAGTGTAGCCGACTCGCTAACATATCACGCAAACCGTGGCAATACCACATGGGCAACGATCACCACTGCACAACAAGAACAGGCGCTTCGTCGTGCGACTGATTACATGGTGCAAATGTACCGCAATCGTTGGGTGGGTTATCGCTTCAACACCACGCAAAAACTAGATTGGCCGCGCCTGTACGTTCCATATCCTGATTATGTGGCAGTATATGGAATGATCCCGGCTTACATTCCTGATAATGTAGTACCTGATGAAGTGAAAAATGCATGTTGTGAATTGGCGTTGAAGGCTTCCGCTGAGGAATTACTTGCTGACGCAGATCAGGTCGTTATCCGTGAGAAGATAGGGCCGATTGAAACAGAATACGACAAGTACAGCCCACAGCATAAACGATATCAGTCAATTGACGCGATGGTCGCTGTTTACTTTGTGCAGCATGGCGGAATGCAGGTGATACGTGCCTAACTATTCCAAGTCCGCCGCGAGTGCGTTAAAACTGCTGACTAAATTCGGGCAGAACGTTACACGCAGGGCGTACACGATAGGGACGTATGACCCGGCGACAGGTTTAGTGACGAACACCTATGCAGACACAACCCGTAAAGGTGTGTTGTTTGATTTCGCATCAGGACAGACGTTAGAGCGAGGGACATTAATACAGACAGGCGATAAGCAATTGTACGTTGATGCATCAGCAACAATCAGCCCGCAAGATCACTTTATTGTGGACACGATTGAATACACCATCGTTTCAATCGGAGAACTGAAACCGGCTGGTACTTCGATACTTTTCGACATTCATTTGAGAACGTAATGGGAAATTTCGCGCTCGACATGCAGAAATTTGTGGACAAGGCCAATAAGAACATTGGAACTTGCGTCAAGCAGACTGTTATGGAAATTGGGAATAGGGTTGTTTACCGTTCTCCGGTTGGAGATGCTAGTGCATGGGCAAGCAAGCCTCCGCCTGGGTATGTTGGCGGACGGTTTCGTTCTAACTGGCAGTACGGGTTCAACTCTGCTCCGTCTGGTGAGATTCCTGACATTGACGCAAGCGGTGCGGTATCAAACGGACGTATTGAGGCTGGTGTATTTGCTAGTCCTGTAGCTGGGGTGCATTACCTGTCGAATAATTTGCCTTATTCGCAACGTCTTGAGGATGGATGGAGCAAACAAGCTCCAAGCGGATTAGTAGGTTTAACGATGATGGAAGCTCCTGCGATAGTTGAAGAGATTGCGAGTAAGTTAAAATGAGCGTTGTGTCTATCAGGAAGGCGCTAGAGACTGCGGTTAACGCGATGACGCCCGCACTCTCAACTGCGTTCGAGAATGCTGCCTTCACGCCGCCTGCTGCGTCAACTCCATATCAGCAGGTAAACATCCTGTTCGCACAGCCTGAGAACACTGAATACGGATCAAGGCATAGAGAATTGGGCTACATGCAGATCAAACTCATGTACCCTTTGCAAGCAGGTACAGGAACAATTGCAGCAAGGGCAGAATTGATTAGAAGTACGTTTTACCGTGGTGCTTCGTTTGTTGCTGACGGGGTTACGGTAATCATTGAAAAAACGCCAGAGATACCGCCTGGCGCAGTAGATGGTGATCGTTTCGCCATCCCTGTCAAAGTGCGGTTTTTTTCTAACGTTTAAGGAGAAGCATTATGACAATCGCACTTGAAATTAACAAAGTCGTAGCAGTTTACAAACAGACGGGATTGGGAGTGCCACGTTCAGGTTCTGGTGCGCAGGCACTTCGCCGCGAGACATCATCCGGTAAACTTTCTGTAGCGACTTACGAAAACAACGAGATTACCTCTCATCAACAATCAACAGGCAAGACACACGGAGGCCGCACAGCTACGTTCACGCTGAATGGTTTGCTGTCTCCCTCCACATATAAGGGATTTTTCGAGTCTTTGCTGCGCGGCGCTTTTACTGCAACGACTGCGTTTGCAGCTTCGACTATCACAATCTCAGGAACGTCTGCGCTGTACACTTTCACAGCTTCGGCGGCCACTCCGAACTTCCTGACTAACGGCTTGAAGATTGGCGACGTAGTACGTTTGTCCGCATCTGGTGGTACTTCTGGAAACAAGGCTAACAATATCCTTGTGTTAGGCATTACCTCAGAACTGATATTCACCGGAATTACTTTGAACGCTTCAGCTTTGACGCTGGAAGCTATCACGACTTGCACGGTGACGGTGGTAGGAAAGAAGTGTATCGCTGCCGCAACTTCACAGACTAAGGACTACTGGACTGTCGAAGAGTACCAAAGCGACATTACCAAATCTGAACTGTTCACCGATACAGTTATCGGGTCGGCAGACATCAAGATTCCTGCATCTGGCAATACTTCGGTTGCGTTCAATGCGGTAGCTCTCAATCGTTCGTCAACAGGTGCGCAGGTTCTCACTACACCGACCGCTGAGACGACTACAAGCGTGGTGCAGGGCATTCACGGTCTGGTTATCGTTAACGGCGCTACGGTGGCATACATCACAGGAGCGGACATCAAGATTGACGGAGGCGTAAGCCCAATGGAGGCGGTTTTAGGTTCAAACGTATCACCAGACGTAGTGCGCGGGATTACGAAAGTATCCGGACAGATCACAGCGTACTATCAGGACGCGATCATGTCCGGATACTTCGATGCAGCTACGCCTATCAGTGTCGTTCTGGTGGACGCTGTTGATAACACCAATGCAAGCGAGTTTGTTTCGTTCTCGATGAGCAAGGTAGTGTTGGATGGTGACGACAAGGACAACGGAGCGAAGGGCATTATCCGTACCTATCCGTTTACCGCTCAGATTAACGGTGATGGTAGTGCAATTCTTGCAAACGACAAGACAATTCTTTCTATCCAGGACTCTCAGGCTTAATCATGGACATTTCAAAACTTGACGTTGTAAAGTACTCTAATGAGGGTTATCGCTTTCTGATTAACAACCCCAAGACGGGTAAAGATACGGATATTGCGATTACCATCAAGGGGTACTTTGCAGACGGGTATCGTGAAGTAGCAGGAGACACCGTAAAAGGAACCGCCGACCTTATGGCTAAATTTACTATCGGCTGGGAGAACGTCGAAGAGAACGGAAAAGAACTCCCGTTTACTGTTGAAAATGCTGCTCGTGTATATGCAAATTTCCCTGTTATTTATGGGCAGGTATTGGCTACGATCAACAATATCAAAAATTTTATCAAGGACTGACAGATACACTTGTCGCCTTTGCTCAGTCCGAAAAGTATTTAGGTGAGCGACAACCAGACGGATGCACGCGACGGCAGCATCTGGAAACAGCAAAGAGGGCCGGGGCGAATTGTCCCGAGCTAGAACAGCCGTCAGTACCGAAGCAGATAAAGTATTTGGAATACTGGTATTGTGAAGCAAGAACGAAAGAACCGTTAACATGGTCTGAATTAAAGGCATGGGCTGAACTAACAAACCGAACGCCTAATACGTGGGAATTCGCAACTTTGAGGGCTATTGATAGGGTATTAAAATGACAGATATAGCCTCTCTAACAATCGCGGTTGACTCCACCTCGGCAGACAAGGCCACAAAGAGCCTTGATAATCTAACTGCCGCCTCAGGAAAAACAGAACAAGCAACCAACACTTTCAAATCTGCCAATGTAAACGCATGGGCAAGCCTTAACGTAATGACTGCGGCAGAGGATGCTGCGGCTGATAAAGCGTGGGCGCTTGCAAACGGGTATAAAGAAGTCGGAGGGCAGATCGTAAAGGCATCTGCTACCACTGAAAACGCCGCAGGGTTAATGACCAAGCTTGGCCTAAACACTCAATTCGCACAGCGCGAAATGATGTTACTTGGAAAGGAAGCGGTTACAGGAGAATTCAGCAGAATACCTAGAACACTTGGAACACTTGCAACACACTCAAACATTCTACCGGCTTTAATTTCTCCGATTGGTTTAGCAATAGCAGGTGTAACTGCTGCTGCTGCTGCTGGTGCGTATGCTTGGTATCATTGGGGTGATGCTGCTGCCGAATCATCAAAGCGTGTACACGATGCTGCAAAAGAAGCGGAGAAGGATTCTAAAACAGCATGGGCTAGTGTAAAGCGAACAATTGATGAAGATATTATCGCTGTTCAAAACCAAATAGCAGGGGCTACCGGACAACTACAGGCAGCGCAAAACAGAAACAGAGGAGTAACAGGAAACACAAGTGCAAAGGACTCTGCTGCTATTGGTGATGAGGTAATAAACCGTAAAAGCCAGATCAACGCTCTTGAAAGAAATTTAGCAGATTTGTTAAAACAGCGTCAGGATATACAAAATAAACTCGACGAAAAACAAGGCGTAGAAAATCTTAAAAGAATAACTGAGCTTAATAAATTACAACAAGCTCACGCAAAAGAATATGAAGATGCTGTATCGTATGCTCGAATTGTTGATATTGAAATAAGCAGTAATGTAAAACTTACAGCAAGTCAGAAAAAACTTGTTGAGCTTTTAACTGAGCAAGAAAACGGAACAATAGCGTTAACTCAGGCTGAGTTTGCAAGGCAGGCTGGTAATCTATCAATGCGGGCAAGCGCTGAAATTACAGCGCAAGATTACATTGAAAAACAAAAGTTGATGGATGAAGCAGCAAAGAAGTCTGCAAAGGCATCAC
>Ga0115026_10000316_pt1 | contig 12335 bp, 12 predicted proteins | sample Mud_0915_D1_FD_83878 | JGI IMG/M metagenome (GOLD analysis project Ga0115026, IMG submission 83878) | Wetland microbial communities from Old Woman Creek Reserve in Ohio, USA - Mud_0915_D1 | ecosystem: Environmental > Aquatic > Freshwater > Wetlands > Sediment ...
AAAATAATACCGCGAATTATCTTTGGCTATGAAATAGAGCCTGTGAGCAGAATTCAGGAACTCAAACCCGATGGTATATTAATCACTTCTTTAACAGAAAATGAATCCAAAAGAGATAGGCTTAAAAGGATTTTCGGCCAAAATTCAATTTGTATCAAAGATATTTGTTCTCGATAAGGAATCCATGAAAGCACGAAATAGGAAAAATAAAGGTTCTTTAAATTCTTCTGCATTCCTGGTCTCTTAACCATGAAGGAACCCATGAAGGAAGGAAAGGAATTAGAACATGAGCGGTTAACCGATAAAATTATTGGTAGCGCTATCGAGGTTCATAAGAAATTAGGGCCTGGATTTTTAGAGTCAATCTATGAAAATGCACTTATCATCGAGTTGCAGAAACAAAATTTCAAAATTGAGCGGCAACGAGAGGTCGTTATCAACTATGATGGTGTTGAAGTTGGGAGACATAGACTCGATCTTATTGTGGACGATACTATCATTGTTGAGTTGAAGGCCGTCAAAAATATTGAAGATGTTCATTTTGCTATCGTGAGGTCTTATCTTAAAGCACTGGGAAAAGAACATGGCCTGATCATAAATTTCTCCAAAAAAGTAATTGAAGTTAAGAGGGTAATCCATAAATAAATTCCTGGATTTTTGGTTTCCTTATTATGAGGAAGCCATGAAAGCAGGAAAAGGAAGAATAAAGAAATTTTTAATTTAATTCTCCTGGATTCCTGGTTTCCTTATTGGGGAGCCAAGAAGCCATGAATGAGAAAGAAAGGTTTTGAATTTTTCCTGAGTTCCTGGATTCCTTATGATGAAGATTATGACCGCCATGTATACGATTAAAAGAGGGGGCTCTTACGACAGGTTCATCATGATGCTCGAGGCCTTTCTGGAGAGAAAATGCGAGACGCATTGCCTCTCGCTTACGTCGATCCCGATCACTCATTCGTATTTTCATAATCATGTCATGCCTCTTCCAATGAAAACGTCAGAGGGAATTTTAGTTAAATTGGCGGTGTTGTTTTTATTCCCTATTTGGTCTATCTGGATCGCCTGGGAAAAGAAGATCGACCTGATCATCGCCTTTGGATCTCTCTATGCCTTTCTGCAGGGTTTTTCTAAGTGGATATTAAGAAAACCCATGGTGACCTTCATCAGGGGAAGTTCCTCTTTTGGTTTGGCAGTCCAAAATTCCCCCCGATACTTTCTTCATCTTAATAAGATCGTTGAATATCTGGGGCTTCTATTTTCTGATCGGGTCATCACCAATAATGTGTCTGCCCGGGATGAAATATTAAAGCGCTCAGGGAAGAGGAAGAAGATCGATGTTCAGATTTTATTTAACAATATCCCTCCAATGGACATTCATGAATCGGAAGCTATTTTCCAGATAAAAAATAAATATGGCATTCCAGAGGATGCAAAGGTTTTGGTGACAGCAGGTATTCTGAACCGAGGTAAGAATATTGAAAGCCTTATCGCATGCCTGCCAAAAATTCAAACCCAAAACATTTACCTTATCGTTGCGGGAGATGCCTCCACAGAGGCTGATTTACACTATAAAGATTCTCTACGAGAATTAACAAATAAATTGGGGGTCCATAAACAGGTTATTTTTATAGGGTGGCTTGAAAAAGAAGATCTATGGAAGATTTATCTCGCCTCCGATCTTTTTGTACTGCCTTCCTTAAACGAAGGCATGCCCAATGTCTTGTTAGAGGCATTAGGATCTGGCTTGCCTTGCTTGGGGAGCGATATTCCTGGGATTAAAGAAATTCTTCAATATGAGGAACTGTTATTTGATCCCAGGGAGGGAAATACTCTGGTGAAGAAAATTGAGCAGATATTTTCAGATCCCCATGTTTACGACAAAGTAAAGGCCTCCTGCCAAAAAAGGGAGCAAGCCTTTCGCTTTGATTGGGGAGCGATGGTATTTCAATTGGTGACACGGAGTAGTATGAACAGGAGTGAATAGAAGTATGAATGATATAAAAAATTCAAAAATTTTAGTCATTGGCGGGTCAGGCTTCATCGGTTCCCATGTGGTGGATGCCTTGATTAAAGAAGAGGTAGCCGAGATCGTCATTTACGACAATTTCTGCCGAGGGACAATGGATAATTTAAAAGAAGCTCTTCGGGATCCTCGCGTGAAAGTGTTTGAGACAGGGGGAGATATCTGCCAGACGGACATCCTGAATACAGCCATGAAGGATAAAGACTATGTCATTCATCTCGCGGCACTCTGGTTGCTTCAGTGCTATGAATTTCCACGGGCAGCCTTTGAGGTAAACATAGGAGGGACCTTTAATGTCTTGGAAGCCTGTGTTCATCAGAAAGTGAGGAAGTTGATCTATTCCTCTTCGGCTTCTGTTTATGGAGATGCCCTCGAAATTCCCATGACAGAGAAACACCCCTTCCAGAACAAGACCTTCTACGGAGCGACAAAAGTGGCGGGGGAACAGATGTGTCGAGCGTTTTATCATCGATACGGTCTTAATTATGTAGGCTTGAGGTATATGAATGTTTATGGGCCTCGGCAGGACTATCGAGGAGCGTATATCGCTGTAATCATGAAGATTCTGGACCGACTCGACCAGGGATTGCCCCCGATCGTTTACGGGGATGGGTCTCAAGCCTACGATTTTATTTATGTAACGGATTGCGCCCTCGCCAATCTGGGTGCATTGAAAGCAAATGTGACAGATCAATTCTTCAACGTGGGCCGTGGAGTTCAAACGACCATTAAAGAATTGACAGAAATGATTCTCGAAATTACGGACTCAGACTTTTCCATCCAATATGAGCAGGGTGGCACAACGTTTGTCACCAATCGCGTGGGATGTCCAAAAAAGGCAAAAGCCGAGATTGGTTTCACGGCTGAAATGGATTTGAAAGAAGGGTTACGCGAACTAATTGAATGGAGAAAAAACCATAAGGCCGAAGTGGCAAGACGGCGTCTTGAAGCGAGCGTTAGAGATGGGTAAACAAAGGGATATCCTGATCTCTCACCCCGATACAAACGAGGAGGAGTGGCAGGCCCTCCGGGAGCCGCTCATGAGTGGGTGGCTGACTCAAGGCCCAAAAGTGGAGATTTTTGAAAAGGCCTTTGCAAAGCGTCATGACGTCCAATTCGCCCTCGCCACTTCAAGCTGTACGACGGCTCTTCATTTAATTTTAACCGCCCTGGGGATTGGTCCAGGGGACGAAGTCATCGTCCCTGCTTTCACTTGGGTCGCCACGGCCAATGTCGTCCTCTATTGTGGGGCGACCCCTGTATTTGTCGACGTGGACCGAACTACCTTCAACATCGATGCAGGACAGGTCTCTGCGAAGATCAACCAACAGACGAAAGCCATCATTCCTGTCCATTTATTCGGTCTCTGTGCCGATATGGATGCTCTGACGGAGGCAGCGCTCGGGGTCCCGCTCATTGAAGATGCTGCTTGTGCGGCTGGGTGTAAATACAAGGGTTGTTCAGCGGGTTCTTTGGGTATTGCCGGGGCTTTTTCCTTTCATCCTCGAAAATCGATCACCACCGGAGAGGGAGGGATGATCACCACGAACCAAGAGGAGATTGCTGCAAGGATCAATGCATTGAGAAACCATGGCGCCAGTATTTCCGAGGAGAAACGGCACGAGGGGCTGCAGCCCTATACCCTTCCTGATTTCAATATGTTGGGATTCAATTATCGGATGACAGACCTTCAAGGAGCAGTGGGAATCGTGCAACTTTCAAAGTTGGATCGTTTCATTGAGGAACGGCAAGATTGGGCGAATTATTATAATCAAGAGCTAGCGGGCATCCCTTGGCTTCACACGCCTGCTGTACCGAAGGAATATAGGCACGGGTGGCAAGCCTATGTCTGCTACATTGAGGAAAGCAAGGCTCCGATGTCACGGAATGATATCATGAAAAGGCTTTATGCCAGAGGGATTCAAACCCGTCCGGGCACCCATGCCGTCCACATGTTGGGCCTTTACAGAGAGAAATTTGGCATTCGTCAGGATGATTTCCCTGTGGCACGCGATTGTGACCGCTATACCATGGCGATCCCATTGCATAACCGGATGACCGCTGAAGATTATGAATACGTGGTAAAGATGATCAAGGAGTTGAGGTAATTTTCATGTGTGGGATTGTCGTTGTTTTCAATCTAAACGGTGAGCCTGTTTCTCCGGTCCTTTTACGAACAATGACGGATGCCATAAAACATCGTGGACCTGACTCAGAGGGGTTTTACGTGGACAGTTTCATCGGATTGGGACATCGTCGACTTTCAATCATTGATCTTTCCCGTACGGGTCACCAGCCCATGATGACAGAGGATAAACAATTCGCTATCACTTATAACGGCGAGGTTTACAATTTTCGGGAAATAAGAGCAGAGTTAGAAGGTAGGGGCCATCTGTTTCAGTCGCGTAGTGATACCGAGGTCATCCTGAAAGCCTATGTTCAATGGGGTCAAGATTGTGTTCACCATTTTAATGGGATGTTCGCTTTTGCGATCTGGGACAGGACGAGGCATGAACTTTTTCTAGCAAGGGACCGTTATGGGATTAAGCCTCTCTATTATGCCCTTGTAGGGTCAACTTTAATCATTGCTTCGGAGCAAAAGGCCATTATCCAACACCCCTCTATAGAAAGAGAAATTGACCTAGAAGGCTTGATAGAATACTTTACGTTCCAAAATATCTTTACAGATAGAACGCTCTTTAAAGCCATTCGGGTCTTTCCTGCAGGATGTTATGCAAAGGTTCTACTCGGCAAACCAATCGACTCACTTCAGCCAATATGCTACTGGGATTTCAATTTTGAGGAACCTAAAAATCCCTCATCTGAAGAAGAGTATATTGAAGAGCTCGATAGGCTTTTTAGGCAGGCCGTCAAACGTCAACTGGTAAGTGATGTCGAGATAGGCTCTTACTTAAGCGGAGGTATGGATACCGGTTCAATTACCGCTATCGCGGCTAGCCAGCTCCCTTATATCAAGACATTCACCTGTGGTTTTGATCTTCACTCGGCATCAGGTCTTGAACTGGGATATGATGAGCGAAAAAAAGCTGAATTGATGTCTTATCTCTTTAAAACAGAACATTATGATATGGTCCTTAAGGCGGGTGATATGGAGAGAATCCTTCCCAAGCTTGCCTGGCATCTGGAGGAGCCCCGTGTTGGCCAGAGTTACCCAAATTTTTATGCGTCTCAGCTTGCATCCAAATTCGTAAAAGTGGTTCTTTCGGGTACAGGAGGCGACGAGCTTTTCGGAGGCTATCCCTGGCGGTATTACCGGGCAGTTGTTAATGATAACTTTGAGCAATATATCGACAAATACTATCTATATTGGCAGCGACTTATTGACAACAAAGATATCCATAAGGTTTTCCGTCCTGTTTGGAATGAGGTGAAAAATGTCTGGACGAGAGATATTTTCAGAGATGTATTTCGTAAGCATGCAGATCAGTTAACTCGTCCTGAGGATTATTTGAATCATTCATTCTACTTTGAGGCAAAAACTTTTTTGCATGGATTACTGGTTGTGGAAGATAAATTAAGTATGGCCCACAGTTTAGAGACGAGAGTTCCTTTCCTGGATAATGATCTCGTGGATTTTGCTATGAAGATACCCGTTCGATTGAAATTGAAGAATTTATCGGAGGTTATTCGAATCAATGAAAATGAACCCGGGTCTAAGACGAATAAATATTTTCAGAAAGCAAGGGACGGGAAGTTGATTCTTAGGCAAGTGATGGCACGATATATTCCACCAGAGATCACAAGTGCTGAGAAGCAAGGTTTCTCTGCCCCCGATGCTTCTTGGTTTAGGGGTGAAAGTATTGATTATGTCCGTAAGGAAATTTTAGATGGACGGGCAAAATTATACGATTACCTGGACCAGCATGCTGTTCAAAGTTTAGTAGAAGGCCATTTGGAGGGACGGGAAAATCGACGTTTGTTGATCTGGTCCTTACTCAACTTTGAGTGGTGGTTAAGGAGGTTCTTAAACGAATGATTACCCATTCCAAACCTTGGATTACGGACAAAGACCTTAAGACTGTCTACTCAGTTTTGAGGGGTGGAAGGATTGACCAGAACCATCGAGTGCGATTGTTCGAAAAGGCCTGCGCCCAATATCTCGGGGTTCCAGATGGCGTAGCAGTAGGAAGTGGTACGGCCGCTTTGACTTTAGCATTATGCGCCTTAGAGCTGAAAACAAGGAAAGAGGTGGTTTTACCTACCTACGTATGTCGAAATGTCGTGGAAGCGATCCTCACGGCCGGTTATTCACCGGTCCTTTCCGATGTGGGGGAATACTGGACCATTACGCCAGAGAAGGTGGCTCAGGTTATAACCCGCAAAACGGGGGCGATTATCGTGGTCCATCTATTTGGGATCCCTGTGGATCTAGAGGGGTTTAAGAAATTTGATCTACCGATTATTGAAAATGCCTGCCAAGCCTTTGGGGCAAGAATAAAAATGGAAAAGGTCGGCTCCATGGGTACCCTGGGTGTCTTTTCATTCCATGCGACTAAATGCTTGACTACAGGGGAGGGGGGAATGGCAGTAGCCCATGAGCAGTGGCTGCTTGAAAAAATGCGGAAATTACGTGATGGTGGAAACCTTCCTGCTTCACGCCTTCCTTCCCCTATGACAGATTTGCAAGCGGCCTTAGGATTGAGCCAACTTTCTCGTTATCCAATTTTTTTGAGACGTCGTCGGTTCATCGCTGAACGTTATTTTGAGGTTTTATCGGATTGTCCGGTGGCTCTTCCTGTCAGAATGCGACATGAAAGCATCTTCTTCCGTTTTCCAATCCGGGTGCCCGGGAATTTTGGAATGATCCGTCAGCGATTCGCTGAAAAAGGGATTCATGTCAGACAAGGTGTTGATGCCCTGTTGCACCGTTTCATGAATCAATCTCAAAAGAAATTCCCAAATGCGGAACGCTTGTTTGCTGAAACCGTTTCTTTGCCCATCTATCCTGCATTGACAGAGAGAGAGCAACGAAGAGTTATCCGTGCCTGCCGGGAGGTGTGGGGAACGAGATGAGCATCGTCATTGAAACCCTGCAAGAAAAACAGTCCCAAGAGTATGAGGAACTTCTGCGTTCGATCGATACCTCTCTGCTATATGCCTCGTTCAAATATCGCCTTTTCCTTGAACGGACCCTCCTCCATAGTGAACCAGTCTATCTTGTAGCGCGAGAAAATGGGAACCTGATCGGTGCTTTACCGACGTTTATTTATTTTAATGCCAAATATGGAAATATCCTTAATTCGCTCCCTTTTTATGGAAGCAATGGTGGCATCCTGGTTTCACCAAGATTGAAAGAGCCCCGGACTGTTCAACTTGCCTTACTCGATGCTTTCCATGAATTAGCTAAGGAGAAGAAGACGTTGGTCTCTACCCTGATCACCAACCCCCTTGAAAATGACACCGATTTTTATGAGACCTACTTTCACTTTACCTTACGTGATGAGCGGATTGGGCAGATTACACCGTTACCAAAGGAATGGCAAAACCAAGAAGACCTCTGTCAAAAGTTGATGGATGGGTTTCACCAAAAGACTCGAAATTCTATCCGGAAGGCCCAAAAGAGTGATCTGGTCATTTACCATTCAGATTCAGTTGAATGTTTACAAAAGCTTGCCGACCTGCATCGCCAAAACATCGATGCAATTGGTGGGCGGGCAAAACCCTGGGCCATTTTCGCAGCAATCCATTCGACGTTCACCTATGACCAGGATTACCGTGTGTACGTAGCAGAAAAAGATGGTCAAATTGTTGCAGCATTGCTCGTCTTCTATTTCAACAAAACGGTGGAATATTTTACTCCAGCCGCGCTTGAAACATACCGAGTTTATCAACCGTTAAGCCTCCTCGTTTACGAAGCGATGCAAGAGGCAGCACGGCGTAGTTGCAGGTTTTGGAATTGGGGGGGGACCTGGTTGACACAAAATGGTGTATACCATTTTAAGAGTCGCTGGGGAACCAGAGATCAAAGATACTTTTATTACATCCGTGAATATCATCAACCGAACCCTCTCCGGCACCTGTCTCCCCAACAAATTTTAGAGGAATATCCCAACTTCTATGTATTACCTTTTAAGGTTTTTTAAAATGAAAGTGACTCCTGAGATCGTTAAGGAAGAAAACATTAAGGTTTATAAAGCAGAAGCCGAGACCTACGATTTGCTCCATCCAGAAGTTTGGAACTGGTATGAACAAAAGCGTTACAACAGACTTGTCAATAAGACATTACGAATCCTGCCAAAAAAGAGCGAAGTACCAGTTATTGTTGATGTTGGTACAGGCACAGGCAATTTGACCCTGAAATACTTAGCGGCAGGGTGCCGTGTGATTTGTATCGATATCTCAAAAGAAATTTTACAAGTTCTAAAACGAAAGCTCCACCCCGAGGAAAAAGAGCGATGTACAATTATCTGCGCAGATGTAGAGTCGGTCATGTCTGATGTATCAGCCTTAGATGGGGTATGTTTCAGTTCGGTGCTCCATCATTTGTATAACTATCAAGAGGTGATAGAACGGTTTGTTGGGAAAATGAGACCCGGAGGGTTCTTCTTCAATATCCATGATCCATTGATCCAAACTCCCAAATCCCAAGCCATTTATAGATTGCATCGAATGGTGGGAAAGATCGATGAAAGTCTCTTTCGTTGGAATACGAAGCGGCTTGGCTATCGATTAGAAGACTTCCCAGATGATAAGATTGCAGAATACCATCAACGGGAAGGAACGATGAATCATATCGATCTAAAGCTTTTTCTGGAAAAACTCGGTTTGTTAATCGTTCACTACGAAACCTATACCTCTCGTCGGTATGGTTTGTTTGGTTGGCTGGCCACTGAGATCATTGGCTCAGAGAACGCTTTCACTTATATTGCCAAAAAGCCTTAAGTTAAATTCGTTTGGGTATGATGGAGGAAGCATAACGCACATGAATATTTTAGTGACAGGCATTACGGGTTTGTTGGGCAAGTCCCTTGCTCAACGATTGTCTACGATGGAAGGGGCTAAGATATATGGGATCGCTCGTACGGTTCGGGGGGAAATTCCCAATGTGAATTACATTTATGGGGAAATTCAAAACCCCCGAACCTATCAGCAGGCCCCCCAAAAAATAGACATATGCATCCACGCAGCGGCGGCTATTCCATTAGCTGAAGATCTACATGGACAAGAAGCGTGCATCGCCACGAATATAAAGGGAACGCATGAATTGGTGAAGTTTCTTGTAAATAAATATTCCCAGGTGTACCTATCAACGATTTCAACCCTATCAACCCTATATACTTATAAACCTTTTGATGATGAGGTAAAAACAGAAGAATCGGCGATTAATCCAGGGACATTCTATGGGCTTTCAAAACTATATTCTGAAGCTATTGTCTTGAGGTCTGGTTTGCGCGCAAGCGTAATAAGGCTAGCCAGCTTTTATGATTCGAAAGGGGAAGCACGTTTACATCAAAGATTGCTCTATGATTGGATTGACCGAGCCCAAAACGGGCAGGATTTAGTAGTTTTGGGGACAGGTCAGGAACGAAGGAATTATTTGCACGTAGATGATGCTGTAGAGGCTGTATTCCAATGTATTGAGCAGCGGGCGACCGGAATTTACAACATCGCGTCGGATCAAACACTGACGACCTATGAAATCGCTCAAACGATATCAGACCTTACAGGCGGTAAATCGAGAATTATCATGGATTCGCAGAAAACAGTCTATGCCCCGATCTCGGGGATCAGCATAGAAAAAGCTCGACGGGAATTAAATTTTCAACCGAAGATCACCCTTTCTTTGGGGTTCCAGCGAATCATCAAATATGCCAATAGCTAATAAGATCAAATTTCCTAAAGCTTCTGATCTTTTTAGGTTTAACCGGAAATGGGATTTACACTCCCATACGACATTTGTCGATGGTAAGAATAGTGTCAAAGAAATGATTGAGGCGGCTGAAAATAAAGGATTGGAATTATTTGCAATTACTGAACATGTGCGTTCAAGTGCGATCCAATGGTGGCGGGGGTATGTTAAAGAGATCCATGAACAATGCCGGGGCAGGAAAATTCAAGTCCTGATAGGGATGGAAACCAATGCCATTGGGGTGTCTGGGAGTGTCGATGTTACGGAGGAAATGTGGCAAGATGCTGAATTAATACTCGGCTCCGTCCACGGTTACTATCACGAGGAAGAGGGCTGGGCCAAAATTCCCATTGGATCCTTATCTCACGAAAAGGCTTTACGGTATGAGGTCGAGAAAGCCATCGGCCTATGTCATCATCCACAGATTCATGTTTTGGCCCATCCGTGTTGGTTATTTGAGAAGTATTATGGAGAGATGCCAGAGAGTGAACTGAGAATGCTTTTTCGAGTAGCAAGGGAAACGAACACAGCCATTGAATTGAATGGATACTATCTAAATAACCCTAAAAGATTTTTAAACATACTGATGGATGAAAATCCCACAGTATCTTTTGGTTCCAATGCACATTCGATCCATGAGATAAAAAATATATTACTTGATTTGAAGGAATTCCTATCATGAAGTCTAATCAGGTAACGATTGCGGTTACAGGGGTTGGATCGGCTTTAGGTCAGAGCATTGTTCGGGCAGCTTTGGCCAGCGAACGTCATTATAGGGTGATTGGAATGGACGTTACCGATGAAGATCGAGCGATTTTCCCTGACCTCCCTTATCGAAAGTCAACTCATATCCGTTCACCCCAATATCAGGCTGACCTCGAAAATATTCTGATTGGAGAACAGGTGGATTTAATCTTCTTAGGATCTGAGCGGGAAATGCTGGGGGTGTCCCATTTTGTTGCCCCCATAGAGAAGAGAACCGGAGCAAGATTCGCTTTAAGTGAAAAAGGTCCATTAAGGATTGGAATGGACAAGCTTCTTACTGCTGAGTTTCTACGGGAAGCAGGGCTTCCCTATCCGAGAACAAAAATGTTGCAGGGGGATTGGAAAGAAATCAGTGATTTTGCGAAAGAGATTGGATATCCGTGCCTCGTCAAAGCAAGGCGGTCAGGGCAGCCCATCGTTATACGCAGTGATGAGGATCTTGCCTACCATTTCCATCGTTACGAGAATAGTGTCCTCCAAGAATTTTTAGGGGAGGACGGAGCGCAGGAATACACGGTCGGCCTTTTTCATACCAAAGAATATGGAGTGATCGATACGTATTGCATGGTACGGCTTTTACGTTATGGGTTAACCTGGCGGGGGAAGTATGAGAAAAATGTTGAAGTCGAAACGATATGTCGTAGGGCCGTCGAAATCTTGAAGCCTCTTGGTTCAATTAATGCTCAACTTCGATATCACCATGGAATCCCAGTTATTCACGAGCTCAACATGCGCTGTTCCTCAACGACTGTTTTTCGTGCGTTAAGCGGTTGGAACGAAATTGATATGGCTGTCGACTATTTTATCTATCATCGGAAGCCCCAGGTGCCAATAGTTCGACCTGGGATTGCGATCCGTTACTTTCAGGAGACATGGTTACCCAATGAACCTTGATGGGTTCCAGTTCATCCCTTAAAGGGAAATATGAAGGTCTTTCTATGGAGATGAATCAAGGAATCAACAACCAAATTGCCGTTACCTTCGACCTTGAATGGGCACCGGACGAAATATTGCTAGATTTATTTAATCTTCTATCGAGGTATTCGGTCGCGGTAACTTTATTTGCCACCCATAAGACCCCTGTCTTGGAGGATGTTAAGAGGGGTTATGAAATTGGCCTCCACCCCAATTTCAACCCTCTCTTCTATCAAACCGGTCATATTACATCCTATGAAATCTTGGAGCAAGTGAAGGTTTGGTATCCAGAAGCAGTAGGGGTGAGATGCCATTCTCGGACTGTTTCAGCCATCTTGATTGACCAGTTTATTTCGATTGGGCTTGAATACGATGCCAATCAGATCTGTCCCTATCAAGATTGGCTCATGCCTTATGCTTACCGTGGCTTTTGTAGATTTACTGATTTTTGGCAAGATGACGTTCATGCGATCTATCGTCGTCCCTTTGTCCTCAGTAACATTCCCATTACCTCACCAGGGATGAAAATCTTCAACTTTCACCCCATTCATATTTATTTGAATACGGATACGATCGAACGATACCAAACTGCTCAAAAATATTATCAAGATCCATCCAAACTGCGTGAGTTTCGTAATACCAACTCGAAAGGAGCTCGAGATTTACTCATGGAGCTCCTTCAATATCTCAAAGAGCATCGGATCCAGATCTTTACCCTTAGAGATATCGCTTTTAGTTTTCTTTCTGAGAAAAAAGAAGGAA
>Ga0115026_10000317_pt1 | contig 12332 bp, 8 predicted proteins | sample Mud_0915_D1_FD_83878 | JGI IMG/M metagenome (GOLD analysis project Ga0115026, IMG submission 83878) | Wetland microbial communities from Old Woman Creek Reserve in Ohio, USA - Mud_0915_D1 | ecosystem: Environmental > Aquatic > Freshwater > Wetlands > Sediment ...
AGGATCAACAGTCTCGATTCAACAAGGGCAAATTTCAGCCGTTTCAGGAGGGATTCGTTTCTGGGGGTCAGGAGAATTATCGGAGCGGAATACGGAAGGGGTATTCAACCTGTTCTGGACCATAGATGGTATAAATAATACAGGTTGCCGGATGCTTGTTGCTGGAAAATAGTTATTTAGGTTAAGTAAATTAATAGTCATGAATAAAAGGGATTTTATAAAATACAGCAGCTACCTGATAGGAGGTACTTTTCTGGGCGGACAGGTTGCAGGAGCGGCTCCTTTTTTTGAGGAAAGGAAGAAAAAAAGAAAGAATAAAGGCAGACTGATCCTCAGGTTTTCCCCTTATACACTTCAGCTTAAGCATGCGTTCACTCTTTCCACAAGTACAAGGACAACTACTCCCGTAGTTCTTACCGAGATTGAATTTGATGGCATGACCGGATATGGTGAAGCCTCGATGCCACCTTATCTTGGTGAAAGCCATGAATCGGTCGTAAAGTTCCTTTCGTTGTTAAATCTTTCACAGTTCTCCGATCCGTTTCTCCTGATTGATATACTCGAATATGTCGAAAATGCAATGCCGGGCAACTATGCGGCAAAAGCATCTGTTGATATTGCCCTCCATGACCTTATCGGTAAGCTTGTGGGGGAGCCTTTTTACAGATTATTCGGCCTGAATCCGTCCAGGGCGCCTCTTACAAGTTTTACTATCGGACTTGATACTCCTGAAATAATAAAGCAAAAAGTCATTGAAGCAGAGCCATATAAGGTGCTGAAAGTAAAACTGGGGAGGGATAATGACAGGGAGATGGTGGAAGTGATCAGATCGCTGACAGATAAACCTTTATGTGTGGATGTAAATCAGGGGTGGAAAGACCGTAAGCTTGCGCTTGATATGGCAGGATGGTTAAAGGGAAAAGGGGTCATATTTCTTGAACAGCCGATGCCAAAGGAAATGAAAGATGATATAGCCTGGCTGACTCAAAACAGCCCGTTGCCCATTGTTGGCGATGAGGCAATTCAGAATGTTCATGATCTGTTAAATAACAGGGATGTTTATTCCGGAATTAATATAAAGCTGATGAAATGCGGCGGATTAAATGCTGCCATGAAAATGATCAACGTGGCAAGGGCTTTTGGCATGAAGGTGATGATAGGATGTATGACTGAGACTTCATGTGCAGTAACTGCTGCAGCTCAGCTTTCACCTCTTGTCGACTGGTGCGACCTTGACGGGAATCTGCTTATAAGCAATGATCCGTTTGACGGATTGAAAATTGTTAATGGGAAGGTAACATTACCTGAAAAACCTGGTATAGGCGTAAGAAAAATCACTTGATGATTGTCTTCAATATGCAAATAAATTTTATATGAGAAACCAGAAATATAAAAGTTAATTATTTACATAAGAAGATTATATACTAAACAATAATTATGAAAATATGAAACAGTACCTTACTGCCTTGTTGTTTCTAACATGTTTTTCAGCTTCATCTGGAGCCCCGAATCCTTATTCAGAAAAACTTGACACAATTTTGCCTGTCCGTGGCTTTTGCATTGCCGCACCACAACCATCAAACCTCGGGGAATTTGTGAAATTTATAGAGGAAGAACTGGCACCCCGGAAAGTCAATACGCTGATCCTCAGGGTTGACTATAATTATCAGTATGAAAGCCACCCGGAACTCAGGGATTCAATCGCCCTTTCAAGGCAGGATGTAAGAAAGCTGGTGGCAGTCTGCCGGAAAAACCAGATCCGGATAATTCCGCAGGTTAACCTGCTGGGACATCAGTCGTGGGCAGGCAAAACCGGTAACCTGCTTGAGGCATATCCGCAATTTGATGAAACTCCACTGGTTAAAATGCCTGAAAAATATGTGTGGCCTAATCCGGATGGATTATATTGTAAGAGTTATTGTCCGCTCCACCCTGAAGTTCATGATATAGTATTTGCAATAGTTGATGAGATCTGTGACGTTTTTGAAACGGATGCTTTTCACGCCGGGATGGATGAAGTGTTTTATATCGGGGAAGAACAATGCCCAAGGTGTTCCGGCAGGGATCCTGCAGAGCTTTTTGCAGGAGAAGTAAGGACAATACGTGATCATCTTGCTTCTGACGGGAGGGAATTATGGATCTGGGGCGACCGGCTGATCGATGGTAAAACAACCGGTCTTGGCGAGTGGGAAGCAAGCTATAATAATACCCACAGGGCTGTAGATATGATACCTAAGGATGTCATAATATGCGACTGGCATTATGAGCGTCCGGACCAGACTCCGGTTTATTTTGCGATGAAGGGGCTAAGTGTTGTAACGTGTCCGTGGCGTATGCCCGGCAACGCTGTGCTTCAGGTGCAGGATATGGTGAAATTCAGGGAACATTCTGCTTCTGAAATGAAAGAGAGATTTCTTGGTATGGTGCAAACTGTCTGGTCAGGAACGGGACCGTTTCTCGACAGTTACTACGGAAGACGACCTGAAGACAATCCCAATTCACCCGTTAAGTGCTTCAAAGCATTATATGATGAGATAGAACGACTGGCCGGCACGAAATAATAATTTTAATTCATAATACATTATTTCAGTCCGAACCTGTAGCTGAACTTGACAAGAAATACATTATGAGGCCTGTAATGGAAAAGATCTCCCATGTCATTAAAATAGTCCAGTGTTCCGGTCGGATCAAAACCACTTCGTGTCTGACTCCAGACCAGATAAACAGACGAACCAGGGTTATATTCCCATCTTATAACAAGGTTTGAGAGGAACTCCTTAATATTAAAATCGGGCTTTTCGAAAGAATAATCTTCTATGTTATCATTATTCTCATCAATACTATAATATTCATCATCGATCAGATCTATCTGTAAAGGAGTGTAGACGGAGAATCTGTTTTCATAATCAGATGCCATTGAATTTGTAATGTATTTGAAATCATAGTACTTGCCGGAAGCCACAAATGGTTGTCCCCAATACTGAAGGGTTAGATCAGGTGTCAGGTTGAAATTTAACCTGAAAGACATGCTGACAATTTTCTGGTCGATACTGGCAAAAATATATTTGTCATCGGAACCGAAACTTGTTTGATCAACATATTGCAACTCGTCAAATGATTTGCTGAATGAGGGGCGAAAAGTGAACGAGAGGGTATTTGCAGGTTTATAGGTCATTCCAGGGGTTAAACTGAGGCTATGTGATGCATCCTGAAACATTTCATTGAAATTTGCACTAAAACTTATCATCAGTTTTTTGCGATTATCGGTATTAATGTTAAACGATCCGTTCACTGCTCCGGGTAGTTTCATCAGTGGTCCTCCTCGAAGCATAGAATTACTTACCTGATTAAGACTTATTTCCGTACTTCCATTTACCTGCCAATAATTTTTAAACTCTATATATCCGTTAATATTACCGCCATCCAATAAATGATTTCCTGCGAAATCCCAGGCGGAATACTGATTGAAATTTAAGTTGACCTGTCTGTAAAAAGATTTTGGTTCATAGAGCCTGTAACCAACCCAGAAAACCTCAATGAGCTGATCAGCTTCCCTGAAATAACCCATATCATTAATTTCAAATCCAGGTGTTTTCCAAAGAAATGCTGTCAGAAATTGAAAATGTCCCTTGCCAGCTTTTAAAAACTGGATTCTTCCCCCGCTTCCCGACAATGAAGTCCTTGAAGGATCGAGGGAGATATAGCTGCCAGGCCGCTGGAAATATCTTGCTGATGATTGCTGAGCCCTTAAAATTGCCGACTCGGTTCCGTTTATCTGGCTGAAAGCAGCATTCACATTAAACATATATGTCTTCTCCTTAAAGTACTGTGTGAAGTCAAGACCTCCCGAATAAGCGGTTCCTGGTAACCTGTTTATGAGATTGTCGGATTCTTCTCCCACCAGGGGTATTTCTTTCATGTCCCTGTTTACGCCGGTAACCATTCCTCCGATTATTGTATTTCCTGAATTAAAATCTTTCTGTACTCTTCCGACAAAATAATTGGTAAGAGGTTCAACAGTCTGATAAGTACGAATTCCATCGTTATCAATTTCAGCTTTTTCTTCAGCAGTTACAGCGTCAAGAAATCCTACTGAAAGTCCGTTCTTTGTTTTCCCGGTCAGTTTGGTTGCCCCGATAATTGAAGTATTAATTGGAATATCACTATAACCGCCCTGGTCGACCACTATCCCCTGCGGTCTCCTTCCTATTCGTCTGGAATAAAATAGGTTATCATTGCCTATTCCTCCATCTCCAATTCCAACACCAAAATTTGTTATATTATTGCCTTCAATGAATAATGGCCTTTTCTCTTCAAAAAATGTTTCGTAAGCAGTCAGGTTAACGACAGAAGGATCAGCCTCTACCTGACCAAAGTCAGGGTTAACAGACAGGTCGACTGTAAGGTTATTTGTTACTCCTATTTTTGCATCTAATCCTCCGTTTAATTTTGATCCTTTACCGGTTGCAAAAGGATTCCCGGGTTCAGCTTTAAATCTTTCAATTTTCGCAACTACATAAGGGGTTACGTCAAAAATCTTTCTGGGTTTGACTTGTTCAAGGCCAGTCATTTCCCCCATCATATGGATTATTCCAGGGGCATCCCTGGGAATCGGCTGCCAGATGCTGGTTTCATTTTTCCTGTACAGGATTCTGAGCACCTCTAAACCCCAGACCTCTCCAGAATTTTTCTCGAACCTTAACTGGCTGAATGGTATCTTCATTTCAGCGAACATTCCTTCCCCGTTGATGGATGTTTTTACCCACCAGTTTGGATCCCATGAGAAATCCTCGTTCTGTCCGTCATTAGACATCATTTCGTCATTTTTCACGCCCCCGGCACTTACCCCAAACCAGAATCCGGTACGGAGATCATGATAACTGTCAAAGACTACAGCGACAACATCCCCATCAATCTGGTCTCTCCGTGTTAAACGCTTAACAATGCTGTCAGGACTTGTATCATATGCTTTAATAGCAACAAAGAGATTATTTTCATCAAACAGAATTTTAAACTCTGTTTTTTGAGATGCTGGTCTGCCGTTATATGGCTGCCACTGTGTAAAACCATCACTGTTGCTCCATAATCCCGTTTTCCAGGCTTCATCATCAAGAATACCATCGATATCCGGTGCAATAGTGATCCTCTCCGCAGTGTAGCGTTTTTTTTCAGGAGTCTGTGCGTGTACAGAAGTGATTATCAGGAACAGGGAAATTACAACAATCAGAGTTCTTTTCATTTGTCGGTAAGGTTTTGTGCAGGGCCTGAACAAAATCACCTGTACTATTTCAATCCGAATCTGTAACTGAATTTGATAAGAAATATATTTTTAAGGTTGTAGTTATCGTCCTCTTTGAACAGTTTACGATCGAACAGGTCCCCCATATCATTGAAATATTTCAAATTGCCGGTGGGATTATAACCGCTCCTGGTCTGGCTCCAGACAAGGTAAACCGAGGAGCCCGGAGAATATTCCCATCTTACAACCAGATTGGAAAGAAATTCCTTGACATTGAAGTCACCGGTATCAAATGTGTAATCGATGGTTCCATCCAGATTCTCATCAATCTCATTGTAACCATCCTGAGGCGTTAGTTCTCCGTCAGAATAGACATGGAAGCGGTTGTGATATTTATCAGCGATGGGATCCGTTATATACTTATAGTCATAATATCTGCCTGAAGCCACGAAAGGCTGACCCCAGTACTGAACGGTAAGATCAGGGCTCAGGTTCAGATTCACTCTTAAGGATGTGTTAATGGTTTTTCTGTCGATGCTTGCAAATATGTACCTGTCATTGTCATCCATAGTTGTCCGTGTAACGTATTGAAGTTCACTGAAAGAATTTGAATAACCCGGGTTCAGAGACAGTCTCAGATAGTTGGTTGGTTTGTAGGAGATCTCTATGCCCAGATTATCCCTCTCAGAGTAGCCCTCAAAACCTTTGTTATAATTCATGTAAAACTCAAATACAAGCTTCTTCCTGTTGTCGGTTGAGAAACCGGCATTGGCAACTACTCTTCCGGGTGTTTTCATTGTCGGTCCACCCCTTAGCAAAGTTGCATCATTGGTACCTGTTCCGATATTGCCGTAAGCCTGTGCATTCCAGTAGTTTTTGAAAGTCATGCTTACATTTCCCTCCAGTCCGTCTCCAACATGAACACCGCCAAAATTAAAGAACGACCAGACGTCTCCGTTGATATTGAAACTTCTGTATATCCCCTTGGGTTCCCACTGGCTGTAACCAACCCAGATAATTGGCATGATCCTGTCGGCCTGCTGTAAATATCCAAGGTCGTTGATCTCGAATCCGGGTGTTTTCCATAAAGTAACCACCCCCAGGTTTAAGTGCCCGTTGAGCTTCATTAATTGCACCCTTCCTCCTGAACCGGCAAGTGATGTACGATCCGGGTCGAGCAGGGCGTAATCCTTATCGGGGCGCTGGAAATAATGTGCTGAAGATCTCTGGGTTATCTCCAAAGCTTCCTCTGTCCCTTTAACCTGGCTGAATGCCGTGTTAATGTTGAACATCCATTTTTTATCCTTGAAATACTGGGTAAAATCAATTCCCCCCGAGTAGGCTGATTTATGCATGTAATCATCGAGATTTGCATCAAGTTTCCGGTTTGTGCCGGTAAAAATGCCCCCGACTATCGTTTTGCCTTCATTAAAGTCCTTCTGGATCCTTCCCACGACATAGTTAGTGAGTGGTTCAACTGTTTCATAGGATCTTTCTCCTCCGTTATCAATTTCAGCCTTTTCCTCGCTTGTAACAGCTTCGACGAAGCCAACCGACAGTCCATTCTGGGTTTTCCCTGTAAGCTTGGCTGCCCCGATAATGGCAGTAAAATTAGGTACATCGGCATACATCCCGTCTTCAACATTGGGATAACCCTGCGGCCGGCGGCCGATCCTTCTTGTATAAAACAAATTATCATTGCCTACATCACCGTCACCTATGCCGATGTTAAAATTGGTTATGTTATTACCTTCAATGAAGAAAGGTCTTTTTTCACTGAAAAATGTCTCATATGCAGAAAGATTTACTTCAGATGGATCAGCTTCAACCTGTCCAAAATCAGGATTAATGGTAAGGTCCATTGTCATATTGTTTGTAACTCCGATTTTGGCATCTATTCCTCCGTTAAGCCCGTACTTTTTCCCTTTTTCCATAAATGGATTTCCCGGTTCAGCCTTGAATGTCTCAAGTTTACCGACAGTATAAGGAGTGACATCAAAGATCTTACGGGGTTTGATCTGCTCAAGACCGGCCAGTTCGCCAAACAAATGCACCAGACCCGGAGCATCTTTGGGAATATGCTGCCAGAAACTTGTCTCATTCTTCCTGTATAAAACCCTTGCCACTTCAAGACCCCAGATATCTCCTGAATTCTTTTCAAATCGTACCTGGCTGAAGGGAATTTTCATTTCGGCAACCCATCCTTCATCATTGATTGAGGTTTTTACCCACCAGTTGGGATCCCACGATGAATCCTCATTCTGCCCGTCGTTGGTGAACATCTGGTCGTACTTTACACCACTTGATGTTATTCCGAAAAGAAAACCGGTACGCAGATCATGAAAGCTGTCGAAAATAATCCCTACCAGGTCGCCGTCGGGGTTGTCACGTCTTGTAAGTCGGTTGACAATGCTGTCGGGACTGGTGTCATAAGCTTTAAATGCCGCATAAAGATTGTCGTCGTCGAAGAGGATCTTGAATTCCGTTCTTTGAGATACCTTACCCCCGTTGTAAGGCTCAAACTGGGTAAAGTCATCAATCCAGGTTCCTTCTTTCCACGCTTCGTCATCAAGTATACCATCGATTGCAGGTGCAGTCGAAAGCTTTACTGCCTTATACTGCTTCTTTTCAGGCGTCTGTCCATTTACGCCCGGCAGTATCATCAGCAATGTAACCAGAGTGATCAAAATTCTTTTCATGGATATTCTAAATTTGGTTTGCTTTTGAATACGGATTGTTAAGTTTTAAATTCATATGGTTCCAAATAAGGACGGATAATATTTAAAATTGATGCAGTACAGCCTTATTTATAATAACTTTAAATAAGGTCATATTTAACAAGCGATACAATTAATAAAGACATTTTTATTGCATTTATACCCTCTTGCGAAGATTGAGATTGTAAAATGTATATCTTAGACTAAAATCTTACAGCTATGGTTTCACGAAGATCATTTATTACGAGAAGTGCGGTTGCAACAGCTGCCGCAATAATAACTCCTTCACTTTCAGCCCGAAATGTTTTCGCCGCAGGAAATTCCCCTTTGAACGGGAAAAAAGTGCTTTTCGTGTGGGGAGGATGGATGGGGCATGAGCCTGATAAATGCCGCGATATCTTTGTTCCCTGGATGAAATCGGAGGGGGCAGAGGTGACGGTATCGGATACACTTGAGGCGTATACTAAGTACAATCTTAAGAATGACTTTGACCTGATAATCCAGGCCTGGACGATGGGAACGATTGCGAACAACCAGGAAAAAGCATTGCTTGAAGCTGTAAAAAGCGGTACAGGTATTGCAGGCTGGCACGGCGGCCTGGGGGATTCTTTCAGGAATAATACCGAATACCAGTTCATGGTTGGGGGTCAATGGGTCGCTCATCCCGGCGGAGTAATCGATTACAGGGTAAATATTATTGATCACAAGGACCCGGTCACTAAAGGACTCGATGATTTTGATATGCATTCCGAACAATACTATGTGCATGTTGATCCCAACGTAAAAGTTCTTGCCACAACTACTTTCAATGATAAAAGTGCCAATTGGATAGGAGGGAATGTGATCCCTGTCGCATGGAAAAAATTCTATGGACAGGGAAGGGTCTTTTATTCTTCCCTGGGTCATGTTGCTTCGGACTTCAATATCCCGCAGGCTCTCGAGATCCAGAAACGGGGTATTCTCTGGGCTTGCGTAAGCAAGTATGAACCTGCCGAGGAATGGAAACAACCGGTTTATAGCAAGTCCGGGAAAAAGTAATTCTTAAATCTGCGATAATCAGCGTGATCTGCGGGAGAAAAAGGTTTTATTTCCCGCAGATTTCGCAGATTTACGCAGATCCTAAAGTGGTGTTCAATCATAAAGTTTAATGAACTCGTATGAGATTCCTGTATAATCCAGGAATTTGAGAAAGTCGGATTTTGACACAACTATTGATGCAGTATTGACATTGGGGTGGAAAGCCAGACGTTCGAATTCGCCAAGCTTTTCATCAATAAAAAGGTGAACATGCCTTTCCCTGTCATTTATCAGTCCGAACGGAGAGACAGATCCCGGTTCAACACCCAGGAATTTTTTCAGCCTCTGGTCCGATGCAAATGTAAGCTTGCCCTGGCGGAGACGCTTCTCCAGATCATGTATATCAAGCTGCCTGAGATGTTCCAGTATAACAAGGTAATGCCTGTCCCCCTTATGATTCCTGAAAAAGATGTTTTTGCACCTTCCTGAATTGTAATCTTTCCAGTGGATTATTGCGTCATCTATAGTAGCCAGCGGCGGATGCTCATGATATTCAAAACTTATTCCAAGCTTTTCCAGAAGTTCATAAAGTTCTTTTTGCCCTCTCATGTTCCGGATTCGTTAAATAAGACATCATTTTCATCCTCAGGTGTATACCCTGTATCTTCCAAAAGTGTGTCTTTCCTGTACGCTTCGACAGCCAGCCGGTCACAAAGCTCATTTTCAGGATTACTGGCATGACCTTTTATCCAGACAAATCTGACATTATGCTTCCTGTAAGCTTTCAGAAACCTTATCCACAGGTCGGGATTCTTCTTCTTTTTGAAAGTTTTTGATTCCCATCGGAACACCCATCCCTTTTCGACTGAATCTGCAACGTATCTCGAATCGGTATAAATGACTACGTTACTCCCCGGTATCTTAAGCGACTCAAGGCCTGTTATCACAGCCAGAAGCTCCATCCGGTTGTTTGTTGTAAGCCGGTAACCTTCTGATTTTTCGAGACGGTGTCTTCCTGAAATGAGAACTACGCCATATCCTCCCTTACCCGGATTTCCACTGGCTGCGCCATCTGAATATATTGTTATCTCACCTGCCATTAATCAATGTTATGCCGGTATTGGTAAGGAAAAGCTTGATGGCGATAGAAAGCAGGATGACACCAAAGACCTTTTTTAATATCTGCAGACCGCTCTTACCGAGGATCCTTTCAAAAAAAGAGGTCAGGCTCAGGACGAAATATATCACCACCATATTGAAGACCAGGGCAATAAATATATTAATTGTCTGATATTCAGCTTTCAGTGAAAGGATGGTGGTGATTGAGCCGGCTCCGGCAATCAGGGGGAATGCAATAGGGAAGACTGAACCGCTTCCCTGCGAATCCTGTTTAAAGAGTTCTACGCCCAGAATCATTTCCATTGCAATAAGGAAGATAATGAATGAACCGGCAATGGCAAATGAGGAGATATCGACTCCGAATATGCCCAGCATGGGAGTTCCAATAAACAGAAATGCAAGAAATATCAGGAAAGAGACAGTAGTAACCCTCATTGGATGGACATTACCGGATTTTGATTTGATATCAATTATTATCGGAATTGAACCGGGTATATCAATTATGGCAAAGAGTACCATAAAAGCCGCAAATATCTCTCTTAAGTCCAGGTGCATATTCTGAATTTTGTGACAGGGGATGAGGTTCTATCTTACCACCTTCATCTCATTAACCAGGTGTCCGGCTCCCGCATAGACATCCATTATCCACAGAACATACCTGATATCAACAGCAATAGTTCTCTGTAATTCAGGTTCAAAAGCCAGATCCATGCTCATTGCTTCCCAGTTGCCGTCAAAGGCAAGTCCGATAAGCTCACCATTGGCATTCATTACAGGACTTCCCGAATTGCCGCCTGTAATATCATTGGTTGTAAGGAAACAGACAGGCATGTATCCCTGAGGGGAGGCATATCTTCCGAATTCCTTCTTATTATTAAGTTCGATAAGTCTTTGCGGCAGGTCAAATTCATAATCACCCGGCTTATATTTATCAATAACTCCCTGAAGGGTTGTATAATATTTATAAGTAACTGCATCCCTGGGATCGTAATCCTGAATAGTACCGTATGTCAGTCTCATCGTTGAATTTGCATCAGGATAGAGAGTTTTTTCCGGGGTCATTTCCATTAGTGCCGCAACCCAGAGTCTGCGGCCTGTTGCCAGATTACCGTCAAACTGGCTCAAGTTTTTTGCCACTTCACTGCTTACCTTGCTGATTGAATTTGCGGTCAGATATACGGGATCATTTTCAAGAGTCTTCAAAACCGGTCTGTTGAGGAATGTATTAAGTTTTGCCTCGGTTGAGAATACCGATCTTGCGAACAGATCATCGACATACCTGTCAATGTCGCCTTTGAATCTTTTATCAACAATGTTAACATAAAAATCAGGATGAAACTTTGCAGGTACATCATTCCTGAAAAGCTTCAGCATTGCTTTCATTGCCTTCTGATCGGTTGGCGGATTATAGTCCTTATAGAAAGAGTTGATCCAGTTCTTCAAATTTAATATTAAGTCAGATACCTGCTTGCTGTCGCCTGCTTTCAATGCATTTATTATTGTCGATGCTACCATGTTCAGGCTCAGGATCTCGCACCCCTGATTAAAGCATTCGCTGATATATTGCTGCGCATTAGCATATTCTGCTCTTCCCTCCACTGACGAACGGATCATATTTAAAGCTTCACCGTATTTTGCCTTACGTCCGGCATCATCTGTAATCCATATATTAAACTGATTTTCAATTTGTTGCTTCTTGTCAATTACATTCAGCTTTTTAAGCTGGCTATTCTGACCAATTGAATATTTCCAGTAGTTGGATGATCCGAAATACTTTGAAGCGTACTGGATATTAATCTTCTGACTGGCAACCATATCAGACATCCAGATATCCTGCTTGATTCCCCTTATCTTGATCCTGTTGGGATTTGTGATATTTAAAAGTTCATTGACCTCATAAGAAGTAGCATATCTCTGTGTTCTGCCGGGATATCCTAATATCATGGCAAAATCACCTTCATTAAGATCTTTGATTGATACCGGTAACCAATATTTTGGTTTCAGTGGAATATTTTCTACTGAATATGGGGCTGGCTTCCCGTCAGGTCCGGAATAGACCCGGAATACGCTGAAATCGCCTGTATGGCGGGGCCATTCCCAATTATCAGTATCAGATCCATATTTCCCGATTGATGACGGAGGTGCGCCTACTAACCGCACATCGGTATATCTTTCAGAAACCAGGAGATAAAAATAATTACCACCATAAAATGAGCTTACTGCTGCCCTGTAGTTGGTTC
>Ga0115026_10000318_pt1 | contig 12324 bp, 16 predicted proteins | sample Mud_0915_D1_FD_83878 | JGI IMG/M metagenome (GOLD analysis project Ga0115026, IMG submission 83878) | Wetland microbial communities from Old Woman Creek Reserve in Ohio, USA - Mud_0915_D1 | ecosystem: Environmental > Aquatic > Freshwater > Wetlands > Sediment ...
CGAACCCATGTAGCAGTATTCACACCCACCCGTGGGATTTCGATATTGTGACCTCCTCTTTCAATATCGTACCTTCTCGGGTCGACTCTACCTGCCCCGCGGGAGTACCGCTCCTCGCCCCATGGAAATCCCTTTCTGAACCGGATCGTTGGTAAAAGTCTCCTGCTATCCCTGTTTGGTGCAATTGTTGCTAATAAAATTACACCCACCAATATTCATCCATGGAAGACCAAGGGGTGCATCCGATGCGGCGACTGGCATTTTGGCATGTTCTACTCCTTTCCTGTGTCGCGACAGGACTTCTTGCCTCCGGTTGCGGTGGCAGCGGTGGTGGATCCGTCGAGGGGGGTACACCTAGCGTTCCCCCTGCGAACGTTCCCCCTGCAGGCCCCGTCACGATTCTGACCTGGGAACCCCCTGCCAAATTTGCGGACAATACACCTATAGATCCGTATCGGGATATCGACCATTACGAGGTGTACGCCCGTGAAGATACGAATTTCACCAATTCCGATCTTCCGGTGATGGTCATCCCCGCCTTGACCAGCATCGATTCCACCCACGCGCAGTCAACCGGGGACATTAAAAACGGGAGGAAACCGCTTTCGGAGTTCACCCTGGAATATTTGAATCCGCACGTCTCCAAGGCAACCCCGCAATATGTGTCCCTGAAGGTGGTGGGAGTCGACGGGCAGAAGTCCGCTTTCACGCACCCGATCGCCTGGTACAGGATGTAAGGTGAGGACGGTCATAATGAAGAAATCCCTTGTGGTCCTCCTTGCTTGTCTCGCATCGGCTCTGGCGCTGCCCAGTCTGTCGAAGGCGGAAACCCGGACCATCAACTGGGGTGCCGTAACGACCTACGCTGATGGCACTCCGATAGAGTCAAACCGGTCCGTCACATACAACTTCTATTGGACTTCGGACGCGGGGTTGAGCGCTGGTTCACTCCGCCCCCTGTTAACGTCCGTGGGCCAAACCACCGGCACCTTCGACCCGGATCTTGTCGGGATGTCTCGCGGCACGACGGTCCATATAACGGGAGAGACGGTAGTGAGTACGGGGGAGAAGTCGCCGCTTTCACCTGCGTACCCGTGGGCCGTTCCTCTCTTGAACGAACTGCCCCTCTTGAGCGAACTGTTCATCGGATGCCCGTCATCGCTGAACGAAGGCGAGAGCGGGGTATGCACCGCGACAGCGTCATGGAGCGACGGGTCGATGACCACGGTATCGCCTGCGTGGAGCGAGGGATCCGCTTATGCCTCGATTGGCGTGGACGGCGTACTGACCACGACGGCGGTGTCGGGAGATCAGTCGGTGATGGTGACGGCGGACTACACGTCCGCGGGGGTAACGCGGACGGCATCCGCTACGGTGATGATCGCGGACCTTTCAGTCATTACGATCATGGAACCGAAAAACGTCAAGCTGGCTGGCCCACTGGCGGAATCTCCCTCGAAACCATTCCGCCTCTCGTGGGATCCCGTGGCGAGCTACACCAACGGGACGCCGATCCCCGGGGGCACCATTATCGATTACTCGGCATATTGGACAACCGATTCCACCCTTTCGGAGAGCAGTCTGAAGCCACTAGCTTCCTCGACCCTCTCCACTTCCGTGGACTTCGATCCGACTGCGGAAGGGATGAACCGCAACCAGCGCGTGTACTTCACAATCCGGGCGAAGGACCCCGGAGGGAAGATATCCAGCCTTTCCGCTTCCGTGCCGTGGAGGGTTTCCAACTCCGGGCCGTCTGCCCCAATGAAAGTCAGGATCAAAAAGTAAGGGTTAAAGATATACTGCCTCTGGCCGAACACCGGGGGCGAACGTAATCCCTTACGGTTCGGCACTACAAGGACCCGCCGACTCCTTCCATGTCTTCCTCGAGGAAGGGATCCACTTCCCGCTGCCGGGCCTCGGATTTCGCCGCCACCTTGCACCGTAGGCACTCGCCGCTCGGGTGGTCCACGACGGACACCTTCAAGCCGCACCGGGAGCACGCTGGCCCTCCCGTGGAATCGGCGGCCGGGATGTTGGAAGGATCCCGATATTGTAGGGGGGGAATTCCATTTCCTTCGTGCCGCAGATTTACCGCTGCCGCGCGAGTCAATTCTCCTACGCCGCTTTCTCCTCCCTGATGATCTTCATTATTTTTCCCTGGAAGTCTATTGGAATATAACCCATGCTTCTAGGAAGCGGCTCGGTAGTTATCACCCCGACAGTATTCCTTCTTCCATTCCCCTCTGAACGAACTTCTCCAACTCCTCAATGAATCGTTGCGCCGAAACGAACTGGTCTTCAGAGTATCGTTGCGCCGAACCGTTCCGGTCTTCAGAACCGTTCCAGTCAGCGAACCGATGCCGAATCGGGGACTGACTGCCATGCCTCAATACTTCATACCCGGCGATGGTCTCGTCATACCATTGTTTCCTGCCCTTCGACCTTGATTCCTCCAGAGCATATTGGATTACAGACCGGCCCGCAGCCAGGAACGCGCTCATGTAATATCGGAACGCTTCAAGGTCGTTTACCGACTCTTCCATCCTCGTCAAGAAGAACTTGGCCTCACCAATTTTGTATCGCTCGTTCATATCCCTCTCCCTGCCCCTCCTTTGGAAATTACGCCTTGAGATATATTAAAACCGGTAGCCGATGTTGGCGGTCCCGGTGATTCCATCAACCTTCATATCCAGACCATCGAAGGAAGGCTCTAACCATAAATATTTTCCTTCCAGTCCGAGAAAGATTTCCTTCGTGATGTTGAAATTGGCGCCCAAGCCGAGGAAGAACCCGAATGCCGTGTCACTTTCAGAAGCCGATGCGCCACCAAACCCCGATAAATTTGCGGACACTTCCAACTCGGTGAAATACGCTCCGATTCCGGCCATGGCGTACGGTTCGAATTTCCCCATGGGAAGCAAGCCCCTCACTCCGAGTGTGACGGGAATGATCGTCATGTCGACATCGGCGCTAAAAGTTCCGCTTATGTCAGTGAATGACATCGATTTGTTGGGTTTTGTGTATCCAACACCCAGTTCGAGCGCGATATTCTTGTGGAAGTAGTGACCTAAGGCAAGTTCTCCGTTGAAAGCGCTATCCATATCCAAATCCCCACCGCCATCCTTTATTTCAGTCGTCTGCGGTATGTAGATGCCGAATTTTAAGGCGACGTATTCATATAGTGATTTTTCAGGGGCTTTAGGTGCTACTGTAATATGTGAAATATCCTTGCCCGGTTGAGTTGATTCATTTGGTGCTTTCCACCAATCCGGTGCGGCCCACGCATTTGTTGTAATAGAATACAAAACGATTATATTGATTAACATTCTAAGAATTTTGCAAATCATATAATCCCTCCTATAATCTTATTATTACGATTTTTCCCCCCTTCAGAAATGCCTCTTGTTCCCAACACCGGAATTTGTACGCCACGTCTCCTTATGCGGGCTTATTGGTGTATCGGCAAAAGGCATATTAAATATTTAATATATTTATGTCCTCCCATTCCTCTCCCCCATAGTGTCCCCCACTCGTTTGATGGAAAATTGGGAAAGTGTGGAGGGAAGCCCCGTCAGGGACAGCAGAGTACGCACGGGACTTCGCCCCCCCTGTCCCGGTGAGAAGGAAGCGCAACGTTCCGAGACAACATAACGGGTCAGCATGCCCCACCCGCACTGGAGAGGCGACTTCTCCAAGGGCGTCGTGGTGAACGATTACTGGCTGAAGCCCCCACCATAGAACCAGAACGGCCCTCCTCCCGACGATCCTCTCGTGACCAACCTGCCTGTAGTTGTGCCCGTTACATGCTGAAAACACCACTTCTCGGCAAACATTTTCCCAACCAAGTACTTCCTATTCATCGAATGTAATTACTGACGGTATTATTTCTTTTGATATCAGCAGAATACGGCCAAGCCAAACAACGGCGCTAAATTTGCTTATATATTTCAGGCGGTGCATTTCTGGGCGTTGGTGCAGGCCATGAAAACAATAATTGGTGTTCTCCTTATCGGCCTTTTGATAAGCGTTTCTACTGGGGCTTATCAACCATCATTTACATATTTATCAGGCTTTGACTCAACTACACTCGTAAACGTGGTAGATGACGCAATCAATTACTGCGGGAAATCCGTTGAAAGCCTCATTGCCTTTTATCAGGACTTTACAGAATCAAGCAAGATCGTGTACTTTTTCAAATCCTACCTGCCGCCGGACCAGAATCCTGGCACGATAGCACTGCTGGGTTGTGGATTGGTGGGATTGTGGGGGTACGGCAGGGTGCGGAGATCCAGAAGGAAATAACCAACTCAAGGAGGGTTGAAGATGAGCGGCTATATCGTCTATCGTCTAGATTACGTGAACAAGAAGAAGGTGCCCATAGGGAAGCTGGTTGAGCGTCGGTAGGAAAAGTGCGGAAGACATGAAGATAAAATATTGTGCCGGGCGCATCAACTCTACGCATATTCGCCAATTGACAAATTGTTCATAACCGTCAGTCCCGAATAATGGCAGGCCTGTTTGGCTACAGCAGGCGGCGGATGAAGAAGTAGTACACGACAGATAGCGTGACGAGAGGGCGGGTTACCCCGCCCTGATCGTTTCGGCCACCCCTCCGTGTATGCAGAGCGTAGAGCCGCCGTTCGACTTATAATCCCGAAGATGACTGGATCTCCGTGCCCGACCGTTTGCCGCCATTCGGGGAAGACGTGCTGGCGTGTTCTTGGCTGACCAAGACTTATGTCTTGGCATACGTCTCCCCGCGTGACGGTAAATGGTACCTCTCCTTCGGCAGCACGCGGTCCCTGAACATCACCCACTGGTGCCCCTGCCGGAGCTGCCGCAGCGGAGCGTGGTGGTCTGACGGCCCCTGTACTTCTTTAGTACCTCTCGGCAACTATTTTCTCAGTTAGACACTTCTCTTCCCCTGGAAGTGACTACTCGCAGACGGTTCGTATTTCGTATCGAGCGTTTACGCTAACACCATTCAACGGTACGAATAATGCATTTAATTACAGCGGAATTATTGTTTGGTTGCAGGAAGGGGGAAGTCATGAAGAGGTTATTTGTACCAGGAATTATTTTCTTAAGCATATATGTGTTTCCCATCCCAGCATGGTCTCTCGCGATTAACGACGTGGGAAGTATTGATCAATTAATTTATCAAGCTAACCTATGTAATAGCGGCGATGCAACTGAACTCGCATGGATAAGAAACGCACTCGGTGATCAGACTTTGACAATGAATAAGTTCGACGTAACTGAACATGATTGGGAAAATATTAGTGGTATGCCAAGTGTTTTTGCGCTTAGTTTAGATGATTCGCCGGCATATTTCTTTGTTAAGACGGGGGCTAATACAGGAAATACGAATGACCTCTTCCTGTTCCGCAACATATCCTATTTAAATTATGGTGTGATTGATCTTATAGCGATGGGGTTCACCGGTAGAGCTGTTACAAATATAGGGAAGATCAGTCACGTCGGTGTTGTTCCCGAACCCTCCACGTTGCTCCTGCTGGGAGTTGGACTGGTTGGGCTGGTCGGGTACGGGAGGAAGCGGTTTAAAAAATAGTCGCCTACACGGGCAGCGCAATGGTGGTGTAAACATGAATGTCTACACTGTCTATCGTGCAGAGTACCGGACCAATAAGACTGTACGAATCGGGAAGGTAGTGGATCAACGGAGGGCAGAGCGGAATAACAACGCTGCAGATATGTTGCGAGTGGCTCAAAAGTTATACGCAGCGTCGTCGATTGATTCACACATATTCATCATTAGGGAAAGTTCCCGCCTAAGGTTTTTATTAGAGTGATATTGCTAGGAGTGATTACAGTCCCCCTGATCGTCTGTCTTATTCAGCCGGTATCAACAGTCGATGCTGCCAATCTCGGTTTTGTGGACATATACGAAGGGGGTCGGATCGGTAAAGCCTTTACCAACACCGAGACCGTGACGCGTATCCCTTCATTACGCGTCTGCGATACGAAACATCCAGGCAAGTCACCTTCGAATAATCCCGCCCGAACAGGGTCCCAGGCCGCGCCTGCGAAACCAGCGTCCGGTGAAACCATGAGGTTCACGCGCTTGTCCGTCAAGGATCCGGGGGCCAACAACATCGAGGCCATCAGTTTTCTCATCCCTGCAGGGTGGAAAACCGAGGGCGGTATCCAGTGGTTATCCGACCACCTCGTTCTGGCCAATCTGCTCATGAAGATCACCGATCCCAAGACGGGCGCTGCCATCGAGTTCCTTCCGGGCCAATATTACGGTTGGAGTTATCATCCAGCGATGGCGAAACCGCAGGGAGGGGTTTACATGGGCGTCATCCAGTGGCCCCCGATACAGGACCCAGCGGAGTTCATCCAAACCATGTACGGACCCGGCCCTCTAAATCGTTTGCAGGGCGCCCGAGTACTCAAGACGGAGGATTTCCCGAAGGTCGCCGCCGAGTTGTCGAAGTTTCATGGCAGCCAGGCGAGGTACACCCGCGTACGATACGAATACCAGGACGGCAGCGAGATGTGGGAGGAGGACGTCTACGTCACCCTCGTCCATTCGCCGTCGCAGACGGGAGCATTCTGGTCCGGGATTGCGTATTCGTTCCGCGCTCATCGGGGGCAACTCGATCGATTAACACCCGTCATGAACACCACGATCAATACACAGCGTCGGAGCCCGGAATGGTTCGGTTATTACATGTACGTCAGGAAACTGTTTGTGGATCGGAATATCCAGGGCGTTCACAATGCAGGCATCCTCAGCGAAGCAATCAGTCGCAATAGCGCGGAGATTCAGAAGATGTTCGAAGACTCTTACCGACAGGCGAACCAATCGCAGGACCGCATCAGCCGGAGCTACAGCGATTATATCCGCGGCGTGGAGACTTACCGGAACCCTTATGAGGACCGGCCGATCCAGCTCCCCTCCGGTTACGACGGCGTATGGGTAAACCGCTCCGGGGAATATCTATTATCGAACCACTCTGGATTCAATCCGAACGAGGGCTCAACCACCGAGTGGCGGCGCATGGAAAGGAGTCCGTAGCCGGTCTTTAGTCAGTCCCCCATGATCGGTCCGCATATAGCCTTGATGATGAACAAAATTAAGGGTCGACCTATCCCGTCCGCCCCTCGCGGCTATTCACTCATAACAATACTCATAACACCGACGGAATAATCATAATCGATGATTCCCGGTTAGCGTAAAGCGTTATTTTAAGTTATTAATTAATACTTTCGCGAGGGTGCTTCTTTTGGGGGATGCGCGAGGCAATTTTCTTCATCATGTGGTATGTCCAACCCTTCCCTTAAATATGATGAAGACATGAACTGGCTCCCCCTGACCGACCGCCTGCACCGACGGAGTTCACGGTTGGTGCGATCCGGCATCCCGAGCTAACGCCTTCTCGATAAGCGCACGCGGAGTGTAACGGTTTATCAGGACTGCCCGCGTATTCCCGCACTGGCAGTGCCATAGAACCGCCTTGCACAAGTGAGTCCCGATCGGATCGACTGATTCCAGGTTGTCTACCCGTCCGCATATGTGGCAGGGGATTGACTTGGAACCACTGCGGCCTGCAGCGATAGCGGAGAATACCATCGCCGCGCCGACGAGACCGAGACCGAGCACCAGCCGGTCGCGCACCGTGCGTTCTCCCTATTCCTGAAGTCCGAAGATGTACCGCCCGGGCAGTTCGCGCCGCTTGCAGATCGACAGCCTCCCCATTATCCTGTTCCTCATCGGTACCATCTCGCGGAATCGAATTACCGCGTTCGCGAGCAGGGTATCTTCGGGGTGTTCACGATCTGTCAATAGCCAGGAGTAAACCATCGTCTAATGGTCGCCGTGGAACTGCGCCGTTCACTCGTTGGCGGTCGGATTGGTACCTTGCGGGGAGTACCAAACAAACGGTTTCTTCTTTGCATCCGTCGCGGTACCCCATAGTATAGGCATCGACATGGGAATCGCCTTTTCCGCCTGTGGCTTCTTCTTGAAGACGATAATGCTCGCGGATGGATTCTCCCGTTCTTTGCCGAATACGGAAATGAACCCCCTCACCGTATCCCCGCCAGTATTCCGCCTCTCGTTTATCCATGGTCTCCCCCTTGTCCCAAGCGAAAAACAGGGCTGTACGTCTATATCGGTATATGCGGGTTGAATCTTCAGCGGGCAGCCTGAAATGAACGTGGCCGGCATCCCCAAGTTACGAAATCTAAATCATCAGATTCCACACCGAACTGCCGTATAATCCCGTTTGGCATGAAGGGAGGGAAATATGCAAACGCGTAAATATTTTGTCTTCATGATCGCCGTTCTCCTCGGCGCGCTGGCCTTGAACGGTTGCGATCTGGGCTCGCTTGCCCTGGACGAGACGAACCTCGAGAAATTGGCGATCTATTACTACCGCCCCGGTCAAAAGAAACCCCTCTCAAGCGAGAAGGTTTACAGATATTTTTCGGAAAAAACCAAAGCGCAAATTTCCAGGGACGAATGGGTGAAGATGCGCAGCGGTATTGACAATAATTACGCCACCACAGTTACGTTGCTGGGGGACAAGGAAGCGTCCGGTAACAAGTATGCGATAGTCTCCGTAACTCACCAACTTCCAGAAAAGGATGGGAAGACATACAAAAGAACAATTGCTACCACATGGATTCTCGAATCCGGCAAATGGCGGCGGTTATGGCTGCCGAAGACAAAGGAGGAGCTAACCAAAGCCTTACAGGCAGACGACAAGGCAGCGATGCAAGTGAAAGCCGAGAAATGGCTCTCGATCGACCCGTTCTCGGTGGAAGCCTACGCAGCACTCGGGACCGCCATCGACCGCGCTGCCGGTCACCCCTTCAAGCGGGGCGACCGGTCATTGAGTGACATCGTCCAGGCCATGCTGGCCATTGATCCGGAAGATACTTCGGTCCTATATTGCGCGGCGATTTGGTCGGACTCGCCGGCGAACGCGAAACACTTCTTGAAGAAGATGGAAGGAACAAAATCCTATTCCACGGCTGCCTTCAGTATTGCGGTGAAGATAAACGACCCGAAAACACGGCTTCAGTTTTTGGAAGGAATGGAGATCCCGGGGGAACTGGTCCTCCTTAAGATGGAAGCACTGTCAAAGCTGGGAAGATTGGACGAATTCCGGAAAATCGCAGCGGACGAAGGAGAGTTTGACAAGCTCAAACTCGTTCTCGATGGCCAGGACGCAGGTGCCGCAGCCGTCTGGGCCGGGAAGTTAGGGACGATGTTCCACAAAGCAAAGGATGACGATACCGCACGAAAGTGGCTCGAATACGGCAATACGCGCGTTCCGAACAGGCCGACGGATAAAACTCGTGCAAGGCGTTTGGATCGCCCGGGCAAGTAAAGATGCAGAGATATAAATTTGCACAAAATGGAACGATAGGGCGGGGCAACCCGCCCTTTTCTTATGCGGGATGGTCTACGGACTCGCCTACCCTCTGACGCCTCCTTGGTTATGCGCCGCCGCTCCGGCAAATCGCCCACTGGATGCCCCTGCCGGAGTTGCCGCAGGGTGTGACTGTGAACGCCGGATCCCTGTCATTGCATGCAGGAATAAGCGGAGACGGATACCGCGGTCCCATTTTTGAATTTGATAGCTACAGACCAACACGGGACTCCACTCTCCTCGTCAACAACAGTCCAGCGAAACCCCCAATCTGCCCGAACGCCTTTTCCATATCTCCATAGACCGCCTTCATCATCCTCGTGTACTGCCAGAGAGTTGGGTGATCCCAAAATTGCGCGAACTTCCTTCTTGGATTTTCCGTTGATGAGGCTGGTAAATTCTTTCCTCCCGTAGTTTGGCTCCGGATATGCGTATGGAACGATGAAAGACGAGAGGACAAGACACAGGATCACGGCGGCGGAAGTTTTTTGCATATGCCACCTCACTGACGAGGATTGAACTACCCCTGAGTGTATAACGTGGATGGGGGTGCTTCAATGGAGATCAGGGGGGCAGGTCGCCACCGGCGGCCCCCATCCCGGGGTCGTTATTCACGCCTGGGATCGGGGATGCGCCAGGGACCTGGCGGGGACAGGGTTCCTACATGGTACCGGCGGGCGTGTCAGCTCCGCAACGGGAGGTCTTCGGGGGCGCTATTTTGGATTCGACTCCGTGAAAAACACGTCTGTAACGATGCCATCGGGACCGATCGAGACGATCAACATTTTTCGGGTCATCCGTACCGACCCGGGAACGAACAACCTTCGTGTTACACCACTGAACAAATACACCAGGGCGGTGTCGTCCTTGCGTAGGATCATCGGGTAGATGCACCCCCCTCCCGGCTTGCCGAACAGCTCGAGCACGCGCTCGCGCGACGTCCCGCCCATCTTGATCTGCCCAATCTTGGTCTCATCGAAGTCAGTCGAGTCCTCAGCGAACGAGCTTGAGTACTCGTAGCCGACGAGGACGTTGTCCAGGAAGTGGAAACTTGTTTCCCACTCCGGAACGGCGCCAACGAAAGGTGTTGCGACCGCGTTGGAATAACTCGCTGTCTTGATGGTTGCGCCGTTGTGGATCGAGATGCCTATCCGGAGCGGCTCCCCGAATTCCTGCAGAACCTCTTGGTAGGTGGTGGTGCCGAGACGCAGGGAGTCACTCCCCGGGCGGACGAAATCGCGCCCGCCGGCGCAGCCCGTCAGCAGGAGCGCAAGGAAGACAACCGGCGCCACTTTCGTGGCCTGGGACTCCTGTGATAGCACGAAAAGCAGTATATATCATTACGCGGGATGACAGGATTGATTGCGTTGAAAAAGAGAAAGGGGACGGTCACGGATGAATCGTCAGGATCATTTTTCAAGTGATAGGGCGGGTTGCCCCGCACTTTCGGCAAACATTACCCCGATAAGGCGAATGTCCTCGACCGATACAATTTTTCAATAAATGCCTGGACGCTGGTCGATCTGCCGTTCCTTTTTCGGCTTCCACTCCCGTGCCAGGCGTTGCGCCTCTGCGATCTGTTCGGGTGCGATCGAGTAGGCAACCGCGTCCCGGTTACTCGCTGCCTGGTTCCGTTTCTCCGTCTCGGACGCGGGAAGACGCGATAACGCGATGCTGAACCACATGTACGCCTGGACGTAATCCTTCGGGACTCCTTCTCCGTTGACGTACATGACGCCGAGATTGTACGGGGCGAGGGTGTTACCCTGTTCGGCAGCCTCCCGGTACCACTTCGCCGCCTCGGCGGGGTCCGCCGGAACTCCCCGGCCACCGAAATACAATCCGCCGAGGTTGTACATGGCGACGTCGTCCCCCTGTTCGGCAGCCTTCCGGTACCAACCCGCCGCTTCACCATAATCCGGCGCTACCCCGAGACCTTTCTCGCAAAGGAAACCCAGGTTCCGCTGTGCCCTGGGATCCCCTTGTTCCGCGGCCTTCCGGTACCAAAACGACGCTTCGGCGTAATCCTGCGGCACGGCTTTCCCTTGCTGGTAAAAGAGGCCGAGCGCGTACTGGGCTTTCACGTCGCCCTCCTCTGCCAGCGTTTTGGAAATTCGAAACGCCGTGGCAAAGTCGCCCTTTTTATAGGCAGCATCGGCTTCGGCGAGCGGGTCCGCATGCGCCGGACCGGGGAACCGAACGGCGAGGAGGAAAACGATGAAGACCAGGGCGGCTATGAGTCTATGCATGTTGCACCTCATAAAAGCGGATTGAACTACCCGTAATATCGAACAAATATTATACAAGACGGTCGACGTCATATTGCATTTCACGCCTGCCCCAGCCTCCGCTGGATCAGCTCCTGCACCGCCTTCGGGTCGGCTTTCCCGCCGGTGGCCTTCATCACCTGGCCGGTGAAAAGACCCAGCAGGCTGGTCTTCCCCGCGCGAAAAGCCTCCACTTTGTCCGGCATGGCGGCCAGGGCCGCGTCGACCGCGACCGAAAGATCGGAAGCGGAAAGGGTCTGATCCAGGCCCAGCTTCCGGACGATCTCCCGTGGTTTCCCGCCCCCGGCCATCATCCCCTCGAACACCGTCCGGGCCGCCGTGGTGGAGATTCCCCCCTCGTCCACCATGCGGACCAGGTCGGCGAGGTCCCCGGGGGAAAACGGCAGATCCCCGAAGGAGCGACCCTTGAGCTCCCGCAGGACGTCGTTGGCCACCCAGTTGGCGAGGACCTTCGCGTTCGGGTGGACCGCCACGGCGGCGTCGAAGAAATCGGCAACCACCGGGTCCCCCGTCAGCACGTCCGCCACTTCGGGGCCAAGCCCCAGGTTCGCGATGTATCCCTCGTACCGCCGGGAGAGGGACGGGTTGTCCGCGCGGGCCCGGACGCGCTCGTCGGAAACCGTTCCCGC
>Ga0115026_10000319_pt1 | contig 12324 bp, 9 predicted proteins | sample Mud_0915_D1_FD_83878 | JGI IMG/M metagenome (GOLD analysis project Ga0115026, IMG submission 83878) | Wetland microbial communities from Old Woman Creek Reserve in Ohio, USA - Mud_0915_D1 | ecosystem: Environmental > Aquatic > Freshwater > Wetlands > Sediment ...
CCTGTTCCAGCTTGAGAAGCAGTCGCAGCAGGTCACGGGGCGTCGCACGGCTCGTGACCCCCGGGACGACCTGATTGGCTTTCGAAGTGAAGAAGGATCCTTGCCGGAGTCCTTCCGGGTCCAACCCATTCCGCACCACCGGCTCCACCAGAGAACGCGTGAGCAGCTCGGCCAGCTTGTGTTTGGGAGTTGCCCTGAAAAAATCATTCCCTTCTTTCACTCCCACGGGATACTCTCTTCCGAAGTTCGCCATCAGCATGAGTTCTCGAATGACCATGCTGGCTGCGGCATTGGAGCTGGCTGACATCATCCAGTCCAGATAGGTCCATACGTTTGCCCGATCACCGACCCGGAGCGGCCGGTAATTTATCCTGGGGCTCGAGGGTTCCCAGAATGGCACCGGATGATCATCGGTATAAATAAAATCACTGGCCTCCACCATGGTGTTGCGCAAAACAGAGATCCTCGCCTCGATGTCCTTCGGGTAAATGTCGGCAAGAACCTGAAACAGAGCAAGGGCCACCATCAGTTTCCCGACGCTGCCTGGATTAGCACGGTAATCCCCGTGGAGCTCGCCGTATCGCGGGCGTTCCATGTCCGAAAGGTCCAGCACGGCGACCCCGTAGCGGTCGGCTTCTTCTCCCAGGTATGATTTCAATTGGGCGACAAAGGCCGGGTCGGAAGCTGGAAGGACAAGATCCTGCCGTTGGGAAAGACGCAGATCGACGTGATCCAGGGTGAGCATGGCCCCTCTGGGTTGCTGCGGCCCACGAACCGTTCCTCCCTGGGCAAGCCTGTATCCCTCGAGCCTCAGGATACCGGTCACCGGGCATCCGTCCAACGGATAGGCCCATGCGCCTGCAGCACCGTAAGAAAGACTCAACAGGAGGATTCCCATTGCAAGGACTCTCATCCTCTACCTCTCCTTTGGAACTTGGTCAAGGTTCACATCCTTATGATCACCCCGTAGAAAAACCTCATCCATGTGCCAGAGGTATCGATTCCGTTTGGCCTTGCTGCTCTCCAGGTAGGGCCGGATCTGGAATAAATAGAGCTGGCTGCGAACGAACCCGAACTCCACGTCCGCTGGAACCGGACGGCCATCCTTATCCTGCAGCCAGGGGAAGCGCTGGGGGATCTCCCCAGCAAGCGCCATCAGCTGAGTGATGTCGGACCTGCTCAACACCGCCTCAGTGCCGGATGCCGGCAGCGAAACCACTCCTCCCTTGGGCGATAAGGTCCGTTTGAAGGGTTCCGTCGCATGGGCAAGCAAACGAACCTGGCCATTTCCTGGGTTGATCCGAAGCTCCTCGGCCCTTTGTCCGGAAACAGCCCCTCCGAACCCTTCACTGACAGCAACGGAAAGCCATCCGGGGGTCCCGCTCTCCACGTCCGCGGTCACCATCACCCCGGACTTTTCGACAGGAACACTCTTAAGGAGCAAAATGGACACATAAACCTGGTCCGGCCGATCCACGGAGGCCTGCCGCCATTGGTAGGCCCGGTCTTCGAATGGGGACGCCCATACCTGGAGGATTGCCTCCATCACGCCATCAAACCCGACCACATTCGGAACGGTGAGATTAAGGCCTGCTCCGGTGAAACCCGGCAGATCCTCCACGTTAGTATCGCTGCGAACGAAAACCCCGTAGCTCCCGTCAGGCCCGAAGGCTTTCTCCATGGCCGCACGGAGTTTGGCGCGAAACTCGATCCCCGGGTCGGCGGACGTGATCCAGCGACGCATGCGATCCAGGTAGCGCCCGACCTCCTCTTGTTGTTTTGCGGGCTCCAGAGCCAGGCGTTTGATCAATGCATCCTGTCGCTGCATCCACTGGAACATCGGTAAGCCGCCCGGCTCGACGGGGAGGTCCAGCAACGAACGGAAAACTCCGAAGGGAATCACAAGCCCCTCGGCGACGGCTTCCGGGAAATGGCGCTTAAGCTCCCCGAGGTTTGCGGCCTTCGGGCCGCAGATGCGCCCCGAATCCGAGACGCCCAGATTAAGCAGCGGAATGAGGTTTCGATTGTTTAGGTCCAGCTTTTCCGGGTTTGGCCGGAGGACCGCTGACGCACCCTGGGATTGCAGGGGGGATTCCACGGCGAAAACCGCGTCCCATTCGGGACCGTCCGGAGCGATCTGTACGATTCCTCCGGGGCTTACAGCCAGCACCACGGAGCGCCCCTCCAAGGCGGAAACCTGCGGCAGGAGGCTCTGATCGACGGCGACGTTGGGAATACCCAGATGGCGCGCCAGAAGTTGGACGTGGGAAAGCATGTTCCCCTTTCCTGCCGTGATGATGCCTCTCACGGATGGCAGATCTTCCATCGTTGCAGGCAGGACATAGATCCCGTCGCGGGAGAAGGTTCTCGGATCGTCACCGGCCTTGGCCACCCTGATCACCCCTCGGGTGATCCCGGGATTCAAAGCGGTGAGCCCTGCATTCACGATCCGATCCATCATGCGGTTGACGATCCCAAGCTGCCGATTCGCATCGGCCAGCAGGCTTTCCAGGACTAGGGAATAGACGATCAGCAGGCTGCCGCGCACCCGGTCGTTAAAGTAGGTGCTGGCGAGCGGCTCCAGCACCACCAAGGTATCTACGGCCGATGTGAAGTGGAAACGCAGGTTCTGGTCCGCCCAGCCTGGAACTCGGGCGGCATAGTTCAACCCCGCCCTGTAATCATCCCATCGGACGGATGGACCGGTGATGCTCTGAAAGGTGTCGAGCAGACCCTCACGCTGACGCCCGGAAATAAGGCCCATGCCGTAAAGGCCGTTCGCGCAGGCCTTCAACCATTCAAGTCTTTCCTTGCGCGAGGCCCGCGGGAGTCGATCCATCAGGGTGTTTCCGGTCAAGAACAGGGCCTGTTCCAGGGTCAGGCTTGCGTCGAGCACTGCCAGCCTCGCGCGCCTATCCCCGGCCGATCTCAGTTGCCCGCGGATGGAAGCCACCATCCGGCAGCTCGCCTCGAAGCGCGTCGCAGGATCGCGATCAATGCCCAGTCGACTGCCTGTCTCCCGAATTTCCTGGGAAAGGACTTTGGATGAAACGATTCTGTCCAAGGCCAGGATTTCTGTGCGGGCATCCGACGGTTGAAAAACCTTCTCAATGAACACGGCCAGCTTCTCATAATCGCCGGCCAGGTCCTTTTTGCCCTGCCGTCCCCCATAGCGACGTACCCGCTCGGCATCGCCGGGTTCGGGTTTGACATGGATTTTAGTGCGCAGCGGCTGAAATTCGGGATCGGCTTCCCCAAGCGCCCGTGAAAGCTGGCGCATTTCACTGACGGGAGCTCCGGAACGACTGTGCGGGATAAACCTGACAGCTTCCCGAAGCACGGGAAAATGCGCCTCCTGCCAGGCCGGGTTGGACACCATGGCGAGCAGAAGCTCCTGGCCGCTTCTGCTCTCATCCTCTTCCTGGAGGGCACCGCGGTAGTAACGGGCGTGCCGGAATATCCACCCGTCGTCCGCACGGATCAAGTATTGCTCAAGAATCATCTGTTTGATGATGCTCTCCGCTTCCGGCTGTGCGAGCAATATCTCCGGGCGAACATCGGCAAAGACATTGGCGATGAAATAGGCATTGGATCGGAGCAGAGCCACGCGCTCGGTCCACTCCCCGTGCTGCACCCCGCCGCCCCTGTCGCGGCAGGCATATTCTTGGGGCGGATGAAGGGTTCCATCTTTACAAAACCAACGGATGCGCTGGAAGGGACCCCGTGGCGAGATCTTCATCTCAGCCACCCAACGGCGGAGTGTCGCTTGGGCGGGCAGAGGCTCTCGTTCGCCAGCTCCCACATTCCAAGCCGCTAACAGGAAGAACAGCGAAAACGGAATATAAAGGCAGACAGAGAGCGTGCTCCGCCGTTTCATGGTTTCCTATCCCGCAGGCAAAAAAGACCTTATGGTATCCTGAAAAATGATAACATGGCTCTTTGATTGACACAATCCTGATCGCTGCAATGAGAGATCTTTAGGCTCCCTCAGAAATGTAAAAAAAATGCTTGACAAATCAAAAAAGAACGTTATAATTTCGTCAAGTTTATTTTATTAAACTAATTTCTTCTTATAATGTCTGACAGATTACTAAACAAATTTCTTCTTTTACTATTCTCGCAGGGTTTATGAAGATTGGAGAACGCATTCGGAATTTGAGACAATCGAGCAACCTGACCCAGGAAGAGCTGGCCGAGCGGGCCAATCTGACCAAGGGGTTTATCTCCCAGATTGAGCGCGATCTGACGTCCATCTCCCTGGACAGCCTGACCCAGATCCTGGAGGCCCTGGACGAAAATATCTCGGATTTCTTCCGAGAGACCTCCGAGGAAAAAATCGTCTACCGGGAGAAGGATCGGGTGGCGATTGAGAAAGAGAAGATCCAGAAGTTTGAGCTTCTGGTCCCGGGTTCGACGAACCGGCGGTTGGAGCCCATTCTCCTGACCCTCCGGAAAGGGGAGTCGACGCCGAAAGAGAAGCCCCATGAAGGGGAGGAGTTCGGTTTTGTCCTCCGGGGGAGGCTCAACCTTCGTTTTGGGAGAGAGACTCTGAAGCTGAGAAAGGGGGAATGTTTTTACCTTTCAGCAGAGAAGGAGCACTGGCTCCATAACAGCAGCTTGAAGGAGGCGGTGATACTGTGGATCGGCTCCCCCCCCTCCTTCTAAGAGGTTGCTCATTTGGCGGAGATCGATATTTTGGGGAGGAAGCAACTCGGATACCCAGACGCCTTTCACTTAGATTAAATTTGATGGAGAAGAGCCGTGATCATTAAAACCCCAACACATTATTTTCTGGCTTCTGGAGCGTCGGAGGGGTTCACCTCTCTCAATGCCTTTGACGGAGCCCTCCTCCGCGCTGGGATCGGGGATACCAACATCGTGAAGATGAGCAGTATTGTACCGCCCCGATGTCAACTGATCTCCCCTGTTCCTCTTCCACCAGGGTCCCTGGTCCCGACGGCCTATGCATCCATCACGAGCGATGTCCCCGGACAAATCATTTCATCTGCCGTGGCCGTTGCCCTTCCGGAAGAACCGGATTATCCTGGATTGATCATGGAATATTCGGCGAAGGGGTCAAAGGCAGAGATTGAGGAAACGGTCCGGCAGATGGCCATTGAGGGAATGAAGATACGGGGACGGGTGATCAAAGAATTGAATTCCATAGCGGTGGAGCATCGGGTTCGGAAGGTCGGTGCCACTCTGGCGGCGGTCGTCCTTTGGGAGATAGAGGAAGCAGAGCAGGATTAGACTCGGTTTTGTCTGGACTGCCTCGGGAAAGTGTTCCGTCATGCTCACCGAATTGAAGTATTAGACACGGTTTTAAACAGAACTTTTCGACCAAACATTCTTCTCCTCCTAGATTTCATCTGGAAATAGTTAAATGGATCTTCCCTTCATTGAACAGACCTTCATCTCTGCTAAGACTCCATGGAAGGAAGCAATAGCTGTTATCCTCGGATGTCCTTACGATGGATCGGCCTCCTTCCGCCCGGGCGCCCGTTTCGGGCCCTCTGCAATCCGAAAGGCATCATGGGGAATTGAAACCTTCAGCCCCTATTTTCAAAGAGACTTAACCCAGTGTTCAATCCATGACATGGGAGACTTAGAATTACCTTTAGGAGAAAAAAAGATATCTCTGAGCTTGATTCGGAAGGCTCTTGGCCAGATCCTCTCCAAAAAGAAATTTCCCATCCTTCTAGGAGGGGACCATCTGATCACCCTTCCGGTCGTGGAGGAACTTTCCCTGAGGCATCCCAACCTTCATCTCGTTCACATTGACGCCCATACAGACTTAAGAGAAGATTATCTCGGCGAAGTCCTTTCACACAGTACCGTGATGAGGAAGGTGGTCGATCATCTGGGCGAAGGAAGACTGTTTCAAATTGGGATTCGGTCCGGAACGGAGGATGAATTCAAATTGGCGAGGAAGTGGAAGTCGATCGTGCCGAGCGACCCGCGCTCACTGAAAGCGATGGTGAGGCGTCTCAAAAACCTCCCTGTCTATATCACCCTCGACCTCGATGTCATGGACCCCGGCCTTCTCCCGGGTGTTGGAACCCCGGAGCCTGGAGGCCTTACCTTCCAAGGACTTCTCTCCATCCTCAAAACTCTTCAGTCCCTTCGCGTCGTTGGGTTTGACCTGGTGGAGTTGACTCCGGACTATGACCCGACCGGAATCTCATCCGTTACGGCATCGGTCCTCTTGAGAGAGATGATCTTGACCTTCATTTAGCATTGTCTTTTGGTTCAAATCATTTTCAATCTATGATAGAATCCAGTCATTGGGGGGTAGGAAAATACCCCTTTTAAAAATTACGGAGACAGACAGTGTTCCAGCAACCTGCCTGAGCCAACGATGAGGTTTGCGAAACCTTCAATTCCAACCCTAATAACCGAGAGGGAAGCATGGCAAACAGATACGATCTTTTAATCAGTGGAGGCCTTGTGGTCGGAGGATCCGGAATCCGAAAGGCCGATGTGGGAATTAAGGGAGAACAGATCCATGCTGTCGAACCTGAAATTCCTCCGCAGGAAGCAAGCCGGGTGATCAACGCCCTCGGGAAGTATGTGATGCCGGGGGTGATCGATGTGCACGTTCATCCGGTCTACGAGGACAACATCAAAGATCTGTCGTTCACCGCCGCCCACGGGGGAACAACCACCCTCATCCATTTTGCCTATGCAAAGCCCGGGATGAAACTGGTGGACACGGTCAAGAAGTACCTGGAGGAAGGCGCTCAAAGCTCCTTTCTTGACTTTGGAATCCACGGAGCCATGTTCGATCCATCTTCTCAGGCTGCGGAAATTCCGAAAGTGGTTGACCTGGGAGTTTCTTCTTTCAAGATGTTTATGACCTACGCCAAGCTGAAATGGATGACCGACGATTACCAGCTGACCGCCGCGATGGACCGGATTGCCGAGTGCGGGGGGCTGGCCATGGTCCATGCAGAAAACGGCCTGGCCACTGATTATCTTGAAGACCGATCTCTGAAGAAAGGGGAAGACCAAAAAGAAGTTTTTCTGAAGACAAGGCCAGACCTTCTCGAAGCGGAAGCCATCTTTCGTGCCTTGTCGATTTCAGCCATTACCCATTGCCCGCTTTACATCGTTCATCTAAGCACGGCCAAGGGCGTGGTTCCCATAGAACGGGCGAAGGAAGAAGGGCGAACGGTTTATGTCGAAACCTGCCCTCAATACCTCACCCTGACCAATGAAACCCTGTTACAATTAGGTCCCCTGGCGAAGATCGGCCCCCCTCTCCGGACGGAAGCAGACCGTCTCGCCCTTTGGAAGGCGATCCAAAGGGGGATCATCGACACCATTGCGAGCGACCATGCTCCAAAGGTCAAGAAAATAGACGATCCTTTCTTTGAGGCCGCCTATGGATCTCCCCAAGCAGAAACGATGTTGCCTATCACTTACGACGAAGGGGTCAACACCGGGAGGATCGGGGTGTGCAGACTGGCTCAGCTCTTTTCTGAGAACCCCGCAAAGATCTTCGGCTTCTACCCGAAAAAAGGGGTGATTCAAAAAGGATCGGACGCAGATTTGATTCTTTTCGATCCGAGTCGCATTCACACGATTCAACATCAGACGCAGCATTCCAAAGCTCCCTATACACTCTATGAAGGCAGGAGGTGTTTGGGAATGCCTATCCTCTCTTTACAGAGAGGTAGGATCCTCGTCGAGAATGGAGAGATGAAGGCAAAACCTGGAGGAGGAAAATTCTTATCCACGAAGATCAAACCTGCCGAAGATTGATACCTGGGTCCAGTTTAATCTTCCGTGAAAACTCACTGGATGCCGCCACCTCCCGTGCGACTCGGTCAAAAGTGCTTGTGTGACCTCGCTTCCAGAAGGACAATCAGCGGGAAAAAAGAAGAATTGACAAGAACTCAATAACAATATATAAACCCCTGTAGCCGTCGCCATGCGGAGCCCCACGGGCAAAGCCCGTGGCACTTGACTAGCGCCCAAGTGGGGCGACATCCCGGCCAAAAGCCTTGGCTTTCTGCTGCCGGGGTGAAAGTAAATACAAAACCCTATCCCAAGGCAACGGGTGTGCAGCAGGGAATGAATCATCGGGCCACGAAACGGAGCGTCCGGGGGCTTTTCTTCGGACCTTTAATTGAAAAGGATTAAAAAGAGATGATCCTCCAAGCAGTCCTTAACGGGATTCTTTTCGGCGCTGTCTATGTCTGCATCGGCATGGGATTCTCGCTTGTCTGGGGGGTGATGAACATCATTAACCTGGCCCACGGATCATTCATCATGCTGGGCGCCTACATCACCTACACGCTCTTCACTTACTTCAAGATCGACCCCTTCCTGACCCTTCCCATCTCCATGCTGGTCCTCTATTTTATCGGGTATGCCTCGCAGAAGTATCTTTTGAACTACATCATCAGGGCCAGCATCTTCATCACACTCACCTTTACCTTTGGACTCCAGATATTGATTGCCAACGTGGCACTGCTCATCTGGACTGCCGATTTCAAATCGGCGGCGCCGGGTTACTCCGGGCAAGGAATCGTGTTAGGAGGTCTGGTCCTTCCTTACATTCGGTGTGCCATATTTATTGTCGCCTTAATCCTTACTTATCTCTTTTACCTTCTCATGGCGAGAACAAAGACGGGGAAAGCAATCAATGCGACGGCCCTCAACCTGGAGGGAGCGAAAACCGTGGGGGTCGATGTCGCTGAAATCTATGCCCGGACGATGGGGATCAGCGCTGCTCTGGGAGGGGCGGCAGGCGCCTTGATCTCACCCATCATGACCATTAATCCTTTTATCGGAGGCCCTCTGGTCGGCAAAGCCTTCGTCGTCGCCATCCTGGGTGGTCTTGGAGGCACGATGGGCTCTCTCGCTGGAGGAATGGCCCTGGGGTTGGCCGAGCAGGTCGGAAGCATCTTCTTCTCTGCCGGCTACCAGGAGGCGATCGGGTTTATTGTGCTCGTGCTCGTGTTGATCTTCAGACCCCAGGGAATTATCGGGAAGCGGTTCTATTGAGAGAGCGATGCGGGAGGCAGTAAGCAGTAGGCAGAAAGTGAAGAGTTTTGAGGGACGAGTGTCGAGGGGCGAAACAAAAGAAAGTGACCAGTGATCAATAATCAGTGATCAGTAAGTGGAGGCAGAAGGCGGCAGGCAGTAGACAGTAGATAGAAGGTAGGAAGAAGAACTCAGAAAATATCGAGATAGAGAGGCGTTCCGCAGTGTTGCAGTCCTGCTGTGTTGCAGTTCAAAAAATAACCGCAGAACAACCGCACGGCAGCACATTATTGTTTCTTCTGAATTCCGGGAATGACAAATGATCAAATTGCAGGATAAGACATATGAAATATTCCTCGTGATCGCCGTGTTGGTGTGTGCCTTATTCCCTTATATTGCCTCGGGATTCTGGATCAGGCTGCTGACGAGCATCTTCTTGTACGCCATCCTCGCCCAGGGATTGAATATTATTGCCGGATTTACAGGATACGCCGCCTTTGGGAATATGATTTTTTTCGGTTTGGGAGCGTATACGGTGGGAATCCTGATGGTCAAGGCGGGGATTTCCTTCTTTCCCTCCCTGATCGCTGCCGCTGCAGTAGGAATCATTGTGGCGATCCTGATCGGTCTGCCTCTTCTTCGACTCAAGGGACACTACTTTGCTCTCGCGTCTCTCGGCGCAGCAGAAGCTGTCCGGCAGATCATGGACAACCTCATCGGCCTATGCGGCGGCGCCATGGGGCTGACGCTTCCACAGATGGCGGGAAAGCCTGCGCAGGTCAACCTATACTTTTATTACCTCATTTTTTTCCTTCTCCTGATCTCCTTCGCAGCCACTTATTATATTTCAAAGAACCGGCTGGGCTACGCGCTGAAGGCAATCAAAGCCAACGAAGAGGCTGCGGATGCCATGGGTATCAACACCACCTTGTATAAGATCGTTGCCTGGGCGATCAGCGGACTCTTCACTGCCATGGCCGGAGCGATCCATGCCTACTGGTTTACATTCATCGAGCCGTCAACGGTATTCGACGTAATGATCGTCGTCAAACTCTTCGTTATCTTACTTCTGGGAGGAGCGGGAACCGTCATGGGGCCCCTCTACGGAGCCTTCATCTTTGAAGGGATCTCCGAAATCATCTGGAGCAGATTCTTGAATTTACACATGGGAATACTTGGAATCATCGTCATCCTCATCGTCTTCTTCATTCCCAACGGCCTGATCGACATGGTGCGCAGGGGATTTCGTCTCAAAACGATCCTCGATACCATCCGTGAGGAGAAGGTATGACCCGGGAATCGATCCTGGCAGGAGCCAATGTTTCAAAGTATTTCGGCGCCCTGAGGGCTTTGGATGACGTCCATTTTGAGCTTTACGGCGGCGAAATTCTGGGAATCATCGGTCCCAACGGCGCCGGCAAGACGACGCTTCTTTCCGTAATCAACGGAACCCTTCCGATCACCCGCGGAAGGATCTTTTTTAAAGAGAAAGAGATTACTGGCCTCAAGCCCTTTCGCATCGCTGAGCTTGGGATATCGAGAACCTTTCAGATTGTTAAGCCTTTTCCCGGTATGACCGCCCTCGAAAATGTCGCAATCGGCGCCCTCTTCGGCAAGGAGCCTGAAAAAAAGATGCCAAGGGCCATGGAAAAGGCTGCAGAGATGATCAGGAAGGTGGCCCTGAAGGACAAAGAGAATATCCTCGTAGAGAAACTGAACGTCTCTGAACGGAAAAGGCTCGAACTGGCCCGTGCATTGACCCAGGATCCGGAGATCCTTCTCCTCGATGAGGTGATGGCCGGATTGACTCCTCGGGAGATAGAAGATATCATGGCCCTGATCCGGGAGGTGAATCGGGGAGGGACAACGATTATGGTCATCGAGCACGTGATGAAGGCCATCATGGGGATCTCAAACAGGATCATTGTTCTTCATCACGGCCAGAAAATAGCCGAAGGGACTCCCAATGAAATTTCGGAAGACCGGCAGGTGATCGCCGCCTACCTGGGAGAGAGGTATTCCAAGCGGTTGGAGGAGGCCTCCCATGCTGGAGATTAGCAACCTGAACGGAGGCTATGGTGTGGTCCAGGTGATATGGGAGATCAATCTGACAGTGAAGCAGGGGGAGATCACCGCACTCATCGGGTCAAACGGCGTCGGCAAGACAACCCTCATGCGGACGATCGCGGGAAACATCCTCCCCATGGGGGGACGGATCCTTTATAAGGGAGAAGATATTACCTATCAGCCGCAGACCAGAAGGGTGAAAAACGGGATCAGCATGATCCCTGAAGGGAGGCAGCTCTATGCGGGAATGACAGTGGAAGATAACTTGTTGATGGGAGCCTACACCCGTAGCGACAAGGCTGCTATCCAAAAAGATAAAGAGTGGGTCTATAGCATCTTCTCCATATTAGAGGAGCGGCGCAGCCAGCTCGCAGGGACCCTGAGTGGAGGTGAGAGTCAGATGTGCGCCATCGGCAGGGGCCTCATGTCAGACCCCCAGCTCCTGCTTGTCGATGAGCTCTCCCTGGGGCTCGCTCCCGTGGTCGTCGATCAACTCATCCAAATCCTGACAAAGATTCATCGGGAGAAGAGACTGACCGTCCTTCTTGTCGATCAAGATGTGCAAACCGCCCTGCAGATCTCAAGACGAGGATATGTGATTGACAACGGAAGGATTGTTTTGGAAAAAGAATCAGAACTGCTGAAAAATGATCCGGAGATTAAAAAGGCTTACTTAGGCCTGTGAAAGGAGAAGAATATGAAAAGGAGATGGACGATTTTACTGGTGTTGGGTTTGTTCATGATCAGCTCGGCTGCATTGGCTCAAGACGTCATCAAGTTCGGTGCGGCGGTCTCTATGACGGGGGGCCAGTCGCGATTCGGAAACATGGTTAAGAACGGCTACGAGTTATGGAAGGACTATGTGAACGACAAGGGAGGGGTTGATGTCGCCGGGAAAAAATACAAAGTGACCGTCATCTACTACGACGATCAGTCCGACCCCCAGGTCAGTGCGAAGCTGACGGAGAAGCTGATCACAGAGGACAAGGTCCAGTTTCTCCTCGGGCCCTATTCGAGCGGGATCACTCTCGCCACCTCAGCGATCGCCGAGAAATATGACATCATCAACATGGCCTGTACGGCCAATGCGGATTCGGTTTACACCCGCGGGTACAAGAATGTCTTTTCCATCCTCCCCCCTGCGAGTGCCATCCTGCGTAGTTTTCTCGATATGCTCACCACATTTAGCCCCGTTCCGAAGAAGCTGGCCATGATCTCCCCGACGGATCTCTTCCCGCTCAATGTCGCGGATGGGGCGCAGAATTA
>Ga0115026_10000320_pt1 | contig 12318 bp, 12 predicted proteins | sample Mud_0915_D1_FD_83878 | JGI IMG/M metagenome (GOLD analysis project Ga0115026, IMG submission 83878) | Wetland microbial communities from Old Woman Creek Reserve in Ohio, USA - Mud_0915_D1 | ecosystem: Environmental > Aquatic > Freshwater > Wetlands > Sediment ...
ACCGGCAGGCATGGTTGGCTTTGTGTTGATACTCACCGCTATCTTTGGTTGGTGCCCGGCGTATCTGCCATTTGGCTTCAAAACCTGCAAGACGAAATAAACTTTCGCGGGCAAATGAGGTCTATTTAAAGTGCGCCCGTCGGGCGCACTTTTTTTCGGGGTTGTTATGCGTGTATTGATTTTACTTTGTGCCTTGGCGGTCTCTGGCACACTCCATGCGGGCGGGGTCGAACGCCTCAAAGCCTTCATCGCAGGCGCCAGAACCGCCGAGGCCGATTTCACCCAGACTGTTGCCGACAAATCCGGCCGCGTCACTCAACAGGCCAGCGGCAAAATGATGTTTGCCCGCCCCGGCAAATTCCGCTGGGATTATGTGGCGCCGTATGAGCAGGTGATCGTCAGTGATGGCGTTAAATTGTGGCTGTATGACGCAGATCTGGATCAGGTCACGGTCAAGTCGCTTGGCGATGTCATGGCCGGCACGCCTGCGGCCTTGCTGGCAGGGGACAACGCGATCGAAAAATACTTCAGCCTGAAAAATGCAGGCGAGAGTGGTGGTCTTGAATGGCTGGAGGCCACCCCAAAAAATCGTGACACGACTTTTGAGCGTATTCGCATGGGTTTCAAGGGCGATGTGCTGGCGCAGATGGAGTTGTTCGACTATTTCGGCCAGCGCACCACACTTAACCTGACCCGATTTTTGCGCAACCCGGTTATTGCACCGGCACATTTTAAATATACCCCACCTAAAGGTGCCGACATCATTGGTGACTGACGACCTGTTTCAATCCAGTGCGACGCCCGCGCATCCAACTGACGTGCCGCTGGCCGAACGCCTGCGTCCGCGCACCCTGAGCGAAGTCGTCGGCCAGCGGCATCTGTTGGGGCCGGGCAAGCCGCTCAAGCTCGCGTTCGATTCCGGCAAGCTGCATTCGATGATTCTGTGGGGACCGCCGGGCGTGGGGAAAACCACCCTGGCGCGGCTGACTGCGCAAGCCTTTGGCGCAGACTTCATCGCCATTTCTGCTGTGCTTTCCGGCGTCAAGGACATCCGCGAAGCCGTCGAGCGCGCGCGCATGAATCAATCCATGGGCCGCGCTACCATCGTCTTCGTCGACGAAGTACATCGCTTCAACAAGGCGCAGCAGGATGCATTTTTACCGCATGTCGAAGGCGGCTTGTTCACCTTCATCGGCGCGACCACTGAAAATCCTTCGTTTGAAGTCGTCGGCGCGTTGCTGTCGCGTGCTCAGGTTTATGTATTGAAATCGTTGACGCCCGAGGAACTGGGTGAATTGCTGCAGCATGCGCTGCAAGAATTGCCGCAATTGAAACTGGCCGACGGCGTCGATCAGCTTCTCGCGGCTTATGCCGATGGCGACGCCCGCAAGCTGCTCAACCTGCTGGAGCAACTCGACAGTGCGGCTCGCACTGCGCAGGTTGACTTGATTGATACTGCGTTTGTCGAAAACGCGCTGGCGCAATCCCTACGCCGCTTCGACAAAGGCGGTGAAGCCTTCTACGATCAGATTTCCGCGCTGCATAAAAGCGTGCGCGGCAGCAGCCCTGACGCTGCGCTGTACTGGCTGGTGCGCATGCTCGATGGCGGTGCGGATCCGCGCTATCTTGGACGGCGGCTCATTCGGATGGCGTCTGAGGACATCGGCCTGGCCGACCCACGCGCACTCAGCATGACGCTCGATGCGGTTGAAACTTATGAACGCCTCGGCAGTCCGGAAGGCGAGTTGGCGCTGGCCGAAGCGTGCCTGTATCTCGCCTGTGCGCCCAAAAGCAATGCAGCTTACGTGGCTTACAACGCGGCGCGCGCGTTCGTTGCGGCCAACCCCTCTAGTGATGTCCCGCTGCATTTACGCAACGCCCCCACCAAACTGATGAAAGAACTCGGCTACGGCCGGACCTACCGCTACGCTCACGATGAACCGGATGCCTATGCTGCGGGTGAACGCTACTTTCCCGATGACCTGCCCGAACAACGTTGGTATCAGCCCACTCCACGCGGACTGGAAGGCAAAATTGCCGACAAGCTGTCGCATTTGCGGGCGCTGGACGAGGCGGAGAAAGGCCAATAAAAAGGGAGCCTAGGCTCCCTTTTTATTGCGCTGAAGGATTTGATCGATCAGTTTAGAATTTATAGACGATTCCAGCCGAGAGCATATCGATATCGGCTTCGCCCGTGCCGCCGTTATAGTCCGAGCTACCCGCTTCAAAGAAACGTTCCCAATCCAAACGAAGCCCCACCGATGGGGTGACGTTATATTGTCCACCCAAGCCGAACGACCATACTACGTCGGTGTCGCCCGTGTTGTTGTTGGTCGGGTTGGCCGGTGTACTGGCAATCGTTCCATTGACTTCGGTATTCAGGATGTTCAGTCCGCCCCTGGCCGACAGGGTAAAACTGGGATTGACCACATAGGTTCCAACCAGATCCATAATCATGCCGTTGGTTTCCCGTGTACCAGACTTTGCGCCGCTGTAAGTGACTTCGCCCAGGTCAGCGTAGCCAACTTCCATGGAGATGAATTCGTTGATCTCCAGGCCACCAAAAATCTTCCAGGCGGTGTCCGAGTCGTCGCAGGTGACGCCAGTTGGGCAGGTAATGTCAGAACTGGACTGTCCGATATTTCCACCAATGTAGGGCGTCAGGGTGAGATCGAAAAAACCAGCAGATGCAGGGGTGGACAGGGCTAGTGCCGCGGCCATGGCAGCGAAATGCATAGTGCGCATATAAAACTCCTCCTAAGATTTTGATTGTAATGATGGAAAACGAGCCAGGAGACTGGCGCTGACCAAGATGAAGCGAAAGCAGATTAATCGATTTTATTGCTTTTAGATAGCGGGAGCACGCGCAATTTATGATCCGTTGCCGCGAGGCGACAGCCGCAATTCCGGAGGGCGCCGCCAGATGTCGGGCATCCGCATCGTGCTAGACTGCCCAAAAGTGTGAGACGAGCATGGCCGAGGAGTCTGATCTTTCCCGTACCGAACCGGCGAGTTCGCAGCGCTTGCAACAGGCGCGTCTTGCGGGCGATGTACCGCGTTCTGCCGAATTGACGGCGTGGCTGGTTTTGCTGGCAGCACTGGGCACGCTGGGTTGGCTGACGCCACGCCTGCTCGCTGCCTTGCGGACCTTGACCGAGACTGCTTTTATCAACGCCGCACAGCCATTTTCCCCCGTTTTTTTTGAAGCCGCCCAATCTGCACTGTGGGCGGTGTTTCCGTTGCTGGCCGTGATTCTGGTTGCTGCGCTGGTGGCCCCTTTGTTGCTCTCGGGGTGGGTGTTTGCGCCCCAGCGTATCCAGTTCAATCTGCTGCGTGCTCATCCTTTTAAACCCTTTTCCCGTTTATTTTCGGCTGACTTCTGGTTCGATGGATCGCTGGCTTTGTTAAAGCTTGCGCTTGCCGCGGCTGCAATCGCCTGGATGCTGGCGAGCGGGGAGGGGCTGCAAGGCTTGACCGATCTTTCATTGAGTTCTGGCCTGGCGCATATGGCCGCCTGGTTGGGGCGTGGCATGCTGGCGCTGGCGGCGGCGCTGGCGCTGGCGGCGGCGCTCGATGCAGGCTGGCGTTGGTGGCGTTATTTGCGTCGTCACGCGATGACCTGGCAGGAGGTGCTGGCTGAGGCACGCGAGGCCGAAGTCAATCCGGAAATTCGGGCGCAGTTGCGGGGGCGCCAGCAACAGGCTGGACAGAGTGAGCCTCCTGAACAGCAGCAATCTACGCACAGCATGCCCAAATCGATTAATGAGGTGATTGGGTGAGTGCGCAGGGTGCCATGGTAATGGGGATGCCGCTGAACCGGCTGGCGGTGCCGATGCTGGTGTTGCTGATTTTGGCGATGATGGTGTTACCGCTGCCCACCCTGATGCTCGATGTGCTGCTGACGCTCAATATTGCGCTGGCCATGATCGTGCTGCTGGTGAGTTTGAACGCGCGGCGCCCGCTCGATTTTTCGGTGTTTCCGACTGTGTTGCTGCTGACGACCCTGTTGCGCCTGTCGCTCAATGTGGCTTCGACCCGCATCATTCTGATGCAGGGTCAAACCGGGCCGGACGCGGCGGGCAAGGTGATCGAGTCCTTTGGCAGCTTTCTGGTTGGCGGCAACATTGCGGTCGGCTTCGTGGTGTTTCTGATTCTGGTCATCATGAACGTCGTCGTCATTACCAAGGGTGCCGGACGGATCGCCGAAGTGGCGGCGCGCTTCACGCTGGATTCGATGCCCGGCAAGCAATTGGCAGTTGATGCCGATTTGAACGCCGGTTTTATCAACGATGTCGAAGCACGCACGCGCCGCCACGAAATAGGCCGTGAAGCCGATTTTTATGGGGCAATGGACGGTGCTTCGAAATTTGTGCGCGGTGACGCCATCGCCGGCATGATCATTCTGGTGGTGAATTTGATCGGTGGCATCGCCATTGGCTTGCTGCAACACAAGTTGGGCATCGGCGAAGCGGTTGGCCGCTATGCTTTGCTGACGGTGGGCGACGGGCTGGTAACGCAGATACCTGCGCTGATTATCTCGACGGCGGCGGGCATCGTGGTGAGCCGGGCCTCCAGTGATCAGGACTTGTCCCGCGAGTTTTCCACCCAGATTTTTGGCCAGCCGCACACCCTGTATGTGGCCGCAGCGGTGCTGGGTGTTCTGGGGCTGATCCCGGGCACGCCGCATCTGGCGTTTTTGACTATCGCCGCGGTGTTGGCTGGCTTGGGGCTTTGGTTGACGCGCCGCCAGCGTGAGCAACTCGAGACCGAGCCGCTTGGTCTGATTGAGGAAGTGGACGCGCCAGTCGATGTCACGTGGGACGATATTCCCCCGGTGGATGTGCTGGCGCTCGAAGTCGGCTATCGGCTGATTTCGCTGGTCGACCGCAATCAGGGCGGCGAGGCGCTGACCAAAATCACCGAAGCACGTCGCCGTTTCGCGACTGATATGGGGCTGGTCGTGCCCCTTATCCGGGTGCGTGACAACCTCGATCTCAAGCCAAACGCTTATCGCATTACGCTTAAGGGCGTTGATGTTGCGCACGGCGAAATGCCCAGCGGGCAGGTACTGGCGGTCGACATGGGCGATGTATTGGGGCGCATCGACGGCGCGCCGGGCGTGGATCCGCTGACGGGTCTGAGCGGGGTATGGATCGAGACGGGGCGCGAAGAAGAAGCCGAATTGCGCGGTTTTGTGGTGTTCACAGCAGCCGAACTGATCGCACGTCAGGTTGAGATGGTGTTTCGTCAACACGCGCCCGAGTTGCTGGGGCGCGTCGAAGTGCAACAACTGCTCAACACGCTGACCCGCAGCCATCCGGGACTGGTCGAGGATGTCACCCCGCGCCATCTGCCGCTGACCAGCGTGCAGGCGGTGCTGCAACAGTTGATCGCGGAAAATGTCTCGATTCGCGATAGTCGAACCCTATTTGAAACCCTGGCAGCGCGCGCGCCTAACAATCAGGTGATTGATGATCTGGTGGAAACCGTGCGCGCAGCGCTGGGGCGCAGTATCGTTGATCGCCTGTTTGAAGGAAGCAATGAGTTGCACGTGATTGGCCTCGCCGCCGCTACCGAGATGCGTTTGATGAATGAAATGGGTGAAGAGGGCGAGGCATTGTTATCGCCAGCTACGCTGGATGCCTTGAACGATGCCGCGGAACGCGCCGTTTCGGAGCAAGAAAATGCGGGCTACCCGCCGGTGCTGCTGACTTCCCCAAGCTTGCGCGCCATCCTGTCACGATTGTTGCGGCGCAATCTTCCACGCTTGGCTGTGGTTGCGTATGCCGAGGTACCAGCCGACAAAACCGTGAAGGTGAACACCGAGCTGGATTTGGGAGGACATGTATGAGCGTACAGGTTTTCATTGCGCCAAACGCGCGCGAGGCGTTGGCAAAAATACGCCGCGAGTTGGGTGACGATGCCGTTGTGCTGTCGACGCGGCCGCACCCCCAAGGCGTTGAGTTGCTGGCCAGTGGCTACGGAAAACTGGCGGCAACGGCAGTTAATGAGGCGAATGAAGCATCAGACACTGCCAGTAGTTCCCGTATCCTGAGCGAGTTGGCGCGGCTGCGTGGCATGTTGCAAAACCAGCTGGCGGGCTTTGCCTGGGGCGCGGCGCGGCGGCGTGATCCGGTGCGGGTCGCGCTGATGCAGACCCTGTTCGCTGCTGGATTCGGCAGCTCGCTTGCACGTACGCTGGCCGCCCGGCTGCCGCGTGGACTCGATACTCCGGCGGCGCAACGCTGGCTTCGCCAGGTGTTGATCCGCAACTTGCTGCTGCAAGCCGGCGCTGCCGATTTGCTGGCCAGAGGCGGCCGCTACGCGTTGGTTGGCTCAACCGGTTCGGGCAAAACCACGACCCTGGCCAAACTCGCTGCGCGCGCGGTGGATGCGTACGGCGCCGACGAAGTGGCCTTGGTGGCAGCTGATGCCTTCCGCGTCGGCGCGGCGGCACAGCTCACGGTGTATGCCGACCTGCTGGGGGTGTCGCTCTATGTGGTCGACAATCAGACCCGCTTGGCGCAGTTGCTGCCGCAACTTGCCGCGAAAAAATTGGTGCTGATCGATACCGCAGGCTTTGCGCCGTCGGATCCGCGTACCCGTGACGCGCTCGCGCTCGACACGCTGGGCGTGCGGCGTGTGCTGGTGATCTCCGCCAATCAGCAGGGCGCGGCAATCGAACAGGCGATGGCGCGGTTTGGTCAGGGCGCGGCTGCCTGCATCCTCACCAAGCTCGATGAAACGCCGCAGCCGGGCGCGGCACTCGACAGCCTGATTCGCCATCGCCTGCCGCTGGCCTACATCAGCGGCGGCCAGCGTGTCCCGGAGGATCTCCACACTGCCAATGCGCCTTATCTCATCGACCGCGCACTGAAAGGTGGGCAGCTTGCCACGCCCTTTGCGCTGGAGGCCGAAGACTGGCCGCTGTTTGCGGGCGTTGAGGCTGAGCGCACCGAACGCCATGTCGCGGGCTAGTCAGTTCGATCAGGCGGCCGGACTGCGGCGGCGCAGCACCCGGTTGCCTTGTGCCTGCATATACTGCTTTTTTGACACGGCCGAATGGACTGACAAGCTGGCCGCTGCCCTGCAACACGCTGAACGGACTTCCTTGCTGATCGACCGGCGTGGCCGTCTGTTTGCTGGCGCGTCCACGCGCAGCCTGTTTGACTGGAAGCAGCAACTCGAACGAGGCGAGGTGCATACCTTGTCCTTAAACCATGGGGACGGCTGGTACGCTCCCGGGGTACGCGCGGATGATCCGGGTTTACGCGATGTGGCGCGGGCTTACGATTATCTGTTGCTTGATGAAGAGCCGAGTGGGGCGGAACTGATTCTGATGCCCGATGCGAATCACACCTTCCTGATCGAGGTTCAGCCCACGCAGCCATCCATGCTGCGCGCCTACACCTTGCTCAAAACCCTATCGCATGCCGAGGGTGAGGACAACGTGAGTTTGCTGGGTGGCCAGACGGCTTGCGCACACGTGCTTAGCACGGCGAGCCGTTTTCTTCCGCAGCCGTTTGTGCAGTCAATCGACTGCGTGGCGCACGTCGATACTGCATTTTCTTCGCTTGCCGTTAGAATGCCGAGCGAGGAGACGAGTCGGTTGGCTCGTTCTACAATCGAAAACACGAGAACATGGCCTTGAAACATGGCGGATAAACCCCTGTCGCAAGACGAACAAATCACCAAGTACGCACCGCTGGTCAAGCGCATTGCCTATCACATGATGGCGCGCCTGCCCGCCAGTGTTGAAGTTGACGACCTCATTCAGGTCGGGCTGATTGGCTTGATGGATGCGGTCGGACGGTTCGACGGCACGCAGGGCGCCCAGTTTGAATCCTATGCGACCCAGCGCATTCGCGGCTCGATGCTGGATGAATTGCGCGAAGCGGACTGGCTGCCGCGCCATGTGCGGCAGAAATCGCGCCAGATCGAAGCCACCATCAGCAGACTGGAACAGCGCAACGGCAAGTCACCGTCCGAGCACGAGATTTCCGCCGAGATGGGGCTGGAAATTGACCAATACCAGGCCATGCTGGGCGATGTGAAATGCTCGCAGCTGCTGTATTACGAAGATTTCGCAGATGACGACAGCGCCAGCTTTCTGGAGCGCTATCTGGTCGACGGCAGCAATGATCCGCTCGCCGTGCTTGAGGACGAGGGCTTTCGCGGCAGCCTGATTGCCGCGATCCATCATCTGCCTGAGCGTGAGCGCAGCATGATGGGCATGTATTACGAGCAGGACATGAACCTGAAGGAAATCGGCGTGGTGCTCGGCGTTTCCGAGTCGCGCGTGTGCCAGTTGCATTCGCAGGCGGTCGCGCGGCTGCGCGCCCAGCTCAAGATCTGGAAAAGCTGACAGCGCCTGAAAACACAGGCAAGGCGGGGCGAAACGCGAATAAATCCGTGATAATGGCGGCTTGTCTATCCAGCCTGCGTCTGCCGCCATGACCCCTGCCGAACTCAAGAAAAAAGCCCTCGATTACCACCGCCTCCCCAAGCCGGGCAAGCTCTCGGTGGAGTCATCCAAACCCTGTTCCACCCAAGCCGATCTGTCGCTCGCCTACACACCGGGCGTGGCGCAGCCGGTGCTGGAAATCGCCAAAAATCCCAAGACCGCCTACGACTACACCAACAAGGGCAATTTGATTGCGGTGATTACCGACGGCACCGCGATCCTTGGGCTGGGCAACCTCGGTCCGCTCGCTGCCAAGCCGGTGATGGAGGGCAAGGCTGTGCTGTTCAAGCAGTTCGCCGGCATCGACGTGTTCGATATCGAGGTCAAGGCCAAGTCAGCGAAGGAATTCATCAAGGTGGTCGAGGCCATCGCGCCCACGTTTGGCGGCATCAACCTCGAAGACATCGCCGCACCGCATTGCTTCGAGATCGAAGCCGCGCTGCGCAAAAAGCTCGATATCCCGGTGTTTCATGACGACCAGCACGGCACTGCGGTCATCATATGCGCGGGCCTCATCAATGCGTTGCAGGTGCAGGGGAAGAAACTCGAAACCGCGCAAATCGTGTGTCTGGGCGCAGGCGCAGCAGGCATTGCGTCGATGAACCTGCTGCTGGCAATGGGGGCGCAAAAGCCCAACATCACCTTCGTTGATTCCCAGGGTGTAGTGCACAAGGGCCGCAAGGACCTCAACAGTTTCAAGAAAGCCTTCGCGCGCAAAACCAAGTTGCGCACGCTGGCTGACGCGATGGAAGGCGCCGACGTGTTTGTCGGCGTGTCGGGCGCCAACCTGGTGAGCGCGGCGATGGTGAAAAGCATGGCCGACAAGCCGGTGGTTTTTGCGCTTGCCAACCCCAACCCGGAAATCCTGCCCGAAGAAGCCAAGGCCGCGCGCAGCGACCTCATCATGGCGACCGGGCGCTCGGACTTTCCCAATCAGGTCAACAACGTGCTGGGCTTTCCGTTCATTTTCCGCGGCGCACTCGATGCGCGCGCGAAAGAAATCACCCAGGACATGCTGATCGCCGCCGTCCATGCGCTGGCTGAACTCGCACGCGAGCCAGTTCCTGCATCGGTGTTGAAGGCGTACAAATTGAAAAAACTGGTGTTTGGCCCGGATTACATCCTGCCGAAGCCATTTGATCCCCGCTTGGCTGATCGGGTGCCGCAGGCGGTGGCCAAGGCTGCGAAGGCAGGCAAGCTGCGCTGAACCGGCCCAAACCCGGAATCTGAACCGTGCTGTGAAACCCGTCGCGCGCCCCGTTTACCTCAACCTGTTCCGCATCCATTTGCCGCTGGCAGGCTGGGTGTCGATCCTGCATCGGGTATCGGGCGCGCTGCTGTTTGTCGCCTTGCCGCTTGCGGTGTGGGTCTTGTCGGTGTCGCTGGCGAACGAAGCGGGTTTCCGGCGCATCGCTGGCTGGCTGACGCATCCGCTGGGCAAGCTGGTTCTGTTGCTGTTGATCGCTGCGTTTGCGCAGCATCTTTTTGCCGGCTTGCGGCACCTTGCGCTGGATGCGCACTGGGGCGTAGGTTTGCACCGCGCCCGGCAGGGCAGCCTCGCGGTCATGCTGGCCAGTGCAGGGGTGACTGTGCTGGCAGCCTGGAAGCTCTTCGCATGAAATCTTCCGGCGCGCACACCGGCACCGGAAACTGGCTGCTGCAGCGGGCGACAGCCGTGATGCTCGCGCTCGTGCTACCGGGATTGATGAGCTATTTTCTGACTGCCGTGCCGCTCGATTTTGCCGGCTGGCAGGCGCTGTTTGCGCCGCTGTGGCTGCGTGTGCTGATGCTTCTGGCTAGCCTGGCGCTGGCGCTGCATGCCTGGGTGGGGATGCGTGATATTTTCATGGATTATGTTCACCCAATCGGTTTGCGGCTGGCGCTCTACCTGGCGGTGATCGTTACGCTGGCCGCCAGTGTGGCGTGGCTGGCTGCAGTGTTGTGGAGCGTGGCATGAATAAACGCCGCTTCGATGCACTCATTATCGGCGGCGGTGGCGCGGGCCTGCGCGCGGCGCTGCAACTGGCGCGCTCGGATTTCACCGTCGCAGTCGTATCCAAGGTTTTCCCCACCCGTTCGCATACGGTGTCGGCCCAAGGAGGCATCACCGCCGCGCTGGCCAACGTCGATGACGACCGCTGGGAATGGCACATGTATGACACGGTCAAGGGCGGTGACTGGCTGGGCGATCAGGACGCGATCGAGTTCATGTGCCGCGAGGCGGCTTCGGCGGTGTATGAACTGGAACACATGGGGCTGCCGTTTTCGCGGCTCGACAACGGCAAGATTTATCAGCGCCCGTTTGGCGGCCAATCGAAAAACTTTGGCGGTGAGCAGGCCACCCGCACCTGTGCCGCTGCCGACCGCACCGGCCACGCGCTGCTGCATACGCTGTATCAGCAGAACATCAAAAACCGCACTCAATTTTTCGACGAATACTTCGCGCTCGATCTGCTGCGCGATGCCGAGGGCTATTGCCTGGGTGTGACGGCAATGAGCATCGAGACTGGCGAACCCCTGCTGATCGAAGCGCGTACCACGCTGCTCGCTACCGGCGGGGCAGGGCGGGTGTTCTGGAACAGCAGCAACGCCATGATCAACACCGGCGATGGCCTTGGCATGGTGTTGCGCGCCGGGCTGCCGCTGCAGGACATGGAGTTCTGGCAGTTTCATCCGACCGGCATCGCCGGGGTGGGCTGCCTGATTACTGAAGGCGTACGCGGAGAAGGCGGGTATCTGCTCAACAAGAATGGCGAGCGCTTCATGGAGCGCTACGCGCCGCATGCCAAAGACCTCGCCGGGCGCGACGTGGTGGCCCGTGCAATCGCCATCGAAATTGCTGAGGGGCGCGGCTGCGGCCCGCATGGCGACTTTATCGACCTTAAACTGGATCACTTGGGCGAGCAACTCATCGTCGACAAGCTGCCCGGCATCCGCGAGCTGTCGATTCGCTTTGCCGGCGTCGATCCGGTTAAGCAAACGATCCCTGTTGCACCGACTGCCCACTACATGATGGGCGGCATTCCCACCAACCTGCATGGTCAGGTCGTCGCCCCCGCGCGCTTCGGCCCCGAAGAACCAGTGCCGGGCTTGTATGCCGTGGGCGAGTGCGCCTGCGTGTCGGTGCATGGCGCGAACCGGTTGGGCGGCAACTCGCTGCTCGATTTGATCGTGTTCGGCCGCGCCGCCGGGCAGCACATGCAGGACTATTTGCGCGACAACCCGTACCCGCGTTCGCTGCCGGAATCTGCCGCCGATGCAAGCCTGGCGCGCCTGACGCGTTGGGACCAGCCAGGCAGCGAGCGGGTGGCGGCGATCACCGACGATCTGCGGCGCATGATGCAGGCGCACGCAGGAGTGTTTCGCACCGAAGCGGTGTTGCGCGAAGGACTGGCCAAACTGGATCAGCTCGAACAGCGTTTGCAACACGCCGGACTGCAGGACAGCAGCCGCGTGTTCAACACGGCACGCATCGAAGCACTTGAACTGGAAAACCTGATCGGCGTGGCACGGGCCACCCTGGTGTCGGCGGTCAGCCGCACCGAAAGCCGCGGCGCGCATACGCGGGAGGACTTCCCCGCGCGGGATGATGCGCATTGGCTCAAGCACACGCTATATTCGCGGGAGGCGGATCAAGTGGACGCCAAGCCGGTGCGCTTGAAGCCGCTGACGGTGGAATCAATCCGGCCGCAAGAACGGGTGTATTGACATGAAATTCCGCCTCTACCGTTTCAACCCCGAAGCCGGCACCCCACCCCATATGCAGGACGTCGAACTTGATATCGAGCCCGCCGGCAAGATGCTGCTCGACGCCCTGCTGGCGATCAAGGCGCTCGATGAAACCCTTTCGCTGC
>Ga0115026_10000322_pt1 | contig 12278 bp, 19 predicted proteins | sample Mud_0915_D1_FD_83878 | JGI IMG/M metagenome (GOLD analysis project Ga0115026, IMG submission 83878) | Wetland microbial communities from Old Woman Creek Reserve in Ohio, USA - Mud_0915_D1 | ecosystem: Environmental > Aquatic > Freshwater > Wetlands > Sediment ...
ACAAGCTCAAGTTCCTTTTTAAATCCCTGGGATACACCAACTACCATATTTGCCAGAAGTGCCCTGTAAAGACCATGCAGTGATTTATGATTTTTCGATTCTGAAGGTCTGTTTAGTACTATGGTGTTGTCGACCACTTCAATTTTCAGGTCCTTACTGATGCTCTGTTTCAGCTCTCCCAACGGTCCTTTCACAATTACCTCATTGGCGTCACTGATATTTACAGTTACACCTTTGGGCAACTCAACAGGTAATTTTCCTATTCGTGACATTTAACTATCCTCCTTATTAGTAAACAAAACATAAAACTTCACCACCAATATTTTCTTTCTTCGCCTCTTTGTCAGTCATCAGTCCCTTCGAGGTTGAAATAATTGCTATCCCCAGTCCGTTAAGAACTCTTGGCATATCATCAACGCCGACATACTGCCTGAGACCCGGTCGACTGGCCCTCTCTATCTTTTTAATTGCAGGCTTTTTGCTCTTTGGATTATATTTCAGGGCAATTTTCAGGACACCCTGCTTATTTTCTCCATCAACCACCTTATAACTAAGGATATACCCCTTCTCAAACAAAATCCTTGCAATCTCCTTTTTAAGATTGGATACTGGTGCTTCCACTACTTTATGGCCGGCAAGAATGGCATTTCTTATTCTGGTCAATAAATCTGCAATCGGATCAGTCATCTCTTATTCTTTAAAATAGTTTATAATCATATTCATTTTACCAGCTGGCCTTCTTAACACCCGGGATAAGTCCGAAGGATGCCATTTCCCTGAAGGTAATCCTGCTGATTCCGAACTGCCTCATGTATCCTCTGGACCGTCCAGTAATCTTACAGCGGTTATGCATTCTGTTGGGATTTGAGTTACGCGGGAGACGGCTTAATCCGATATAATCACCATCGGCTTTAAGTTTTGCTCTCCGTGCCGCGTATTTCTCAGTCAGTCTTGCGCGTTTTACCTCGCGGGCTATCATCGATATCTTAGCCATATAATCAGTTTTTAATATTTTTAAAAGGTAATCCAAAATGCTTTAAAAGTGCCAGGGCTTCTTCATCAGTATTGGCTGAAGTAACGAAAGTAACCTGTAGGCCCATGATCTTTGCAATTTTATCAAGGTCTATCTCAGGGAAAATGATCTGTTCGGTTATACCAAGCGTATAATTACCCCGTCCGTCAAGTTTGGAACTGATTCCCTTAAAGTCACGGATCCTGGGCAACGCAACGCAGATAAGTCTTTCAAGGAATTCATACATTCGGTCTTTGCGTAACGTGACCATTACACCAATGGGCATATGCCTTCTCAGCTTGAAGTTAGAAATATCTTTTGATGAATAGGTCTGAACAGCTTTCTGCCCTGCTATATCTGATAATTCCTTAACACTGAATTCAAGCAGTTTTTTGTCAGCTATTGCCTGCCCCACACCCTGATTGAGAACAATCTTCTCCAACCTGGGAACCTGCATTACGGTCTTATAGCCGAATTCCTTCATTAATGCAGGGACAACCTCTTCTTTATATCTGGTTTTCAATACAGGTGTATACATTATTTTATCTCCTCTCCTGATTTTTTCGAATAACGAACTAGTTTATTTTTACTGTTAAGCTTTCTGCCAATACGTGAAGGCTTTCCTGATGCGGGATCGATAAGCATAAGGTTTGAAATATGAATCGGAGCTTCCTTCTTCAGGATACCACCCTGAGGTGATTTTGCATTTGGCTTCGTGTGTTTTGAAACTGTATTCACTCCCTCTACAATAGCCTTGTTCTTGTCCCTTTTAACCTCAAGCACTCGCCCTTTCTGTCCCTTGGATTCACCTGTCATTACCATAACAGTGTCTCCTTTCTTGATATGTAGTTTCTTTTGCATTGCAGTTGATTTATATATTATAGAACTTCAGGTGCAAGAGAGACAATCTTCATATACTTTTCACGCAGTTCTCTTGCAACCGGGCCGAAAATACGTGTACCCCTTACCTCGTTCAGGTTGTTAAGCAGAACCACTGCGTTATCATCAAACCTGATGTATGACCCGTCGGCACGACGAATTTCTTTTGTAGTCCGTACAACAACGGCTTTGCTTACTGTGCCTTTTTTAGCTTCACCCGAAGGAAGGGCGCTTTTGACACTGACAACAATTTTGTCACCGATTGTTGCATATCTTTTTTTACTGCCTCCCAGCACCCGGATACATAATACCTCCTTGGCGCCTGAGTTATCGGCTACGGTTAACCTGCTTTCCTGCTGTATCATGACTACTTAGCTCTTTCGATTATTTCAACTAATCTCCAGGTTTTGTTTTTACTCAGAGGCCTGGTCTCTGAGATACGTACTGTATCACCTATATTGCACGAATTCTCCTCATCGTGGGCCATCAGCTTCTTTGTCCTGTTCACAAATTTGCCATAGATGGGATGTTTTACTTTCCTTTTTATGGCCACAACTATCGATTTATCCATCTTGTTACTGACAACAATACCGATTCGTTCTTTTCTTATTTTTCTTTCCATCGCTGATCTAGCTTTTAGATTTTTCATTTAATTCCCTGTAGCGCAATTCTGTCAGCAAACGTGCAATTGTTAGTTTCACCTGTTTGATCTTCTGAGGATTATCCAGAGGTGTTATTGCATGGTTAAGCCTCATACGGACAAGCATAGTCCTTTCGGTATCAATCCTTTCAAGCAGATCCGATGTGCTTAATTCCTTTATTTCTGAAGTTTTCATCTGTGTCGTTATTTTATTCCTGTACGTAATCGGTCCTTATAACGAATTTCGTTGTGATCGGAAGCTTCTGGGCTCCAAGCCTGAGAGCTTCTTTGGCAACATCATACGGTACTCCTTCTGCTTCAATAAGTATCCTGCCCGGAGTCACAGGCACCACAAAACCTTCAGGTGCTCCCTTTCCTTTGCCCATCCGGACCTCTGCAGGCTTCTTGGTAATAGGTTTGTCAGGGAATACCCTTATCCAGAGCTGGCCTTCACGTTTCATATGACGAGTAACAGCCTGACGGGCAGCTTCAATCTGTCTCCCTGTGATCCAGGCCTGCTCTAATGCTTTTATGCCAAATGACCCGAATGCAAGCTGATTGCCTCTTTGAGCATTACCCTTCATTTTCCCTTTCTGGGCTCTCCTGAATCTGGTCCTTTTTGGTTGTAACATGACTCAAATATGTTATTAAATTATATACTCATTTAAAACTTACTTCTTAGCCTTACGCTTGAGGCTTTTGCTTTTTGCGTTTCTTGCACCAATGTTAGGGCTGAGGTCTCTTTTTCCGTAGACTTCACCATTGCATATCCAGACTTTGATTCCGATAAGTCCGACCTTCGTATGTGCTTCAGCCAGAGCATAATCAATATCGGCACGCAGGGTATGAAGAGGGATCCTGCCTTCCTTGTATGTTTCACTTCTTGCCATCTCAGCGCCTCCGAGGCGACCTGAAATAACGACCTTAATTCCTTCGGCACCCATCCTCATTGTTGATGCGATCGACATTTTGATTGCACGGCGGTATGATATTTTACCCTCAAGCTGACGGGCTATATTCTTTCCGACAATATTGGCATCTAGCTCGGGCCGTTTTACTTCAAAGATGTTAATCTGAACTTCTTTCTTGGTTATCTTCTTGAGTTCCTCCTTCAGTTTATCAACCTCCTGTCCGCCTTTACCAATGATTATACCCGGACGTGCAGTATTAACAGTAACTGTAATAAGTTTGAGGGTCCTCTCAATAACTATCTTTGAGATACTTGCCTTCGCAAGCCTGGCGTTCAAATATTCCCTGATCCTGGTATCTTCAACCAGCTTGCCGGAAAAGTCCTTTCCTCCAAACCAGTTTGAATCCCATCCTTTGATAATGCCTAACCTGTTACCTATCGGATTTGCTTTTTGTCCCATCTAATTTATTTTGATGTATTTTCAACTTCCTTATTCAAACTGTCGAGAACCAGGGTCACATGGTTTGATCTCTTTCTGATCCTGTAAGCTCTGCCCTGAGGAGCTGTTTGCAATCTTTTTAAAGAACGCCCGCTGTCAACACTGATCTCTTTTACATAAAGGTTGCTTTCCTCAACTCTGACACCCTCATTTTTTGACTGCCAGTTGGAGATAGCCGACAAAAGCAGCTTCTCAAGTCTGCGCGATGCCTCCTGAGGACTGAATTTCAGCACATCAAGCGCCTTGTTCACTTCCATTCCGCTAATCAGACCTGTCATGAGCCTCATTTTACGAGGCGATGTAGGACAGTTCCTGAGAATTGCACGGTACCTGTTTTTTGCATCTTCCTTTCTCTGTTCCGCTGTATTTCTTTTTCTTGCACCCATTTTTAAATATTTTTCAGTATTACATTACTTCTTACTTGTTTCCTGAGTGACCTCTGAATGTACGGGTAGGAGCAAATTCTCCAAGCTTATGGCCTACCATGTTTTCGGTAATGTAAACGGGTATAAATTTATTTCCGTTATGAACTGCTATAGTATGTCCGACAAAGTCAGGTGAGATAACAGATCTCCGCGACCATGTCTTGAGAACTGATTTCTTTTGTCCCTGGTTCATTTCAAGGATCCTCTTTTCCAGTCTGTATTCAATAAAAGGACCTTTTTTAATTGATCTGCTCATAATATATCAGTTATTTTTTCCTTCTTTCAATAATATATTTTGCAGAGTATTTCTTCCTGTCGCGGGTTTTAAATCCTTTAGCAGGAACCCCTCTGCGTGATCTTGGATGACCGCCTGAAGCTCTTCCTTCTCCACCGCCCATCGGGTGATCGACCGGGTTCATGGCGACACCTCTGACTCTCGGACGGCGACCCTGCCAGCGGGAACGGCCCGCCTTACCTGATTTTTCAAGGTTATGGTCGGGATTTGAAACCGTACCAATCGTGGCACGGCATGTAGTCAGAACCATCCTGGTTTCACCTGAAGGAAGCTTGATGGTTGCATATTTCCCTTCACGTGCCGAAAGCTGGGCGTATGTTCCGGCACTTCGTGCAAGTGCTCCGCCTTTACCTGGCTTAAGCTCAATATTATGCACAACCGTACCAAGCGGAATATCATTGAGAAACATTGTATTCCCGATCTCCGGTGTTGCATCCTTCCCTGATATGATTTTCTGACCGACCCGAAGTCCGACAGGTGCAACAATATATCTTTTTTCTCCATCCTCATAAACAACGAGAGCAATTCTTGATGATCTGTTGGGATCATACTCAATTGCCCTTACCGTTGCATGCATGCCATCTTTTTCCCTGAGAAAATCGATGACCCTGTACATCTGTTTGTGACCGCCGCCGATGTACCTCATAGTCCTTCTGCCGTTAACGTTCCTTCCTCCTGATTTTCTCAGCGGTCGAAGTAAGGATTTCTCCGGCACAGCCTTTGTGATGTTATCAAAAGCACTGATGATTTTGTTTCTCTGACCTGGCGTTACAGGTTTGATTTTTCTGACTGCCATACTGGTTGTTAAATATTGCTATAGAAATCAATTTTGTTTCCCTCAGCCAGGGTAACCACTGCTTTTTTCACAGCAGCTGTTTTCCCTACAAGAAAGCCTGACTTTGTATTTCTGGTTTTCACTTTCCCGGCATATCTCATCGTATTTACTGAATCGACTGTTACGCCATATAACTCCTCGACAGCTTTCCTTATCTGCAGCTTATTCGCGTTTCTGGCAACGACAAATCCATAGCGGTTGAATTTATCACCCTGGCTTGTCATCTTTTCCGTTACGATAGGTTTAAGCAAAATATTCATTACTCAAAATTTACTGGTTTTCAAAAGTTGCTTGCAAAGCGTCAACTGCACTCTCCACAAGTACCAGAGTTGATGCCTTCATTATCTTGTAAGTGCTTAATTCACCAGCAGTTACAACATCAACCCCTTGTACATTTCGGGATGACAAATATATGTTTTTATTTTGTTCCGGTAAAACAAATAATGATTTTTTATTGGCAATATTGAGGTTACTGCCCATTTTCACCATTTCTTTTGTTTTCGGAGCTTCGAAAGAGAAGTCTTCCAGAACGATAATATTGTTTGCCGATGCCTTATATGAAAGGGCCGATTTTCGGGCAAGCTGTTTAAGCTTTTTATTAAGCTTAAAGCCGTAGAATCTTGGTACCGGACCAAATACACGACCTCCTCCCCGGAACAGGGGATTCTTTATGCTTCCAGCCCGTGCCGTACCGGTTCCTTTCTGACGCTTTATCTTCCTGGTACTTCCCGCCACTTCTCCACGCTGTTTGGATTTATGTGTTCCCTGCCTCTGATTTGCAAGGAATTGCTTTGTATCCAGATAAATGGCGTGGTCATTTGGTTTAATTCCGAAAATAGAATCGTTAAGATTAACTTTTCTTCCGGTTTCTTTACCCTCAATATTAAGAATTGCTAATTCCATTATTTTGTAATTATTACGTAACCACCATTAGGACCGGGAACTGATCCCTTGACTATTATTAAATTACTCTCTGCCAGAAGTTTTATTACTCTCATGCTTATCGACATGACTTTTTTCATGCCTGTGTGACCTGCCATTCTCATGCCAGGTAACACCCTTGACGGGAATGATGAAGCTCCCAGAGAACCTGGCGCCCTTCCCCTGTTATGCTGACCGTGGGTCTGACCGCCTACACCGCCAAAACCATGACGTTTTACCACACCCTGAAAACCTTTACCTTTGGACCAGCCTCTGACATCGACCCAGTTATCGGGTCTGAAAAGTTCAGCGGTAAGCACTTCGCCTTCCTTTACCTGGCCTTCAGCAAATCCTGTAAATTCTATAAGTTTTCTTTTAGGTGTCGTGTTGACCTTTTTAAAATGTCCCGATTCAGCTTTTGTTGTGTGCTTCTCCTTTTTTTCATCGAAACCAAGCTGGACTGCGAAATAGCCATCTTTATCAACGGTTTTTATCTGGGTAACAACACATGGTCCTGCCTGCAGTACAGTACAAGGAATATTCTTTCCGTCCTCAGAGAAAACGGAGGTCATTCCTACCTTTTTTCCAATTAATCCCTGCATTTCTTTATTACTTTACTGGTTTCACACTTTTATTTCTACTTCTACCCCGCTTGGAAGCTCAAGCTTCATTAAAGCATCAATCGTTTTTGGTGTTGAGCTGTAAATATCTAGCAGCCGTTTATAAGATGAGAGCTGAAACTGTTCTCTTGCTTTCTTATTTACAAACGGGGAACGAAGAACCGTATAAATCTTTTTATGTGTCGGAAGCGGAATGGGACCACTTACAACTGCACCAGTTGATTTAACTGTTTTTACGATCTTTTCTGCAGACTTATCCACTAGATTATGATCGTAAGACTTCAGTTTGATACGAATTTTCTGACTCATTTTCTTTAAAGAATTTTTCCTTTGGTAATTTCTATAATTCTGTTTGCTATTTCTTCAGGTACCTCTTCATAATGAGAAAACTCCATAGTAGAAGTTGCTCTTCCTGAGGTAAGGGTTCTCAGTACGGTGACGTAACCGAATTTCTCGGCCAGAGGTACCTTTGCTTTTACAACCCGTGAACCTGCTTTCGATTCCATACCTTCCACCTTGCCTCTTCTCCTGTTGAAATCGCTAATGACATCACCGACATATTCTTCAGGGGTCACCACCTCTGTTGACATTATAGGCTCAAGAATTACCGGATTACATTTCCCGGCATATTTCCTGAATGCCTGCTTGGCGGCAATTTCAAACGAAAGGGCATCGGAATCGACCGGATGGTACGAACCGTCTTTAAGTATTACTTTCAGGCTTTCGAGGGGGAATCCTGCAAGAGGTCCGTTCGACATTGCCTCACGGAATCCCTTTTCAACAGCAGGTATGAATTCCTTGGGAATATTTCCTCCCTTCACCTGGTTTACAAACTCAAGTCCTCTGACACTGTTTTCAGCCGGCATCAGTGCAACGTATATATCGGCAAATTTACCCCTGCCGCCTGTCTGCTTTCTGAATATCTCCCGGAATTCAGCACCTGTTGTTATAGCTTCTTTATAAGCAACCTGAGGAACTCCCTGATTGCATTCGATTTTGAATTCTCTTTTCAGCCGGTCAATAAGTATCTCCAGATGCAATTCGCCCATACCATTAATAATGGTCTGACCACTGTCAGGATCAATCCTTACCTGAAATGTAGGATCTTCTTCAGCCAGCTTGCTGAGTGCAAGGGACAGTTTATCGACATCAGCCTGGGTCCTGGGTTCGATTGCTATACCAATAACCGGTTCAGGAAAATCCATCGATTCAAGAATTATCGGCTTATGGATCGAACACAAAGTATCTCCGGTTTTAAGATCTTTAAACCCGACACCGGCACAAATATCGCCCGCTGAAATACTTTCCTTCGGATTCTGTTTATTTGCATGCATCTGGAAAAGACGGTTGATCCTTTCCCTTTTCCCTGTTCTGGTATTCAGAACCGTATCTCCTGCATGAAGTACACCCGAATAGACACGAAGAAATACCAGCCTGCCTACGAAAGGATCGGTGGCGATTTTAAATGCAAGAGCAGCCATGGGTTCATTATCATCAGGCTCACGCTTTACTTCGCTGTCGTTACGCGGATCAATTCCTGTAACTGCGCCGATATCAACTGGCGACGGAAGGAAAGCAACAATAGAATCGAGAAGCCTCTGAATACCCTTGTTTTTAAAAGCCGCCCCGCAGGTTACCGGTACAGCAAGTCCCTGTACCGATGATTTTCTAAGCGCAGTCAGGATTTCATCCTCAGTAATTGAATCATGGTCCTCAATAAATCTTCCAAGAAGAGTATCATCAACATCTGCAATTGATTCTATAAGTTTTGCTCTCCATTCATTAGCCTCTTCAACAAATTCGCCCGGTATCTCTTTGACTTCGAATTTAGTGCCGTCAGTATCATTTTCATACCAGATAATTGCCTTCATACTGACCAGGTCAATTACACCCCTGAAGGTTTCTTCTGATCCGATTGGAAGCTGAACAGGTACGGGATTAGCTCCCAGCTTGTCCTTAATCTGATGGACGACGCCTAAGAAATCAGCGCCTGCCCTGTCCATCTTATTTACGAAAGCTAACCTGGGAACATTATACTTATCAGCCTGTCTCCAGACGGTCTCAGATTGTGGTTCCACCCCGCCTACTGCACAAAAAACAGCAACAGCGCCATCAAGAACCCTTAAAGACCGTTCTACCTCGACCGTGAAATCAACATGGCCGGGGGTATCAATAATATTTATTTTATAGTCTTCGTCCCTGTATTTCCAGAAAGTGGTGGTTGCAGCCGAGGTAATTGTAATCCCCCTCTCCTGCTCCTGAATCATCCAGTCCATCTGGGCATTTCCATCATGCACCTCACCCATTCGATGAGTACGACCCGTATAAAACAGAATACGCTCTGTTGTTGTGGTCTTGCCGGCATCGATGTGGGCCATGATTCCGATGTTTCTGGTATATTTCAGGTTATTGTCCATCAATACTTTATGATTCCTGTGTCAGATTATCATTTAAAACCGGAAATGGGCAAAAGCCTTGTTTGCCTCTGCCATCCTGTGTGTATCTTCTTTTTTCTTGTAAGCGCCTCCTTCAAGCTTGTATGCAGCCATGAGTTCTGCTGCAAGCCTTTCAGCCATTGAATGACCGGTTCTTTTTCTTGCAAATGATATCATGTTCTTCATACTGATACTTACTTTCCTGTCGGACCGGATCTCCATCGGTACCTGAAAAGTAGCTCCTCCAACCCTGCGTGCCTTGACTTCAACCTGAGGAGTAACATTATCGAGAGCCTGCTTGAAAATCTCAAGAGGGGTTTTCCCTTCGCTCTTAAATTTATCGCCAATTATGTCGAGAGAATCATAGAAAATTTTAAAAGCAAGATTCTTTTTACCACTAAACATAAGATTGTTCACAAACCTGGTTACATACGGATCGTGGTATTTGGGATCCGGTAACATGATCTTCTTCTTTGGTTTTGCTTTTCTCATTATCTTACTTATTTAAGTGTTATTTCTTTGGTCGTTTTGCACCATATTTTGATCTTCTCTGGGTACGGCCGTCTACTCCGGATGTATCAAGTGCACCGCGCACAAGGTGATAACGGACACCCGGAAGATCCTTTACCCTGCCGCCTCTGATCAGGACTATCGAGTGTTCCTGCAGGTTGTGACCCTCACCGGGAATATAAGCGTTAACTTCTTTCTGATTTGTAAGCTTCACTCTGGCTACTTTCCTCATTGCTGAATTGGGCTTTTTTGGCGTCGTTGTGTAAACCCTTACACAAACACCCCTTCTCTGAGGACATGAATCCAAAGCAGGAGCTTTACTCTTATCTATCAGTTTTTTCCTGCCTTTTCTTACTAACTGCTGAATTGTCGGCATAAATAATATGATTTTATATTAAATTTTGCTTAAAAAATCGGTTTGCAAAGGTATCATTTTTATTTCCTAATTAACAAACAAGTTCGCCGTTTTTTTAACCTGACCTGATGTAGATGTCTAACAATACTGATTATCAATCATAAACAGTCTGAAAAACGTCTTAAAAATTAAAATATCTTACGCAAAAATGTAAGTTTTTAACAGGTTACTTCCCGATCTTTCCCGGCGAAAAATCATTTTGTAAACTTACTGAGAAAGAAAAACCGGTACTCCTGTATTTCAAAAAACTGGTGCAAAGGAAATAAAAATTTTGTAATTACGATATCTTTCTTAAACAGTTTTTAAAAAATTGTTATTTTTGTCCCCTCCAAATCATACTTATTTAATAACTCATTTAAGAAAAATAACTTGGAAATTATGAAAAAAGATTCTTCGCTTCTCCGCCTTATGGCGGATCCGCTCAGAATGACATTGGTTTTAGTTTTTTGAATGAGAGCGGGGAGCGAATGGAGGCTGGGCCTCCATTCGCTCCCCGCTCTCATAAGAACTCCTGGGACACCTGTCATTCCGAACGAAGTGAGGAATCTCTTAAAAAATATCAAGCAGCTAACTAATTTTTAATAAAGAAATATCAGACTATTATGAAAACATACCAGACTGACCAGATAAAGAACATTGCCCTGCTTGGGAATTCCGGATCAGGGAAGACAACCCTTGCCGAAGCAATGCTCTTCATTGGCGGAGTTATCGAACGAAGAGGCACAATAGATGGGAAAAATACAGTTTCAGATTACCGTCCTATTGAACATGAAAACGGTAATTCAATCTTTTCAACCGTGCTTTATACTGAATATCAGAATAAAAAAATCAATATAATAGATACTCCGGGTCTTGATGATTTCAGCGGAGGTGTGATCTCATCCCTGTATGCCAGCGACTGTGCAGTAATGACTATCAATGTCCAGAACGGTGTTGAAGTCGGAACTGAAATACATTTCCGGCATGCAGAAAAGGTCCATAAGCCTCTTATCCTGGCTATTAATGGTCTGGATCACGAAAAAACAAACTTCGAGAAGTCAATAGAGATGATGAGAGACAGGCTTGGCAATAATGTCATCCTGGTTCAATATCCCGTAAACGAAGGTGTCGGATTCAACTCAGTTATTGATGTTCTTAAAATGAAGATGTTCCAGTATCCAAAGGATGGCGGAACTGCCAAAGTACTCGATATTCCTTCCGATCAGAAAGAGAGAGCTGAAGAATTGCACAATGCCCTTGTTGAAAAAGCGGCTGAAAGCGATGAATCGCTTATGGAGCTTTTCTTCTCGAATGATACACTTACAGAAGAGGAAATCAGGAAAGGAATTGCAAAAGGGATAATTTCAAGAGGTATGTTCCCGGTTTTCTGTATTTCATCCAAACAAAATATCGGAGTGGATCGCCTTCTTGAGTTCATTGCCAGCGAAGCACCATCTATTACCGATATGCCTGTTCCGGTAAACAGCAAAGGAGCAGAAGTAAAACCCGATCCTGCAGGACCTGCTTCAGTATATGTATTTAAATCCTCAATCGAAGAACATATCGGCGAAATAAACTATTTCAGAGTATACTCGGGTAAAATAACCGAAAACCTCGATGTGGTTAACAGCAACAATGGCATAAAAGAAAGATTATCACAGCTGTATGTATGTGCAGGCAAGAACAGAACCCGTGTTCCCGAATTACATACCGGCGATATCGGTGCATTTGTAAAGCTTAAAAACACCAAAACTGATCATACGCTGAACGTGGCCGGCAATGACTGGAGATATGAAGGAGTAAAATTCCCCGAACCTAAATACCGCACTGCTATCAAGGCTCAGAGTGAAAGCGATGACGAAAAGCTTGGAGAAGCACTCAACAAGATCCACCTCGAAGATCC
>Ga0115026_10000323_pt1 | contig 12276 bp, 11 predicted proteins | sample Mud_0915_D1_FD_83878 | JGI IMG/M metagenome (GOLD analysis project Ga0115026, IMG submission 83878) | Wetland microbial communities from Old Woman Creek Reserve in Ohio, USA - Mud_0915_D1 | ecosystem: Environmental > Aquatic > Freshwater > Wetlands > Sediment ...
TATCCGTGAAGGTGGGTACCTTTACCTCATCAAGGAGGGCAAACCCTTTATCCCGCTCTTTCTTACGATAAACACGGTATCCCTTCACCCATGTTTCAGGGCTTTCCCTCCACATGAGGATTATCGTTCGTTGCGCTCTTACCGCTCTGAGTTCTGCCGGTGCTGAGGGAACAAAAAGTGACGGTGCGACCTCGATCTCGGCAGAGGGATATCCTTCATCAAGCAGCGGGGTATTGTGGAATGCCCTTACGGTGTAATACACCGGCTTATCTTTAAAGAGCGTCCTGTCGCTAAACGAAATGCCACACACAGGGTCTTGGTGAATAGGAACGTCGCTGTATCTGCCCTTTTCCGCTGTCCTGTACACATGATAACAGACCCCCTCACCCGAATCCTGCCACGACAACCGGACACCATCATTTTCCATCGAAACCTGGATATTCTCTGGTGGAGGCGGTACCCGCTTTGGAGTTACGGTGACGATATTTGACCCATCACTCAAAATGTCTTTCAGGTTCTGGGCCATGACCTTGTATTGGTAAGAGGTATCAGGAGAGAAGCGTTCATCAGTGAATGAGTTTGCCTCGTTCCCCACAAATCCCAGTCTTTCGAATCCTTGCCCCTCTGCTCTCATCACCTGAAATCCCTTTAATGAAGACCGCACATTGCCCGGGTAAGACCACGAGATGAGCATCTTTTCTTCTCTGTGGACAACGGTGAGGCCAGACGGGGGCTGGGGTTTTTCATAGGCCCTTAATGTGGGAGGGGCCTTCCTGCCACAGGCGGGAATAACAAGCGAGATAAAAAAAAGGAATGGAAGGAGCACACGAAAGATCATCGGGTGAGGAGGCCCCTGAGCCTCGCAATCTGTTTCTTTACTTCCGTTGCTGAAGTCCCTCCCCTTGATCTCTTTGATCCCACCGAACCCTCAATCGTAAGATATCGGTAAATGTCTCCCTGAATCAGCGGGGAGAATCGTTGCAACTCACCAATCTTCAGTTCATGGAGGGCCTTTTTGTTCTCCACGCAATAAAGGACCACCTTTCCGGTCACCCCGTGGGCATCTCTGAAGCTCATACCCTTTCTGACCAGATATTCTGCCATGTCAGTGGCAGTGGCATAGGCTGCGGAAGCGGTTCCGGACATCCTCTTTTTATCAAACTGTATCCTGGGAACCATTTCAATGAGAACCGCAAGGCAGGCCTTTATTGTATCCACTGCATCAAAGACAGGCAGTTTGTCCTCCTGCATGTCCCTGTTGTATGACAGGGGCAATCCCTTCATCATAGTGAAAAGGGAAAGGAGTCCGCCAAAGACCCTCCCGGTTTTCCCCCTTATCAGTTCAGCCACATCTGGGTTCTTTTTCTGGGGCATGATGCTCGAGCCTGTGGTGAATGCGTCCGGCAGCTGGGCAAAGGAAAACTCTTCTGTTGACCAAAGCACCAGCTCTTCCGCCATTCTCGAGAGGTGCACCATGAGAATAGCAGAGGCAGAGAGGAATTCCATGCCGAAATCCCTGTCCGAGACCGCGTCAATACTGTTTTCCGCAACAGAACCAAAACCGAGGAGCTTCGCTACATATCCCCTGTCGATCGGTAACGAGGTACCGGCAAGGGCACACGCGCCGAGGGGCATTACATTCACCCTCTTCAACGCATCCCTGAGCCTCCCCCTGTCCCTCTCAAACATTTCCACGTAGGCGAGGAGATGGTGAGAAAGGAGTACAGGCTGCGCCCTTTGCATATGGGTGTAGCCCGGCATAATATAATCAATATGGGTTTCCGCGATATTCACCAGGCTGGTCTGAAACCGTGTGATGGCAGATACTATCAGGCCTATCTCTTCCCTGAGATAAAGCCTGAGATCCAGAGCGACCTGGTCGTTCCTTGATCGCGCGGAATGGAGCTTTTTCCCCGCAGGGCCAATCTTTTTCGTGAGTGCGGCCTCGATATTCATATGGACATCCTCGAGGTCTTCCCTGAATTTGAACTTTCCTGTTTCTATCTCCTTCGCGATCATTTTCAGCCCACGGACTATTTTTTCAGAATCGTTCCTGGAGATTATCCCCTGCTTCCCCAGCATCCTGGCGTGGGCAATGCTTCCCTCGATGTCGTGCCTCCAGAGACGTATGTCAAAGGAGATGGATTCCGTGAAGGACTCCACAATGCTGCTCGTCTTTTCCCTGAACCTTCCACCCCAGAGTTTCTTCATGGCTAAGAATAAAAGTTTTAGGTTACTCTGTCAAGGGTTTTTGACTCACAGCTGGTTTCTCAAATACCCAACCCTGTGATGTGGTGGACTATGAATACCGCGTATCCCTCATGTATCATAAATCTTGTCCGTAATGAAACAGACTCGTCTCGTAACAAATGGGATAGTTGCTATGGGAGCGAAAACATTAAGCGAAAAGATTCCTCTCACTGCCATAGTGGTCACCTATAATGAAGCACGTCGTTTGCGAGATTGTTTAGAGAGTCTTGCATTTTGTGATCAGCTTCTCGTTGTCGATCTGGGCTCTGCAGATGAATCCATACGCATTGCACAGGAATGTGGGGCAGAGGTCTTTTGTCACGATTGGGTACCATTTGTCGAACGAGTGCTTCGTTATGCCTTGTCGTTTGCCCGAAACGACTGGATCCTTCGGTTTGACCCCGATAATGCTTTCCCAAAGACATTGGTCAATGACCTCATGCCTTCATTTATTCAAACTCAAGTTGCGATCGTGGGATTACCTTACCAGTACTATTTTCTTGGAAAACCGTTACGCACCACCATATGGGGGGGGAAACGAATGATGATGAGCAAGTTATTTCACAAAGACAGGGTAGTGATCAGACCCTATGTGCATCAGGCGCTTCAGTGCAAGCCTGGCTACTCACAGATTAATGTTGAACCCCTGGGTGATTACGCAATACAACACTTTTGGGTGGACAGCTTTCAGCAGTTATTTGAAAAACATCGCCGTTATCTTCGGTACGAGGGGGAATCAAGATACGGAACCGGCCAGCGATTTTCATGGTTTAAAATGGTGAACAATACACTATGGTCATTAGGGGCGAATCTGATATACCATCGGGGCTTGTTTGGCGGCTTTACGGGCATCTTTTTGAGCTTTTACCACAGCTGGTATGTGTGTATGGGTTGGCTTTCGTTAAGGGAGTATGAGCGTAACCTTCCAGGTAGATAGGGAAAGCTTGGGAATTTCTCCAAAGCATTCCATGAGCAACTGGGCGAAGGGCCCGAATTGAAAGACAGCCCTCTTATCTCGATTATCACGCCCAGCCTGAACAGCGCATTGTTCATAGCCGAGGCGGTCGAGAGCGTCTTATCTCAAGACTACCCCAACTTTGAGCACATTATCATAGACGGTGGCTCTACGGACGGAACAAGAGAATTATTGTGCGCGTATCCTCATTTGCGCGTTATCAGCGAACCTGACCGGGGCATTTACTATGCGCTGAACAAAGGTATCTGGTTGGCTCAGGGAGAAATCATCGGCCATCTTAACAGCGATGACTTCTATGAAAAAAACGTTTTTGCTCAGATCGCCAAATCATTTTCAGAGCACCCTACTATTGACGCAATCCGTGGTGGTGCAACCGTCTTCGAGGACCTGGCCAATGGATCGCGCCGGATCGTAGCTCAGTACATTGCTCCTTCTGACCTCGATTCCTCTTTCCGCACCATCGCCCTGGGGGTTCCCACCATCAACGCCTACTTCTTTCGTAAACATGTCTATGACCAAATCGGTCTTTACGATACCTCCTATACCATTTCTGCGGACAGGGATTTCCTCCTAAGAGTAGCGCTCTCGGGAGTCAACTGTATGTACCTGCGACATACGGTTTATCATTACCGTCAGCATTCTGGTTCCCTCACTATGAATAGACAGGCTGTTCCGTGGTTTAAGATACGAGATGAACATCTGCGTATGGCAGAGCGCTATTTGCAGGCTGACCTGGTATCTCCGCAAACGAAGCGTGTCCTTAAGCTCTGGCACACAGGAGCAGCCGCGGAAGGAGTGCTTCAGGCACTGAGGGAGATAAAGCCTTTGAAAGCCATACGATACGTTTTGCGGGGCTGGCTTCATGATCCATGGTGGCCTATGGCCTTTTTCTCCTATTTTTTCTCTAAGGTTGCCCTTTTGGCCAAGAGCAGACGCAATGAGTAATCCCGCCATTCCCACAGTCAGCGTAATCATCCCAACCTTTAATCGGAGTCAGACTATCAGGCGGGCAATCCAGAGTGTTTTGACCCAGACATTTCAGGATTTTGAGATCATTGTTGTCGACGACGCCTCCACCGACGGAACGAAAACCATCGTCGAAAGACTTTGTGAGCCTCAAGTTCTCTATCTGCGCCATAAACGCAATCAAGGAACAGCAGCAGCTCGGAATACTGGGATCAGGGCTGCTCGCGGAAGATATCTGGCATTCCTGGATTCGGATGATGAGTGGTTACCAGAGAAGCTGAGTATACAGGTTGCGCTCCTCGACGACTCCTCTGCTGGCCTGGCCCTAAGCTGTTCAAGCTTTATTTTGGTAACCAATGAGAGCGATCGCGAATATATACAAGCTCCCCAGCCGGATTGGTTCAAACGCCTCCTCTGGACGTGCGATCTCGGTCCAGGTTCAACTCTTGTAGTCAGAAGAGAGTGTGTAGACAGCATCGGATTATTCGACGAAAAGCTACTTCGGCTACAGGATTGGGATTGGTTGCTTCGCTTGTCCAAGAAATATACTATCGCCGTTGTGGAGAACCCTTTGGCACGAATCCACCGAGGCCCACTGCCCCGTGCAGATGTGGTTGAAGCATCGATGACCCATTTCTTGGAGAAACACGATAAGGATTTCCTGATATTCGGCTCGTATTACCGTCGCCGGGTCATCGCGAAACATTGGACAGAGCTGTCATATTGGTTTTTCCAGGAGAAACAGTTTCTTCGGGGCAGCAACTATCTTCTAAAGGCCTTTAGAATCAATCCTTTGCAAAATCCGGCTCTTCTAATGGGGTTATGTATTGCAGTTGTGGATGCACTCTTAGGGACATCAATCTCTCTATGGGCTCTTGAGCGTAAACGAACAGCCGGAAAGTTGTTGACAAAGCTCCGCAGGTGAAGCCACACAACCTTCCTCACCGGAGTTTCTACATGGCCTAAGGATAAAAGTTTTGGGCTTTTGTATCAAGGGTTTTTGGGGAGCATATTTGATGAATTATCCGGCGAGTTGCCCCTCCGGTATCCGCCTCTGCTTCACATCGCATATTCCGTCGAAGTTCTCATATTTCAGTGCCTATGTATACTCGTCGCCCCATAGCCTGCTCCCTCAAGACGCCGCTTCACATCTCTTCAGTAATCCCTATGTCGTCACATTATGCTCAATAATCGTGTTCGTACCAAAGTCTCTGATGGCATTGGCTGGATTCTTCAGATAGATTACATTCCCGAGGATCGTATTGTTCAGGCTTCCCGGATGAACGGTTATTCCCGTTGTCTCAGGCGCCACATGGGAATGGATGCAGTTGGCAGAAACAACATTTCTCGTGCACGGACCGGTGAAGGGGTCGGCATCAAGAACGATCCCGGCGTCCACACCCGTTATGTTGTTGCCTGCTATGATGGATACCTGCATGCCCGCGCAATAAATGCCTGTTCCAACTGGGGTCCACGTCATAATAGTGTTATTTACAATGCTTACATTGTAGACCGATTTTTTCGACTCATGAGGAGGATTGCTCCCCTGCAAAAATATCCCGTACTGACCTCTTCCCACAGAGTAGTAGCCCTGATTTATCGTCACGTTCTTGCAATTCTCCATATAGACCCCCTTTGCACCGCTTCCCATGGGGGCAGCCGCGGCACACAGCGACATCCTTATGAGGTCCACGTTCTTCAGGTAAAACCCGTAGTCCCTGTATACATCCACCCAGATGCTGTGCAGCCATATATTGGCGTTGTAGTGGCCATCGTTTTTATTCTCATTCCACCAGTTCATGCAGAAATGCATCCCCTCTTCGTACCGCAGGAACATGGAATCGGTGACCATGATATCACCGGCTTGAGGGTCTTCCACCCACAGACCTGCATTGTAACCGGTGCCGTCGGTGGAATACGTCCCATCACCGGTGAAGACTATATTCCTGAATCTGTTGTCGGACTGGTGCATATCCCCATTGGTGTACTTTATCCCTATCCTGCAGAAGTGCCCGTGAATCGTCTGGTAATCGTTGTCCACATTAAAGTAACCATCGGCAAAATCGCCGTAGGTGCTGTATACATGGACCGCAATCCCCCAGTTTTGAAACCATAGCCTCTCAAAGCAGCCCTTTGCACAGCCGTGAAGAAAAAGCCCGGCCCTGTAATTGTTTAAGGTCGCCGCCAACTGGTATGGTTCGGGAGCTGACCGCTCTATCCGGAGATCTGCTATGAGTATCCCCGCCCGCGCTCCCCACGTGTCAACGCCCTCGCCCGGGCCCCTGGGCATCTCCACCTTAATAAGATGACAGTTGTCTTGAGTAAGCCTCAGTATGGAGCCCTGCCAGCCCTCACCCATAAGGTTAACTTTCTTGTTTATGAGAATCGCGTGGTCATTGGACCCGTTCCGCGCAAAATCATATGTGCCCCTTGGGAAGAAAAGAGTGGCCCCCGTGGGCGCCTCTGCAATTATCGCGGCGATATTCTCTGTATTTGTGATGCCGGAGTTTGTTGTAAGGACTGGCGCCGTCTGTTGAGTGACATCTATACCGGCAATTCCGGTTTGCCATCTTCCCACACCGCCGGCATTACCAGCGAGAGCATACCCCTGAGCAGATGCTTGCCGATCGCCTATCAATGCGAAACCCGCCGCGCCTAACCCTGCGGTCGCCATCCTAAGAAAGTCCCCCCTGCTCATTCCTACGTCTTTTTCTTTCTTTTCTCCCTCTTCCCGCATTATTGTCCCCCAAAATAGTGTTTGTCTACTACTGGTTCTCTCATTTCGTTGCCAGCGCTATCCCTGCCGGCTGCTTTAGACCGGTGGAACTTCCCGACATGGTCCTCAAAGGTATGGGGATGCCGTTGGCCGTTCTTGAAAAAAACACGATGAAATTGCTGGGATAGTCCATATTGGTGCTTGATACAAGGATCTCATTATTATCGCCTAACCTTTTCATGCTCCCCCTCCTTCTGCACAAGAAAAAGGCACGAAAACAACCTTCGCCGAATTTGAGGAACAGTTTAGCACGGGCATCGATAAATTACTACGTATCCCTTGCGGTGTTCCTGTTCCCGAAATATGATATGATAATCCGTTACCTGACTTGTTGAAGGAGAAAGGGGAGTAACCATGGTACCATTTTTTGTGAAGGCGAAGACCATATCCGATGCGTGGTTCCAGCTGATCTATAACCTGTTCGACCACGCCTATACCCAGAACATACAGCACGGCTCCTTTGAGAGGGAGCAGTACCGGCTCCAGTACCCAGGCATCGCGGTGTTCATTGAATACCCCGGTGAAGATATGATACCGGTAATGCCTCCTGCTTCAGGGATCCCCGCACCCACCACTATGGAATATATAGAGGACTATTTCGTGCACTACCTCATGGACCCCACCCTGGCCGAGAATGAGACATATAAATACGCCACCAGGATACACCATCCTATGCCCAAAGGGGGCACACAGCTCGAACGAATAGTGGAACTGCTCAGAAAAACCCCGCTCACAAATCAGGCGGTAGTGGAGATAGGGACACCCGAGGACCAGGACATCTGTTTCGGTAATGACGGCAAACTCGACCCCCCCTGTCTCAGGCTTCTTGATTTCAAGGCCATCCCTTCAGGTGATGAATTAGTCCTCACCGTGAGCTGTTATTTCCGTTCATGGGATCTATGGGCAGGATTCCCCACAAACCTCGGCGGCATAGAGCTCCTCAAGAAATTCGTTGCCAGTGAGACCAACTTGAAGGACGGTCCGATGTATGCGTACAGCGCAGGAGCACACATCTACGGGTACCATGAGGAAATCGCCCGCTTAAGAACCCTTAAGCCAGCCACCAAATAAAGGGATACATTACGCGTCTTCCCTCTTCATTTTAAGGACAAGAAATGCAATAGTTCCCGTCATAAAGAGGATACCCCCCACCAGTGCCCAGATGGCACCCGGCTCTCTGCTCACCTCCAGGAGCACCATCTTATTGGGGAAGGCGCGAAGGTCCTTTACATAGACACCAACCCCTTTATGAAACACCGGCTTGTTCGGCATAAGCCTGTCTTGTTTCATAACCTGCCCGTTATCCCAGTATTCGACATCAACTGACCAGTCAGAGAGATACCCATAAGAATCGAATGACATGGCGATTCCCTTAATCTGTAATACCGAGTTGTCCGGCATCTCCAGAGGTGTCCCCTCTGCCGCAACCGCAAAAGTCTTGAATCCTCCTGCCGCGCTCGAAAGATGAGCGATGAGCATGAAGAGAAACCCTATATGGACTATCTGGGGTGAGATCAAGAGCATCCATTGCGTCACTTTTCTCTTTCTTACTATGGAATCGATGCTGCACAAGAGGGTGTTTGCGGCCAGGACAAAGAGGAGCGCCATGGAAGCCCACAACCACCATGTGCTCTTTACAGGCTGCCCCCTCATCCAATCGAGAAGAGGCATAGAATGGACCGACAGAAATGCCTTCTCTCCCGGCATGATCAAGGCACCTGCGAGAAGCACTACGATGACAAGACAAAGAAGCCATAGAGACGTCTTGAGGGATACAAAGAATTTTATCACAGCTCTTCCTGTCACGGCTCAAAAGGTGTGTGAGCTCTTCATGAAAAGACTCACTCCAAGGTAGGTGAACATTACCACAACAAAGCCTAAGATGCCGAGGGATGCCAATGGTCTCCCCGACCATCCCTGCATCAGCCTTGCATGGAGATAGAGCGTATAGAAGAGCCAGACGATGGATGTCCAGAGTTCTTTTGGAGTCCAGAGCCAGTAGGTACCCCATGCAAGATATGCCCATATGCCGCCCAAAATCATGGACAGGGAAAACAGACAGTAACCAATGAGTATGGCACGGTATTGCAGGGCCTCACGAAAAACCTCCTTTTGCCTGAGAGAGAAGACTCCGATTGCAGCCCCTATCCCAAAAAGTGCATAGGAGAAAAATGCGAGAACAACATGAAGTTCAAACCACAGGGTCTTCAGTACTGGGGGGAGAGGCGCATTATGCGGCTGCCAGAGAATTCCCGAAGCAGTAAATACCATGGCCGCAAATGAAATTCCCCTGGAGAGTGCAGGGTGTCCTTTCGTTCCCCTGTTGAAAGGAATGGAGAACGCAACCATTGCCGCAGAGAGAAAGATGAGGGTATCATGAGGACCCACAAGGGGGAGTCTTCCCAGATGAAGCCCGCGGGTAATGATATACACCCCCTGGAGGATGAGGCCAAAATAAAGAAAGACCCTTTTCCAGAGACCCAAGAGATAAAAAGGCAACGCGTAAACAGCGGTGACCATACCAGACCTATTTTACAGGAAAAAGGTGCGAAAGGAGCGTGATACATATGATATCGTTGAAAGATTTGTGAGTGTCAAAACAGACACGAATTTGCTATGATAAAAAAATCCTTTAAATCCATGAGCATGAATTTCTCAAACTTTCTAAATTCCTACCCCGGCATGTATATGGCGCAGGCATTTTGCCATTCCGTCATCGCTGCCCTCATTGTGGACAGGGCCATTCAGGCATGGCGCATCAGTAATCCTCTCATACGCCAGAGGTTCAGTCTCATTGTTATGGTATCTCCTATCCTCTGCTTTCCTGTTTACCAGATAATAAATCCTGACAGGGGTTCCCTTTCTTTCAGGTTAGAGGCTCTCTTCGACATAAACAGGTGGCTGAATATTGAATTGTGGGGAAAGTTTCCATTAAGTATCCTTTTCATTCTGCTTCTCTCTATTACTACCCTCGTCTTCCTGTTCCAGGAGATGATCCCTATTGTAAAGCACACCATTGAAACCTGGTCTGCCTCTGAAGAAGTAACCACCCACGACGATCCTATCATCCGTGAGGCATTGGAACTCATCCCAGGAGAAAAACCCCTTGTCTCCCTCATTGATGATGACGACGAACTGATCCTTTTTTCCACCACAGTGAAAACCCCCACAATTTTCTTGTCCACCGGACTGATAAGGGGACTGAGTGTCGATGAAATACAGGCAGCCATTGCCCATGAGATTGCCCACATCAAAAGGAACAGGCGTCCCTTACTGATAATCATCTATTTAATCCGGGTGCTGATGTTCTTTAATCCCGTGGTACTTGTGGAATTCAGGAGGATTGTTCAGGAAGAAGAAAAGGTATGCGACGACATTGCAGTGTCCTTGACCAAGAAACCCCATGCCTTGGCTGAAATCCTCGATAAATTCAACAAGAAAACAGAGGCCCTTCCTCTGGATAAAATGAAGAACCTTTCAGCATTAAGCACCGTGGTTGAGGACTATAGCCACAACATCCACATGGAAAGCAGGATTAACCGGCTCGAAAAAGGGACGGGACTCCAACCAGGCGGGCAATGGGGCAAGTTTCTTGTCACGGCATTGGTCATCTTCGTGATAAACTATTTTGTTGTATGAGGGAAAAGGGATGAACGTGCGAAAGAGGGTTTTCGGTTTTCTTTATTTTGCAGTAACCATTGCAATCCTCATCGGGGTGCTCAAAGTTACCAACTGGCTGCCCACGGTGTTCCAGGAGGGTATCATAAGGAAATATAGCAGTATTGAGGAGGTCAAATCAAAATTACGGCTCAGAGATATTTACATTCCGTCCTACTTCCCCCAAAAGTTTAGGTGGCCCCCCTCAAGAATCCTGGCGCAGTCAAAACCGTTCATCGCCGTGGTGATGGAATTTCGAAATATGGAAACAGGAGAGACCGACCTCATTATCTCCCAGGCTGCAAGCAGGGACTTTACCCCAGACAAGAAGATAGTGATTTCGCAGATCAAGGAGAGGATGAATTACTCGTTGAACGGAAGGCCGTCCATACTGGAAGTTGGCGTATGCAAGAATGACGTACCCTGCAGCAGGATTTCATGGGAAGAAGGGATCACCGGGATACGCGTGGAAATAAAATCCGCTCCCTTTGAGCTGATTAAGATCGCTGAAAGCATGATCCATTGACACAATGAACCCAGAGGTTCCCCGGATTTAACGCCATCCTAGCGGCAGTATCTCCCCTTCCTTCATCCCCAGCCGACAGGGTACGTATATCCATTCCACCTTGCCCAACCACAAAACAGTAGCAAAGAGTCCCGCAATAAGGCCAAAATACGCCCATCAACCCTGCATTTCGAAGGATCTTTTTTCTTTTTTTTTCAGACATATAGGATAAATTCCCAAAGAAAATAGGAACTTCTTCCAATTATATTGAATCGCTGCATTTGTTATAAATAACCCAGGAACAGCGCAGAGGCAATAAGAAAGGGGGTGAGAGAGATGCTTCAGTACAAAGGAGGACAGAAGGTAGGAAAGGGAACTTACTGGAATCTCTCAAACGGAACAAGGGTAGATATCCCGGATGAAGGGATGCTCCCGGGAGAAAGCGGCGCAACCTACATGCGATTTCCTCCAGGTATTGTGCTCCTTGCAGGTCCTGTAATCGGACTTATCTATGTCATCGCATTGCCATTCATGGCAGTGGGGACAATCCTGGCGCTGGTCGGGAAAAAGGTGTTGTCAAGCATGTTCAACGCCCTCGGCAATCTTGTGTCGTTCGGGTGGAGGCCAAGTGAAGCACATCTTGCCGGTAAGAGAAAGAAACATAAGAAAATGGGGGGAGACCAAACAAAGAAGGAGGAATAAATATAAATAGATAACTATTTATTAATAAAGCACTATAGAGGAATGACATAAGAGAAAGGAGGTAAGTATGTATACGCTGTATGATTTCATGACACACATAAAAGGGGTGGAGTACATTTTGGCACTCCTGTTCATTGCAGGATACATCCTGTATTCAGAGGTATTGAAACCAAAGCCTTTCAAGACCATGATCGACACGGGAAAAGACGACCTTGAACACATCAAGAAGACCGGATTCAGGAACACGCTAAAGGTCATTGGGAAGATTGCTGCAGCTCCTTTCATCGGCATAGCCTATGTGGTCATGCTTCCTTTTGCCTTTGTTGCTGCCCTGGGTTCTGCCGCAATGAATGGGGTGATGAACCTCGTTGGAAAGACAGCAGTATTTGGCTGGAGACCCACAGAGGCATATTTTACCGGCAAGAAGAAAAAGAAAGAAGAGAA
>Ga0115026_10000325_pt1 | contig 12268 bp, 10 predicted proteins | sample Mud_0915_D1_FD_83878 | JGI IMG/M metagenome (GOLD analysis project Ga0115026, IMG submission 83878) | Wetland microbial communities from Old Woman Creek Reserve in Ohio, USA - Mud_0915_D1 | ecosystem: Environmental > Aquatic > Freshwater > Wetlands > Sediment ...
AAGGGCTACCGGCTTGACGAGTTGGACAAGGAGCGGTGGGTGTATACCGCCAACGCGTATCTGGACAAAGAGCCGACCGTGCGCGACATCGAGATCGAACTGGACTGACCTGAAACCGCCGATGCACCGGGAGACGTCTAAGATCCACAGATTACGCAGATTGGCCGATTTCCGGGGGAACCGGGAAGCGGTTTCAGAACAACAAGCTGCTGCGATTTGTAGTGCATATTGGCTGGCATTGCCCGGAAGAGCGTTTCCGAAACATCTGCGTAATCTGCGGATAGGTCAAGTCCGTTTGGGCGTCTGTGGTATTATAGGGAGGCAGCCCGTGCTCACAGCCTTGTGTCGCAAGATGTTTCCGCGATCGCTCTGGGTCTATCACGCCAACAGCGGCGGGTGCAACGGCTGCGACATCGAGGTGTTGAACGTCCTCACGCCGTACTACGACGTCGAGCGGTTCGGCATCAAGCTGGTCGGCTCGCCGCGCCACGCGGACGTCATGCTGTGCCAGGGGCCGGCCATGCGGTCCACCGCGAAGGCCCTGCGTCGCGCCTACGACGCCATGGCGGCGCCCAAGCTGGTGTTCGCCATCGGCTCCTGCGCCTGCGGGGGCGGCCTCTGGTACGACACCTACAGCGTCCTGGGCCCCGTCGAGAAGGTCGTGCCGGTCAACTTCTACATCCCCGGCTGTCCGCCGCGTCCCGAGGCCATTCTTTACGGCATTGCCGTCGCCGTGGGCCTCGTGGACAAGAAGGTGGCGCCGGTGAAGCTCAAGCAACTCGAATCCCCCATCCCCCGCTACCACCCCGAGGACCTGCGCACCGAGGGCGAAATGGTGGTCTATCAGAAGATGGAGCGTGTGTAGGCGCCTGCCCTCGCCCGCCGATCTCCAGCCTCACGGGCATTGCACCTCCCGGCCTCGACGGCCACGGGTGGCCGAAGCCGTCCGCCGCTTCCGCTGGCGGCGGGACAGTCCGCTGCCCGATGGGATTTCGCATTGACACGAGGGGGTGCTTCGAGCCATCTTGTAGCTGGGTGGGGCGCGGGCTGAGAGCCCGCAGAAAGGAGTGAAGTCGTGAGCATCATCGCCATCTCGCGTGGAACATTCGCCGGCGGCGAGGCGCTCGCCACGGCCGTGGCCGAGCGCCTGGGGTATCGGTGTTTGAGCCGCGAGGTCCTCCTCGAGGCGGGGTGGGGATACGGTATCCCGGTGGACAAGCTGGACGCGGCACTGGAGAAGCGGCCCCCGCTGTGGGAGCGGCTCATCGGGAAGCGGACGCCGTACCTCACCTACGTAAAGGCGGCCCTGTCCGACCAGGCCCTGGCGGGTCCTCTGGTCTATCACGGGTACGTCGGCCACCTGGTGTTTCCGGGCGTCTCCCACGTCGTGCGGGTGCGCGCCATGGCCGATATGGAGTACCGCATCCAGGCGGCCATGCGCCTCCAGGGCCTCGCGCGCAAGGAGGCCATCGCTTACGTCGACCGGGTGGACAAGGAGCGGCGGCAGTGGGCCCGGTCCGCCTTCGACGTCGAATGGGACGATCCCACCCTCTACGACGTCATCGTGAACCTGAGCCGCATGACGCTGGAGACCGCCTGCGAGCTGGTCGTCCGTCTCACCGAGCGGAAGGAATTTCAGCCGACCGAGGCGTCCATGAAGGCTCTCCGCGACCTTGCGCTCAGCAACCGCGTCGCGGCGAGGTTGGCGCGGGACCCGCGCACCCAGGCGGCCACGCTGGAGGTCACCGCCGACAACGGGGTCGTCACCGCCACGGGAACGACCCAATCGCCCGCCCTTCTGGAGGCAGTCGCCATCGTGGCGCGAGACGTCGATGGCGTGCGCGAGGTCCGCTCCGCCGTCCGATACCTCCGCGAGGGGAGCAGCGGCCCCGCGTGAGGAGCCACGACGGCGGCGAGAGGAAACACCCGAGCCGGCGCAGCGGATTCGCTGCGCCGGCTCGGGAAGCAGGCCGCGCGTGCCGGGTGGACGCCATGCCGGCGAGGCGAGGAGACATTCGGGCGACGCCGGCCGGACGGGAGCGGTTCGAGGTTACAGGGCGGCGACGAGGCGCTTGCCGTACTCCTCGCAGGACTTCAGGTCCGCGTCCGTGGGCACGAGCTGCACTCGCATCGGTTCCTCGGGTACCCGAAACTTGAGTCCCCTCATCCGCTCGGCAATCATGAGGGGACCCTCCCCGCTCCAGCCAAAGGCCCCGAACGACGCCCCCAGCTTGTCCTTGAGCTTTATGGTCGTCAGCGAGCTGAGCAAGCTCCAAGCCTGCTCCAGCGCGTCGCCGTTGATCGTGCATGTGCCGACCACGATACCCTCCGCCGCCTCGATGTCGTCCAGTAGGGCCCGCGCGTCCACCTTGGCCAGATCCAGGACCTCCGCGTCCGCGCCGGCGTCGCGAATTCCCCTCCCGATCGCGTGCGCCATCCGCTCGGTATTGCCGTACGAACTCACATAGAAGACGAGGAGTCGCTTCTTCGTCGGCTGGGGCGGCTCGGCGCTCCACGCCCGATACATGTCGATGTAGCGCCGGACGTCAGTCCGCAGAATGGGCCCATGGACCGGGCACACCACCTTGATGGGCAGGGAGTCGATCTTGTCCAGTGCCTGGCGAACGTACTCCTTGAACGGCCGCATGATCACCTGGAAATAGTGCTGAAACGCCTCGTCGTAGTTCGGAATCAGGTCGTTGAAGAGGCGCGGATCGCAGTAATGCGCCCCCAGGAAATCCCCGGAGAACAGGACCTGATCCTCTTCCAAGTAGGTGAACATCGTGTCCGGCCAGTGAAGGAACGGCGCCATGATGAAGCGCAGTGTCTTCCCCCCGAGCTCGATGCGATCGCCTTCCGCCGCGATGGTGGGCTTGACGTCTCGATTCAGGATGGCCCGCAGCAGCATTCTGCCCGGCTTCGTCACCACCACCTGCGCCTGCGGCGCGACATCCAGCACGTCCACCAACGCGCCCGAGTGATCGGGCTCCAAATGGTTGCACACCATGTAGTCGATGGCGGTCGGCTCGATCGCCGGACGCAGGGTGTCCAGAAACGTCTCGGCGAAGGCCGCCTTGCTCGCATCGATGAGCGCGACCTTGTCGCGGCCTCGGATCAGATAGGAATTGTACGTCGTGCCGTGCTTCGCCTCCATGATGACGTCGAACACGCGAAGCTGGGTGTCGAGCACGCCCACCCACTGGATGCCGGGGATGATCTCGATGGGGTTCATTCGTCCACCGCGACGAACATGTTCTTCCCGGCGTTGCACTTTGGGCAGGTCCAATTGTCCGGCAGGTCGTCGAATGACGTACCCGGCGGAATGCCGCGCCCCGGGTCTCCCTTGGCCGGATCGTATGTGTACTCGCACATGCCGCATTCGAATTTCTGCATCGACAACTCCTCCCTCCAAAATGTGATGATGAAGCCTGCCGGGCCGCCCGCGGGCTGGCGAACCCCTTGAGACGCCGGTTGGAGGATGCCCAATGGGTCCGCCGGTGTCAAGCCCAAATGCCCCTCACGCGCGGAAGAATTGCCCTTCTAGACCTTCCTCTTCGGACGCCACCTTGTGGCAGTGTGCTGAAAAACCGTTTCTGGCCAGACTGCTCAAAAAGGTCCAGATGCAAGGCGCCGTCACCCATCTTCGATGGGTACCCGCCGACGGGTACCCACCGCAGGTGGGTGCAGGGGTACTTGGGGCGTACGTCGCAGCGCCGCACCCATCTGCGACGGGTACCCGGCGTGGCAACGCAGCAGATGGGCCTTTTTCAGCAGCCTGTCAGGCGCGCGTCAGCGGTCGATAGCGAATGCGGTGCGGCCGGTCGGCGGCGGCGCCCAGGCGGCGCTTCCGGTCGGCGTCGTACTCACTCCAGTTGCCCTCGAAGCAGTACACCTTGCTGTCGCCCTCGAACGCGAGGATGTGCGTGGCGATGCGGTCGAGGAACCAGCGATCGTGCGAGATGACCAGCACGCAGCCGGCGTAGCGGTCGATGGCGTCCTCCAGCGCCCGCATGGTGTTGACGTCCAGATCGTTCGTCGGCTCGTCGAGCAGAATGACGTTGGCCTCACTGCGGAGCATCCGCGCGAGGTGCAGGCGGTTCCGTTCGCCTCCCGAGAGCGATCCGACCTTCTTCTGCTGGTCGGGACCGAGGAAGTTGAAGCGCGCCGCGTAGGCCCGCGAGTTGACGAGCGCTTTCCCGAGGGGCATCTGGTCCCGCCCGCCCGAAATCGATTCCCACACGGTCCTCGACGGATCCAGGTCGCTCCGGGCCTGGTCCACGTACGCGAGCGCCACGGTTTGCCCAAGCGTGAGCGTTCCCGTGTCCGGCCGCTCCTCGCCGATCAGCATGCGGAACAGCGTGGTCTTCCCGGCTCCGTTCGGCCCGACGATCCCCACCACTGCCGCGGGCGGAATGCTGAAGGTCATCTGCTCGAAGAGCAGCCGGTCCCCGTATCCCTTGCCGACGCCGTCGGCGCGAATCACGACATCCCCCAGCCGCGGTCCGGGCGGGATGAAGATCTCGAGGTCCCGCGCCAGCTTCTCCTGCTCCTGCTGCAGGAGTTCCTGGTACGCGCCGATCCGCGCCTTCCCCTTGGCGTGCCGGCCCTTGGGCGACATGGCGATCCACTCCAGCTCGCGGCGGAGGGTCCGCTGCCGCTCGGTCTCCGCCTTCTCCTCCCGCTGGAGGCGCTCCTGCTTTTGGGCCAGCCACGACGAGTAGTTGCCCTTCCAGGGGATCCCGTAGCCGCGGTCCAGCTCCAGGATCCAGCCGGCCACGTTGTCGAGGAAGTAGCGGTCGTGCGTGACGGCGATGACCGTCCCCTCATACTGCTGCAGGTGCTGCTCGAGCCACGCCACCGACTCCGCGTCCAAGTGGTTCGTGGGCTCGTCGAGCAGGAGGATGTCCGGCTTCTGCAGCAGCAGGCGGCACAGCGCCACGCGGCGGAGCTCTCCGCCGGAGAGGACCTTCACCGGGGTGTCCCCCGGCGGGCAGCGCAGCGCATCCATCGCCAGCTCGAGCCGGCTGTCGAGGTCCCACGCGCCGGCCGCGTCGAGCTTGTCCTGCACCTCACCCTGCTTCTCCAGCAGCGCGTTCATCTCGTCGTCCGACATCGGCTCCGCGAACGTGGCGCTGATTTCCTGGAACTCCTGAAGGAGATCCGCGAGATCCTTCACCCCCTCGCGCACCACCTCGATGACGGTCCTGGACGGGTCCAGCCTCGGCTCCTGCTCCAAGAACCCGATGGTGTACCCCGGCGAGCAGTGCGTCTCGCCCAGGAAGTCTCGCTCGACGCCCGCCATGATCCGGAGCAGCGTGCTCTTCCCCGCCCCGTTGAGGCCGAGGACGCCGATCTTGGCGCCGTAGAAGTACGACAGCGAGATGTCCTTGAGCACCTGCTTCGTCCCGTACACCTTCCCCACGCCGACCATCGAATAGATGATCTTGTTCGGCTCACTGGCCTTCGGCATCGCCTTCTCCTTAGCAGGCTGCTGAAAAAGCTCCATCTACGGCGTTGGCACGCTCCCGCGGCGCTGCGACGTACGGACTAAGTACGCCTCGCGCCTCGGATCGCGTGCCGCCTTGTATCTGGACCTTTTTGAGCAGCCTGTGAAAACGCGCTTCCCGCATCCTATCGCGTCCGCAGGTTGTCCGGGTGGTCAGGGCGCGTCCGCGTCGGCCGCGAGGATCGCCGCGCCGCGGGCGAACTCCTCCTCCGGCCCCAACAGGCTGACGACGAGAAACGCCTCGGTCGGAAAGTCGAAAAAAAAGCCGGGGTGCACCTTCAATCCGTGCCGCAAGAGCAGGCGAAGCACCCGCTCCTCTTCGCCGGGGTAGCGAGGCACGCGCACCGCCGCCGACCACCCGCCATCGGCCGGCAGGGGTGTGGCGGCGCTGCCCCGCAGCGCCCGCTCCAGCACCGCGCGGTTCGCCCGGAGGCGGCCCATCAGGGGCGGACGGATGACGTCCCGAAGGGCGAGGAGGCGAGGCAGGGCGAGCTGAACCGGGGTGTTCACGGACAGGTAGGTATCGGCCACGACCTCAAGCCGCGCCAGCGCCTCGTCGAGCCTGTCGGCGGGGCCGCTCGCCGCGATCCAGGCGGCCTTCAGTTGCGGGAGCAGGCACGTCTTGGACAGCCCCCCCAGCACGAAGACCAGCGCCTCGTCGCGGCCCGCCAGCGACCGCAGGCGCGATGGCGCATCCGTGAAGATGTGGTCGGCGAAGACCTCGTCGGCGATCAGCGCCAGCTTGCGGTCGCGGCAGAGGGCCAGCAGTCGGTGCGCCTCCTCATGTCGGAGCAGCGCGCCGGTGGGATTGTTCGGACTGACGACGACCAACGCGCGGGTTCGGCCGTCGATCCGGTCCACCAAGGCGGCGAAATCCAAGAACCAGCCGCCCTCCTCCCAGGCGAACGGATACGGCACCGTCTCGACGTTCTCCAGGCCCGCGAGGTACTCGAAGAGCGGGTAGCTCGGCACCGGGATGAGCACACGGTCGTCGGGATCGGCCAGGAGCTTGAAGAGCCAGGCGTAGGCCTCGCTGGTGCTGGCGGTCAGCACCACGTGCTCCGGCGGGACCGCGCCGCCGTGATAGCTCGAGACCGCCGCGCGCGCCTGGTAACTCCCGAAAGCCGTCGGCGCGTATTGAAGAACGCGCCCATCGGCCAAGGCCGCGCGAATCTCCGGCTCCGGCATTGGTAGGCCGGCGCGCGTCGGGTTGGTCTCGGTGAGATCCAACACGGGTCTCCCCGTGCGGCGCCGCTCCTCCTCCGCCGCTGCGATGCGATTGCACGCGACACTCCAGGCGGTACGGCGTGAGAACACGCGAGCCCCCTCCCGTCTCAGGCGAGGTCGTACGTAAGCAGCACGCAGCGCACCGGGCCGTTCCACAGCACGCGGCGCGAGGTTGGGCGGACGCCGAACGCGCTCTCGAACTCGGGGCCGCCGGCCAGCACCGCGAGCCGGTGGCCGTGAAGTCCGCGCCATGCCTGGCCGAGTTGCCAGAAGAACGTCTTCAGTTGCCGTCGCCCGCCGCCGTCGAGGCGCCTCCCCCACGGCGGGTCGACGACGACGAACCCGGGCGGGTCGAGAGGGGCGAGCTCGCGTGCGTCCGCCTGCCGCACGTCGATCGGCAAGCCGGCACGCTTGACGTTGGCCCGGGTCGCGCGGACCGCCTCGGGGTCGCGGTCGCAAGCGATGACCGGTGGTGCGCCCCGGCGCACGCCCCGACGGGCCTCCTCGCGGAGGCCGCGGAGCTCCGCCCGCTGCGCCGCATCGAACGAGGCCCAGCGTTCGACCCCCAGCTTCCGGTGCACGCCGGGAGCGTGATGTTGAGCGATCAAACCCGCCTCGATGGCCAGCGTCCCGGACCCGCACATCGGGTCGATCAGCGGCCGTGTGCCGTCGTAGCCGCAGGCGCGCAGGATAGCCGCTGCAAGTGTCTCCTTGAGCGTCGCCTCGGTGCGCGCAAGGCGCCAGCCGCGCTTGAAGAGCGGCTCACCCGCCAGGTCCAGGGCGAGCTGCGCCCGCCCGTTGGCAAGGTGCGTCACGATGCGGACGTCGGGGTCTTCCACGTTCACACTGGGGCGCGCCCCTCGGCGGTCCCGCAAAACGTCCACCACCGCATCCTTGACTTTGAGGGCCGTGTAATGGGTGTGGCCGAGGGCCTCGGTGCGCCCCACCGCGTCCACGACGAATGTCAGGCTCTCGTCGAGGTGCTCCTCCCAGCGGACGTCGCGAGCGCCGGCGTACAGCGCGTCGGCATCGCTCGCGGCAAAATCGGCGAGCGGCAGCAGCACCCGCATGGCGATCCGCGACCACAGGCACGCGCGCAAGGCATCTCCGATGTCGCCCGCAAAACGCACGCCGCCGCGAGCGGCGCGCACGCCGCGCAACCCGAGCGAGCGGAGCTCGTCGGCCAGCAGATCCTCCGTACCGGCGGAGGCGGTGGCGAAAAACACGGTCACAGCTCTGCCCAGGTGATGACCAGCATTCGACGTCCCCGCGGCGCCGGCACGCGCAATCCGTGCCTGCCGCTCTTCCAACGTCCGGGCATCCGCGGCGGCTCCATCCGGCCCGGCCCGCGCGCGTGATTGCCCCGCCGATGCCCGCAACTCTCGCCCACTCGGAGCGACGCTGTCAAAGAAAAAACGCGGCATCCGCGCTTGACATCGTCCGCGCCGCGGTGTACAAGGCTGCCCTCCGCACGGACACGCCGCTGTGCGACACCTCCGGCCGCTCTATCCTGAAGTTCCAAGGAGCGCACGCGCCATGCACGAGCAATTCGTGGAAACGATCGCCGCCGAGTTGCAGCTCCGCCCGCCCCAGGTGGCGGCCACAGCGACCCTCCTGGCGGAAGGCGGGACCATTCCCTTCATCGCCCGCTACCGCAAGGAGCAGACCGACTCGCTGGACGAGGTCGCCATCGCGAGCATTCGAGACCGCCTGGAGCAACTCCAGGCGCTGGCCGAGCGGCGCGAGGCAATTGTCAAATCGCTGGAAGAGCGCCAGCTCTTGACCGACGGCCTCAAGGCAGCCCTCGATGCCGCTGCGACGCTGGCCGGGTTGGAGGATATCTACCAGCCTTTCCGTCCGAAACGCCGCACGCGCGCCATGATCGCCCGCGAGAAGGGGCTGGAGCCCCTGGCGGATCTCCTCTGGACACAGGATCCCACCACGGATCTGTACTTCAGCGCCACACCGTTCGTGAACCCCGACGCCGGCGTCGAAACGACGGAACAGGCCCTGGCGGGCGCCCGCGACATCCTCGCGGAGCGGGTCAGCGACGACACCGCCGCTCGTACGGCCATTCGGAGCCTCTTCGCGACCAAGGGCGTCCTGCGCTCGAAGGTTGTCGCCGGGAAAGAGGTCGAAGGGGCGAAATTCAGGGACTACTTCGAGTGGGAGGAACCCGTCGCCAAGTCACCCTCACACCGGATTCTCGCCATCCGGCGCGGCGAAACCGAGGGGGTTCTCACCAGCCGGTGGCTGCCGCCCGAGGAAGACGCCATCGCGCTGCTCAGCCGCATGTTCCTCAAGAATAGCGGCCCGGCAGCGGAGCAGGTGCGGCTGGCCGTCGAGGACGGGTATCGGCGGCTGCTCGAACCGTCCATCGAGACGGAGGTGCGCCTGGAGGCCAAGCAGCGCGCGGATGCCGAAGCCATCCGCGTCTTCGCAGCCAACCTGCGCGAACTGCTCCTCGCGCCACCGCTCGGCGGGAAGAACGTGCTCGGAATTGATCCCGGGTTCCGGACCGGGTGCAAGGTGGTGTGCCTCGACCGGCAAGGGATGCTCCTCCACCACGATGTCATCTTCATCGAGCAGTCCGACCGCCAGCGCGAGACGGCACGGCACACGCTCCTGGCGCTGTGCGACCGCTTCCGGATCGAGGCGGTGGCCATCGGCAATGGAACGGCGAGCCGGGAGACGGAGGCCTTCGTCCGCGGCCTCGGCCTACCCGCGTCGACTCTCGTCGTCGTGGTGAACGAGAGCGGCGCCTCCGTGTACTCCGCGTCCGACGCAGCACGGGAGGAGTTTCCCGACCGCGACATCACTGTTCGCGGCGCGGTCTCCATCGGCCGGCGGCTGATGGATCCGCTCGCGGAACTGGTGAAGATCGACCCCAAGTCCATCGGCGTGGGGCAATACCAGCACGACGTGGACCAGAAGGCGCTCAAGCGCTCGCTGGACGAGGTGGTCGGCAGCTGCGTCAACGCCGTCGGGGTCGAGGTCAACACCGCCAGCAGGCAGCTGCTCAGCTACGTGTCCGGCCTGAACAGCGTGACCGCGGCCAACCTCATCGCGCACCGGAACGCGCACGGCCCGTTCACGTCCCGCCAAGAGCTGCTCGAAGTGAAACGTCTCGGACCCAAGGCGTTCGAACAGGCGGCGGGATTCCTGCGGATCCGTGACGCGGCGAACCCGCTCGACGCCAGTGCGGTGCACCCGGAAAGCTACGGCGTGGCGGAGCGCATGGCCGCGGATCTCGGCTGCGCGGTGTCCGACCTCATGACGCGACCGGACCTCCGTGCGCGGATCCAGCTCGAGCGGTACGTCACGGACACGGTTGGCCTGCCGACGCTGACCGACATCCTTGAGGAGCTCGCCAAGCCCGGTCGGGATCCGCGGCGGCAGTTCGAGGCCTTCGGCTTCGACGAGGGCGTCACGAAGCTGGAGGATCTCCAGCCCGGCATGAGCCTGTCCGGGATCGTCACGAACGTGACGGCCTTCGGCGCATTCGTGGATGTCGGCGTGCATCAGGACGGTCTCGTCCATGTGAGCCAGCTTTCCGACCATTTCGTGAAGGATCCCACCGAAGCGGTGAAGGTCGGCCAGAAGGTGCAGGTCACGGTTCTGGAGGTGGATCTGGCTCGCCGGCGTGTCGGCCTGTCCATGAGGAGCAAGCCGGAGTCCGCCGCTCCCCCACGATCGAGCACCGGACCGGAAGCCGGCAGGCCTCAGCCACGTCAAGCGTCGGCCCGCGCTCAGCCTGCGCCGCGCCGCCAAGCCACCGATTGGTTCACACTCGCCCTCAACAAGGCCGCCCAAGCCAAGGCGCGCCGCGGAACGCGTGACGATGGGTGAGGGGCGCAGTGTGGCGTGTGGCGCGAGGGAATCCTGCGTTTCCCCGCACAAACCGCCGCGCGCGCCTTGCTCTTGGCGGCTTGATGTGACAGATTGGTCTTGCGTCCTGAGGCTGCTGGAGATGTATGCGTGCACGAGCTCAGCTTGATGCAGGATACCGTCATCATCGCGACAAAACAGGCGCGGGAGGCAGGCGCCCACCACATTCATCGGATCATGATGCGGGTGGGAGCGCTCTCGGGGGCCGTCCCCGAGACACTGGAGTTCGCCTTCGATATCGTTGCCAAGGGAACCATGGCAGAGGGGGCCACGCTCGAGATCGAGCGCGTGCCCGTCCGCTGCTACTGCCCGGCGTGCGCGCAGGAATTCGAGCCGACGGATCTCGTCTGCGAATGCACGCGCTGCGGCCGTCCCAGCGTGGACATCCGGCGCGGCCGCGAATTGCACTTGACCAGTTTGGAGGTATCCTGAGGTGTGCAAGGATTGTGGGTGCGGACTGCCCGGCGATGTAGCGATTGACGGCGTGAGGGTCGGCGGGGAAACCTCGCGGCTCGCGGAACCGAGGGCGCCCGGAGCCTCTGCTCGCCCGGACGACCACGGCCATGTACATCCCCACACACACGATCACGAGCACACCCACGACCACGGTCATGAACACGAGCACCCTCATGATCACGAGCATCCGCACGATCATGAACATGACCACCCGCACGCGCACGTCCACGAGTCTCCCCACACGCTCAGCGTGGAACAGCGGATCCTCGACAAGAACGACCGGCTGGCGGAGCGGAACCGCGGATACTTCCACGCCAAGGGACTCTACGTTCTGAACGTCTTGGCCTCGCCCGGTGCGGGGAAGACGGCCTTCATCGAGCGGACCGCGGCGGATCTGGGACAGCGCGTGCGGCTCGGCGTCATCGTCGGCGACCTCGCCACGGAGAACGACGCCGTGCGCCTGCGCGGGCGCGGTATCCCGGCGATTCAGATCACCACCGGCAGCGTGTGCCACCTCGACGCCGAGATGGTCTCCCGGGCCATGGAACGGTTGGACCTGAATGCCCTGCAGGTTCTCGTCATCGAGAACGTCGGCAACCTCGTCTGCCCGGCCGTGTACGACCTCGGCGAGAACGCGCGGGTGGTGCTGTTGTCCGTGACCGAAGGGGAAGACAAGCCGCTCAAGTACCCCGTCATGTTCCGTAGCGCCCAGGTCGTCGTGATCAACAAGATGGATATCGCGGGCGCCGTGGGATTCGACCGCGAAACCGCCCTGCGCAACGTCCGCCGCGCGGCCCCCGAGGCGACAATCTTCGAGGTCTCCGCCAAGACGGGCCACGGTATGGACGCGTGGTACCGGTATTTGGACGAGGCTGTTCGCTGAGGGGCGGCCCGCATCGCCGGCTTTCAGTGAAAGATCCGTGACGTTCCCCGCGCACGGCCCTCCGTAGGCAAACCCGATGCCGGAGAGACCCGCCGCTCGGCGGGACTCCGACGTTTCGCTCGCGCCCGATACCGCTCGCCGTGTCCCGAATATCTTGGGCACGTCCCCACGGCCGGCCATGTGTCCGGTCCTTCGTGCCGGCTGCAGTCCCTCTTGACCCAACAACGCGCCGCGGACTCCTCCGCCTCGCCGCCGTCGGGCGTACGTGCCGCGCCCGGCTCCGTCCCCGCAGACCCGTCGTCGAATCG
>Ga0115026_10000326_pt1 | contig 12249 bp, 14 predicted proteins | sample Mud_0915_D1_FD_83878 | JGI IMG/M metagenome (GOLD analysis project Ga0115026, IMG submission 83878) | Wetland microbial communities from Old Woman Creek Reserve in Ohio, USA - Mud_0915_D1 | ecosystem: Environmental > Aquatic > Freshwater > Wetlands > Sediment ...
GCGGATATTGCCGGCGCCGGCCGGCTCCACCGCCGCGTTCACGGCCGGAACGGCCAGGCCGGCGGCGGCCGCGGTGGCGGCCACGGCGTTGAGCTTGATGAACTCGCGTCTGTTGATGGTCATGGCTGTTCTCCGCTGAGTCTTCAGGATTCGGTTTCGGATTGTTCGTATACGAGCGCCGCCGAGAGCACGCCGTCCACGGCGTGCACCGCGAACAGCGCGTCGGCCACTGCCTTGCGTCCCTCGCCTTCGATGGTCACCACCATGCGGCCGTCGGGGCTGACGGTGTGCACCTCGAGGCCGGCGACACCGCCGAGCCGGGCCTCCACTTCGGGAATCGAGCTGGGGCGGGTCTGCACCAGCACACCGGCGATATGCATCACTGCACCTCCGTGGTCATGCGAACGGCCCGCACCGGGCACGGCGCCACGCAGGCACCGCAACCGTTGCAGGCGGCGAGAACGAGAATCGGGACGGCCGCCGGCCCGAGCCGCGGCGGAAAGCGGATCGCGCGCACCGGACACTGGTCGGCGCACACCTGGCAGGTGATGCCGCGCTGCGCGAGACAGCTGTCGCTGATCTCGGCGTGCAGGCTCCACGGACGCGCCGCGCCGCGGCGCAGCGCACCGGTCGGACAGGCAGCGGCGCACGCGCCGCAGAAGTTACATTCGCCGAGAAAGAAGTCGGGCTGCGGATAGCCGCCGTCGCCCTTGATAAGGATGCCGGACTCGCAGGCCGCCTGGCATTTGCCGCAGCGGTCGCAGCGGCTCAGGAACTCGTCGTCGGCCAGCGCCCACGGCGGCCGCAGGGGGAGGCGGCGGGCGGTGAGATCACCACGCAGAAACTGCCGACGGCTGAGATGGGCGGACACAGGCGCTCTCGCGATTGCACTGTAGGCGTGCAAGTTAGAGCAGGGCCGGCTGCGACACCTTGATGCATATCAAGACGGGCGATGGGGTTATTGCCGCCCCATGCCCGACGATATCGCTAGGGTTTTGGTCAGTAACGCGATTCAGCCCGTGAATACACGGAACAGGTGCCAGATGGCGGCCATGAAGCAGGCGACGGTGGTGAGGTCGAGAATGATGTCGATCCAGAACTGCGAGGCGAGCGCGGACCAGAACCCGTACAGCCGGCCTTCCCGGAACTCGGGATCGTCCTCGCCCGAGTAGCAGTACCAGTTGGCGTACTTGTTGAGGAACGCCACCAGCACCTGCGCTGCGGCGCCGGTGAGGAACAGCAGCGCCACCGGCGTGGCCTCGCCCGAGGCGATGAGCGCATTGCGCAGGCTGTCTTCGATCAGGAACAGCGCCAGGCCGCCGGCGCCGAACGCCACGAACCACGAGCGCAGGATGCGGTTGTACTCCGCGTAGCTGTCGAAGTACGCCGGCGCCGCGCGGTTTCCCTTTTGTTTTCCGGCCATGCTAGATTCCCGTTCGCGGCCCACAGAGTACACAAAGCCGGCCGCGGTCGCCACGCCGGCGGGCCGTCTCACCGGGATTCCATATATATGAACAAGCATCTGGTCATCTCCGCGCTCGGCAAGGACCGGCCGGGCATCGTCAATCAGATCTCGCGCGCCATCCTCGACGCCGGCTGCAACATCGAGGACAGCCGCATGACCGTGCTCGGCGGCGAGTTCGCGCTGATCCTGCTGGTGTCCGGGGTGTGGAACGCCATCGCCAAGCTCGAGACCCAGCTCAAAACGCTCGAAAAGAAGCTCGAGCTGACCGTGCTCACCAAGGGCACCGAGCCGCGCGCGATCAAGGACAAGATGGTGCCGTACATGGTCGACGTGGTGTCGATGGACCACCCCGGCATCGTGCACGAAGTCGCGGCGTTCTTTTCGGCGCGCGAGATCAATATTGAAGACCTCAACACCTGGACCTACGCCGCCGCCCACACCGGCACGCCGATGTTCTCCATGAACATGACCATCAGCATCCCCGCCACCGTCAACATCGGCCGGCTGCGCGACGAGTTCAACCAGTTCTGCGACGGGCTCAATCTTGACGCGACGCTGGAGCCGGCGCGGCATTGAGCCGGCGGCGACGCTGTCGCCGCCGCGACCCCACCCAAACCCCGCCTGTAGGAGCGGCGCCCTCGCCGCGATGCCTTATCGGAATCGCCTGCGGCGATGGTTGAACGGCTAGGTGCCGCTGGCCGCGCCGCGGCGGGCTGCTTTCTCATGCTTGCCCAAGAGAAAGTAGCCAAAGAGAAGGGCACCCCGGAGCCGCCGACAGCCTCCTGTGCTTCTCGCCCCGGCCGGGGCTGCGATGCTCGGCGGCGGCTACGGGTCCCGACACCCTAAAGGCAACACCAACACCCCCTTCTTAATGTAGGGTCGGTTAGGTGCGACGCGCCGTAACCGACCGATCGACCGGTGCATGCGGCGCAATTCGCTGCGCGATGGGCAGGATGCCCGAGTGCCGCGGAGCGCAGGGATGCGCGAGAGCGGCCTCATTGCGCCCTACGAAATCCATCGACGCCACGGGACCACGCGAGCATGTGGGAGCGGCCGTTTGGCCGCGATTTATTGCCCACCGCGGCCGTTCAATCATCGCCCCTTGAGCCCCCAACAACCCTTCCACTAAGCTGCCCACTCCACCCCACGGACCCCGCCATGCTGCTGCGCATCTTCGGCATCGTCTTCCCGGTGTTCGCGATCGTCGCGGTCGGCTACGTGTACAGCCGCTGGCGCCGGCCGAACATGACCGCGGCCAACCAGCTCAACATGGCGGTGCTGCTGCCGGCGCTGATCTTCGGGGTGCTGTCGGGGAAGGATTTCAATCTCGGCCAGTACGGCGCGCTGGCGCTCGGTGGGCTGGCGGTGGTGCTCGGTTCCGGGCTGCTCGCCTGGCCAGTGGCGCGGCTGGCGCGGATTCCCGCCCGCACCTTCGTGCCGCCGATGATGTTCACCAACTCCGGCAACATGGGCCTGCCGCTGGCGGTGTTCGCGTTCGGCGAGCAGGCGCTGCCGGCGGCGGTGGTGCTGTTCATCATCGAGAACGGCCTGCACTTCACGCTCGGCACCTGGATCATGGACCACCGGGCCCACTGGCTCGACGTGCTGCGCCAGCCGATCGTGATCGCCACCCTGGCCGGCATCGCGTTCGCATCCACCGGCTGGGTCATGCCGCGGCCCGCGGCCGCCGCCGTCGACCTGCTCGGTCAGGCCTCGATCCCGCTGCTGCTGTTCTCGCTCGGCACGCGCCTAACCACGGTCGACTTCCGCGAATGGAAGGTGGGACTGCTCGGTGCGATCGTCTGCCCGCTCACCGGCGTTCTGGTGGTGCTGGCGGTGATGCCGTTTCTGGACTTGCCGCCCCAGCAGCAGGCCATGCTGATCGTCTTCGGCGGGTTGCCGCCGGCGGTGCTCAACTACCTGGTGGCCGAACAGTACCAGCAGGAGCCGGGGCGGGTGGCGGCGATCGTGATGATCGGCAACCTCGGGGCGTTCGTGGTGATTCCGATTGCGTTGGCGTTTGCGTTGAAGTGAATCGCCGGCGGCGATGGCGCGTTTGCCATGTTAGGAGCGGCGCCCTCGCCGCGATGGTGCTTTCCCTCTACCTTCGGGAGACCAAAGGTAGGTTGGGGTGAGCGCAGCGAACCCCAACAATGGGATCGCCTGCGGCGATGGCTTGAACAACCAAGGTGCGGCTCCCGCGCCGCGGGCGGGTTACTCTTCTTTGCTCGTGCAAAGAAGAGTAACCAGAAGAAAGCACGCCCGGAGCCGCCGAAGACCCCTGCGCTTCTCGCCGAAGGCGGGGCCCGTGAGACGGCACATCCCTGTGCCGCTCACGGGTTCGCGCTCCCGGCGCGAACCGCACGTCGTGCGGCTATTCCCCCCTTCGACTGCGATGCTCGGCGGCGGCTACGGGTTCCAACGTCAATGGCCACCCCAACTTCAACTTCTTACCTACATGTACTTACATGTAGGGTCGGTTAGGCGTACCTCGCCGTAACCGACCGATCGACCGTGTATGCGGCGCAATCTGTGCTGCTCATTCCGCCCTGCGCACTTGTTCCTTCAGAAGTTCTCTACATGCAACAAAAGGAGGTGAGCCCGGGTTGATGCGTTCGCCTTCTGGGGTCGTTCCCCAGTCCTCGAAGCGGACTTCACTAACAGCAGAAAGCTTCAGGACTGGCAACGGTACAACCTTGCCGTTCTGCGTGAGGCCGGCGAGATTGAGCTTGACCGCTTTGATCTGCCCGTTTTTTCCGGGAACACAAGATTAAAGCTCGACCAATCCTGCAGAAGCACCGGAACCTTAAGTTCGTCAATTGGTTTGGTGTCAGAAATGGTTGTGTGAGCAACGTGTTCAGGGTCGCTCCATAGGCCTTGCCGATACCCTCTTTCCGTAGATACGATTCCGCGAACAACCATTACCGCGCGTGGCGGCAGAATAGTGCCGTCATCATATTCAATCGTGGTGTAGTGAGGATCAAAGGCGAGCTTTCTATCATCCTGTCCGCGCGCGTAGAACTGTATACGCATATCTACAAACCCTGCTTCTCTTTTCGTTTTGTCGGGCAGTCCTACGGGAATAATTGGCAGTACAATCGGAAATACGCCTGGACCGACTGTCAGCAAATCAAAGCTCTTGCTGCTGTATCCTTCGGATACAAGCACGCAAACTTCGTCGGTAACGAACACAAGGCGATCACCGTCGCGGGTCGACACAATGGGTTCAAGCGGTTCAACTTTATGGAAGTGAACCTGATTCAGGAAGCTGCAGGCGCCAAGGAAAGCCGAGCCTAACGTTACAATTACGATGCGTATTATATTTCTCATCGGCTTATCCCTTGGTCCATAAGACAGCGGCGCTTCAACACGGTACCGTGCCCGATCGCTGTCTTCCACAGAATAAATATGGTAACAAGAAAGTGGTTTTGTCGGCTAAACATACGCATTTTTTCAATCGCCCTGAGCAGTGATTAGCATGTATTGCATGCTCTGACAGAGTCGATACTACTGCGTGATTTTCCCGCCGCGCAACGCGGCACGCAGTCTCCGAAACAGCTTCGCAAAGTCCTTCAACTGATAATTGGCATTAAGCCCGCTCGGATTCGGCAGCACCCACAATTCCGCGCTGGCCAGCGGTTCGGGTTGGCGGCCGATGCGGGCGCTGGTGCCGAACGCCGTCTTGTACGCCCCGACACCCAGCACCACCACGACCCGCGGCCGGTAGCGGCGCAGCTTGGCGAGCAGGCGCTTGCCGCCGCAGGCCAGTTCCTCGGCGCTGAGTTCGCTGGCCGCGGCGGTGGTGCGGTTGACGATGTTGGTGATGCCGATGCGGTGCTTGAGCAGTTCGCACTCTTCGTGCGGCGCCAGCTGTCGCGGCGTGAGGCCGGCGCGGTGCAGGGCGGGCCAGAAGCGGTTGCCGGGGCGGGCGAAGTGGTGGCCGACGGCGCCGGAGTAGAGGCCGGGGTTGATGCCGACGAACAGGATGTCGAGGCGCGGGGCGATGATGTCGGGGACGCGCTTGTTGCGGGCCGCGCGCAGTGCGGCGGCGTCGGGGCGTGTTGGCCGGTCCGGCACAGCCTCAGGCAGCCCGCAGGCTGAGGGTCACTCGCTCGCGGTCGCTGTAGCGTTCGAGCTCGGGGAAGAACGCGTGGAAGTGCGCTTCGAGCGCGGCGTAGTTGGCGACCAGCTCCTCGACGCCGTCGGCCAACACCGCGGCGCGCGGATAGCGCTTGAAGCGGCGGGTGATGCCGTGCAGGGCCGCGTCCACGGCTTCGAGGTCGGCGTAGCTCGCCAGCCAGTCGTCGGCGCGCATCCACGGCAGCATGCGCTGCAGCCGTTCCGGGAAGCCGGCGCGCTGCGGCCACAGCACGGCGTACACCCCGGCGGTGAAGCGTTCGAGCGGTGGCTCGCCGTAGCGCTCCCAGTGGCGGGCGAGGAAGTGGTCGTAGAACACGTCGATGAGGATGCCGGCGAAACGGCGGCGCGGGGTCGAGACCAAGGCACGGCTGGCGGCGACGATCTCGTGGGCGTCGGTGTAACGGTCGATGGCGCGGTGCAGCAGGATCCCGGCCCGCACCGCGTGCGGGTAGCGCTCGCCGAGCGAGCCTTTGACGAAGTCGCCGAGCATGCCGCCGGTGATGAGTTCCGGGGTATGGCGGGCGAGCCAGGCGTGGGCGAGGTAGTTCATGCGTTTGCGGGTGTGGCCCGGGAATTTCGGGTGCCGCCCCGTGCGGCATTGTACCGCGGGAGCGGCTGGGCGTCGTGACCATATATATAGACTGCGCCGTCTTCCCGGTCACCGGCGCGCGACTGGCCGGGTGCGCCGGCCGTCAGCCGGCGATGACCAGCAGCAGCGCGCCAGCCAGTACGATCAGGAGCCACGAGGAGGCCGCCGCTACCCGCAGGTCCTGCCACGACGGCAGGCTGGCATAGGCCAGGCAGGCGATCAGGTACAGCCACGGCAGTTCGGTGAGCGCGAGGTCGGCGCCGGTGCGGGACCGCCACAGCAGCAGCGCCGCGGCCACCGGCAGCAGCAGCAACGGCGCCAGACCGATGACGAGGCCGTTGTACCAGCGCACGTTGCTGCAGGTGACCGAGCCGAGCACGTAGCCGTTGGCGCTGCGCCGCGGCAGCAGCCGGAGCTGTGACGGCCGGCCGTTGGTCACCAGACCGGTGAGCAGGTGGGTGAGCTCGTGCGCGATCGTGACCGGGAAGCTCGACACCAGGAACAGCGCCCCGAGCCGGCGGCTGGCGATGAGCAGCAGCATGACGGCCGCCACCGCCGCGAGATACCACGAGGCCGGCGGGCTGAGGAGAGACTCCAGCATGGGGCGGACGGACACGCGGGGCCTACCAGCGCAACGTCAGGCCGGCGAGCAGGGCGTGCTCGCGCACGTCCTCGACGACCGCGGCGCGGTAGCCGAGGTCGAGGTCGAAATCGTCAACCGGTGAATAGATCAGTCCGCCGATCACGAACACCGGGTCGTCGGTGGCGAAGCGCTCGACATTGCGGTCGATACCGGTATCGAAAATCAGCTTCAGCCGTTCGGCGGCCTGCCAGGTGACGGCCGCCGAGGCATGCCACAGGTTGACGCGCTCGTTGAAGGTGTTGTTGTGATGCACGTGTCCGAGGTGCAGGAGGAAATTCCACTTTTCGAGCGCGTAGCCCGACACCAGGTACAGCGTCCAGACCGTGTCGCCGGTGCCGAGCGCGCGCTGGGTGTCACCGGTCGGAAAGGTGACGCCGGGCTTCAGCACAAAGCTGAACGGACCTTGCTCGTAGAAGCGCCACTTGAGATCGAACCCGACATCGACCAGCCCGTGCGTGCCCGGTTCGCCGGTCAGCGGATCGGCGCCGATGCGCAGGTGCGGCACGGTGACGATCAGGTCGGTGTGCCCGCTGAGGCCGTAGGTGAGCGCGGCGGTGGTGAGGACGAGGTCCTGCTCAGCTCCATCGCTGCGCAGGGTGATGTGCTCGTTGCCGAGTTCCAATTGCCACCCGCCCTGGCCGAGGGTGCCGGTGTCCTCGGTGATCAGCGGGTGGGCGGCCGGCAGCGTCGGGGCGAACAGCAGTGCCAGCAAGGCCGTCGCGGAAGCAAACGTCCGGCTGCCTTGGCGCGGTGTCATTCGGATCGGGCGGGAGCGCGGCGGCACGGGCGCGGCCGGATCGCGCTGGGCTCAGCGCTTTTTGGCGGCCGGCCTGGGGCGCCGCGCTCGCTGCGGTTTGGGTTTTCCGGCCGCGGACCGGCCGTGATAGGCGCTGTGGTGCCACCACCACCAGCCGAGCAGGCCGACCGCGGCGATCACCAGCACTGCACCGCCGAGCGCCGCCTGCCGGAACACCGCCAGCACCAGCAGGCTGATCGCCACCGCGATGACTGCGAGCAGTGCCAGCCAGTCGACGAACGATACGGAGGATTTGTTGCGGCGGCGGACAGCGGGTTTCTTGCGGGTCACGGTGTCGGGGTCGGCTTGTGAACTGGCCAAATCATAGCAGAGGTATCACCGCCCCGGCCCGTCCGCCCGTGCTATTCTTGCAGCGCGTCAATCTGATCGGGCAGCCATGCGGACCCTCGTCACCTTCATCGTTCGTGTCGTCGTGGCCACACTGGCCGCGGGCGCCGTGCTCGGCCCGGCCGTGGCGGCCGACGAGGCGCTGCCGCCGGAGGTGCGCCAGGCGCTCAAGCGCAACCGCATCAAGGATCACGGCCTGAGCGTGTACGTGCACGAGATCGGCCAGGGCGAGCCGGTGCTCGCCTTCAATGCCGACGTGCCGCGCAATCCGGCCTCGACCATGAAGCTGCTGCCGACCCTGGTGGCGCTCGAAGAGCTCGGGCCGGCCTACACCTGGAAGACCGAGGCCTATGCCGGCGGGCCGGTGCGCGACGGCGTGCTGCACGGCGATCTGTACCTGCGCGGCTACGGTGACCCGTACCTGGTGGTCGAGCACTTCTGGCGCTTCCTGCGCGCGCTGCGCCAGGCCGGGATCGACGAGATCCGCGGCGACCTGGTGGTCGACCAGAGCTTCTTCGCGCCCGGCGACGACCATGCCGCCGACTTCGACGGCCGCGCGCACCGCGCCTACAACGTGCAGCCGCGCGCGCTGCTGGTGAACTTCCAGACCGTGCAGCTGCGCTTTCTGCCGCAGCCGCGCACCCGCCAGGTGGCGATCCTCGCCGACCCGCTGCCGGCGCAGTTTGCAATCGACAACCGCGTGCGCCTGACGCGCGGCCTGTGCCGGGGCGGTGCCCGTCGCCTCGGCATGCAGGTCACCGAAAGCGGTGAGCTGCGCAAGATCGTGTTCCGCGGCAACTACCCGGTGGCCTGCGGCGAGGACGAGTTCTACCGGGTGGTGGCCGACACCGAGCCGTACCTGCACGGCGTGTTCAAATCGATGTGGGTGGAGCTCGGCGGGCGGTTCGAGGGCGGCGTGCGCGAGGGGCCGGTGCCGGAGGGCGCGCTGCTGCTGCACAGCGCGGTGTCCCCGCCGTTTTCCGAGATCATCCGGGTGGTGAACAAGTACAGCAACAATGTCATGGCGCGCCAGGTCATGCTCACGCTCGGCGCCGAGAAGTACGGTGCGCCCGGCACGGTCGAGAAGGGCGAGGCCGCGATCCGCGCCTGGTTGCTCGCCAGGGGCCTCGATTTCCCCGAGCTGGTGATCGAAAACGGCTCGGGACTGTCGCGCGAGGCGCGCGTGTCGGCGCGCCATCTCGGCGAGCTGCTGCTGCGCGCCTGGGATAGCCCGTACATGCCCGAGTTCCTGGCCTCGTTGCCGATCATGTCGGTCGACGGCACGCTGCGCGGCCGCGGCGGCACGCTCGCCGGCCGTGCCCATCTGAAGACCGGCAGCCTCAACAACGTGCGCGCCAAGGCCGGCATCGTGCTCGACGCCCGCGGCCGGCGCCTGGCGGTCGTGATCCTGCACAACGACGCCCGCGCCGACACCGCCTACGGCGAGGCGGTGCAACAGGCGGTGCTGGAGTGGGTCGACGCGCGGCCGTAAGAAAGTTCTGAACAAGTCTGTTCATGGTGAGCCTGTCGAACCACGGGTGGATCCGTGCTCCGGTAGCTCATGGGCCTGCAGTTCGTCCTTCGACAAACACCGGGCGAACGGCAGACGTGTTCAGGAGTTCCTTAGCAGCCCAAGCCTGGTTCCGGGCTGATGACAACCCCTGTCGCTGCATCTGGCGGACTGGGCGCGTCCACGGTCGGAAAACCTGCGAGCTGTCTCGGGTTAATGGTGCCCCGGCCGGAAGACTGTGGACCGCCCGCTGAGCGAAACGGCCAGATCGGGCACCGGTGGCCGCGCCGGGTGCGGCTGGTCGGGTGTGGCAGGCGCGGTTGCGAAGCTGCGCTACAATAGGTGTTCAGATTCCTGTCACGACAAGCCCGATGAGCAGCAACGAACGCGAACACCCCCGCCTTGCCTCCGATCTGCCCGTGGTGGTCTCGTTTGGTGAAGTGCTGGCGAGCGAGTCGACTTATCTCAACGACATCAGTGCCGGCGGTGTCGGGTTCAACGCCATGGTTCCGCTCGAGCCGGGAACGGTGCTGATCCTGCAGCTGCCCCCCGGCCGGCCGGTGCTCAGCACGCCGGTGCGGGTGGTGTGGTGTCGCCAGGTGGGGTTGCACTACGCAGTCGGCTCCGAGTTTCTGAGCAAGAACATGGCGCTGCGCGACCGGATCGTGGAGATGGTGCAGCAGATCGAAGACTACCGCACCGAGACCGCGCGCGATGGCCGCAGCCTGTCGGCGCAGCACGCGGCGCTCGAGTGGATCGACCGGTTCGGCAAGGATTTCTTCAGCGTCGCCTAGCTGGCCACGGCCGACGTGCCCGGCCGAGTCAATGAAGTACGGCGCCAGCGCGCCCCGCTCAGGCGGGTTCGGCCAGAAACAGTCTGCGCGCCTCGCGAAACTGGCGCTGGGTCTCGCGCACCAGCGGCTCCAGCATTTCGGACTTGATCCCGGCCTGTTTCCACGCGCCGGCGTCGATGGCCGGCGCCACGTTGACGTCGATTGAGTCGATCTCGGCCATGGTGGCGATGACGTTGCCGAGATGCACCATCGCCGCCTCGAGTGGAAACACGCGGGCGCCGGCCGGGGAGTGGTGCCGGGCGACCGCCTCCACGATCAGCGGCGCCAGGTTCCAGCGTTCGAGCAGCAGACCGCCGACCCTGGCGTGATCGAAGCCGTGTACCCGCCGCTCGGCCTGGTGGTCTTCGAGCGTGACCGGGTTGGCGGCGGCGAGATCCAGTGCCTCGCGCGACGCCTCCGGCAGCCGGTTGTACAGCACCAGCTGGCCGACATCGTGCAGCAGTCCGGCCACGAACAGGGTTTCGGCGTGCGCCAGCCGGCGATGGCGTGCCAGCAGGCGCGCGGCGATGGCGCAATTCAGGCCGTGATACCAGAAGTCGTCCATCGGCACGAGCTCGTTGGTCAGTCCCGTGAAGCTGCGCACCGCGCAACTGGCCAGCACCAGGTCGCGCAGCGGTTTGGTGCCGATCGTGCGGATGGCCTGCAGTACCGTGGACACCCGGTTGCTCAGGCCGAACCACGGGCTGTTGGTCAGCCGCAGCAGCCGGGCCACGAGCGCCGGGTCCTGGCCGATCAGGGCGCCGATGTCGTCGGCGGTATGGCGCTGATCATCGGCCATGAGGTTGATCTGCACGACGAGCTCTGGCAGCGACGCGTGCTCGCACGCCTCCGCCACCAGCACCGCCGGCGTTCTGGCTACATCTGTCACGGTAAGCCCCCACGGCCCCGATATTTGTTGTGCCTATTGAGTATAGATGCGTTTTCGCCCCGGGAATCCGGGCCAAATGACCGGGATATTTGGCGTTGATGTGGGTCAATGCGAGCCGGGCGCGGATCGCCTAGCGTGACGGCCCATGAACGACAATCCCGTGATCGGGTACACCCTGCGCGGCAACCGTTACCTGAATGTAACCAGCCGCTGCACGCTGCGCTGCGCGTTCTGCCCCAAGTTCAATGGCGAGTGGACGGTGCAGGACTACCGGCTGCGCCTGCACGCCGAGCAGGAGCCGGATACCAAGACCCTGCTGGCCGCGGCCGGCGAGCCCGGCCAGTACCGCGAGGTGGTGTTCTGCGGTCTTGGTGAGCCGTCGCTGCGCCTATATACGGTGCTGGAGGTGGGTACTGAGCTGCGCCGCCTTGGGGTGCGGGTGCGGCTCAATACCGACGGCCTGGCCAATTTGGTGCACGGGCGGGATGTCACTCCCGATCTGGAGGACAGCATCGACGCGGTGTCGATTTCCATGAACGCCCAGGACCCCGAAACCTACGAACGCCATTGCCGACCGCCGCAGTCGGACGCTTACCCGGCGATGCTGGAATTCGCCGAGCGCGCGCGCGAATTTGTCCCGAACGTGACACTCACCGCCATCGACGGCCTGCCGGGCGTCGATATCGACGCCTGCCGGGCCGTGGCTGAACGGCTCGAGGTCGGCTTCCGCCGCCGCGAGTTGGGAAAAGTAGGTTAACGGCAGTGGCAAGTAGCAAGTGACAAGTAGCAAGGGGGCGGTTTGCGGGGTCTGATGACAGTCATTGATAGCGTTGAGTTTTGCGGGCTTGTTGTTCCTTGCCACTTTCCACCTTCCACTTGCTACTGACTTTATGGAATTAATATGTCCAGCCGGCACCCTGCCGGCCCTCAAGGCGGCCGTCGATAACGGCGCCGACGCCGTGTATCTCGGTTTCCGCGGCGCCAGCAACGCGCGCAATTTCCCCGGGCTCAACTTCAGCGAGGTCGAGGCACGCGA
>Ga0115026_10000329_pt1 | contig 12233 bp, 12 predicted proteins | sample Mud_0915_D1_FD_83878 | JGI IMG/M metagenome (GOLD analysis project Ga0115026, IMG submission 83878) | Wetland microbial communities from Old Woman Creek Reserve in Ohio, USA - Mud_0915_D1 | ecosystem: Environmental > Aquatic > Freshwater > Wetlands > Sediment ...
CCAGCGTCCAGGGGGATTGCCTCAAATCTCATCCTGTGATCTTTCGTTCCAAAAGGGCCTTCGGCAGCACTCAGAACAATACCCAGATAATCCTGCCGCTCTTCCACATCCCGGTAGTGGTAAATAGATTGATGCGCGTCTTCCGGGGATTGACGGACCTTGCGACCTATGTAGAAGGTAAGCCGCGACTCGTTGGGGAATACCACGTAGGTACAGGCCTTAACATTGGGATGGAGGGATGCGATATCGCACCAGTTTCCCTGAACCTTGAGCATATCGGCAACGCTGCTGAAAGGATGGTCGAAAATCCCTTAGACATCCACATGCAGTGTGCCTGAATGCTCGGAAGACTCCAGATAAAGGGGGAATCCGAAGTCATTCTTTTCCAGTTTGGCCCGGTGCTTATGATAGGAATCAAGGAGAACATCCTCTCCCTGATGTGGTTTTTCGACAGCTAATGCGCAGCCGATATAGAGAAGAATGACCGTAACTAGAATAGGCAGGAAAAAATATGGAAGGTGTCTATTCTTATGTATCTGATTCATATAATGCGTTTTTATTATAGTGAATATCGGTGTTTTTTGTCTGAAGTCAACTCAGGAGTAAAGAAAACTATGGTGGGGCAGGGATGATTAGTATTTGAGAAAAAGCGGCTTATGAATCTTAGGCTTCTTGGCTTTCTCTTTTTCCCTGGGATAAGGGGAGCGGCACATAGCGCAGCGTGAGTCACAACAATACTGACAGAAGGTGCAGTCAGGACATAGATTTTTTTGGAGCACCTTTTTATCCATAAGTATATTTTACACGTTTTCATCATAAAGAAGCAGATGGACAGTTGCCTGAGGTGTCAATTGCTCTGGTGCCCTGGAAGCCTTTTGCGCACCTGTTCCACGAGATGTTTCCCTGCAGAGGTCGTTTTTAGGTTCACCGCACCGACGAGATAGCGTCCGGAATGTACAATATAGACATTCTTGTAAAGCGGATCCACTGCTGCAATGGATGTCTCCTCGGGCGTTTCGGTAAACCGAACCCCCTGCCCCGATGCCTTCAGATACGCATGATATTGATCAAAGGCCTTTCGTGCAGCATTTACAGATTCCTCCATCACCATGAAAACCTTCAGCGGTTCACCCTCCAGAATTGCATCGGCGATGAGACCCCTGCGGAAAAAGGCATACCCAAGGAGGCTCTGGCTAATATATCGTTCACTCCTCTGCTTCACTGCAGGGATCACGAAGGACTCAAGCTCTTTGGGCTGATTCACATTGCGTGGGAGATTCTGTGAGATTGCGCGGGCACATGAGAGGAGTACTTCCTGGTTCACATTCAACGTACCTGACGCCTGAAGCCTCACAAAATACCTGTCCTGATAGAACAACAACTGAGTCGGTGACACAAATCCCTCGGCGCCAATATTGACCACACCATTGTCTGCTTTACGGTAATTGGCATATATCCCAAAGGCATCCAGAAGAGAGCCCATTCGATACACATCGGCCTCCACTGCCACCTGAGGACTCTCCTTGTTCGCATATCGTGCCGAGGCAAGCGCTTCGAAGCCATAGGGGAAGTAGAGTTCTGACTCACCGTTGATTCGCTCGAACAGGGTATCCTTGGTATACAGGTCTACCTTCCCCTCCATGACCCAGCCTTTGGCACAACTGGGTGCAGGAGGAACTTTTTCCATGGAAAACTCTTCAGCACAGACTGTTACACAGATACAGAATGTGCATAAGATTATTACGGAGATTAAGGCGTTTCTCCACAGCAAGATCTTCTGTGCACTATGCGAGGTATCCTGCATAAGCTCCCTAAGTCAGCATTTTCCTTGCCCGCTGCATTTTCGCTCTTATATCAAGTCCGTTGACGCACCGTGCCACACAGTCCGCACAGCCAAGGCATACTGAGGCAGACGCTGACACAGGGATCTCCCGGTAGGTGGAAAGGGCAAGTTCAGGACTCTTGTACCCTTCCGCATACATAAGGGATCGGTTGATGGTACTGATTTCCACACCTTGTGGACAGGTTTTCTCGCATTTTCCGCACAAATGGCAGTAGTAGGGCTCCACCGCAGCACTATACCGATGCAGGATGCGCTCATCAGCATAGCCAAAGGGCATCCCCATAACCGCGATGTCTTCCCTGAGTTCAGCCATGTCCCTCATGCCAGGAATTGTTGTGGTGATATGCGGATTCCGGAGCACCCATTTAAGAGCTGCCTGGTGGGGACTGATGGGTCCCAACGCGTCGGTGGCGTAGCCGCCTGCCTGGGTCTTCATCGCAATGATCCCGATTTTAGCCTGGGCTGCCCTTGCAATCGCCTCTTTTGTGTCATTATCGCTCTTGAAGTTGTATGCCACAAGCGCTGTGTCAAAGAAGCGGTCAGGATCGTCCACGAGGGCGTTGAGCACCTCTGGCTGGTTCTTGTGCGTGGTGACGCCGAAGAAGCGTACCTTGCCCTGTTCTCTCAGTCTGACAAGGGCCTCCCGTGTCTCGGGGATGAATATCCTCTCCTTGCCGGTCAGATTATGGAGTTGGATGACGTCCACATAGTCGGTCTCCAGTGTTCTGAGGCTTGTCTCCACATCCCTTATGATGTCCTCTTTTGACTTGGAAGTAGGCAGGGTCTTCGTTGCCACATGCACCTTGTCACGCCTGCCCTTTAGTGCCTTGGCAACAATTCCCTCGTTTTTGCCGTCCATATATTTTCTCGCCGTATCCACGTAGTTCACGCCATGTTCAAAAGCGGTCCGTATCACCTCTGCTTCGGGTGTGAGCATCGCCCCAAAGCCTACGACTGTGATCTTCATCCCTGTTCTGCCAAGAGTCCGGTAGACAGGTTTGGGGAATGCGAAGGGCTCGGATGATGCATATTGCCCAATGGCTTCTGCAACGGTATTCCCGCCGAGCAGGGCCGATGTGGTCCCTACCAGACCAACCTTTAAAAACTCCCTCCTGTTCATTCCAGAGAATCCCTTCCCTTTGCGCATGGCAGCCTCCTTATGATAAAAGCATAGTTGTGGCAGTATCCATTCCTTACCAAAATTATATATGAAAACACTCAAAACCCCATTATATTTTTTCAGGCTCTGGCCGGTTTCTTCTTCATAAAACGGAATAAAACAGGCCGGAGGATATAAAGAAGGCTAAGAAAGGGAAAACGAGACGGGGGCGCATTGGTGCACCCCCGGTTGCTCATTGTTGCACTGAACGACTAAAACAGGCCCTGCTTAAGGCTCCCGTCTTCCATCACGTAAGTAGGAACTCCCTCAATCTGGGCTTTCTGGGCCTCCATAATGTCTTCTTCAACCATCCTCTTGGCTTCTTTGAGAATATCCGCCTCCCTCGTAAGGTCTTTCCTGTTTTTCTTGAGCCACCCTGCCTGCTCACCAATGGCTTTCTGGGTCGCTCCGGGATGGATCTGCTCAAGGGGGAAATACTTCACCACCACCCTGTATTCGCCACTGTAATTCAGGAGCTTTTCCTTGGCCTTCTTGCAGTAAGGACAGTCAGGGTCAGTAAACATGTAGACCGTGTTCTTTCCCTGCGGGTTATACACGATTCTGTCCTTCTCTGTGAGCTTGAAATCTATCCGGCCAAGCTCTGGCTGAAGTTGTTTCGTAAAGATTGGTTTGTTGTCCACGTACACCATGGAATTCGGCACAACCGCCTTCCCATCACTGGATACAAAAAGGAGGACTGGCATGCTCGCCCTTCCCTGCTTGACGTACACAATGACCGCTTTCCAGAGAGAGGAGTTTGTATCTGCTACTTCCCTGATGGTATAGTCCTTGAGAGGGGTTGAGGTCTTTATGAAATCATCCGCAACCTTCTTGTAATCCGGTTTGGAACACGACACGCTAAACAAAACGAACACTGCTACTGCCGCCGAAAGAATAATTGTTTTCACTTCGATCTCTCCTTGTCTAATGTATGAGATTGTTCCTATGAAGAACCCTGGGGCAAGACCGCAGGGTATCTTACCGTAAGGAATTATTCTCTGTCATATCCGCTCGTTAACCCTCAGCACGCTTCGGGGAATGCACTCGCTATCCGTTTCAAACAGTCTGAAGGGTAGCATAATGAATGCAGATTTTCAAGATGGAGCACCTGCATTAGCCGCCATGAACACACCATGGAAATAAAAACCATATGGAACCCCTTCATGGGTGAGCGTGAGGGTTCACCTCCCTTTCCATACTCCACCCACAACACATCTGGTCTTTTATCTATTGTCTGATCCTCTTCAAGAGCATTTCCGCCAGGGAGGGGTCCAGGGTCTTTAGCAGGGAATACTCCTCTAATGCCGAGTCTTTGTCTTTTACATCCATATGCGTCAGTCCAAGCCCGAAATGAGCATCACGGGAATTGGGATTTATACTGATAGCGTTCTTGAATGATGCGATAGCCTCTTTCGGCATGCCCAGATTTTTATAGGCAATACCCAGATTGTAATGTGCTTCTTCCAGTTCAGGCATGATGTTCGTAGCCTGCGTGAGCGGCTCCAAGGCCTCTTTGTACATCCTTGCTTCGATATAGGCAAGACCGAGGTTTGAATAAACCCATGCCGTGTTAGACCCAAGAGCAATGGCCTGCTTGTATATTTCTATCGCCTCTTTATTTTTCTTCAGTTTCATGTAAGAAATACCCAGGCCGTTGAGTGCTTCTGCATCGGAGGGATCGATGTTTAATGCTTTTTTATAGGCATCCGCAGCCTCAGAATATTTTCCTGAACCAGTGAGCCTGTTGCCAAGGCCAACCCAGTAATCGGAAGTCTCCTGGTAGTCGTCTTTTCGGAAGTCTTTCATCGGAGTAAGGCTTGAGGATAAGGCGCTCTCTCTTATCCTATCCACTGGTACCGCAAAGTTCAGTTTCTGGTAAGCGGTGGGATCCCCTGTGCCTTTGACAATAAAGGTCGCCATGCCGATTACCTCTCCCTGTTCGTTAAATACAGGACTGCCGCTGTAGCCTTCGGTAAAGGGCGCTGTTATCTGGAGCATTCTTCCTTTGCCGGCAACCTCTTTTATCTCTGCCAGTATTCCTTCTGACAACGCGAGTCCCGTTCCACGAGGGTTTGCGATGACATACACCTTTTGTCCTGGGGATATGTTGCCGGACCTCCCGAGCCTTACCGGGTGTAAACCACTCCCTTCCGCCTTTAGTATTGCGATATCATGTTCCGCATCAGCACGGATGATTCCTGCAGCTGCGTACACCTCCTCCCCTGCCTTTATGCGTATATCAGCTGCATTTCTTATGACATGGTAGCTCGTTACTACCGCACCTTCCCTGCTCAATACAAACCCGCTCCCGTGGCCATAGAGGGTACCATTCTTGTCAAGCGCGGCTATAACCACAATGGACTGCCTATTTTCCCTAATGATAGCAGCTGCATCTTTTTGGTTTGATGGGGAAAGGACTTCTTCATTTGTATTCTGTTGAGGGGTTTCACGCTCATTCAGAGGCTCGCTGAAGTACTTCCTGAGATCCTCATTGGTAAAAGTCGGGATTTGCTCCTCAGGGAACGCAGGGGAGAGAAGAGAGAGAAGCAGAAGTGGTGTTAATGTTTTCCTCACCGTCTCCAGACCTTTTTCCGCAGGCCGTATTCCTATCTGCGTTCCTTTCTCTGCATCTTTCCTGCCTTCTGCTTGAACTTGCGGAGTGAGACCGACAAAGTGGAGGATTCGGAAATCGCACCGGCGATGAGGATCACATCCAGTATTTCATCCAGGGACGCTCCCTCCTGCAATGCCCGTTCCATATGGGCTTCAAGACAGTGCTCACACCTGAGGGCCGAAGATGCAGCCACTGCAACGAGTTCAACGGTCTTCGGATCCAGGGCAGAGGGCTCGGCATAGATGGAGGTTCCCTTAAGGACAAAGGGGGTAAACGTCCGGTGCCTCCTTTCCTTGAGCTCGCCAAGCAGAAAACCGAGGCTGCCGCGCTTCTCTTCGATCACGACGGCCAGCGCTTCAGCGAGGTCTCTGTCCTTCATCAATGTCTTTGCCTTCTTTATGAGATCCTTCTCTTTTTGTTTACCTTTCATGGCCTTATTGTAATACATTTCGGGAGTGCGGGAGCCGGAAAAGTGCCCGTCCCGCTCTCCTCAGTAAATATCTCTTTCGATGTGTAAGCGCCGTCTCGCAGATGTCATAAGATAATGAAACACGATATGGGTGAATTATCCTCCGTATTTCCTGCACTGGGTCTCGATGAACACCTGAAGTTCATCTGCTTCGGGGAGAGTGTCAGGTAGTTGGAGTTCCCGCATGCTGGCTTTGAAGATTTTTTTCAGAAGATTGTTCACGCAGTAATGTACCATCTCATCAGGAAATGATTTAGGAGCATTCTCTATCAGCAGCCGCTCAGTATACCAGGTGTCCTTTGTGGGAACAATCCCCTCGCACTCATTCCCCCGGAGAGCCCTGGGAGTCGCCCCTCCTGAGAGTGCGAGGTCCCTCACGCCCAGATTCACCAGTTGAAGCCCTCTCACGACAGGACTTGAACCAATTCCATGCCGCCCCCTGGTGATGGGGGTAAAAAGGGATACGTTCACGCCCGAACAATAGATCAGCACGTCCTTGCCCTTGCGCATGTCAGGGCGTATTACGAAATAAAGAAAATCATTTATATAGCGGACAGCTTGTGCCATATCTCTCTTCTCCGTGTTTTGCATAGAACTCACACACCCCTTCTCCGGTTGTTGATGCGTTTCTGTTATTTTACGTTATCTGCCTGTTTTTATTCTTTCTGCTGCCCTCATACAGCTCATATTCAAGGAGTCTGCATTCTATACCGCCGTTAAAAAATGGGATCCTCCGTTTCGCCCTCAACCCTACCTTCTTTGCCAGGTCAAGGTTCCCGGTAAAAAGATATCCCTTAAGCCCCTTGCACTTCTGCTTGAAGAAATCACCGATGCTCCTGTACACACCCTCAAGCTCTTGTATCTTGCCCATCCTTTCGCCATATTCAGGGTTGAGGATTACTATTCCCTCCCCTTCAGGAATAGTCGTTTCGGAATAATCACAAGACGAAAATTCAATCAGGTGTTCCACACCCGCAGTTGCCGCATTCTTCCTTGCCGCTTCCACTGCCTCCTTTTTGATATCAGTGGCAATGATCCTGCACTCCAGGCTTTTTTTCGCCTCTTTTCTTGCCCGCGTGCGGAGGTCATTCCAAAAAGCTTCCTTAAATCCCTTGAGATGCATAAACCCGAAATTGTCCCTTAAGAGCCCCGGAGGCCTGTTCAGAGCTGCCAGGGCAGCCTCTATGGCAAGGGTACCGCTGCCGCACATGGGGTTGACGAAATGGCTATTGCCCTTCCACCTTGTTGCTATAATAACCGCAGCCGCAAGGGTCTCCTGCATGGGCGCTCCCATGGGGATCTTTCTGTATCCGCGCCGGGAGAGGGGTTCACCCGAGGTATCAAGATACAGGGAGCAGACCCCATCCTTCCAGTAGAGGTTCACCACGGTCTTGTCCTGGTCAGGACCGGAGTCAGGACGCTGTCCGCATTTTTCCTTGATCCTGTCCACAATGGCATCCTTGCACTTCACATTCGCATAGCGTGAGTCCCGGATGGAAGGATCGTCCACACTGGAGGTCACGCACACATATCCGTCCTCAGCAATATGTTTTTCCCACGGGATTTGCGAAACCCCGCGATAGAGATCTTCGGCATCATGGGCGGTAAACTCCCTTAGGAAATAGAGGACGCGGTGTCCTGTGCGGAGAAGGAGATTGAGCCTTAGGGTATCATCAAAAGTCCCCTCTGTGGCAATGCCTGCAACGCCTTCTGACAGCACGGGGAATCCCTGCTGGAGGAGTTCCTCCTTCAAAAAAGGCGTTATCCCCTTTGCACAGGTAATGAGAATCCTGCTGTTCTCCATGCCTCTATCTTTTTTTGTCTGTTGAACCGCTTCCGGGCACACGGGTGATTATGAAATCTCCGGGTTCGAGGCCTGGGTCCTTCTCAAGTTCCTCAACAAAGACGGCAATCGCCCTTCGCATAAACGCTGAGAAGTGTACGCCCTTGGGTAATGCAATGATTCTCTGGCGCGTATCTTCGTCAATGGTTGCTGAGTACTTTGCCATATCTACTCCTTATGTGATGAAATGGTGAGCGAGAATCTATCCGCTTTATCATTGTGCAGTCTTGGTTCTCCCTACCTGTTTTTTAGGGACACTATGCCCTTAAGGACGAGCAACACCCAGGGCGCGGCGTGCAGTAAGAGGTCAAACCAGTCTATGGGCCGCACAAGACGGCCCTTCATAAGCATCTGGAGTTTTTCCAGAATATGGGGTGGTTGAAAAGGCGCAAGACCGAGTGTCAGGCAGAGAAGGATGACCACAGGCCAGGATATGTGCGATAACCACCGTTCCACGCTGAAAGTATACCACAGCCAGAGATCACGCTTTATTCAGTTATGGTGGAACTGACTATACTGACTATAACGAACAGCAAACAATGGATTTAATACCCGGGCGTTTTCTTTTGACCTCATAGCATCTCAGTAATTCAGCAAAGTAATTTATGTACATTCCGGATTATTCAGGACATTTATTCCGTACGGTTCCGGACACCCTTGAAGAATCGAACTGCTCTCAGCCTGAAACATTCAATGCGATTTTCTTCCTGAAAGCGCACCCTCGATATGCTTAGTCACACCGTGTATTTCGTATGGTAATCGTTGTTTCTCACTGTCTCAAAAATGAATCAATCTTGACTGGAAACATAATCGATAGTATATTTTAGCTGGGGGAATAGATTATGGAGATCATACACAATATTTTGCAGGTAGTTATTCTCACCATTAGTGGATTAGGGGCGGCAGTTGTAGTCTGGGGTGTTATTGAGGCGATAGTTGCATTTATTGGCTTAAAATTCTCCTCTGCTAAGGAAGATCCGGTTTCTAAGAGTGAAACTATTCGCCAACGTCTGGGTACCCATCTTCTTCTCGGGCTTGAAATTTTCATTGCTGCGGATATCATTAGTTCCGCTGTTAGTCCGAGTTGGGAAAAGGTAGGCATACTTGTAGCCATTGTGGGTGTACGGACAGTCCTAAGCTATTTCCTGAGGATGGAGCTAAAACAAGGCGTGCGTTAATTCCTTCCCGGACTACACCCTTGCACAACACTCCACTGGCATGTACACTACTATTAAGAATATATATGACTGCATGGGAGGTCCCACATGCCGGAATACGACTATGTGTGCAGCAAGTGCGGCAAAGCGTTTGTAGTATTTCTTTTCATTCAATGAACTTCAAGCGAAGCCGACTGTCAGATGTCCTGAGTGTCAAAGCGATCAAGTTAAAAAGTAAATCACTAGCTTCTTTGCAGAGACAAGCAAGAAATCGTAACTCTCACGTCCTTTCTGAACTCTTCTGAATGACGACATGATATACTTATGCAGAGTACGAATAGTAATTCTCAAAATTCTGGTGATCTGATAGCCAATATGCAGAATATGCCCTGCATACTGTTTGAAACGGCTAAGGCACCTCTAACGAAAGGAGAGAACAATGGCAGAAGAAATGTGGCAATGCCAGACCGCTAATTGTGGGTATATTTACAATCCTGCCAAGGGGGATAGGAAAGGGAAGATTCCACCCGGAACGAGATTTGAAGATTTGCCTGAAGACTGGAAGTGTCCTATCTGCGGTTCTGGGAAACATCTCTTTAAGAAAATAGAATAGAGCACCGCATCTCAGGGTTCCAGCCAAACCCTAAAGGTGTATAGTTCAAGCGATAACCTTCAAATCTGGCAAGGTTAGAGCGGTGCATTTAACTTTATGAGTCAGGCTAAGAAAGTCACATTCATTTTCATGATATTGTTTTTTGTCATGATTGCTGCGTGGATTTGGTACTATGGCGCAAATTACTTATTGCCACTGCCTGAAACTCCAATAATCAGGAAGAACGCCATACAGATGCCCATAGGAAAGTTTTTCCTCGTTCGAGAAGGTAATCGATATGCAGCGATAAGAATCCTTCGGGCGACATGGAGTAAGGGGGCTGTCTATGAGTGTTACTCTCAGGGTGACGATCTTGGCAACTTCAATTCTAAGTCAGCAACTCACAAGAAAGGAAAAGTTTGTGAACGCTACAAAGAATCACGCATATCACCTTCCGAGGTCATGCTGAGAGATAATGGTAGCAGACAGAATATTGAATGCGGTCAATTTAGCCTAGAGTGGTCTAATCAGAACTGGGTCTATTTAAAGGGACATGGGACGGACCAACCGATCTTTGAGCTTGCAACCACTGCAATAAGTAACGTGACTCAATTGAATGTCAAAGATAAGAATTTGCAGTGGATTTCGGGAACTGAGCGACAAAAATAGGCTGCTATTAGAGCTTCTTCCTGAAAACCGCAACGGTTTCGTTTGTTGATAACTAAGGAATACCCCTCCAAATCCGTAAAATCAAGATCAGATTAAGGGTGACACTTCCACCTGGTGCTAAACAGTAATCGGAGATTGAACCTATTTAGAATTAACAGAAGAAATCTTGACTAGACTCCTAATACTAAAATAAGCAAAAAAAGGGAGCGGATCTATTTCCGCTCCCTATCTCTAGTATCACGCGCTATTATTGTGGATACTGGTAGAATCTATCAACCGGGTGCATCGCAGTCCAAGACAAGGGGCATGTTTTACCTTTAGCAAGATAGCACTCCCTCTGGTACGACCACATGAAAAACGAATAATCGGGGGTCGTAACTATAGGAGGACTGGTAAGAATTGTTGTCGTTAACAGGACATCTAACTTCGCGAATCCTGCTTTTGGATAGACCAAGGGCGAGGGCAGAGCCGGAAGGAATGCACTTACATCGATAAATTCCAGCCTATGGTTGATTGGAATACTTTGTGATACACAGTGTTCCTCTTCGTCGCAAATCAATCCTGCCAACTTAAGGCTGTTTATCGTGGTCAAAGTATTAGGCTGCTTCGCGGTGAGGACTATCCACCAGTTCCGGCTATTGGCGTTAAGGATGAAATACCGTGGGAAAACTGTTTTTGCCCTAATCGGATAAATTCCCGCATCTTCTCCAAGATTATTATCGTTGACTCCCCCCTCCGCCTGGAAAGGCTTGAAGCCGGCTACAGGACCCACTTTCCCTGTCTTAAACGAACTTGCCGAATCTATAAGATATACCCATCCCACGTAATGGTTGCTACCGAATGCGACCTCCTCCTGAGTGGTTATATATCCTGCATAGTACGCTTCACCGCTTATAATCAGCTCCAATTGAAGCTTCATGCTAGGAGACATTCCTTGTATAAGCGTCTGGCAGTTCCCAGTAACGACATCAAGAGGTGTGAAAGTAGAACTATAATCCATTACAAGCACTCCGTCTCTATCCCGCACAAAGACGTTTTGTACCCCGGCTAGGCCGGGGAAAGCCACTATATTACCGGCGGTTTCGGCAATAGCCCAATAGGTATTCATACCCGACGGATCGTCTTTTGCGCAAATAAAGGGAAATACCAGGTCCTGTGCGGGCACATCATCGAGTACGCTCAGCACCGCCGCCGCAGTGCCCTGAAGAAACAACAAACAGAGCAATATCATTACAAGGTTACTGAAAGTTTTCATAATACCCTCCTTTTTCGGGTGTTAAAGATTTCACAACACTTTGTGCCACATATTGGAGATAATCCCTTTTGTGGCTTCCCCCTTGAAAATAAAAAAGCCGAACTAACCAAAGTTTCATCCTTCGGTAGCTCGGCCATCTTCTCTTTACGGATAAGACCCGCCGCGTTCCGTCCCCTTCTTACAAAGGGTTTGGCTTTGTCGGGATCGCCTCTTTATGTATTACTTATAGCACATAAATCTCGCCACTTCAACTTGAAGTTCCCCTGACGTTGCAACCCCACAATTGCATCTTGACGCTCAGGATTGATAACTACATGTATTCTATCGATTTCCTGTTGTGAAATTGAGCATTATAACAAGCCTTAGGGGTGAAGTGCACAGGAAGGAACCATGATCTCTTGTGGTCGACGATGTGATGCGAGTTGTAGGATGGAATCTTCGGATAGTTGCCAGAGATTATACCTGCGGAGTCGTCGGTGTACACAACAACATGACACGTTGTCTCTCAGGATGGAAAACGTATCCCTCTTTCCCTCTCAAACGGCTTCTGTAATCAGCAGAAAAGTATCCCTTTCGGTATTTATCCCCTGGACAAATGCCGGTATTTGATTCGGTGAGGCTGGTCCGCAGCA
>Ga0115026_10000330_pt1 | contig 12224 bp, 8 predicted proteins | sample Mud_0915_D1_FD_83878 | JGI IMG/M metagenome (GOLD analysis project Ga0115026, IMG submission 83878) | Wetland microbial communities from Old Woman Creek Reserve in Ohio, USA - Mud_0915_D1 | ecosystem: Environmental > Aquatic > Freshwater > Wetlands > Sediment ...
ATCAAACAACTGGAAACGAAACTTGCTCAGTATTGCGGTGTCAGCCATGCCGTTTCGTGCGCATCAGGCACCGATGCCCTGTTGCTCGCCCTGATGGCTTACGGGATCGGACCGGGGGATGCTGTTTTCACCTCTCCTTTCACCTTCATCGCTACGGCTGAGGTCATTCAATTGCTGGGGGCGACTCCGGTCTTCGTGGACATCGACACTGCTACGTTCAATATCGACCCAAATCAGCTATCGCTTGCTTTGGCAGCCATCAAAGACGGTCGATCAAAGAACCATCCGCTTCCGAAAAACAGCAAGGGGCCGCTCACGCCTAAAGCCGTTATCGCCGTTGATCTCTTCGGTTTGCCGGCTGACTATCATAGAATCAACCGCATCGCCGGTGAATTCGGGGCGATCGTCATCGAGGATGCCGCCCAGTCGTTCGGAGCGGAATTCGAGGGCCAAAAAGCATGCTCTCTGGCGGCCGTCGGCTGTACCTCTTTTTTCCCCGCCAAGCCTTTGGGATGTTACGGCGACGGCGGGATGTGTTTCACAGAGGACGCTCAATTGGCAGCCGTGATGGACTCCCTGCGCGTGCACGGCAAGGGCACTGACAAATACGACAACGTTCGGATCGGCATCAACGGCCGCATGGATACGCTCCAGGCGGCGATCGTCCTTTCCAAATTTTCGATTTTCCCCGAGGAGGTAGAACTGCGGCAGGAAGTCGCTGGACGGTATGAACGATTGCTCGGCGGATTGAACGGCTTAGCGGTGCCTCGCATGCCGGCCGGGTTTAAGTCGGTATGGGCACAGTATTCGGTTATGGCCGCTTCGGCCGAAGAACGGCAACGTCTGCAAGAAGGCCTCAAGCAAGCTGGAATCCCCTCTGCAGTTTATTACCCGAAGCCGCTGCATTTGCAGACCGCCTTCTCCCATCTCGGCTACAAGGAAGGCGAGTTCCCCCACAGCGAGGATGCCTCGCGCAGAATTTTCAGCCTGCCGATGCACCCCTACTTGAAACCCGAGGAACAGGAAACCATCGCTGACGTCATCAAGCGTATAGCTGAGTGAGGTGCATCTCATTCATCAACGCGTTGCCGATGTTACCACCACCCATTTGATTTCCCCAGCGGACTCAAGCCCATCTCCAATTTTCATCGCATATTTTTTCCCCGGAGAGCCAATTTGGGTTGGGGGGTCGTTCCAAAAGCGAGAAAATCAATTTGGATGGAAATGTAAGTGAAAGCATATCAATCCCGCTAAATAGTACCTTTTTTGATTCTCAAGGAGGGGAGATCTGCCCATGCTCGAAGAAAAAGAAAAGACAGCCGATCCGAACCGAGAAGAGATCAACCTTCTCGATTTAATCATTGTCATACTGAAGTACAAGTGGATGATTGTTTCGATTGTGCTGTTAACTGGCTTTATCGGGTTTGGCTATTTTTACCTGGCCGGAAAGAGCAGTGAAGGCAAACCTGTGGAGGAGCTGGCAACCCCCATTTTGTATTATTCCGAGTGTATGATTGAGGGGCGTAGTGTTTCGACGGAAAAAATCAATCTGATGATCTATCGGCGTAATTTTGTTCTTCGGATGATGGAGGAAAATAATCTGCTAAATGAAATCCAACAAGCCATTTTGGCTGAGAAAAAGAAAGGAGAAGCTACCGATGAGCAGGCCACCCCGCAAGATGTGTACCGTTGGCTGAGGCAGAACCTGTTTTTAAGCACCTCAGGGGGTGTTTTAACTCTCGGGTTCGTTTGCGCTCAAAAGGATCTTCCCCCTAAAATTATTAATGCCTTTCTATTTAGCTTAAGTGAAGATTTTCGGAAGCGCGATCTTGAATCTTCAATGCTTAAGCAAAATCTGTTACGCCGTCAGCTGGCCGTTACTCAGGATAGTTTTCTAAAGGAAAGAATAGCTTTAGAACTTATCACACTAATGGAGGATGAGGAAAAGGCACGAAGCGGAAAATATTACGGATTTATTCTTCTCGATCCGCCCTCCATCACGGATAAAGTGCGGGTGGCCCGAAAAGGGAGTGAAAAACAGATTGAATCGCTCGAACACTGGGTTTCGGTTTCTCCCTCTTCGCCCCCGTCGTACGGCATAATGGTTTTTTTGCTGCTCCTGGCTTCCCTCGTGGTGGCCGTTTCGGTGGTTTTTTTCCTCGAGTCCATCGAAAAGAGCAGGCAGAAGAGTCCCGAAAAGATCGCATTATTGAAACGATATGCATCTCTCCGACTTAAATAGACCCGTTTTCCCTGTTTCCCATCCCATCCGTCAAAGCGAGGAAGAGGAATAAAACTTGAGCAACCAAGGATTGAGAATTTTAGAGCCTCCTCCGGGAATCGGAGTGATCGGCGCGGGCTACTGGGGGAAGAATTTAATCCGCAACCTTTTTCAGCTAGGGGCCTTGAAGACCGTTTGCGACAAGAATGAAACCGCCCTCCTTCCCTACCAGAGAGATTATCCCCAAGTGGAATTTAGCGCCTACTTGAATGAGGTGCTGGACCGGGACCATATTCAGGGGATAGCGATCGCCACTCCGGCGGAAACCCATTTTGCCATCGCCCGAGAGGCCCTCCTTTCCAACAAACACGTATACGTGGAAAAGCCTCTGGTCCTTAATGAGGAGGAAGGCCGGGAACTCATCTCCATCGCCGAAGAGAAGAAACTGGTGTTAATGGTCGGCCATCTCCTGCAATACCATCCCGTCTTCGGACACCTGAAAAAACTGGCGCTCGCAGGAGAGCTCGGGCGGATCCAATACATTTATTCCCACCGTCTTAATCTCGGAAAGATCCGGCGGGAGGAGAATATCCTCTGGTCCTTTGCGCCCCACGACATCTCTATGATTCTCTCCCTGGCGGGCGAAGATCCGGAAAGCGTGATGGCTACGGGGGGAAACTACCTGCATAAGAGAATCGCCGATGTCACCACCACCCATTTAGAATTTCCCTCTGGCCTGCGAGCCCATGTTTTTGTCTCCTGGCTGCATCCTTTCAAGGATCAAAAACTAGTAGTGGTGGGCGATCGCAAAATGGCGGTCTTTGATGATACCCAACCGTGGGCGGACAAACTCCTGCTCTATCCCCACCAGATTAAGTGGCGGAACAATATCCCCGTCCCGGCTAAAGCCGAGCCGGAACACGTGGATCCCATACCCGAGGAAGAGCCGTTGAAGTTGGAGTGCGCGCATTTTCTCCACTGCATCGGCTCCGGGCAGACCCCGGTCACCGACGGACGAGAAGGGGTCAGGGTTCTGCGGATTCTGAACGCCAGTCAACGGTCCCTGGATGAAAGTGGGAAGAAAATCCTTCTTTCCTCTTTTAGGGGAAAGGAGACCACTGCCCCAGTATCTGTACTTTCCGCAGGAAGGCCCACAGCTTCATCCTCGGATGCATATTATGTCCACCCCACCGCAGCCGTCGACGACGGGGTGACGATTGGCAAAGGGACCAAAATCTGGCACTTCTCCCACATCCTTTCCAGATCCCAAATCGGAGAGAACTGCAACATCGGGCAGAACGTGGTGATCGGCCCAGAGGTAACCATCGGCCAAGGGTGCAAAATACAGAATAATGTCAGCATCTATAAAGGAGTGACCTTGGAGGACGGGGTTTTTTGCGGCCCCTCCATGGTGTTTACAAATGTCTATAATCCCCGGGCCGAAATCCGCAAGATGAGCGAGATTCGTTCCACCATAGTAAAGAGAGGAGCCACCATCGGGGCCAACGCCACGATCATCTGCGGAGTGACGCTGGGACAATACAGTTTCATCGGAGCGGGAGCGGTGGTGATTAAGAACGTTCTCGCTCACGCCCTGGTGGTGGGAAACCCTGCCCGGCAGGTCGGCTGGGCCTGCCGTTGCGGCGAGAGGCTGACGGATGAACTGGAGTGTCTGAGCTGCGGAAAGAAATTCTCCCGACAGGAGGACGGCCTCCTGGAAACGGAACTCCTCTCCAAATAATCGTCCATCCCAGGTTCCAAGGGGGCCGGATGTTTTTCCTTGGCTCCCTTTTTTATTGCTTAGGAAATTATAATACGTACTCTTTGTAACGCATGGAAATTGTTGTTATTATTTGGGCGGAACATAAGATTGTGGGTTGCGATGGTCAGTGGGTAGCCTTTTGGTATGAGAGTCATGAGGAGAAGAAGAGGGTGCACCGGCGTTTGGAGGCCCGGGAGTTTATGGAGCGATTGATTGATCATATACCTCTCAAAGGATTTAAGATGGTTCGTCATTATGGTCTTTATGCTCGGCGGAGCAAAGGGATAGCATGGGAGGTTCTGAGTAAGAGTCGTTATTGTTTGCAGCCAGGAGGATAAAAGCATGTGTGGGATTGCGGGGATTTTTCATTTTGATGGTCGAACACCCTCCCCCCAATTGACGGCCAGAATGCGTTCGGTTATGTCTCATCGGGGCCCGGACGACGAAGGAGAATATTTTGATGGCCCGGTCGCGTTGGCCGTGCGCCGTTTGAGCATCATCGATCTTTCACCGGCCGGCCATCAGCCGATGTGCAACGAAGAGGGCAGCGTTTGGATCTGCTTCAACGGCGAAATCTATAACTATGTCGAATTGATCCCGCAGTTAAAAGCCAAAGGTCACCGTTTTCATTCCCACACTGATACGGAGGTCATCCTTCACGCCTATGAGGATTGGGGCCCTCAATGTATCGATTTCTTGAATGGCATGTTCGCTTTTGCAATCTGGGATTGCCGCGCGCAACAATTGTTCATTGCCCGGGATCGCATGGGCGTCAAGCCGCTGTATTATACTCTGCATAATAACACGTTCCTATTTAGCTCTGAGATTAAAGCGATCTTGCAGGATGTGACGGTGCCGCGCCGTCCCAATCTTACAGCGATTCATGAATATCTGCAATATGAGTATAATCTGGACGACGGCACTTTTTTCGATGGCATCAAAAAATTGATGCCGGGGCATTACATGATCGTGCGTCGGGAGGGAGTCTCGATCCAGAAATATTGGGAAATCCCGCCTGTGAATCACGAAGAGGGAGCCCGATCTGAACAAGAGTATATCGAACGCTGCTTCGAACTGCTTCAGGACGCGGTCCGTATACGTCTGCGCAGCGAGGTTCCACTTGGCTTTTCTTTGAGCGGAGGTTTGGATTCGAGCAGTGTTCTGGGGCTGGCGAGCCGGATGCTATCACGCACTCCCTTGACCTTTTCCGGCGCATTTGCCGAAGATCCCCGCTATGACGAGCGGCCCTACATCCATACAATGGTCAATCTTTTGGGCACCGAACATCATGAGATTGTCCCGCACTTTCGCGATTTTCTTATGGAACTGGAAGATATCATCTGGTTCATGGATGAGCCCGTGGTTGGGCCGGGCGTTTTTTCTCAATTAGCCGTGTCACGCCTCTGCAGCAAACATGTCAAAGTCGTGCTTGGCGGACTAGGAGGCGACGAGTTGTTTGGTGGCTATCAACGATATACTATCAGTTATTTGCGCGATTACCAATACAATCTCCTGCGCGGCAAGCAGCCGATTGATGTGGCTGAATGGTTTAGGATGGCGACGAACCTCAAGAGCAAGGTGCAATACATTGGTTTGCAGAACACATGGGCCAAAATCGTGCGGCATTTGAAACGGGGATCGGATTCGTGGTTCACGCAAGATGCATTGGCGTTGGTTAAGAATGACGGCCATCGCGAACCCATCGTCGACGGGGACCGCCTGCATCAGGAAATGCTGTGGGATATGCGCTATTTCTTGCCCGGGCTGCTACACGTTGAGGATCGCGTCAGTATGGCTGTTTCGCTTGAGTCTCGGACACCGTTTTTGGATTATCGGTTGGTCGAGTTTGCAGCTCGCGTACCCTCCATACTTCAGCTCAGAAACCTGACGACGAAGTATCTCGTTCGCCAGGCGATGCGTGATGTGTTGCCGGCCAAGATCGTGAACCGACGAGACAAATGCGGTTTTCCAACACCCCTCGACATCTGGTTCCGCCGAGAGTTAAAGGACTGGCTTTATGAGATGCTGATCAGTTCTCCCCGATTCCGGCAGCGCGGGCTGTTCGATCACTCCAAGATCGCCCGGCTGTATGATGAGCACCAAAACGGGCGGGATAACAGCATCGGGCTGTGGAGTTTGCTGTGCACCGAAATGTGGTTCCAGGTATTTTTAGATCAGCCGATGCGCTCGGCTTTTTTGCCAGAGACAAGGAAGGAGATGGCATAACCATTCTCTAAAGCCAGAGATGACGGCCGTGGTCCCGTGGTCCACAGCATCCCGCGTTATTTCAAAGATATCTTTATTCGCGAGATCAAGTCGCCAAGGCGCTGATCTGACGGCAGGGAAGAGGCGATCTTTTACACCGCGCTTTTTTATTCGTAATCTTTCCCTAACGTTCGTGTTTGTCCTTAATCCTATCGCCTTGATTCTTCCCGTTTATCCGCTCGACGTCCCATCGTTCCTTAATTATTTTTCAGCTTTTCTAACGTTTTTTTGATTCTGGCACTTCAATGAAAATTCTGTCGATCATCGGCGCGCGGCCCCAGTTCATCAAAGCCGCCCCCGTTTCCCATGCTATTCGGGCCAGGGAACAAGCTGGGGCGTCCCTCCAAGAAGTTATCGTCCACACGGGGCAGCATTACGACGAGAACATGTCAGCGATCTTTTTTCAGGAATTGAATATTCCAGAGCCCCATTATCATCTGGGCGTTGGGTCGGGATCCCATGGGGTGCAGACGGGCCAGATGCTGGAGGGAATCGAAAAAGTTCTGGTTGCGGAAAAACCCGGTCTGGTTCTGGTATACGGAGACACCAATTCCACGCTCGCCGGCGCTCTAGCCGCCTCCAAGCTCCATCTCCCCATAGCCCATGTGGAAGCTGGCCTGCGGAGCTTCAATCGGCGGATGCCCGAGGAGATCAACCGGGTAGTCGCCGATCACCTGTCAGATCTTCTGTTTTGCCCCAGCCAAACAGCTGTGAAGATATTGGCGCAGGAGGGAATCCTCCACGGGGTGCATCTGGTGGGGGACATCATGGCCGATTCTTTGGACTTGGCCCTAAACCGAATCGATCCGCGCTCTGATATTTTGAGCCGCTTCGGGATGCAGGATCACTCCTATCTCCTGGCCACCATTCACCGGGCGGAGAATACGGACCAACCGGAAAATCTAAAAGCGATCCTGACTGCCTTTCAGCTTCTGAACGAATCGATCCTGTTTCCGGTACACCCGAGGACTCGGAAAACCTTTGAAAAAATGGGATATTCCTGCCCAGCGAATGTAAGATTGATGGATCCGGTAGGTTATCTGGATATGGTCCGACTGGAAAAGGCGGCGCGCATGATCCTGACCGATTCGGGGGGGATTCAAAAAGAGGCGTATTGGCTCAGCGTTCCCTGTATCACCCTGCGAAACGAAACGGAATGGGTCGAAACCGTGCAGAACGGCTGGAATATATTGACCGGTGCGGAAACCCGCCGAATCGTGGAGGCGGTTCAATCCTTTTCCGTTCCATTCACTCATCCGCCTCTTTACGGAGATGGACGCGCGGCGATCCGCTGTGTGGATCTTTTGGAAAAGGGATTCCCAACCGAGGGCTGAAAAGCGCCCGGAGATACACGGCCATTGCGCTATTAACGTATTTCGGAGAAGAGAGGATACTAACCATGATCTGGATCTTGCTCCCGGCCTTCAATGAGGAGCAATCGCTGCCCAACCTGCTGCCAGGTATTCACCGAGCGTGTCAATCCATAGGCCAAAACTATCGAGTTGTGGTGGTCAACGATGGAAGCACGGACGGCACAGAAAATCTGCTAAAAAAATATGCTGAAGAAATACACCTCACCTTTATTACCCATCCCCTGAACCGCGGGCTGGGGGAAACCGAAAGAGACGGGTTCGAATATATCGCTCGAGAGTGCCGCCCAGACGATGTCATTATCCGGCTCGACTGCGATGATACCCACGAGCCGGAGTACATCGTAGGACTGGTGGGCAAAATCAACCAGGGCTATGACGTGGTCAACACTTCCAGGTTTATTCCGGGGGGAGGACAGATCGGATTGGACGTTTATCGCTCCCTTATTAGTTATCTGGCCAATATTTTTATGAAAGTAATTTTTTGGATTCCCGGAATGCGGGATTGTTCCTGTGGGTTCCGTGCCTATCGCGCCCAGATCATTAAGGATGCTGTGGCTATTTTCGGCAACGGATTTATCCAACTTAAAGGGCTGGGATTCACCTCCACCCTGGAGATCGCCGTCAAACTGAAGCTGCTGGGGTGTCGTTTCGCGGAAATACCCTTTGTTCTGCGGTATGACAAAAAAATGAGCGCCAGCAAAATGGTGAGCAGTATCACCACGCTAGGATACATGACCATGGCGGTTCTTTACCATTGGCCCTTGGGCGGATGGCGTTGGTTTTTTCGGGATTTGGCGACCCTCTACCGGACCTCCCCGGCGCTTGCCGTGGAAAAATTTAACCGGCGGAACCTGCGACGCAGCGGGGTGGCCCAAATCGGAGGATAGATCGGATGGGGAGCGATCATCGAGGCCTCAAGAAACTTTTTTCCGGGGAAAGCCCATGTGTGGAATTTGTGGAATCTACTACATAGACCGCCAGCGGGAGGTTGAGGATAGGGATCTTAAGATTATGGTCCAGACCCTCCGCCATCGGGGTCCGGATGACGAGGGTTTTTTCCGGGAAGGAAACATCGGCCTCGGCCACCGGCGGCTGAGTATCATAGATTTGTCCGTTGCCGCCCGGCAACCGATGTGGAACGAGCGTGGCCGGTATTGTATTGTTTATAACGGGGAAATTTATAATTATCTCGAGTTGCGGCAGCAACTCGTCGGCCAAGGGCATACCTTCCGGTCCCATTCGGATACGGAAGTCATTCTGCATCTCTATGAAGAGGAAGGTCCCGAGTGCGTGTCCCGACTGAACGGGATGTTCGCTCTGGCGATCTGGGACCGACAGGAAAAAACCCTTTTTGCCGCCCGTGACCGTTTCGGAATAAAGCCATTCTATTTCACCTTCCAGAGAGGCGTCTTTTTATTCGCTTCGGAGGTGAAATGTTTTTTCCGGATTCCGGGGTTGGAAGCACGGCTCAACCCCCAAGGACTGGCTGATTACCTTGATTTTCAATTCTGTTTTCAGGAGAAGACCCTTTTCCGGGACGTTTCCAAGCTTCTCCCCGGACATTTTCTGCTGCTGCGATCCGATGGGACCCTGAAAATACGGAAATACTGGGACTTGGACTTTCAGGTGGATTTGAGTCGCAGCGAGGCCTATTTCGAGCACCACCTGCTCCGGCTGCTTGAAGATGCGGTTCGCCTGCAGCTCCGCGCCGATGTTCCGGTGGGAGCTCATCTCAGCGGCGGCCTTGATTCGTCTGCCCTTGCGGTCATCGCTTCTTCGCTCATGGATACGCCCATCCATACTTTCAGTGGCGGGTTCCGGGAAGGCCCTGCCTATGACGAGACATCTTACGCCCGCGCCGTGGCGCAGAAAATCGGTTCCGTCCATCATGAGGTATTCCCCACCCCCGGGGATTTCATAGCCGCTTTGCCCAAACTCGTCTATTACATGGATGAGCCTGCCGCCGGTCCAGGATTGATTCCGCAATATTTTGTCTCCCGCATGGCACGGGAAAAGGTCAAGGTGGTTCTCGGAGGGCAGGGGGGGGATGAGATCTTCGGGGGATATATCCGCTACTTGATCGCTTACTTTGAGGAGTGTCTAAAGGGTGGAATTGAGGGAACTCAAGATTCCGAAAAATACATCGTCACCTTTGAATCCATCCTGCCGAATTTGAAACAGCTTCGCGGCTATCAACCTCTGCTTCGCTATTTCTGGCAGGAAGGGCTCTTTGAAGCACCGGATCTTCGTTATTTCCGTTTGATCCAGCGCAGTGAGGGAGTTAAGGAGTGGATTGCGCCGGAGGGTTATCGGGATCCAGCCTACAGCTCCCTGGACACCTATCGGACGCTTTTTAACGAAGGGGAGACCCGCTCCCTGATCAATCGGATGACTCGTTTCGACCTGAAGACTTTGCTTCCAGCGCTCCTGCAGGTGGAAGACCGGACCAGCATGGCGGTTTCCCTAGAATCCAGGGTTCCCCTTCTGGACCATCGGATTGTGGAACTCGTCGCCACAATGCCTCCGCGGGTCAAGTATAAGGGTGGGCGGTCCAAGCATATCTTCCGGCAGGTGGTGCAACACCTAGTTCCCGAAGAAATTTCCAACCGGGTCGACAAAATGGGATTTCCCGTCCCCCTCTTTGAATGGGCTGGAAGAAATCCGGTCCGCGACTTCGTGCACGATACCCTGACCAGCAGCCGGGCGAAGCATCGGGGAATCCTTCGAGAGGGAGCGGTGGAGAGAATCCTGGTCTCCACAAAAGCCTATGGCCGGTCCCTGTGGGGGATTCTGTGCCTGGAACTCTGGATGCAAATTTTTTTTGATGGACTTGTCCCCGTTACGAGCTCAGATTGAACGATCCTGCCGCCGTCTTCTAAGCGAACAAGACCGCGACCCGTATTCGGCCTCCTTGGGTTGCTTTGACCGGCGGTACTGGGCATGGAAAATGGTCGACTTCCCCGATGCGACCCTCCAGCGCAATGTGGCTTCCCTCTTCTGGTGGTGGAGCCAGATCTCCGAGGCTTCAGCCGGTGTTCGGGAAACCCTCCTAAAAGCCATTAAGGCGGGGGTCCGATTTTCCCTGAGGATTCAGCATCCGGATGGGTCTTTTGACCAGGCCTTCCCCCACGAACACAGCTTCGGGGCGACCGCCTTCCTGCTTCCTCCATTAATGGAAACTTTTATTGGAATTCGAAATGGTTGCTCTACATACTTTCAGCAGAAGGTAGAAGAAGCGTTGTTTCGTTCCGCCCAGTTTCTCTGCCGAGCAGGGGAGACCCATGGGTTCATCTCCAACCATTTGGCGGGAGCGGCATGGGCCCTCGCGATGAGCGCCGATTTTTTCCAGGAGCCCCGTTTTGAAAAACATTCCGGCCGGCTTCTTGATCGGGTTCTTTCCGGCCAGTCCGGGGAGGGATGGTTTCAGGAATACGAAGGGGCCGACCCGGGGTATCAAACCCTGTGCTTGTATTATCTCTCTCAGATGTATCAACGGCGGAAAGATGTCGCTCTGCAGAACGCTTTAGAAAAGGCAACCTCTTTTGTATCCTGGTTTCTTCATCCCGACGGAACTTTTGGGGGCCATTATGGAAGCCGCCGGACCGCGGTCTATTATCCTGGCGGAATGGCCCTTTTATCCCGTGAGTTTCCTTTTGCTTGGGCAATCACCCGGTTCATGGTAACGGCTATCGGGGAAGGGAAAACGACTACCCTGAATGACATCGACATGGGGAATTTAGCACCCCTGCTCTCCAATTATCAGCTCTTGCTCCATTCCAACCTCCCCGATGATTCCTACCCAGCACCCTTATTGCCATTTGAGAGGAACGGAAGCCGGCAGGATTTTACCCAGGCCGGCCTCTATATCCGGGGAACCCCGCGTTATTATGCGATTCTGGGGGTCTGTAACGGGGGAAGCTTGAAGGTTTTCGACTGTCGAAAGCAATCCTTACTCTGGGATGACGGCGGTTTTGTCGCGCAGCTATCAAACGGAAAATTATTGACCACCCAGATCACGGACCGAAGTCGGACCTGTCAAGTTTCGGAGGAAGAAATCAGCATGCAGACTTCTTTTTATTACATGGACCGGATCCAGCTTCATCCCTTGTCGGGGATTTTTTTCCGGATATTGAACCTTAGTGCGATGCGCCTGTCTTTTTTCCGGGAATGGGTCAAGCGGGGCCTAGTTCGATTCCTGATCCGCAGGAGGCAGGCAGCCCCTCTCCGGATCTTCCGCACTATTCGGTGGGGAAGCGATGAGGTTCGGGTGACCAATTCTCTCCAGATGGAGCGGCGAATCCGTCTTCAATGGCTCCAGTGCGGAGTCCCTTTCTGCTCCATCCATATGGCCTCCAGTCGGTATTTTGAAGGTTTTTCCTCGACCACCCCTGGAGGGCAGCCCGTCCAAGTTGAGGTTGAGAAACTGATGGTGGAGGGATCCCTCCAACAAGAGATGGTCATTTGAGGGCCCTTTCTGCGGCGATTTCCTGCGACGTAGACACCCTTTCCTCGATCTACAAAGGTTATGGCTGTCGCCGTTCGGGTGGCTACACTTTTGCGGAATTACGGATGGGATTGGAGAATCTGGCGCGTTTCCTGGAAC
>Ga0115026_10000331_pt1 | contig 12222 bp, 10 predicted proteins | sample Mud_0915_D1_FD_83878 | JGI IMG/M metagenome (GOLD analysis project Ga0115026, IMG submission 83878) | Wetland microbial communities from Old Woman Creek Reserve in Ohio, USA - Mud_0915_D1 | ecosystem: Environmental > Aquatic > Freshwater > Wetlands > Sediment ...
TAGCCCGGATGAAGCGCAGCGGAATCCGGGGGTGAGGTCCCGGATTCCGCCGCAGCGCGCGCCTCCATCCGGGCTACGTTCCGCGACCTTTGCGGGTCTTGTTTATGCGTCACGCTGGAGCAGCGAAATTGAATCCCATCACGCGCTGGCAGGTGTTCCCCGATGCCGAGCAGCTCGCCGCCCATACCGCGGCGCTGATTCTCGACGGCGCGCGCGCCGCCATCACTGCGCGCGGGCTGTTCCGCCTCGTACTCGCCGGCGGACGCACACCGCTCGCGGTCTACGCGCGGCTCGCAACGCTGCCTGCCGACTGGCCGCGCTGGCAGCTGTACTTCGGCGACGAGCGCTGCCTGCCGGTCGGCGATCCCGGTCGCAACGACGCGCAGGCGCGGCGCGTGTGGCTCGACCATGTGCCCATCCCGCCGGCCAATGTCCACGCCATTCCCGCCGAACTGGGGGCAGAGCGCGCCGCCGAGCAGTACGCCGCCACGCTGCAGGTCGCGCCGGAGTTCGACCTGGTGCTGCTCGGCCTGGGCGAGGACGGCCACACCGCGAGCCTGTTCCCCGGCCAACCGGCCGGCGACGCACCCGGCAGCCCCGATGTGCTGGCGGTGCACGGCGCCCCGAAGCCGCCGCCGGAGCGGGTGACCTTGAGCGTCGCGCGCCTCGCGCGGGCGCGCCGCGTGGTGTTTCTCGTCACCGGTCCGGACAAGCGCGCTGCGGTTGCGGCCTGGCGGCGGGGCGGCGAGCTGCCGGCCCGGCTGATCGCGCCGGCCGGCGAAGTCGAGGTGTTGCTGGACGCCGACGCAGATGCGAAGTAGGGCGTCGTGGCGATTCACCACCAATGACGAATCGTCATGAATATACGGAGCAGAACGGCAAATGGTGCGTACTGCGGCATTTGCCGGGTTCCTGCTCCCGCCGCGAGCAGGACAGGGTGAGGGGATACTTCACGGCAATTCTCCCCCTTGCCCCGACCCTCTCCCTGAGGGAGAGGGGAAACCGTATGCACTGTTTGGCGGTCGGATCAGCAGGCAGGGTGGGGCCCCACCCTGCAAAATCGGGCGCCTGCTATGCTTTTGGCAATCGGTGTCTTCCGGCGTAACAGACTCCATGACGCGGCTTGCGACCATCGACTACGACCACGGCATCACCGCCATCGATGCCGGCTACCAGCGTCCCGGACTGGCGGCGTTCTATCTCGTGGTCGAGGGCAGCCGCGCGGCGTTCATCGACACCGGCACCAGCCACTCGCTGCCGCTGGCGCTGGCCGCGCTCAAGGCCCGCGGGCTCACTGCCGCCAGCGTCGACTTTGTGATCCCGACCCACGTGCATCTCGACCATGCCGGCGGCGCCGGGCAAATGATGCAGGTGTTTCCGCAGGCGCAGCTGGTGGTTCACCCGCGCGGCGCCCGCCACCTGATCGACCCGGCGCAACTCATGGCCGGGGTCATGGAGGTGTACGGCGTGGAGGCGGCGGCGCAGCTGTTCGGCGAAGTGCCACCGGTGCCGGCGGTACGGGTGATCGAGGCGCCGGACCGGTTCGTCGTCGAGCTCAACGGCCGGGCGCTGCGCTTTCTCGACACCCCCGGGCATGCGCGTCATCACTTCTGCGTGGTCGACGAGCGTTCGCGCTCGATCTTCACCGGCGACACCTTCGGGCTGTCGTACCGCGAGCTCGACAGCGAACGCGGCGCGTTCGTGCTGCCAACCACGACCCCGGTGCAGTTCGACCCCGAGGCGCTGCATGCCTCGATCGAACGGCTGATGGACGAGCGCCCGCAACAGGCGTTTCTCACCCACTTCGGCCGGGTCACCGAGCTGGCGCGGCTGGCTGACGACCTGCACGTGCTGATCGATCTGTTCGTGGCCATGGCCCGGCCGCTGCGCGATGCCGGGGCCGAACGCATCGCACAGTTGATCGAGGGCCAGCGCCGGATTCTGTTGCCGCGCCTCGCGGCGCACCGCTGCCGGCTCGCGCCGGAACAGATCGACGCGCTGCTGGCCGGCGACTACGAGCTCAATGCCCAGGGTATGGCCGTGTGGCTCGATCGCGAGCGGCGCGCAGTGACCGGCTGACGCCGGTCGGGCGTGTAAGAGTTTTTGCCGCAAAGGCGCGAAGACGCAAAGGGACGAATCTTATGAATGCAGGGTGGGGCCTGCCCCACCGATCCATCCCGCGTGATGCGCATCGCGGCCGGGACGGCCGCTCCTGCCAAGTACGCGCGGTGTTGTGCCGGTAGAAACAGCCGTTCGGCCGCGATCGGCGCTTTGTCCCGGCGGGTACGTCGTGTGTCCGTCGTCGATCGCGCCCATGCGGCGCAATTCGCTACGCGACGGGCAGGATGCCCAAGTGCCGCGAAGCGCGAAAATGAAGCCCTACTTCGTTCGTCTTGCCTAAGACTACGCGAGAGCGGCCTCATTGCACCCTACTTGCTACTTATTGCTTGGCTGTCTTGAGTCTGGGGCGGGGTATTCGGAATTCGCCGGACCGTGATGCTGCACAAGCAGCATCGAAGCATGTGGGAGCGGCCTCCCGGCCGCGATCGGAGTCTCATCCCGGGCAGCTCGTTCACAGTCATCGACTCCGCCCATGCGGCGCAATTCGCTACGCTCATTGCGCCCTACTTGCTGCTTGCGTGCCTTGAATCCGGGGAGGGGTATTCGGAATTCGCCGGACCGTGATGCTGCACAAGCAGCATCGAAGCATGTAGGAGCGGCCGTCCCGGCCGCGATCACGCGCAATGCCTGCAATACCCGCACGGCAACCCCCCGCGTCGAGTACTAGCGCAATTCCCTCAACATCGTCCCGCGCCCTGCGGTCGCGATGTACCCGCCCGGTGCCGGGCGCGCTATGCTGGCGCCATGGATCCGTCGCCGGATGACCCGAGGAGCGCACAGCTTCGCAGGCTGCTGTCCTGGGCACTGCTGCCGCTGCTGCTGGTCGTCCTGTATCTGCTCTACTGGACCGGACCGGAAACAAGCGGGCGCGCCGAGCTGTCGTACAGCCAGTTCAAGCTCTATGTCGGTGAGGGCCGGGTCAGCGAGCTGACGCTGCGCGGCCCCGAGGTCGAAGGCCGGCTGCGCGAGCCGCTGCCGCTCGGCCCGGAGCAGCGCCCGGGTGATCAGTTCCGCACCCGCGTGCCGTCGATCGGTGACGATGCGCTGCTGCCACTGCTCGAGAAGCACGGCGTGCAGGTGCACGTGCAGCCGCCGCGCGACACCGGCGGCTGGGTGACGCTGCTGGCGTGGATCCCGTGGCTGCTGCTGATGGTGTTCTTTTTCTGGTCGTTTCGCCGCACCTACCGCAATCTCGCCGGTGGCGGCCTCGGGCGCGGCGGCGACCTGCAGAAATTCCTCGAACCGTTCGCCAAGACCGCCAAGGTTCCCAAGGTCACCTTCGCCGACGTCGCCGGCCAGGAAAACGCCAAGCGCGAGGTGCAGGAGCTGGTCGACTTCCTGCGCGACCCGGAGCGCTACCGCAAGCTCGGCGCCGACGTGCCGCGCGGCGTGCTGCTCATGGGTGCACCCGGCACCGGCAAGACCCTGCTCGCCAAGGCGCTGGCCGGCGAGGCCGGGGTGCCGTTCTTCTCGATCACCGGCTCGCAGTTCATCGAGGTGTTCGTCGGCGTCGGCGCGGCGCGGGTGCGGAGCCTGTTCCAGGCCGCCAAGAAGGAGGCGCCGGCGATCGTGTTCATCGACGAGCTCGACGCGGTCGGGCGCACGCGCGGTACCGGGCTCGGCGGCGGTCACGACGAGCGCGAGCAGACCCTCAACCAGATCCTCGCCGAGATGGACGGCTTCGAGGGTCACGAAGCGGTGATCGTGCTGGCCGCCACCAACCGCCCGGACGTGCTCGACCCGGCGCTGCTGCGTCCCGGGCGCTTCGACCGCCACGTGACCCTCGACCTGCCGGACCGCAACGACCGCGCCGCGATCCTGCGCGTGCACGTGCGCAAGGTGCCGCTGGCCGCCGATGCCGACCTGACCCGGCTGGCGGCCGGCACGCCCGGGTTCTCCGGCGCCGATCTCAAGAACCTGGTGAACGAGGCGGCCATGCTGGCGGCGCGCGAGCGCAGCGAGACGGTGGCGATGCGCCACTTCGACGAGGCGCGCGACAAGCTGCTGCTCGGCGCCACCCGCACGCTGGTGATCCAGCCCGAGGAACGCCACCGGCTGGCGGTGCACGAGTCCGGGCACACGCTGGTGGCGTACTTCCTGCCGAACGTCGATCCCTTATATAAGGTCACCATCATCCCGCGCGGCCGGGCGCTCGGCGGCACCCAACTGTTGCCGGAGCAGGAGCGCTACACGCTGCCCGAGGACTACCTCAGGGACCGGCTGGCGGTGATGCTGGCCGGGCGCACCGCCGAGCACGCGCTGCTCGGCAGCGTGAGTTCCGGCGCCGACGACGACATCCGCCAGGCGACCGCGCTGGCGCGCGCCATGGTGGCACGCTGGGGCATGTCCGAGGAGATCGGTCCGATGGACCTGCGCGAAAGCGAGGAGCACCCGTTCCTCGGGCGCGAGATCGCCCAGCCGCGCCACTTCTCCGAGACCTCGGCGCAGGCAGTCGATCACGCGGTGCGCGAGCTGCTGCGTGCGGCCGAGGCGCGGGCCACCGAGGTCATCGGCGCGCACCGGCCCGAGCTTGCGCGATTGATCGACGCGCTCCAGGAACACGAAACGCTCGAGCGCGCCGCGATCGAGGTCTGCCTCGGCGCCCGCCCGGCGGCGAGCGCCAGCGGCGCGTGATCGCGGCGTGCCCGTCACCGGGTGCCAGCGCATGTTGACCGGTGTCGAGCCCCGCGTCCGGCCCGGCGGCTGCCGATGGGGTTCGTGACGCCCCAGGCAGGCCGGCGCCGGCTCGACTAGACTGAAGCAACCAGTCCACCCACCCGCGACGCGCATGCCGGCAGTCGAACCCGAAGTCCCGACACTCGCCGCACTGTCCCGGCTCAGCGAGCAACGCTTCCGCGGCGTGTTGCTGCGCGGTGCGGCGGTGGCCGCGGTGGCCCACCTGTTGTTCGTGGTGTTCTTCGCCAGTTTCAGCGTTTGGACCCTGGCGATATTCAACATCGGCAGCGTGTTGCTCTACCTCTCGTGCCTGTGGCTGATTCGCCGCGCGCGCTACAGCCTGGCGCTGGCCGGGGCGATCGGCGAGGTGATCGTGCACGGCTGGCTGGCGACCGCTGCCATTGGCTGGGTGGGCGGGTTCCAGTACTACCTGCTGGTGCTGGTGCCGCTGGTGTTCTTCCATCCGCAGTGGCGGATGGCGCGCAAGCTCGGCGTGGTGGCGCTGCTGGTGGCGAGCTTCCTGGTGTTCAATCTCGTGGTCGCCACCGTCACGCCGCTGCACCCGCTGCCGACCGGGATCCTGGGGCTGATCCGGGTCGTGAATATTGCCGCCGCCTTCGGCCTGCTGGCCTACTTCTCGCATCAATTCGCCACCGCCGCCACTCGCGCCGAGGTCCGGCTCGAACTCCTGGCCGGCACCGACCCGCTCACCAATCTCTACAACCGCCGGCGACTGATCGAAACCGCTACGCTCGAACTGACCCGCCATCGCCGCAGCGGCCACGTGCTGTCGCTGATCATCTGCGACATCGACGACTTCAAGCAGGTCAACGACCGCTACGGCCACGACTGCGGCGACCAGGTGCTGACCACGGTCGCCGCCCGGGTGCGCGAATCGCTGCGCGGCCAGGACAGCGTGGCCCGCTGGGGCGGCGAAGAGCTGTTGCTGCTGCTGCCGGAAACCGAAGGCCCGGCCGCGCAGGCCGTGGCCGAGAAGCTGCGGCGCACGATCGAGGCGCTGCGCGTAGCCTGCGGCGGTCGCGAGATCGGCGTCACGATCACCGCCGGGGTCAGCGAGCTGGCGCCGGTCGAGGACTTCGACAGCGGCGTCAGCCGCGCCGACCACGCCATGCTCGAAGGCAAGCGCGCCGGCAAGAACCGCGTGGTGGTCGCCGCGCCGGCGGCCTGACCGCGCCCGCTGCCCGCTTCGCGGGAGTTTCGGGTTTCGAGTTTCGGGTTTTTCGCCGCTCGTCCCTTGTCCCCGTGCCTCGCTGACTGTACCTTTCCTCTTTTCCCTTTCCCCTGCCTCTAAATGCCCGGTCAACCGCGCGATATTCTCCACAGCGTCTTCGGCTACGAGCACTTCCGCGGTCCGCAGGAGGAGGTGATCGATACGCTGATGCGCGGCGGCGACGCGCTGGTGCTCATGCCCACCGGCGGCGGCAAGTCGCTGTGCTTCCAGATCCCGGCCATCGCCCGGCCCGGCACCGGCATCGTGGTCTCGCCGCTGATCGCGCTGATGCAGGACCAGGTGGCGGCGCTCCGCCAGGCCGGGGTGCGGGCTGCGTTCCTCAATTCCACCCTCAGTGCCGAGGAGGCGCGCGCGATCGAAGGCCAGCTGCTGCAAGGCGCGCTCGACCTGCTGTACGTCGCCCCGGAGCGGCTGATGCTGGAGCGCACGCTCGAACTGCTCGGCCGCGCCAAGATCGCGCTGTTCGCCATCGACGAGGCACACTGCGTGTCGCAATGGGGCCACGACTTCCGCCCCGAATACATCCAGCTGTCGGTGCTGCACGAGCGCTTCCCCGAGGTGCCGCGCATCGCGCTCACCGCCACCGCCGACGAGCCGACCCGGCGCGAGATCATTGCGCGCCTCAAGCTCGACGCGGCGCGGGTGTTCATCAGCAGCTTCGACCGCCCCAACATCCGCTACCGCATCACCGAGGGTCACGGCCACGCGCGCGAGCGACTGCTGCACTTCATCCGCGCCGAGCACGCCGGCGATGCCGGCATCGTCTACTGCCTGTCGCGCAAGCGCGTCGACGAGATCGCCGCCTGGCTGAAAGAGCAGGGGCTCGATGCGCTGCCGTACCACGCCGGCCTCGATGCCGACACCCGCGCCGCCAACCAGTCGCGCTTCATCAACGAAGAGGGCGTCATCATCGTCGCCACCATCGCCTTCGGCATGGGCATCGACAAACCGAACGTGCGTTTCGTCGCGCACCTCAACATGCCGAAGAGCGTGGAGGCCTACTACCAGGAAACCGGCCGCGCCGGCCGCGACGGCCTGCCGGCCGACGCGTGGATGGTGTACGGCCTGCAGGACGTCATCACCCTGCGCCAGATGCTGGAAGGCTCCGAGGCCGACGACGCCCACAAGCGCGTCGAGCGCCACAAGCTCGACGCCATGCTGGGGCTGGCCGAGCTCACCAGCTGCCGCCGCCAGGCGCTGCTCAGCTATTTCGGCGAGACCCTGCCACAGCCCTGCGGCAACTGCGACACCTGCCTCGCACCGCCCGAGACCTGGGATGCTACCGTGCCGGCGCAGAAGGCACTCTCGTGCGTGCACCGCACCGGCCAGCGCTTCGGTGTGAACTACCTGGTGGACGTGCTGCTCGGCAAAGCCGACGAGCGCATCAAACGCTTCGGCCACGACCAGCTCACCACCTTCGGTATCGGCCAGGACTTGGGCCAGCAGGACTGGCGCGGGGTTTTCCGCCAACTCATCAGCCGCGGGCTGCTGGCCGTCGACATCGAAGGCCACGGCGGCCTGCACCTCACCGAAGCCGCCCGCCCGGTGCTGCGCGGCGAAGAACGCCTGATGCTGCGCCGCGACGCCAAGCCCGAGAAGATCAAGAAGGCCAAGGTCAGCAAGACGACGCGCGAGCCCCACGGCCCGTTCAAGAGCGAAGCCGACCTGCGCCTGTGGGAAGCACTCCGCACCCGCCGCCTGGAACTCGCCCGCGCCCAGGGCGTGCCGCCGTATGTCGTGTTTCACGATTCGACCCTGGCGCAGATGGTGGAACTGCGGCCACAGACGCTGGAAGAGCTGGCGCACATCTCGGGGGTGGGGGAGCGCAAACTGGAGGCGTATGGGGAGAGGTTCCTGGCGGTGATACGGACGGACACCGCGCAATCAAATGGCTACTGATGGACAGAAATGCCTGGATATGGATATTTTTGCCTACCCGTGGCAATTTGTGGGCATGGGTAGGCATTTCTGTCTAATTAACTGTTATATGCCATGACTATTCGCGTTCTGCTCATACTGGCTCTTTCCATGCCAGTCAGTGTTGCCGGCCAAGAGATTACTGCGCTTGGCTTCGTCGAGGGCAACATACGGCTGGCATTTGTGAGAACAAACAAGGACTGGGAACCATCCTGTTTTTTTGCAGGGCAGGATCGCGCAATGCTGCTCTCTGATGACAGCGAATGTGCCGGTAAGATCATGGCTTGGCCATGGCAGGTAGTTGATGCGAAGGGGCGCTACACCATGCTAGGCCCGCTAATACCAATTAAACATCACTATGTTAGCGAAGCGGGTTTGACCGCATTTACCTTGCCTCCGGGAACTGAACTGAAGTTTGATCAGTCCGCCGCACCAAGACATACATGGATGGGGAAATCGGCTCCGCCATTACTCGCAGTCCCATCCGGAACCCACGTTAAAAGAATTCAAAGTGAGCCTGGTAAATCCCCCGAGCAAAACATTAGAACCCAACTGATAGAGCAGTACTTTACGAAAGACAGGGTTTTCTACACATGCGGCCCGGCCCCTGATTACACTGTACACAAACGACCGGCTAACCTGAGTGATGTACTTGTGAAACCGGTACGAAGGTTTCAGGGTAAAACGACCTTCTATGAAGTCTCGCTGAATCTTCCGAAAGACTCACAGTGCGACGTTGTTGATACCGAAAGCGAATTGATGGCGGTGAAGGGCGACCAGATCGTCAACCTCACAAAGCCATTCAGAGACCAAGGCGGCGCGTTTAGCACGTCACTTACTTTGTTCGACGGCTTTTTGGTTTCAACTGAAAACGTACAAGACACGATATTCATTCTGTTTGTCGGCGGCTACAACCGCGATGGATATGCCTTGGTTGATTCTGCACTAAACATCAAAGCGGTAAGTATGTGGGGCTACCACTAATGGTATATAACCATGCCTTCCAGCGGACGCGGCGCGACAACGCGCCGCGCCGCTGAAGGCCGCGTTAGGCCCTATACGCACATGGCAATCCGAGCCGACTATCGTGATGACCTAGCCCTCACGCAGCTTGAGACGGCACTACGCTTATTCTTCGAGGGAAAGGATTTCGCATCAGTTGTGACGTTGGCCGGCGCGGCGGACGAAATTTTCGGAAAGCTCTTAACCGCTGAGGGGAAGGAGAACTCACTTGAATCCCTCACGAAGGCGGTCGGGGCAATTCATCAACGTCTTTATGGCGAGCCTGATGACCCGAAGCACATCGCCGATCGTGCGAACCGAGCGAAGAACAGCCTGAAGCATTGGGATATTGGGCAACCAATGATCGTTAAGCTCGATCTAGAGCAAGAGGCGAAAGACATGCTTTTCCGAGCTATCGACAACTATTGGATGCTTAAGGAAACGCTTAGCCCGGCTATGGAAAGGTTTCAACGTGAAGTTGCGGCCTAACATTTCAGTCAACCCGGACGCGCTAAAGCGCGCCTGTTACTTCAACCGTTGGGCGTAACGGAGTCAAGGGCATGTTCCCAAGGTCACCGCTGGGTACCAGAAGAAGTATTCTTCTCGGAGTCACAGCTCTAGTGGTGGCGTACGTTCGTAGTTATCTCCAATACCACCAATATTCTTGGCAATCTGTCGGGCAGTTTCTTATTTCTTGGCTTATTCACTATCTAGCCATACTGGGTCTTGTTGCCATTTCGTATGCCTTCATAAACACAAAAGCAGAATTCTTTCTTGGCAAGAAATCAGAACAAGACAGAATTTCAAAAGACGAAGCCACCGTTTATGTATCAGTTGTGCTGCTAGTTGCGGCCGTTCTTATTTTTGTTGTTGCACACTGGCCACAACCCGACATTTATGGGTAAGGTCACGCCCAACAACCGCTTCTGCGAAAGGATCAAGGGATCAGAGTTGTTGAAAACCAAAATCCGATGATTTCAACAACTCTGACCCCGGTTTCGGACCCCGGTTTCCCGACCCCGGGTTCCTGCATCCGCTTCTGGATTAAGCGGTCACTCGGCCGACTATTCGTCTTACCCAGGGAGCCACAATTGCGACCGTTGGAAAGGCCACCGGCCATGTCGTTAGACAGCTTCTGAGCCACTGTGCAGGGAATTCGGAGTGCACTCCCTGTGAGATCGCGAGGACGAAGGCCGACACGATGCAGACCATGATGGCCGAGAGTAAGGCACTGAAAAGGACTGGTGCAAAGCGAGCGGGAATACGCATTTAATTCTCCTGAGTTCGGTTGACCTGAATAAATAAAATGTTGTTGGTTGGGCCGCGTTTCATAATGAATAAATAAGGTGTACCGCCTGGCCTGCTGCGTAGAGCCCGAGACCAAACACCGCATGAGTAATGAAGCTCTGCAGTCGAGCAGAGCCAGGGCGTGGTGTCCGGGAGGCGGCAATGCCGGCGCCCATGCCCGGTTGCATCAAGAGGAAGGGCGCCGCCACGGTGCCAATGCCCACGGCGAGCGCGGGACCAATCGTCGGGTGCCGAACCCATGCGGGTCCCCAGATACCGACAAGCAAGGCTGCGAATGCGATACCTATCAGGTAATGGGCTGTCCACCCCATGATGTGTTCGCCACGCACCGGAGCAGACGCCGCGATGGAGTCATGGCGAAAGCGTCCGCGCGTCATATGGGCGATCCAGCGGCCGACCAGCGCATAGTTTGGGGGCGCGATGCCGAGCAGCGGTTTGCGGGCGAGCCCCCACAAGTCCGTCACCGCTGTAGCGCCAACCCCGATGAATAGGATGAATAGCAGATCGTTCATGTTTCTCTCCTGTGTTTGTCTTGATTTGGACATGGTGTTAGCGTACAACCTCAAGTCGACTTGAGGTCAAGGGGCAGCTATGGATATCACCGAGGTCGCTAAACGTTCCGGCGTTCCGGCCTCGACGCTGCGCTTCTATGAGGAAAAGGGGTTAATCACCTCTATTGGCAGACGGGGATTGCGCCGACTCTTCGGCGCCAATGTGCTGGAGCGGCTGGCGCTCATCGCGCTAGGTCGTTCGGCGGGTTTCTCATTGGACGAAATCGCCCGCATGTTAGGCTCTAACGGTCGCCCCAAGATTGACCGCCGATTGCTGGCGGACAAGGCAGAGGAACTCGACAGCGCCATTCGAAAGTTGATCGCGATGCGCGATGGTCTTCGGCATGCGGCCGTCTGCTCTGCGCCAAGCCACATGGACTGCCCAACATTCCGTCGTCTACTGGGGTTAGCAGCCTCTGGAGTAATTGGCAGCCATGACGCGAAGAAGCCGCCACAAAAACGACGGCCTAACAAAGCCTTGAACCGGACAAGCCGGTGAACGCGGCGTTAGCCGTCACGAAGGGGAGGCACCATGCTTGAACTTCGACCAACCTGCGAGCATTGCAACAAGCCGTTGCCACCGAACTCGCTTGAAGCGCGCATCTGTACTTATGAATGTACGTTCTGTGCCACGTGTGTTGATACCATCTTGAGCAACGTCTGCCCGAACTGCGGTGGTGGTTTTGTGCCCAGACCGATCAGGCCGTCGAGGAACTGGAAAGGCGATAACTACCTTGGCAAGGACCCGGCCAGCAGCAAGGTGAAGCACAGGCCCGTTGACCCCGAAGCTCATGCACGTTTCGCAGCGGAAATACGGACAATACCGCCTGAGAAGCGGTGACCCGGCACCGGAAAGTCCGGATCAGGGAACAACTGTTCGTTAATATTCGCGTTAATTGCTCACTGATCCCGGCTTTGATGACTCTCGGAAAAGGTGTGCTCACAAGTTTGTGAGGCATGAAATCCGGCACGGCGTTAGAATCCGCGAGACGAACCTGAATTGCAGCGGGGGTGACGTATGAGCGACAGTTCGGTTGAAAGTCGTGTCGAAAAGCAGGTGATGCCCGCCATGCGCATCGTTGGACTCCTCTTTTTTCTCGTGGCGGCAGGTTGCACCGCGGTGGAGCGCGCGCCGCCTCAGGCCGGTGCACCCCAGGGCGAGGCGGTTGCGGTCGAGCCGTCCATGACCGGTTCCACAGGCCAGGACGCCGCCAAGACGGAATCGCCGGCCGCCAAGGCCCCGGCAAAGAAGCCTGCGGAACCGCCCGCGAAGAAGCCGGGCACCACCGCAAGTTCCGGAAAGCCGGGGGCACCGCCGCTGGATCTGACGGCGCTGGAAACCCGGCTCAAGGAGACCAAGGCCATTGGCGTGTTCACCAAGATCACGCTCAAGAA
>Ga0115026_10000333_pt1 | contig 12196 bp, 8 predicted proteins | sample Mud_0915_D1_FD_83878 | JGI IMG/M metagenome (GOLD analysis project Ga0115026, IMG submission 83878) | Wetland microbial communities from Old Woman Creek Reserve in Ohio, USA - Mud_0915_D1 | ecosystem: Environmental > Aquatic > Freshwater > Wetlands > Sediment ...
ATGGGTGAAGTCAATAACCACATCAGCCGTCTCAATGACCTTTTCGATACTGTTCTGCAGGATGATACCTGTGTCGCCCATTCCGCAAAGGCTTCCCATATCCTTTCCGATATCCTTATGACCGTTTCTTTCGAAGGCGGCCGTGAGTTTGATTGGGTCATACTCCTGCGAGAGGGCGGCAATCCTGCTCCCCATCCTTCCCATTGCACCCGCTACCGCTCTCCGTGCCCTATAGCCTCCTATACAGTTCTCGCGCTCGTATGGTTGTGCTCAAGCCATGCGTGACGGATAGATTTTAACAATATTTCGGAACAAATTCCATGGCTGTTGATGGGACAGAATCAGGGCAGGTACGAGGAACCGAAAAAAGGTGAGAGAATGCAATGCCTAATTTTCTTCCTTTCCCGTGTCATGCGTCTCCTCATCTTCATGCTTCCCGCCCTCTATTTTGTATTCCTCAGATGCCCACTTTCCGAGGTCGATGAGCTTGCACCTCTCGGAACAGAAAGGTCTCCAGGGATTTTCCTCCCATGTGGTGGTCTTTTTACAGAGGGGGCAGATGATCTTCATCTCCGGGTATTCTGAATACTCTCCTGGTTATTTTTCAAGCCTTTGATGAGGAGGTCCGCCGCAAGCCCGTTCACTGTCCCTGTGATGGTTCCGATGAGTATGAGGAAAGGGGTAATGAGGAGGACCGGCTCTATCTTCTGAATGAACAGGAGGTATGCAAGAAAAAGTTGCGAGAGGTTGTGGGAGAGGGCTCCTATGAGACTGAGACCCACTGGTCCGAACAGGCCAGGAACGAGGGAAAGCACAAGGCCCATGGCGAGCATGCTCGAGACACCTCCTCCCAGGCTTAAGATAAACCCCGGACCAAGAAATGAACCTGAAAAGAGCGAGGCGAGAATAACGCGTATCAGCGTTACCATCATTGCTGACCTGAATCCAAACAGGATGAAGGTGGTGATGGCGATGATGTTTGCAAGACCAACCCTGAGCCATGGTATTGGCATGGGGATCAGGCTCTCAAATGCGTGAAGTGCAATGGCATAGGCGGAAAGGAGGGCGATACGGTAGTTATCCTGTGGTAGCATCAATCCTTTTGTCTCCGGATTTATCAGGAACTCCGACACTGACCGAGATCCTCGCAGGCAGGCAGATGATTGCCCCATGGCTGACCCATCCCTGATGCTCACACAGTTTATTCTGACAGGATGCTTGTATCACCCTGACCCTCTTCCCTCTGATCTCCACCGTGAGCTGTCCGTAGGGACTTTCGACCCTTACTGTCCTGTCCTGGTCGAGCAAATACCGGTGGGTGGGTTTGCCCTGGACCTCTATGATCACTCCTCCCGAGTTTGGAAGAACGTCCTTGATGAAAACGATGCCTGCACATGATGCGAGGATAAGGGATACGAGAAGTATCCTGTCTCCCAGGGTTGTGGCGCTAATGGTTTGTCGTAAACTCAATTTTCCCCTTCAATCCCGGAGTGGTGTGGATTGTGCCGTTTTTGTCCACGATCAGGCCCTCAAAGCCCATCTGTTCGAGAAGCGCAATGCCTTTTTGGGGACCGAGTACAAAGACCCCGGTGGAGAAGGCATCGGTGTATACGCCATCTCCTGCAATGACGCTTGCGCTCTGGCATCCCTGGGCAGGATACCCTGTCTTTGGATCAAGAATATGGTGGAAACGGTTCCCATCAAGAATAAAATATCTCTGGTAATCCCCTGAGGTGGAGATGGCCGCATCGTTCAGCTCGACCATTGCCATGATTTCATCATTTTTCCCCGTGGATCTGGGATTCTTTATCCCTACCTTCCACCCTTTTCCGTTGGGTTTTCGCCCAAAGGCCTTGACTTCGCCGGCGACAGCCACAAGACCTGAGGTTATTCTATTCTTTTTCAATTCCTCCACAGCCTTGTCCGCAGCGTATCCCTTCACTATGCCACCAAGATCCATGAGCATCCCCTTTTCCTTGAGATGTATGGTGGACTTCGCCTTGTCCAATTGTATCAATTTGTAGTTCACAAGTCCCAGCCGTTTCTTTATTGATTCATCCTCAGGCTTTATCTTGAGAGAGAAGTTCCATTGGGATATCTCGGGTCCAATGGTGACGTCAAATGCACCTCCGGTCTTCTCTGATGCCTCTATCGCCTTTTCCACTACCTCCATGGTTTCAGGGGAGACCCTGACTCCGGAGAGGCCGGCATTGCTGTTAATCATCGAGAGTTCGCTTTTTTCTGAAAAGAAGTTGAAGAGTGTGTCGAGCCTGCTGATCTCTCCAAAAGCCCTCTCCATTGCCTTTTCAGCCCTGTCTGCTGAATCAGTCACCACGGTAATGGTGACAAGCGTGTCCATCTGAACCATGCTTTTCCTATAAACCTGTTCCTTTGGGGCCGAACAGGAGAGGAGAGAAATGCCCGTCAGGCAGAAAAGGCCAAGCAGTAAGCACGAAGAGATTCTTCTCTGAACGTTGAATGCCATTGTCATGCCACCTTCGATGTGCTGCGGGAGAGCTTTGGTTTGAGAAACCTCCCTGTGGAGGAATCAGGATTCATCGCGATATCTTCCGGGCTCCCTGCTGCGATCAGATACCCACCTCTCTCCCCGCCTTCCGGGCCAAGGTCAATGAGGTAATCCGCGGATTTCACCACATCCAGGTTATGTTCTATCACAATCACCGTGTTCCCCTTATCCACAAGGGTGTTCAGCACATCAAGCAGTCTCTGAATATCTACGAAGTGGAGTCCTGTGGTGGGCTCATCCAATATGTAGAGGGTGTTGCCGGTTGACCTCTTTGCGAGCTCCCTGGAGAGGCGCAATCTCTGCGCTTCACCCCCGGAAAGTGTTGGTGCGGGCTGTCCCAGCTGGAGATACCCCAGACCCACGTCCTCCAGTATCTCCAGTTTCTGCTTTATAATGGGGATCGCGCCAAAGAAATCCATGGCCTCGGATACTGTCATGGTGAGGACCTCGGAGATATTCCTTTCCCTGTACTGAATGGCGAGGGTCTCCCTGTTGTACCTCTTGCCCTTGCAGGTATCACACTGCACATACGCATCAGGAAGGAAATGCATGGCCACCTTCAGAATTCCCCCTCCGTGGCACTTCTCGCACCTCCCTCCTGCTACATTGAAGCTGAACCTGGATGAAGAAAAGCCCCTTACTCTGGATTCCTGGACCTGTGCATACAGTTCCCTGATGAAACCAAAGACCGCGGTATACGTTGCAGGGTTGGAACGGGGCGTTCTTCCCAAGGGTGACTGGTCTACACATATGACATTATCTATTTTCTCTATCCCATTGATGGCGTGATGTCTCCCAGGTAAGAGGGCGCTTGAGTGAATGGCCTTCATCAATGCCTTATAAAGTATTTCGATAATGAGGGTGCTCTTTCCTGAGCCAGAGACCCCGGTCACACAGGTGAGTGCCCCCAGGGGGATGCGTACGTCGATATCTTTGAGATTGAATTCTCCGGCACCTATGATCTCGAGGAATTCTGAGCATCTCCTCCTTTTTCGGGGAAGGGGTATAGTGAGTTCACCCTTGAGATACATGCCTGTAAGGGAGCGTTCATTGGACAGTATGTCTGAGGGTGTCCCTTCTGCCACGACCCACCCGCCTCGCGCACCTGCCCCGGGGCCAGTGTCGATGATGTGGTCTGCCCATCTGATCGTCTCCTCGTCATGCTCCACCACGATCACGGTGTTCCCGGCATCCCTGATCGAAGAGAGGCTTTCGAGCAGTTTTGTGCAGTCCCGTGGATGGAGCCCGATACTCGGTTCGTCCAGGACATAGAGCACGCCGGTGAGGGAAGAGCCCATCTGGGTTGCGAGGCGTATTCTCTGGGCCTCGCCGCCCGAAAGGGTGAGGGACATCCTGTCAAGGGTGAGGTATCCCAGGCCTACTTTGAGGAGGAAAGAGAGTCTGTCGTTCACCTCCTTGAGCACGCGGGACGCGATGATCCGCTCTCTTTGGGTCAGGGTGAGACTGCTCACAAAGGAGAGGGCATCCTCCACAGTAAGGCCCGAGAACTCCCCGATGTTCTTTCCTTCTATTTTTACACTGAGTGCTTCTTTCCTTAATCTCATGCCACCGCATGATTTGCAAGATTTAAAGGGTTCTACGGAAGATAGGAAGTCTTCCCCATTACCCCCCAGCAGGGATATGCCCAATGCATCTTCACTTTTCCCAATTCCTGTGATGCCGAGGCCATGGCACTGGGGGCATGCGCCATACGTGCTGTTAAAGGAAAAAAGTCTTGGGTTTATCTCAGGAAAACTTGCACCGCACTGGAGGCAGGCCATGGCCCTGCTGAACGGGATATCCTTTTGCTCCTTCACAAGGTTAATAATGACAGTGTCAGAGTATTTGAGGGCCATATCTATGGCGCCCTTAATCTTTTGTTCAATGCCGTGCTTTGTAATGAACCGGTCGATCACAATTTCTATGGTGTGCCTTTTTTGCTTCTTGAGGGATATCTCCTCAGTGAGGTCAACCATTACGCCGTCAATCCTTGCCCTCACAAAGCCCTCGTTTCGCATCTCTGCCAGCTCTTTCTTATACTCCCCCTTTCTGTCCCGAATAATGGGGGCGAGGATCTGGAGCCTTGTGCCGTGGGGCATGGAGATGACCGAATCGATGATGCTTTGGACATCCTGGGAGGAAATCGCTCCCCCGCAAAGAAAACAAAAGGGTTTGCCTATCCGCGTATAGAGGACACGCATGTAGTCATAGACCTCGGTTATGGTGCCCACGGTAGAGCGAGGACTTCTCGAGACGGTCTTCTGGTTGATCGCAATGGAAGGGGAGAGGCCCTCTATGGAATCCACGTCAGGTTTCTGGAGTTGTTCGAGGAACTGTCTGGCGTATGCAGAGAGGCTTTCCACATACCTTCGCTGTCCCTCTGCGTAAATAGTGTCTATGGCAAGGGAGGATTTCCCGGAGCCCGAAGGCCCTGTAATGACGGTTATCTTTTCCCTTGGGATGGCGAGGTCAATATTCTTGAGATTGTGCTCCCGTGCTCCCTTTATAACGATAAAGTCCTGCATATCGGCAATCTTTTACTATAACTTAAAGAATTGAGGGCTTTCAATTTTCGTTTTCTCCTAGGTTCGCGTATCTTTAGTACCCTCTTTGCCTCCTTGCTGCATTTTAGATGATAAATTTCGGCATATGGCACATAGGAAGACATTCGGCTATAATAAAAAAATAACGCATTTTGGAGGCAGGCTGCCATAATGACTTCAAAACCTGAATTGCGGAACAGCAGGTATCTTCTTCTTATCTTTGTTCTTCTTTCCATTGGTATCGGAATCGCGGGGTACCTTTATTATGAAAATCAGAAGAGGGCGGTCAAACAGGAGCGGCACAATGATCTTCAGGACATCGCTGATCTGAAGGTGAGCCAGATATCGTGGTGGCTGAGGGAGAGATTGAGAGACGGCGACGGAATCTATAACAACTCACTTATTATCAACGACATTCACCGATGGATGACAACTCCATCAGCCGGTGGTCTTAGGGAACCGATCCTCAATTGGTTGACCTCGCTTAAGAACGATTATGACTACAGCAAGGTCTTTCTTTTCGATGCACAGGGTCTTATGAAGCTGTCCTCTTCCAGTGAAGACAGATATGTGGAAAAGAATACACAACTACTTATTTCAGAGGCCTTACGGACAAAAAAGGTGATTCTTTCGGATCTTTATCGCACAGAGGACGGGAAAAGGGTCCACATGGATATTGTCGTTCCTCTTTTCATTACACGCGGAGGTCACACGCAGTCAGTCGGAGGGCTCTTGTTATGCATTGATCCAGGGAAGTTTCTCTATCCTCTGATCAGGTCATGGCCATCATCCACTCAGACAGCGGAGACATTACTCGTCAGGCGCGAGGATAATGAGGTGGTCTTTCTCAATGAACTTCGTCACCGGAAGGATGCGCCCCTCACCCATCGTGTTTCCTCCACTGAGAAAAGGATGCCTGCTGCAATGGCTGCCGGCGGGGTGGAAGGTCTCGTTGAGGGCGCTGATTATCGGGGGGTGCCTGTTATCGCTGTCATACGCAGGGTACCGGATTCCTCATGGGTTCTCATTGCCAAGATGGATACAGATGAGATTTATGCTCCTATCCGTGAACACTTATGGGTAGTGACATTTGTGGTACTCTTGTTGATTTCGGGTGCAGGGTCGGGTGTCGGTTTTGTCTGGCACAATCAGCGCGCGCAGTTTTATCGCAGGCAGTACGAGATGGAGAGTACCTATCGAACTATCTTTGAAAATACCGGAACCGCTATCGCCACGGTAGAAGAAGACACAACCATATCCCTGGTGAACTCTGAATTCGAGAAGCTCTCCGGTTATTGCAGAGAGGAAGTCGAGGGGAAGAAAAGCTGGACAGAGTTCGTTGCGGAGGATGATCTCGAGAGTATAAAAGAAACGTTCGATTCAGACACGATGCTTCCCAATCCTCCTCCGAGAAACTTTGAGTTTCGGTTTGTTGACAGACACGGCGCTATTAAGAACATTTTAATTTGGGCAGCCATAATTCCGGGGACAAAAACGGCGGTAAGTTCTCTTTTAGATATCACCAGGCGTAAGACTGCAGAGGAGGCACTCCAGATGGCCCACAATGAACTGGAGAGGCGGGTTATGGAGAGAACTGCGGATCTGATGAAGGTGAATGAGGAGCTTGAGGTGGAAATTGCCGAGCGCAAAGCGGTTGAGGTAGCACTACGGAAATCGGAGGAACAACTGCGCTCGCTCTTTTTGCGTCTCATTAAAGCCCAGGAAACAGAGCGAAGGCTTATATCAATGCAACTGCATGATCAGTTAGGGCAGGATCTGAGTCTCATGAAGCTCCAGACGCGGGCTGTGCAGAAGGGGCTGAGGGAAGATCAGGGGGCACTCGGAGCATGCTGCGAGGAAGTCTTGCAGTCGATTGACCTGGTCATTGAGAATGTGCGGCGGCTTTCCCGGGACATAAGCCCTTCAGTCCTCGAGAACCTCGGTCTCACGGCGGCCTTCCGATGGCTTATAAACAATTTTATTAAGATGTATCATGTCAAAACGACCATTGACATTATGAACGTAGACAGCCTTTTTTTGAAAGATGCACAGATAAATTTCTACAGGGTCCTCCAGGAAAGCCTCACCAATGTTGGGAAACATGCCGGGGCCAGTAATGTATCGGTCATTATTCAGAGACATGACGATCGATTATTTTTTTCGGTCGAAGATGACGGAAAGGGTTTTGATACAGACGTGTGGGACAGGTCATTGACAGGAAAAGTTCACACAGGAGGCTTGGGATTGACGATCATACAGGAAAGGGTGCAGATGCTGGGAGGGTCCTTTACTCTCTGGAGCCGGCCGGGGAGCGGCACACGAATCAATATCACGTTCCCTCTGCAACGGATGGGTGGCTGAAATGGACTCGTATCGCATTATACTCGCCGATGATCACGTGCTGTTTCGTCAGGGTCTGAGAAGAATCCTTGAAGAGAAGGCAGACCTTGAAGTGGTGGGCGAGGCAGGTGACGGTCTCGATCTGCTGAATCTCCTGAAAGAAGTGCATCCGCACATGGTGATTCTCGATATATCGATGCCGAACCTCAGGGGCATTGAAGCTACGCACGAAATCAAGGCGATCCTTCCCGCCCTGAAAGTGTTGATCCTGACAATGCATAAAGACGAGGAGTATCTCTCCCAGGCGATCTCTGCGGGGGTTGACGGATATCTCCTGAAAGAGGATGCCGACAGGGAACTTTATAGTGCGATAGAGAAGATCCGTCAGGGCAGAATGTATATCCCTCCTTCCCTGTCCGATAATTTGGCGGAGCAGTGGGTAAAGACTAATCAGGGTAAAGGCAAGATATCTTTCGGACCTGATGTGCTGACTGTCCGTGAGCGGGAGGTCCTGAAGCTGACGGCAGAAGGGAAATCGAGCAGGGAGATTGCAGATCTTCTGTTTATCAGCGTCCGCACAGTGGAACATCATCGCGCCAATTTCATGGAAAAACTGAATCTGAAAAAAAATGTCGACCTTGTGAAGTACGCCATTCGCAAGGGGTACATCTAGCCCTATCTTGCCTCAGACCTGGGGACCCTCTCAAGGTTCATTTTTTATGAATAATCCCGGCGAGGACCTCCGACAACCATAAGAGTAAACTCGCGTCAGGCGATCGACCACCGAACAGCTCCGGGCGGATGTTCTCGCCGGTGCAGTACTCCACCCAGCACGCAAAAGCTCAACAGTGTCCCATATGTTGAGTGAGTAGTTCTACCCATGCAGAAATGAGTATTTCAGCCGATTCAATATCAGTCCCGATCCTGATAGTATGCATTTAAAACTAATTGTCACGTTCCCGTGGAGTGCCACGGCTTGGAGGGCGAGTATGTCGCTGACAACCGCTTATCGCATTGTTCTGGCGGATGATCACATTCTGTTCCGGAAGGAGTTAAAGAGTGTCCTTGAGGAAGATGCCGAACTTGAGGTAGTCGGCGAGGCAGGTGACGGCCTCGAACTAATCGCCCTTTTAAAGGAGATAACACCCCATATGGTGATCCTTGACCTGTCCATGCCGAATATGGACGGTTTCGAGACAGCCCGTGAAATTAAGAAGAAATGCCCTGATATCGATATCCTGATACTCACAATGCACAAGGAAGATGAGTATGCCTTTCAGGCCAAGTCTGCAGGTGCCAGGGGATATGTTGTGAAAGATAATGTGGATACCGAACTCTTCGATGCCATAAAGGCAATCAGGGAAGGGGGAGTATATTTCCCCTTATGGGCCGGCAGGAAGGTTCTCAATTCTGTTGAGTCATGGGGAACCCTTAGCGAAGGGTCTCAGATGTGAGAAAAGGAAAAAGGAATTGCACAAAATCCGTTCATGGCAATAAACAATTAGTCAGGAGGTTCAAGGAGGGAAAGATGAGAAACAGACTTTTTTTGATTGTGAGTTTACTCTCGATGGTCGCTTCTTTTTCCTGGGGAGTGGACCAGGTTGGAGCGCAACTAAAAATAGGCTTCAATCCCGCGGTGAATTACTCACTCGCCAATTTTGCCTATAGTCCGAACATCAGGAAGTTCGTTGACACACTGCCCGGTCTGGGAGTGGCGGGATGTACCATCAGTACCCCTCCCGGATCAGGGATAATTCCTCCAGGTGCAGTTTCGTGTAATGAAAACAACCTCGGGCAGTATATCCCGGTGGCCGTTGCGGATACGGCAACGTACGGCGGATCGCCAACATCCCCGGCATCGGACTATTATGAGATTGCCTTGAAGCGGTACACACTGAAGATGCACTCGGACCTGCCGCCGACCGAACTGAGAGGCTATGCGCAGCTCAATGCGACGGACCCCGCTATTATGAATGTGAATCAGTACCTGGGACCCCTGATTATCGCCCGTTCTTATGATCCGACGAAGCCTGCTGGCGTGGCGGGAAATGGGAAGCCGGTGCGCATTAAATTCACCAACCTTCTCCCTGTTTCCACTGCCCCTGGCGGGAACCTGCCCCTACCGGTGGACACCACTGTCATGGGTGCGGGGATGGGACCCATAATGGGGCAAATGTATACGCAGAACCGTTCCACTATCCATCTTCATGGCGGCAACACCCCGTGGATCAGCGACGGTACGCCCCATCAATGGATCACGCCTGCGCTTGAGCCCTCTCCATACAAAAAAGGTGTGAGTTTTCAAAACGTCCCTGATATGGTCAATGGATCGGTGGTAAATGGAATGCCTGTTCCATGCATCGGAGGCGCCACATGCTTCACCCCGGGCCCAGGCGACGGGATAGGAACGTATTATTATACAAATCAGCAGAGCAGCAGGTTGATGTTCTACCACGATCACGCCTATGGGATCACCCGCCTGAACGTTTACGCAGGCGTGGCTGCGGGCTACCTTCTGGTAGACCAGGTCGAGGATGACATGATTGACGGCACCAACGACTCGAACGCATTCTCGACTGCCAAGGCAGTGCTTCCTGATCAGGGAGATCCGTTGGGGGCATACCGTTATGGAATACCTCTGGTCATCCAGGACAAGACATTCGTGAATGACGCCACGACGGATGCCCTTCGGGATGGGGCGTTCCCTGGGATACCTACTGAGCATACATGCGGTGATTGTGATGGAAATCCTTTTGGTCCAAACCCCGGCACAGACCCTCTCTGGAAGAACTATGTCGGGACCACTGGCGGGAACCTATGGCTCCCCCATGAGTATATGCCGAACGAGGACATCTATAACCCGCTTGGGTTCAATGTCATGGGCAGATGGGACTACGGGCCCTTCGTAAATCCGGCGGCAATGCCTGTAAATCTCACGCTCCCGAGCCCGACCATCGTGCCTGAAGCCTTTGGAGATACCATGCTGGTCAACGGCACTCCATTTCCGTACATCACGCTGCCGCCGAAGGCCGTTCGTTTCCGCATCCTGAACGCCTGCAATGACCGGTTCCTTAACCTGCAGTTCTATGAAGCGGATCCGGCCAACCCAACAGAGGTTAAGATGGTCGCTGCGGTTCCGAACCCATTGTATCCGACCTGGCCGAAAGATGGAAGGGACGGGGGCGTGCCTGATCCGAACACGCAGGGTCCGGACATCTGGCAGATCGGCAACGAAGGCGGTCTTTTGCCGCATGTCGCGGTGATTTCGCCGCAGCCGATTGACTTTGACTACAATCGCAGGAGCGTTACCTACGGCGGAATAACAAGCCACTCGCTTCTCATGCTTCCTGCAGAGCGGGCCGACATTGTCGTGGACTTGAAGCCCTTTGCGGGAAGGACACTCATTCTTTACAACGACGCGCCCGCGCCTGCGCCGCTCTTCGACACCCGCTACGATAACACTACTGACCCTACTATTGACCAGAGGGCAATAGGCGGCGCGCCTCCGACCTCTGCAGGCTTCGGTCCCAATACCCGGACCATCATGCAGATTAAGGTCTTACCAGGGGGCACCACTGCGTTCGACCTCGACTCACTCGAGGCAGCGCTGCCTCAAGCCTACAAGGCTTCTCAGGCACCGCCTATTGTGCCCCAGGTTGCCTACAATGAAGCCTTTAATCCTATCCCCGCCTATCCTGATATATATGCCAACAACGCGACCGAGTCCCTGAACCTGACCGGTATACCTCAGCCTATTGCTACGTGCATGGTTGCGATGCCGGGCTCCGGCTACACGACGGCGCCGAATGTTACGCTTATCGGTGGCGGCGGGACAGGCGGCGGTGTAGTCGTGGCAAAACTTAACGGCGTGACAGGAATCACAGTAACGGCCGCAGGCACAGGCTACACCAGCGCTCCTACTGTTGCGTTTAGCGGTGGCGGCGGAACGGGCGCTAAAGCAGTTGCATCCATATCAGGCGGCGGCGTAACGGCCATCACTGTTGTGAACGGAGGTTCAGGTTATACCGGGAATCCGAGTGTATTTATTAGCGGCGGCGGCGGAACGGGCGCCAAAGCCACGGCAGGAATAACACTCGGCGCTGTTGGCAGCCTCCAAGTCATCAATGGGGGCTCGTACGTATCGGCCCCTCAAGTCTTGCTGACAGGTGGCGGCGGCACAGGTGCCCTTGCCGATTGCATGCTCAATGGCGCGCTGCCGATCGGTATGAAGAACATCACCGAAGGGTTTGACGTATGGTATGGCAGGATGAATGCTGTGCTCGGAACTACCCCGGTTCCTCTCGACCCGTTTGCGCCGGCCCCTGCAGTGCCGGGCATAGCTGCGTACATCGACCCGCCGTCCGACTTCTGGAACAACGGACAGACCTATCTCTTCCGCATAGCGCACCTCGGGGTTGACAGCCATGCCGTCCACTTCCACCTCGCCAACCTTCAGGTGGTCAACCGGGTTGACTATACTAACACGCTGTTGCCGCCCGAGGACAACGAACTGGGCTGGAAGGAGACTATCAGAACCACCCCGTTTACCGACCTTATTCTCGCGGTGCGTCCGACGGCGATGGTCCTCCCGTTCCAAATACCCAATAGCGTCCGGCTCATGGACCCGACGAGTCTGCAAGGTTCTACGGCGAATTATGTACAGCCTGCCCCTGTGCCGGGCTTACCCACGCCTGCCGGCATCTCCAACAAGATGACCAACTATGGCTGGGAATACGTATGGCATTGTCACCTGCTGGGCCATGAAGAGAACGACATGATGCGTCCG
>Ga0115026_10000335_pt1 | contig 12170 bp, 9 predicted proteins | sample Mud_0915_D1_FD_83878 | JGI IMG/M metagenome (GOLD analysis project Ga0115026, IMG submission 83878) | Wetland microbial communities from Old Woman Creek Reserve in Ohio, USA - Mud_0915_D1 | ecosystem: Environmental > Aquatic > Freshwater > Wetlands > Sediment ...
ACTTCGGTCGACTCGAAACGCCGCTCCTCCCGCACCCGCATCAGGAACTCCACGCAAACCCTCGCGCCGTACAGTTCTTTTTCGAAGTCCAGAACGTGCGTCTCGACAGTCAACGGGCCGTCGAGTTGTCCCGTGAGCGTCGGACGCGTTCCGATATTGGTGACGCTCTCCCGGCGCCGGCCGTCCAGGTTCAGAAAGGTAACATACACGCCGGTTCTCGGGATCAGCTCATTCCGAGTCAGCAGGTTGGCCGTGGGTACTTTCAGGCTCGCGCCTACCGCGGCACCGTGGACGATTTCTCCTTCGAGCGCAAATGGGCGCCCCAGGAGACGCCGTGCCAGGCCGGCCTGGCCGCTGATCAGAGCCTGCCGCACCAAAGTGCTCGATACCCTTGTGCCTCGAAACTGGACCTGGTGGATCTTCTCAACCAGGAAACCGAATTCCTCCCCCATCTCCTTCAGCAGGTTGAAGCTCCCCTCCCGGCGGTGCCCGAACGCGAAGCTGGCGCCCACGTGGATCTCCTGCGTCCGGAGGCGCTCGACCAGGATGTCCGTGACAAACTCGCGCGCTCCCATGTGCGCAAGTTCCCGTGTGAAGGGCTGGACGACGACGACGTCGATCCCGAGGGCTTCCAGCGCAGCCAGCTTCTGGCTCAGCGTCTGGATCTGGCGGGGCGCGTTGTCCGGGGCCAGAACCTGCAGCGGGTGGGGATCAAACGTCAGGACCAGCGACGACCCTCCGACGGCAGCCGCCCGGGTGACCAGCGTGCGCATCAGGCTCTGATGGCCCAGGTGCACACCATCGAAGTTGCCGATGGTCAGGACGGGCCGCGGTAAGGCGTGCGGCAGCCGGTCCAGACCGTGGACTACTTTCATTGGCATTGTTACAGCTTGATGAGGTCCGTCTTCGCCATGAACTTCATGCGCAGCTCGTACAGGACGCTGTCCAGAAGCTGCTGCTCCTCCCGGTCGAGGTTGCCGCGCGTCTTTTCCTGCAGGAGTGTGAGTATGTCGATCGTGTGGCGCGCGGCGTCGAGGTTCTCTTCTTTCTTGTTGGTGTAGGGGTTCGGCACCTCCCCGAGCAGGACGAGCCCCTGGGTGTAGTACGTGAGCACATAAGACGGGAAGTCGATCCGCTCCTCTGCATCTGAGGGGCCCTTATCCTGCGGCGACGCACCCGCATCTGCCGCGGGCGAATTGGGCTCCTTCCCCGCCGGACCGGCCGTTTCTTCCCGAACCTCACCCTCGGAGGTGAAATGCCGCTTGTCACTTATCGTGAAACCACCCTCATCTTCGTTATTTGCCACAGGCACACCTCCTTTTCCATCAATATCTTCCAGAAGAAAGAATCTAGCACCCGAAATATGGCGGCTCAAGGGAATACCTTAGGATGGAAAATCCCCGCGTCCTTGTTATCCTTTCGCGGTGAACAGCAAAGCAGACATCCAGAAACTGGTCGACCTGGTGGCGCGCCTGCGCGGAGAGAACGGGTGCCCCTGGGATCGTGAGCAGACGCGTGAAACCCTGAAACCGATGCTGATCGAGGAAGCCTACGAGGTCCTCGATGCCCTCGACGGGGCAAGCCCGGCAGAGCTGAAGGAAGAACTGGGCGACCTGCTCTTCCAGGTGGTCTTTCACGCTCAGATTGCACAGGAGAAGGGCGAATTCCGCCTGGCGGATATCATCGACCGCTTACATGAGAAGATGGTGCGGCGCCATCCCCATGTGTTCGGAGGGGCCGACCTCAGGACCGCCGACGACGTCCTGCGAAACTGGGAAGACATCAAGGCTGCGGAGAGGGGGACCAGCTCTGCCTCGAGTCCTGATTCGGGCAAATCGCTGCTCGACGGTATACCATCCAGGCTCCCGGCTTTGCATCAGGCCTATCAGATGACCGCGAAGGCCTCCAGGGTGGGCTTTGACTGGCCCGATCTCGAGGCGATCCTGGAGAAGCTGAAGGAGGAGGCCGCGGAGACGCTGGAAGCGCACGCCGCAAAGGACCAGTCGCGCCTGGTCGACGAGGCGGGCGACCTCCTCTTCGTCGCGGTGAACGTCGCGCGATTCCTCGGTGTGGACCCGGAGACGGCGCTCCGCCACAGCAACAGGAAGTTCGAGCGCCGATTCCGATACGTCGAGGCGAAGATCAAGGGCCAGGGACGCGAGCTGAAGGAAGCTTCGCTCGCCGAGATGGACGCGCTCTGGGACGAAGCCAAGAAGCTGGAGCCTGATTCAGCCCCGGAAGATGACCCCTCACCCCCCGGAACGCCTCGCGCCTGATCAATCAGGTGATGATGTTGAAGTGCTCGATGTGCAGGGACGGATCGGCCTTGATGGCGACGTCCTTCTTGAGCAGGTGGCGGATCTCCTCGACCACCGCCGACTCGGATTCGCGCAGCGCTCGTGCCACGTCCGGGTGCACACGGATCATGACCTCGTCGCGACCATCCCCAATGTCCTTCATCTTCTCGATCTCGTGATAGATCGCGTAGCACGTCGTAGCCACGGACTTGACCATGCCTGAACCGCCGCAGTAGTTGCAGGGCTGGCAGAGCGTGCGTTCCAGCGACTGCTTCACGCGCTTCCGTGTAATGGCGACCAGGCCGAACTCGTTGAACTCGAGGATCTTGCTCGGCGCCTTGTCCTGGGCCAACTCCTGTGAGAGCGCCTCCATCACACGTTTGCGGTTCTTTCGTTCGTCCATGTCGATAAAATCGATGACGATGATCCCGCCGAGATCCCTGAGCCGGATCTGCTTGACGATCTCCTTGACCGCCTCCAGGTTCGTCCGGGTGATGGTCTCCTCCAGGCTGTTGCCCTTCCCGACGAACTTGCCCGTGTTGATGTCGATGCTTACAAGGGCCTCGGTCTGGTTGATGACGATGTACCCCCCCGACTTGAGCCAGATCTTCGGCTGCAGCAGTTTGTCTATCTCAGTGTTGATGCCGAACTCGTCGAAAATCGGCCTGGGCCTCGTGTAGAGCTTTACCCGATGGACCATGTTCGGGTAGATCTTGTCCACGAACTCCACGATCCGCTGATATTCGGCTTCGTCGTCAACCCTGACTGCCTGAAACTCAAAAGAGAAGTGGTCGCGGAGGATCCGCTGGACGAGATTCAGCTCCGAATGGATCAGCGCAGGTGCCGAGGTCTTCTCGGTGCGTTCCCGGATGTCATCCCAGAGTCGCACCAGGAACCTCAGGTCGTTGGCCAGGTCCTCTTCCTTCCGTTCTTCGGCCGCCGTCCTCACGATAACGCCGCCATTGAACAGTTCCCGATGCTTCAGGATGATCTCCTTCAGCCGGATGCGCTCTCCGTCCGAGCCGATCTTTCTCGACACACCGACATGGTCTACTGTCGGCATGTAGACAAGGTATCGCCCGGGCAGCGCGATGTGGCTCGTGACCCTGGCCCCTTTCTTGCCGATGGGCTCCTTTGCGATCTGGACGAGGATCTCCTGGCCTTCCCGGAGCACATCATCAATCGACTGGTGCTCGGTTCGCTTGGTGTGGCGGGCTGCGGTATATCTTTTGCGGCGTGCGGCCGGCCCCCGCCTGCGCGCGCTGAAACTGCTTCTGGGCGAGTCCCCACCCTCGGTGAAGGCCATAGTGTCGTCCTGATCGGTCAGCCTCGCACCTTCCATGACCGGCAGATCATCGGGCGCCGGTTCGGCCGGTTGGACCGGTAGCAGATCCGCCGGCGCGCTATCCTCCCCATCGCCGCGAGACTCCGTCACCTCCTGAGGCAGGCCGGTGAATGGCGGAAGTTCCACGGGGCCGGGGATCTCCCGGCTTTCCCTGACGGCGATCCCTTCGGGCAGACCCGAGACAACATTCTCGGTCTCGCTGGCCAAAACCCACTTCTCCAGGAGCGCGGTGTCAGCCGTCGGAGGCGGCACCGGGCGAGGCATCTCGTGTCGCTCCCTGCGCTCCCGCCAGCGCCCTCCCCGCTCGTTCTTGCGCTCACGACGTTGCGGCCGCTCCTGCACGTCCATTTCCGCCATCACTTTCGCCACCTGCTCCTCGGCAGCGGTGAGCACCTTGTCGTACTCCTCCGAGTCCTCAATGAAATCGGAAACATAGAGAAAGGCGTCCTTGTCCAGCCCGATGTTGACAAAAGCGGACTGCATACCGGGCAGGACCTTGGTTACCTTTCCTTTGTAGATGTTGCCCAGAATCCCTCGACTCCGGTTTCGCTCGATGTAGAGCTCGGCTAGCTGGTCGTCCTCGAGTATAGCGACCTTCGTCTCCAGCGCCGTGGTATTGACAATCATTTCCTTAACCATGAACTTCTCCGGAACAACGAGAGAGGACGCAACGCAGGTATGCAGCAGGACCGGGAGGGTAGCTATTTCAGTCGGGCGGCGTCCGATGCAGCCGCGCGGTGATTCGTCCCGGCAACGCGAGTACGGAGGATAGGCGGGGAGTGTCAGTCGGAGCTGTTTATTTCAAAGCCGCAGGCGGGGCATGTTTCAGTACCTTACATGCCCTTGCCCGAATGCCAACCCGCAATGTCACTTGGTCTGAGATGATCCTGAACTCCACTCACTAAACTCAAGCTCAATCGTTCGGGGTACTGCAAACTCTCTCAACACTCTTCAGGGAGGACCCGCCTCTCCTGATCTCCGATTCTCTTCGTTTCGGATCCGGCGTATACCGATCAGGTCGCCGGTCCTTTCGTTTACAGCCGCGCTGTCATGCGCCGGCGATACGTTCCTCTTCAGTTATTCAAAATCTTGAATTCAAATTGGCGGCTCAAACTCTCTTTCAATGGATTCCGCCCGTCAGGGCTCTCACTCACCTGACCCGGGGGAGCCGGCGGTTCGCTGCCGCGGGCTGTACGCCTCGAATCCCCCTCAGCGGCCAAATTCAGGCTGTCGCACTCGCGACCGCCTCTAAGTCACGATGATACGCTGGTTACGACACAAATGCAAATCCGTGCCGGCGGTGCGAAATACATCGTTGCTGCTGGTTGCTGAAACCTGATAGCTTCCTGCCTCTCGAAAAACACGCACCACCAGGCGCTAGTTAATATATCGGCGCATCCTGATATTCATGCATATCCCCATTCCCGCAAATGAGGAAATGAGGGAGGAGCCACCGGCGGTGACGAAAGGCAAGGGGATGCCGGCTATCGGAAGCAGGCCCAACGCCATCCCGACGTTAATGGTGACATGGAACCAGTAGAGCGACAGCACCCCGGCACATATCAAGGTACCGACCTTGTCTTTCGCCTCCCTCGCCGCTCTCAGCAGCCTGAGCGCAACCAGGATGAACAAGCCGAGCACAGCCACGCTCCCTGCAAATCCTCTTTCCTCCGCCCAGGAGGCAAACACGAAATCGGTGTGCCGGGCGGGCAGGAACCCGAGCTGCCCTTGAGATCCCTGCCGGAATCCCTTGCCGAGGAACCTGCCGGATCCGACTGCGATCTTTGATTGGATCGTCTGATAGCCCACATGGCGCGGATCGTTGGACGGGTCGAAAACCGTCTGTATCCTGTTCTTCTGGTAGTCCTTCAGCATCATCCATCCTGCCGGAATCACAAGCGCTCCGGCCAGGAGAAAGACCAGGATGTGTTTACGCCGCAGGCCTGCTATGACGCTGAGGGCCGCATAGATAGGGACGAAAGTGACCGCGGTCCCCAAATCGCCCTGCAAAATGACCAGAATCATCGGAACGAGAACGATCAGTCCTCCGGTGATAAGCTCGCGCAGGTCCAGGTCTTCACTATCCGACTCGGAGAAGTACTTTGCCAGTGCAACGATCACTACTATCTTGACCAGCTCCGAAGGCTGGAATGCCCTGCCTCCCAGGTTGATCCAGCTCTTGTTGTTGTGGACCGTCCGACCTATCACGAGCACGAGCGTCAGGAGGGCTACTCCCGAGACATAGGCGAGGATGATGTAATCCGAATAGAGGTGGTAGTCAAAATAGAGCAGAATCAGGAAGGCCACCAGCGCGACGCAAAGATATACCACCTGGCGTCCGAGGTAGGATTCCAGGCTGGTCCCGACCGTGGTGCTCCAGATCGCCAGCAGCCCCGTACCCGCGAGCCCGAGGAGTGCGAGGAACCAGACCCAGTCAAAACTGAGCAGGAAGCGCCGGCTGACCTTCATGGTCGGCCTCCTGATCCGGCGGGAGCAGCTTTAGTGATCAGCACGGGGGATTGCTTCCGGGCGAAGTACACGCGGAAGACCTCCCTGGCTAGCGGAGCGGCCGTGATGCCTCCTTTGCCGCCATGTTCTATGAACGCCGCCACGGCTATCTCCGGGGTGTCCCGGCTGGCGAAACCGACGAACCACGAGTGATCCTCAAGCGCCGGCAGATTACCGTCGAGTTCCTTTTTCCGCTCGGCACCGATAACCTGCACCGTCCCTGTCTTGCCGCAGATGTCCAGGCCTGGGATTGCCGCGCTGTGCCCGGTGCCCCAGTTGTTGACGCTCTGCCACATTCCCGCCCGGATCGTGCTCATGGCCTCCGGGTCGATCAGTGCTGACTGCTCCGTCCGGAACTGAGACTCGTCCTTGACACCCTCGGCGCGCAGCAATACGTGGGGCGTCGTGAGCCGACCGCCGCTGGCGATACACGCGATGGCGCGGAGCATCTGGATCGGTGTCGTCGTGACTGCTCCTTGCCCGATGGAAACAGATATCGTCTCCCCCACGTACCACTTGACGCCGCGCGTCCGCTGCTTCCATTCGGGCGACGGCATCAGGCCGCTGCGCTCGCCAGGCAGATCGATTCCCGTCTTCGTGCCGAGACCCAACGCCTGAGCGTGCTCGGCAATCCTGGAGATGCCCAGCCTCCTTCCCAACTCGTAAAAGAAGATATTGCAGGAGCGGGCGATCGCATCTTCGATGCCGACAGAACCATGCCCCTGCTTGGCGGCGCAGTGAAACTCCCGGTTGTAGAAAAACGCCGACCCCCGGCAGAAAACACGAGTGTTATCGTCCACCAGCCCTTCATCCAATCCCGCCTCGGCCATAATCACCTTGAATATCGAGCCGGGCGGATAGGCGTTCTGTATCGCCCGGTTCTGCAGCGGGCGATCAGGGTCGTTCACTTGCTGGTTCCAGGCTTCCGGAGAGATGCGGGTCGAGAAGTTGTTGGGATCAAAAGAGGGGGAACTGGCCAGTGCCAGGATCTCACCGTTTCCGGGATCCATCGCGACGATGGCGCCGACCTTCCCCTCCAGGAGGCTTTGTGCAGTCGTCTGCAATTCGAGATCCAGGGTGAGCTGGAGGTTGTCGCCGATGACGGAATCGACTTCCTCGAGCAGACCAACCTCTCGCCCCAGGCTATCGACAAGGACAACGCGGCTTCCGTCGTCCCCGGTCAGCTTATCGTTGTAGGTCCGCTCGACGCCGAACTTGCCCACCAGGCTGCCGACCCGGGCCCCCGGGAACGTGCCTTTGGCGAGCTCGTCCCCGGAAACCTCGCTGACGTAACCGACCACGTGCGCTCCGACCTGGCCGTACCGATACAGGCGCCGCGGTTCGCGGTCGATCTGCAGCTCGGGATGTTCCTGCTTGTGAGCTTCCACAACGGAGATGTCGTCGATCCCGACATCCTCCTTGATCACGATGGGGTGGTACATGGGCAGCGCCTTGCTGCGGCTCAGGATGGCCGAGAAATCCTCCTGGCTGATTCCCAGCCTGGCAGTCACGAACGCGGCGGTCTCATCCGTGTTCGTTACGGATTCTCGGTACAGGAGGATGTTGAAGGAGGGCCGGTTCTCGACCAGGGGTATTCCGTTGCGATCCGTGATGGTCCCGCGCGGCGCGACAACCTGGATGGTACGGATCCTGTTCTTCTCCGCCAGGAGGGCGTACTCTGCGCCGCTGAGAATCTGCAGCTGCCACAGGCGGACGGCGAGGAGCGCACCCACCGCGATGATCGGCACGTAGAACAGGTTGAGCCTTTGCTGGATCAACTGCTTGCTGGAGTCCGCCTGCAGGTTCACTTCTCAGTTCGCCTTGCCCGTATGAGCCTGCTGATAGGAGTCGCGGGCAGCCAGGACCAGGACTCCGACCAGCGCCGTGATCACCGCCTGCGCCAGCGACGCTTCAAGGAAGACCGGGCTCACGCGTCGTCCCAGCAGCAGGAACAGAAGAAAAACACTGAGCGAGCTGACGAAAGAGGCACCCGCCAGCAGGGTGAATCGAATCCACCCTTCTTCCACGTTGAAGTGCTTCGCCGTCTGCCCTATAAGGAAGGCGGCCAGGGTCTTACCGAAGCCGTTAAAGCCCAGGGGCCAACCGAGCACGGCGTCCAGCAGAATCCCGGCCAGCGAGCCGACGAAAAGCGCCTGGACCCGGCTTCGATACAGCGCCCAGTAGGTTATCAGGATCAGGGGAATATCGAGAAAATTGAAGAGGAAGAAACTGTTTCCCGCGATCATCTGGGCCACGATCGCCAGCATCGACGAGATGGCAAGGAAGAGATATTTCATAACAACCTGGGCCGCGGTTCACGGTGCTGGCGGCATCGCCGGTTCGACCTGGTCGCCGGCCCTCACGACGAGGAGGACTTCCTCTATCCGGAGCAGGTCCGCAAACGGCTCAACCTCGATCTCCCTGAACACGGTCCTGCCTTTCCTGGAGTTCACCACCTTCCCCAGGGGAATACCCTTCGGGAACACACCGTCCAATCCTGAGCACACGACTATCTCGCCGACCGCGACCTCCTCGGTGTTGTTGATATATTCCAGGTGCAGAAGATTTCCCCCGGTGCCTCTGAGGACGCCCGGAGAACGGCTTGTCGCGAGCATCGCCCCGACCGAGGCATCTGCGTTGGTGATGAGCTGGACCTGCGCCTGGTGAGGGGATACCAGGACGGCGCGGCCGGCGGCCCCGTACCCCGAGATCACGGCCATGTCGACCTTTACGCCGTCCGCAGTACCCCGATCGATATACACCATGTGCGCGAGATAGTCGGGCACCCGCCCGACCACACGCGCGCCAAGAGTCTGGATGCCCTGGCTGTCCTTGAATTCGAGAAGCTGCTTCAGACGATCGTTCTCGAGCTTGAGACCGGCCAGGGCCTGGTTCTGGATCGTCAGCGCACTCAGGGTCTCCCGCAGGCTGTGGTTTTCGGCGCGGGCGCCCACCAGCCAGACGTAGCCGCTCCAGACGCCCCCCAACGCCCTGGACACTGCCGACGACGCGCTCAGGAACGGGGCTCCCGATGTCACCACCCACTTCCTGAACAGGGTGGTTCCGCCCCTGTCTTCGATCTGCAGGGAGATGAGCACGAGGTGCATCACCAGCAGCGGGATCAGTACGATCGCCGCCCGCCCTTCCTTGAGTTTCGGAGCCACCTCAAGGGACACAGATCCTCCGCAGCAGTTTCATGTCGTAGAGCATCTTGCTGGTTCCGAGGACCACGGACGACAGCGGGTCTTCGGCGACAAAGACGGGGAGCCCCGTCTCGTCCGACAGCCGCTTGTCGAAGCGCTTCAGCAGAGCTCCTCCGCCGGTCAGGACCACACCTCGGTCCATGATGTCGGCCGACAGTTCCGGGGGAGTGCGTTCCAGCGCCACCTTGATGGCGTTGACGATGATCGACACGCTTTCGCTGAGGGCTTCCCGTATCTCCTCGTCGGTCACGGTGATGGTCTTGGGAACGCCCTCGATGAGGTTACGGCCTTTGATTTCCATCGTCAGAGGACGTTCCAGCGGCGCGGCCGAGCCGACCTGGATCTTGATGATCTCCGCGGTGCGCTCACCGATGAGCAGGTTGTGCTTGCGCTTCACGTACTGGATGATGGCCTCATCCATCTCGTTTCCGGCCACGCGGACGGACCGGCTGTAGACGACTCCGGAGAGCGAAATGACCGCGATGTCGGTAGTCCCGCCGCCGATATCGACGATCATGTTGCCGCACGCTTCCGTGATCGGCAGCCCAGCTCCGATCGCCGCGACCATCGCCTGCTCGACCAGGTAAACCTCGCTCGCCTTCGCGCGCAACGCGGACTCCTGTACGGCACGCTTTTCCACCTGGGTGATTTCCGCCGGAATCCCGATGACGATGCGCGGACTCAGCAGGTGATTGCGGCTGTGCGCCATCTTGATGAAGTATTTCAGCATGACCTCGGTGACATCAAAATCGGCGATGACCCCGTCCTTCATCGGCTTGACTGCGACGATGTCGGCCGGTGTCCGGCCGAGCATCTCCTTCGCCTCATGGCCGACGGCGAGAACCTTCTTGTTGTTCCTCTGAAGGGCGACGATCGACGGCTCGTTCACCACGATTCCGCGCCCCTTGGCGTAAACGAGGGTATTCGCGGTACCAAGATCGATGGCAAGATCACTCGAAAAGAAACTGAATACGGACCGGAAGCTCATAGTTCCCTATACAGCAACCTTTATGCTGTTCCTGGACAGTTCTTTCGCGCGGTACATGGCGGCATCCGCCTTCTTGATCAATCCCTCGGCAGTCAGGGTGTGCTTGGGGCAGTTCGCGATCCCGAGGCTGACCGTCATGCGGATGTTCACGTTCTGCGCGACGAATTCGTAATCCTCAACCTTCTTGCGGATCCTCTCCGCAATTACCATGGCGCCGCTGAGCGGCGTTTCCGGGAGTATGACGACAAACTCGTCGCCGCCGTACCGCCCGATGATGTCTGTCTCACGCACGATCTTGCGAAACACCTGGGCCAGCTCCGCGAGGGCTCGGCTGCCGACGAGGTGGCCGAAGGTATCGTTTATGCGTTTGAAGCCATCGACGTCTATGAAAAGGAGTGAGAGTTTCTTCTTGTACCGCAGGCAGCGCTTTACCTCCGACACCAGGTATCCCATGAGGTAACGGTAATTGAAGACCTTGGTGAGGTCGTCCGTGACCGTCAGCCTCTCGGAGTATTCGAACATGTGAATGGTGCGTACCGCCACCGTGATCGGATGGATCAGCATCTGGATGAGCTTCTCATCCTCCGCCGTGAAGCCGCCTTCCTTCCTGTTAATCAGCTCGATAACGCCGATCCGCTCTCCCCTGAGCTGCAGAGGAAAGCAAAGAATGGATTGGATCGGCGTGCCTTCCCGGCCGTGAGAAGGCCTGAGTTCGAACGAGTAACTATTGTTGACGTAGGGCGAACCGGTCTGCAGCACGTTGTCCACAATCGTCGCATTTGCCTCGGCGTGGAAGATGTCGATATCCTTGATATTGTCCGTGCTGTAGCTCCTCTGCAAACCGGTCCCGTCCTCACCGACGAGGTAAACCAGGCACTCCTCTGCCGGGACGTGAGCCAGGATCCTGTGAATCAGGAGATTCATACCCAGCCGGCGATCGCTGACACTCCAGGAACACTCCATCACACTGACAAGCGCTTCAAAGAAATCATCGAGTCTGTCAGCCATCCGCCGCAGCCCGGCCAGTTCATGCTGGTGAGCCCTCGACAGCGACAGCGTGTCCACCAGCAACCGCGCAAGCGCGAACGGGAGAGGAAGCCGCAGTACCAGTCTGCCTCCCTGACTGGTCAGGGTTTCCGCAGTGGCTGCTTTCGGGTCGGTCCGGTAGCCAATCAGCTCCGCGCCCGGAAATATTGTGGCGAGGTGCCTGCAAACACTGTCCTCGTCCGCATCTGCGGGAAGGAGAACAGCCAGAAAGTCGCGCCTCGACACCGACGGGCCTGCCAGAAGAGCCTTGTGGTCATAAAATTCGAATCGCCAGGGCGCCTCCTCCGGCAGACGGTCTTCGAATATCCGGGGCTCTGCCTCCCCGTAGAGAACACCAATTTTGATCACATCCGGCATCTGGAAACCACGGATCAAGTAAGACTACGCCTGCGTCGGCAAGTACTTGGGAACAAGGATTTTGCTGCCGGAGAAGTGGCGTCCGGACCCGTCCGTTCAACAGACGTTCCGGTCATCGTCAGCTCGGGGGCAGACCTGCCCCTTGCTTCCCGAAAGTCATTTATTATAGCAGAAACAGGGCTCCCCTCATAAAAGTCATGATTCCACTGTTAATCCAGTAAGTTACGGGCGGCCCGAATCGGACGCCTCATCGACAGCGTCCCTGGTCAGCGCGGCAGGCTCGGAAATCGTGCTTCCGCGAAGCGCGCCCGCTTCTTTTACCGGCAGGCAGCACCCGCCATTTTCGCACGGAGGCCGCTCTTGGGTGAACACGATGTGCTATACTTTTCGCCTTTCGATATCTCCCCTGGAGGCTGGCGTTTGAC
>Ga0115026_10000337_pt1 | contig 12115 bp, 12 predicted proteins | sample Mud_0915_D1_FD_83878 | JGI IMG/M metagenome (GOLD analysis project Ga0115026, IMG submission 83878) | Wetland microbial communities from Old Woman Creek Reserve in Ohio, USA - Mud_0915_D1 | ecosystem: Environmental > Aquatic > Freshwater > Wetlands > Sediment ...
TATACCGATTCAACGAAAAAAACCCAAGTCAGATTTTTATCATCGGTATCGGCCATAGGGACGCCTTGACCTGCCGCAATGGCGAGAATACGTCGAGAGTTCAAGCTGAAATCTATAAAATTGGCGATTGGTTAATCCATCATCAAGGGGTGGAACTCGTTTTACCTGAAGGCTTCTTCAAAAACCCGTCAGCCAACATTGAAAAAAAGAATTTCAACGTTCCGGAAAGAGGAAGCAGCTGCGCACCCATACAGATGGCGGTCTTGGAAAAAAGGCTCTCTGACAACAAAATCTATGTCAATGCGGAGATGCTATTAAAAGAGAATCATTCCTTGAGATTACGTCAAATTGAGGATGAAGCCCTCTATCAGGCGACGAATCATTTGCTCAAGCTGGCAAGTAGCCCGGAGGGTTCAGGGAATGATTCCCTTCTGACATCAGAACTCAAGTACCTCCATGAGAAAAAGACAGCGGTGATGCTTCAGAAGATCCCCCAAATTGTCAATGACGAGCTTCGGCAGGGGAATATCAAAAGCAAAAAGGCCATCTTCACAATCGGAATGGCCCATCTCTATGAAATCATTACGTCCTTGAATGAGAAGAGAATAAAGATTCATGCGCCCCTATGGGCTTCAAATGGGAGTGGGGATTACACGGCCGAATTAAATTTGCAGAAAGAGAATTTTGGGGTTTCGGTGATCGTACCCAGAACGTTAGTCAACGATCAGAAGACTTTAGAAATCACCAAATTGAATGACATTGTGAAAAAGGTCGGAGCCACCCCCCTGATCCTTCCCTAGGATTTCATGTAAGACCCATCTCTCCTATCTGTCAGCGTATTTCAGGGCGATCTGACGGAAATTCTCTTTTACCTCCAAGAAAGCATCCACGACCTCCGGATCAAAATGGGATCCTTTTTCTTCGATAATGATCTCGACGGCTTTCTCATGGGGGAATTGAGGTTTATAGACACGTTTACTCGTCAATGCATCATAGGAATCAGCCAAAGCCATGAGTCTGCCCGGTATTGGAATTTGCTCCCCCTTGAGACCTTCCGGATATCCGGAGCCATCCCACCGTTCATGATGCGTATAAGCAATTTCTCGAGCAAAGCGTAGAAAGGAGGTGTCGCCTAGCTTTCTTTCAGCAGCAAGGATCGTATCGCGGCCATAGAGGGTATGCCGTTTCATCTCCTCAAATTCTGGACCGGTCAGTTTGCCGGGTTTCAGTAGGATTCTGTCTGAAACTCCCACTTTTCCGATATCGTGGAGCGGAGCGGACTTGCACAAAAGGTCGATGGTTTCATCATCCAGAAACGGACTGAATTGGGGTTGATTCTTCAAATACTCGGCGAGGAGTCGAATATAGTTCTGGGTGCGCCTGATATGCTCACCTGTGCGCGGATCTCGTGTTTCGGTCAGCGAGGACATGCTTTCAATCGTTGCCTCTTGAACCATGGCAAGCTCGAGCGTGCGTTGTTTAACCCTTTGCTCCTCCTGCCAGAATCTGAAAAACGTAAGGATGGAGAAGTTGCACACCAGGACGATCAACGGTAGAACCGGTGAAATGAAAATGCCTTGGCTTCGAAACGTCCATACCGAAGCCTGCCAAACGCCCACCCCGATGATTCCAAGGAGGATTGAACTCCAACCCGCTCCTGTCCATGCCAGGATCAATGCGGAAATCAATCCCAATACCAACACTCCCAAGGATTCCAGGCCCGCGGCCCATCGGGGTCGAGAAATGAAATCTTTTTTGAGGATATTATCGACGACGGTTGCGTGAACTTCGACTCCTGGAAAGACACGGTCGAAAGGAGTGGACTTGAGCTCTTTCAACCCCGATGCAGAGGTGCCAACGAAAACTATTTTTCCCTGAATTTTTTCGCCCGGGACGCGATCGGACAGGACGTCTGCGGCTGAAACATAGTCAAAGGTTCTGCCTTTCCCGCGAAAACGAATGAGAAGTCCCCCATTGGAGGTAAGCGGGATGGCTGTTTCGTTCAGGTATAATGAGTTCACGCCATTCTTTCCTGTCTTCAGAAGGATATCCTTTACGCCCAAAGCCTTCATCAGTGTTCCCAACGCGAGGCTCGGATACAATGTGTCTTTGTGTTCCATGATCAGGGGAACACGTCGCAGGATACCATCGGCTTCCGGAGAAATATTGAAGAACCCGGATCCTGCCGCAGCCTGGGAGAACATCTTCAGGTTACAGGATACACTGCGGGCATGAATGAAAAGCGGCGAGTCCCTTTCTGCTTTATCGTGTCCCAGTTTATTGACGCGGAGCGGATGGAGGAGGCAGTTCTCCGAATCAGAACCTTCATCAAAGAGGAATTGGTAGCCTAATACAACCGAACCTCCTGCAAGCGTCTTTGCCAGCCTCTGGTCATTGTCCCGGAGATTCGCAGGAACTTCCCTGAAATTAAGTTCGACTCCAAACTCGCGGGAAACCTCCTTTTTTATGGAGTGAATGGAAGCTCTGTCCTCTTCTGCGAATAGCATATCGAGGCCGATACTCAACGCTCCCAGATTTCTCAGCTTATCCAGCAGGGTGGCGATCCGGTAACGTGGCCAGGGCCATTGTCCGTATCGTTTGAGGCTTTTTTCATCGATGTCAACGATGACAGGAACAGAGGAGGATTCTCCCCTGTTTGCAGACAACAGGAGGTCGTAAAATCGATAATGAAGAAAGTCACTCAAGGTGGGCTTGACAAGATTTAAAATAAAAAGAAGAAGTGAAAAAAGAATACCGTAGAGGAGGACACGTGACCTGTTTCTTCGGTCTCTCTTAATAATCAGTCTCCTGCTTTCTGATTCTACCATGCATCTAGACTACATAAAAACGCTGCAATCAACGGTTTTCAGCGCGACCCTCAATGGATCGCCGTCAATCACGAGAGAACGGTCAAGGGATCTCTCTTTGATTTTCTTCAATCCACAATGTCTTGATTTTCCAAAAAAACGAGATGACTCCAGCTATCGGACAATGACCTCAACTCTCCTGTTACGGGGTTCAGGGACTTCGTCTAGGGTGGGCACCAAGGGTCTTGCCTTGCCATAAAATGAAACGAACAGCGTATTCGGTTTGACGCCGCTCGAAACGAGCAAATCTCGGACGTAGATTGCCCGTCTTTGGGAGAGTCCAGTGTTGTAAGCCTCATTTCCCACAAGGTCGGTATGACCCACGACGAAGACTTCGCCTGATCTGCGGCTTTTGATTGTGCTCAGGATTTCCGCCACCAGGTCTTTGGATTCATGGGTGAGTTTGGTTGTATCAGGCTCAAAGTACAGAATGGTTAAGATAAACCGGGTCCCTGAATCCGGCAGCATCGAGAGGGCGGGCCCAAAGATATCGGCAATCTCTTTTTCTTCTACGGGGTGAGGAGCGATTGGCGGCTTATTGAGGTCTTCAACCTCGACCTCGACGGCGTATCCGGGTTTGTCAAGGATCTGAGAGCCTCCCTGGGTTGTCACCGTCACGACACCCACCTTACCATCCGGATCAGGTAAGAGGACGATCAAGTCTCGCTTTGCCCGGTGTGCACCGCATCCGGTTAGGAAGCAAAGAAAGATCCAAACAAAAAAAGCTTTTCTCCAGCGCCTCATCTGTTTGCCCAGTTCTTCTGACGGGGGGCATCCCCTTTCTACTCTCCTTCGACCCTCGCGACGAATTTCGTTCCACGAATGCCGATTGAAGAAGTCGGAGTCTCAATATGTGCCGACTCCGGTGCGAGCTTGGAGATGAGTCCCGAAAGGTAGGCAACCGTTCCTTTTACCATCCTGAGAGCAATAGAGTACTTTCCTTCCCTTGGAGCAAAAACAAATTCATCAATAACTAACATGCTCCCGGGTCCCAGTGACAATGAAGTGTCATCATTAAATATCACGCCCATAGATCCGTCAGAACCGGTACGAAGCGTATCATACTGATATATATCCAGACCGATTTTGGCGGATATCGTCCTCCCTTGTCTAACCACCGTTGCCGTTCCATTGACATTTTCAACAACAGCAATAATGGGAGAAGTATCAGCAAAGATGGCCTCCCCGGTGATAGATAACAAGAAAAAAATAGTAGCCAGAGCGAGAAACATTCTTCTTAGGCTTAAGCTATTGTGATTCATTTTAGGTACCTCCAATAATTTTTTATTCCGATTTATAGGTTTGCAAGAATCAAGCCACAATATCAAATCGAAGGTGCACAATAATATCGGTTAGTTAACACAAATGGTCGGATCTCTCTTCAATCACACTTTGTCAGGAGAGGACAATTTTTGTCATAATTACTCAGGCAGAGACTCCCTCTTTTCGATATCTTTTTTTGTGTTTTTGGAAAGGCACGGAGGGGCCGTTTGACACGGCTCACGGGGATGAACTTGCCGAATACTCAGAGGAGATTTCCAGAACAATATTTCTGCTCAACGATGGATTCCTTAAGTGGCTTGCCTTAAATCTCTCCGTTTGCCCGTGCCCCTACGAAAAAGAGAGCATTTTATTTGTGCAATATTGTAATGTAAAATTAGCACAACAGGAGGGGGGTGAGATCATATGTTCATTTCGAACCTATTTCAATTGGTTCATCGGTAATCGTCGGAAATGGAAAGGCCTAGCAGGGGAAGAATATCTATCGCGAAATAGGGATGATCTTCCCGTAGGCAGTTGACTCGATCAATTCATGATGATCTGCTGGTTCTTATATTCCCTTGTATTTTATAAATGTGCCGTTCTGGTATTCTACAAAGGCAATTTTAAGTTCTTCTTGTGTATTCATGACGATGGGCCCATACCAGGCAACCGGCTCGCCGATGGGTTTTCCGGAAACGAGAAGAAAACGAACTCCATCCTTTTCGGCAGTCACAGCCACTTGTTCACCGTCGCCGTAGAGGACGATCGTCTCGTTTCCGCACAGACAGCTTCTCTTGAGATCGAAATAGTTGGTGCCGATCACTTCATGAGCATAGGGATCCCGGTTTGGGTCGAAGTACCCTTCCCCCTCGATCACATAAGCAAAGGCATTCTGCCCCGGTCTGATAAAGTGAGTAAACGTGGTTCCCCCCGGGACGGTTACATCCAAGTACTCAGGGTCAGTGACAATATCGCGAACAGGTCCCAGTAAGCCGTTTACCGTCCCGCAGAGGATCTTCACCTTCACCCCCTCCTTGAGGGAAACCTCGGGAATCTGGCTGCTCTTCACGTCCCGGTAGCGGGGGTCCATCATCTTGTGCGAAGCGGGAAGGTTTGCCCAGAGCTGGAATCCTAACATGACCTTCTTTTTGTCGCCTTTCGGCATCTCCTGATGGATGATGCCGCTGCCCGCTGTCATCCACTGCACGTCCCCGGAGTGAATGACCCCGCTGTTCCCGATACTGTCTCCATGTTCCACCTCACCGCGGAGGACGTAGGTAATTGTCTCGATGCCCCGATGGGGATGCCATGGAAACCCCTTGACGTAGTGTTTAGGGTTGTCCGAACGAAAATCGTCGAGAAGGAGGAACGGATCAAGCTCGGGGACCTGATCGTTACCGAACGCTCGTTTGAGGTGCACACCCGCTCCTTCGACGGTAGGCCGACTCTTCCAGATCTTCCTAATCATTCTATAACTGCTCATCACTCCCTCCTTCTCAAGCCCTCTCTGGCCGTTCATAAGTCACCTTGCCTGTTGAACCTGAAAAAAATTTCCTCCACCTTGTATCTACATTTTTGAACGATTATGGGAACGGAGTAAATCCGTTGAAGAATGTATTTTTCCGGTGGGAAGATAGTATTTAGAGCTTGATTCTCTGTGTCCAAGCAGCCAGGCTTTGGAGCAGCTCCTTTATCTTTTTCCGGGTTTTTTCGTCCGTTACCCTGCCGTCGCTATCAACCTTATCTTGTACAAGAGGCACCATCACTTCCGGTTGATTTAAGGGGAGCATGTTCAAGAAAACGAAGCTTCGCCTCAGATCGTACTGGGCCCTGGCCGTTCCCAACGTCCCTATGGATGCCCCCATGATCGCCACAGGTTTACCGTCAAAGGCATTGTCCCCGTATGGTCTCGAAGCCCAGTCAATGGCGTTCTTTAGCACCCCGGGGATGGAATAGTTATATTCCGGGGTAGCAATCAGGATGGCATCGGAAGCTCTGATTTTTGATTTGAACTCTTTGACCTTATCCGGAGGTTGACCTTCTAAGTCCTGGTTGAAAGGCGGGATTCCCTCAAGGTCAAATATCTCAAGGGTTGTATTCTCAGGAACCATTTCGAGAGCTGCGGCTAAGATCGCTTTGTTGTACGATTGCTTTCTCAAACTGCCTGCAAATCCAAGGATGCGCACATTCTTGTCCATCACCATTCCTCCTTTTTTGTCTAATAAAAACCCTCTCAGCATTTATTTAATCATCCCTGTCCAAAAGTGCAATGAGAAACCGTCCATCGTCCAGTTTTGCACAATATCCCGGCCATTACTTCGGGCCGTTCGTTCTGTCTCAGCCCAAATGGAAACCCTTGAGGAAAAGTGCTTTAGTCGAATCAAAATACAGCATTTCCCTACATAAAATACGGCTTTTACCTTATTAACTCTTTAGAAAAATCTTTGGTATTCATATTGAAAGCTCGTGTGTGTATGTTGATCTTCCCTTCTTCAGGTCGTCACAGGTTTATGGCAACTGCTGGGTCTGGAAGGGCAGAAAATGGACGAAGGGTTTAGAGACGACAGTAATCCTTATCAGGGGGTGCTTCAGGCCCTTTTGCTCCTACTTCAAGAAGACAAAGAGGTTGTGGAGAAGCAGATTGCTCAAAGTGTGAAGATGGAGGAGTTTCGTCATGACTGATCATCTCCGCTTTGCCGAGCCTGCAACTCCGTGTCGAAGGTTTTTGATGGGCCTTTATCCACAACCAATCAACCATCAACCCTCGGTTGAATATCTTCCGATCCCAAGATTGAAGGGACCTGCTCACAAGTCATCGGGAGCGATGAAATGCCATTTCATATCCTTTTCTTAGTCTCAATCGTTGCCGGGTTCATAGGTGCCTTGAGCGGAATGGGCGGCGGTGTGATTCTCATCCCAGTGCTCACATTGTTTGGAATGGACATCAAATATGCCATTGCCGTAAGCATCGTTTCAGTCATCGCGACGTCGAGCGGTTCGGCTTCAGCGTATGTGAGGGATCGTATCACCAGTCTCAAAGTAGGCATGTTCTTGGAAATGTTTACGATCGTGGGAGCGCTCGCAGGGGCTGCCATTACGTTAGTCTCTGGGAGAAGGATTCTCTTTATCCTCTTTGGTATCGTCCTGTTGTCTTCATGGTTTGCCTTGTTCCGACAGAAGAATGAAGACTGGCGACAGGCCTCTCACCAAGATATCTTCTCCCGTTGGCTCGAATTGGAAGGAAGTTACTATGACCGGTCTGTCCGGCAAAGGATCGTCTATCAGGGTGCACGGGCCTATCTCGGCGGTCCCTTGATGTTTGGCGCGGGCTTGATTGCTGGGCTCCTAGGCATCGGTGCTGGAGCGCTCAAGGTCTTGATTCACGATCTTGTGATGGGACTGCCGCCAAAGGTTTCCACCACCACCAGCAACTTGATCATCGGTGTGACAGCCCTCGCGGGCACCAGTGTGTACCTCGCAGCGGGCATGATCGATCCGGGACTGGCCGGCCCGGTTATCCTCGGCGTCGTCTCCGGTGCCTTCATGGGCACACGCCTGCTCGTCCGGTTGACCAATCTGGCAGTACGCCGCATCTTTTTATGGGTGTTGCTGGTTCTGGGAGTCGAAATGATCTTCCGGGGTATCCGGGGAGGTTAAGGGGCGAAAATGCAAGTATCGAGCCATCCTCCCGAGAAGGCACAGAGTGACCACCATTTCGATATGGAAAGCCTGGTCGGGCATATCCTCTTGGCAGGGGTTCTGTTGAGTGTGACTCTGCTCACGGTTGGTTTTGTCTGGCGCTGGGCAAGGGTGGGCAACCTTCGATTTGAACATTCGATCGCAGGAATGAACTTCTTCGAGTTCATCCTTTCCACGCTTCAGCAAACGGCTTCTCAGGCCTTTCGTCCTCGTCTCTTCCTCAACATGGGGATGGGGATTTTGATGTTAACCCCTTTTGTGCGTGTGCTGGCTTCTGTCTTCTACTTCGCTTTCGTGGAACACAACTGGAAGTACACTCTCTTCACTGGCTTTGTCCTGAGCGTGCTCACCTATAGCCTCTTTCTGCGATGACCCATTTTTATAGGTTCTCTCTTTGATTCTCAATCGCGCCGACTTGCGGCGTTTCTAACGCATGGGAAATGAATCTCAAAAATACCGCCCTCCTGCCCAAAAAATACAAAGTTCACCTTATTCAATTCTTAAAACGTAATTGGTTTAATGTAGTTTGAAGAGCCGATTAGAAAGGGAGGAAGGAAGATGGAAAAATCTCATCGATTTCTGTCAGGAAGGCCTTATTTGATTTTTGGCCTCCTTCTCTTGATTCTTTTCTCAGGTTGTACTCCTATATCAAGAGATTTGAGAGCCCAGGCAGACCGAACGGTCACCTTCCGACAGGTTTTTCAGAATCCGGAGGCCTACAAGGGCAAGGTCGTGATATGGGGTGGAGAGATTATTGAAACCATCAATCAGAAAGACGGAACGACCCTCATCGTCGTTTTGCACCGCCCTCTGGATTGGATGGAAGAGCCCAAGTTTCAACGCTCCGAAGGAAGATTCATCATCCTTGCTGAGGGGTACGTGGACCCTTATGTCTTCAAGAGAGGAAGGAGAATCACCGTCGCAGGAGAAATCCTAGGAAGAAAAGTCATGCGCCTTGGCGAATTGGAATATCCCTACCCTCTTCTTCAAAGCAAACAGCTTTACCTCTGGGGAGAATATTACTACTCCCCTTATCCATAACCTTATTCCCCATGGGGGTATTATAGCCCGAGGTGGGGCTATCCGTATTGGTAGAAATTCCCCTTTTTTCCCAAGAGCACTTTTTTTTATAAGGCAAACGCCTTCATGAACAGGATTCACTTGCCCGAGGATGAAGGATAGAGGTGAAGAAGATATGGCAGGAGACAATTGTTTTCGGTTATGAATGCTTTGATAGGGAAACACCAAAGCAGCCCAAAGGCTGGACGATATCTAATTTCTGTCGGAGGTAAATGAGATGCTATCAAGAATACCCATTGATCTTCAAAAATTAAAAAAAGATGACCTGGATAAAGAAATTCTCAGGGCTGCGATCATTGCCGAACTGGATGCCATCAATCTTTATGAGCAAATGGCAGATATGACCCGGAATGCCAACGTTAGAAAAGTGCTTCTGGATATCGCAAGAGAAGAGAAAACACACCTGGGAGAATTCCAGACCCTTCTCCTGATCGAAGACAAGGAACAGGTTCAAGAACTTGCTGAAGGAAAAAAAGAGGTCCAGGAATTATTGACCCGGAAGAAGCGTTATTAGGCACTTTGGCTCTTCAAGTCAGGTCGCCTATTAACGTCTCATCGGCCTCAACCTTACCCACGCTTGGGCTAAGAGCAAAAGGGAGATGAAGAGGTGAAATGAAAAAATCACTCTGGTTCTTTGGTCTATTTCTTTTCATTGCTATTCAGGGATGTGTTTCGCTTCCTGCCTCTCCGCCGGGAACGAAGCCCACCATCACCCATGCGTTTATGAATATGGAAAGAGGAAGATATGGAAGTATTTTAAAGATCTACATTGAGGCGGACGATCCAAAGGGCTATATGTTTAGAATTGCCACGGTGGTGGATCAAGTAGGATATGGCCATTATCCGACCGATTGGATCTATCTTAAGCCACAATATCAGCATCACCTCATCGGATATCTGCAGTGGAATACTTTCAGCTACCACGCTTCCTGGATGCCCGAGTGGACAACACTGACCATTAGGGTTTCCATCGTCGACACAAACGGCAATGAGAGTAACGAAGTGGTTTTCCCATTCGAATTCGTTTCACAAGTCTTCCCTGAAAATCCGCTCCCCCCGCCATTCGATCAAGGGAATATCCCTCTGTTAGGGCATATCGGGATCGATCTTTTTAACCCTCTTCAATTGGAAGATGAACGTGAACGGTCCAACCGGCACCCGTATGATTAGCCGGAGTCCCGTGAGATTCATGCTGGCTATGCAGAATAGACCTCGTGTCGCGTCTCACAAATAAACTGGAAAAGAAACTAAAGAGGGTCGGGCGGGGACCGCCTGCTCCCGACTCTTCTCCCCTTCGTGGATTAGACGCTTACACCTTCACCAACTCGATCACCTTCTGCGGAAAATTGGACCATTCAACGATACAGCCGGAATATGCCGCTTGCCTGATGATCCCCATAGGAGAGTCTTGGCCGGAACGTGCCCCGTCCCGCCGAAGCGGGACAGGCGGGGTGAGGGGGCACAATATGAACGAAACTTCCTTTGCTCGCATCCTGCTCGCCACTGCGTGCCCGGGAGGCCCTGGCATCCCTGTCCCGTCGTGATGGGATGGGCGGGGAGCTTCACTTGGGGGCGAATGGCAAAAGGAAATACAAGATTGATCACCGGGTAATAGAAGATATAGAATAGTCTGGTTGTACCATTGGTAGATCACTTAACCCCTTATTTTACCAATGATGAATGGAAGGAGTGGAAGGGGCTTTACATGGATGATCCAAAAGGTCTAAGGCTGATCTTCAGGGCCCTCTATTCGAGAAACTATCGCCTCTTTTTTGGTGGCCAGGGTATTTCTCTGATCGGCACCTGGATGCAGCAGATCGCCATGAGCTGGCTCGTGTATCGCTTGACTAACTCTGCCTTCCTCCTGGGACTCATTGGGTTTTCAAGTCAAATTGCGAGCCTTTTTTTCTCTCCCTTTGCCGGCGTCCTTTCTGATCGATGGAACCGTCACCACATCCTGGTGGTCACTCAATTACTGGCCATGATCCAGGCCTTTATTTTAGCCTTTCTCACTCTGACGGGTGTCATCGCTGTCCCTCACCTGATCATCCTGTCTATTTTCCTCGGTCTTGTGAATGCCTTTGATATGCCCACGCGTCAGGCATTTGTGGTGGAGATGGTAGAAAAGAGAAAGGACCTCGGAAATGCCATTGCCTTGAACTCATTCCTTTTTAATGGGGCCAGGCTCGTGGGACCCTCCGTCGCTGGCATACTCATTTCCATCCTGGGGGAAGGAATGTGTTTTCTCCTCAATGGGTTCAGTTTTCTTTCCGTCATCATCGCTCTCTTGGCCATGAAAATCACCCCGAATAGAAAAGATTCTCAGAAACCCCGGGTTTGGCCAGAACTCAAAGAAGGGTTCATCTATGCCTTTAGCTTTCCTCCCATCCGGTCAATTCTTTTCTTCATTGGGTGGATCAGTTTCGTCGGAATGGCGAACACAACCCTCATGCCGGTTTTTGCCAGAGACATCCTTCGCGGCGACTCAAAGACCTATGGTTTCCTGATGGCAGCGATTGGTGTGGGCGCCATCATCGGAGCCATTTTCCTGGCCTCGCGGAAAAGTGTGCTTGGGTTGGGAAGATTCATTGTTATCGCTTCGGGAATTTTTGGAATAGGATTGATCTTCTTCTCCTTATCACATATCTTATGGCTCTCATTTTTTCTTCTGTTGCTCGCAGGATTTGGTATGATGGTGCACATGGCATCGAGTAATACGATCCTCCAGACCATTGTGGATGATGATAAGAGGGGTCGTGTGATGAGCCTTTATGCAATGGCATTTATGGGAATGGCTCCCCTCGGGAGCCTCGTGGGAGGGAGTCTGGCAGGCTGGATCGGAGCACCGCTGACTTTAATCCTCGTCGGAATCTCATGTATGGTAGGTTCCTTCCTGTTTAGAAAAATACTTCCTTCGCTGAGGGTAATGATTCGCCCGATCTATATAAAAAAAGGGATCCTTTCAGAAAAATCTGGAATAGAGAAACAAACCACGGGTTGAAAAAAGGGCTGGTTATCTTTTCTCGTTGAATAAATACTGTATTCTTGAAAAAGCCCTGGTATAATTTATGTAATGCTGGAAGTAACCACTCTCGTCGAACATTCTCCCTACATCGGGATCTTTATTCTCCTGATCCTTGGAGAAATTGGATTACCCTTCCCGGAAGATGCGACGCTTATATTAAGTGGATTTTTAATTGCTCAAA
>Ga0115026_10000338_pt1 | contig 12112 bp, 12 predicted proteins | sample Mud_0915_D1_FD_83878 | JGI IMG/M metagenome (GOLD analysis project Ga0115026, IMG submission 83878) | Wetland microbial communities from Old Woman Creek Reserve in Ohio, USA - Mud_0915_D1 | ecosystem: Environmental > Aquatic > Freshwater > Wetlands > Sediment ...
ACAAGCCCACCGTTGGTAATCCTGCCTGCGGTCGGGTGGTTTACCTGGACACTGTTGGCCCGACCGCCGGCGCTGAAGCCGCCGAGAGCGACATTCCCCTGGGCCGTGGCATAGGTCTCGCCGTTGGCCGCCTTGAGAGGGGTCATGATGAGGACACCGCCCTGCAGGCTTTGCGCATCGCCGATCGAACTCACGGTTACATCGATACGGCTCCCCTGCCGGACGAACGGCGGCAGGTTGGCGGTCACCATGACGGCTGCAATATTCTTGACACGCACCCTGTCGGGGGAAATCGTGATGCCGCTGCGCTCGAGGATATTGGCAAGAGTCTGGGTCGAAAAGAACGTCTGGCTCCGATCGCCAGTCCCGTTCAATCCCACGACGAGCCCGTACCCGACCAACTGGTTGTCACGGACTCCCTCAAACGCGGCCACATCCTTGACACGACTGGCAGCGTTACCGGGCGGCGCCCACGGGAGCAGGGCAAGTGCAACAAACAGGGCAAGGCTGAGACGCTTCATCATCAGACCCATATCAGAAAGGAAGGATTCCGTTGAGAATCTTGAAAAGCCATCCCGGGTTTAGAGGCTGACTCACCAAACCTTTTCCATGGACATTTACGGACATCTGCGAGATGGCCGAGGAAAGGACCACGTTGTTCTGGCTGATGTCGACGGGGCGCACAATCCCTGTGATAGTGATTGTCTGGTTTTCGTTATTCAGGCGGACCTCGCGGGCGCCTTCGACAACCAGGTAGCCGTTCGGCAGTACATCAACAACACGTGCAGACACGTTGGTGACAAGGCTCGAAGTCCGACTGGTCGACCCGGCGCCTTTGAAGGCAGACGTGGACTTGCCGTTTATCAGGGCCGGAAGCTCACTGACCTGCTTTTCCAGGCCGAAGAGATTCGGGATCTCCGTCGACATGGCGCTGTCCTTGGTTGTCTTGGCGTCCGCGCTGGTCGAAGCAACGGTCGTTTCCACGACACGGATGGTGACGGAGTCATTCAGCTCGCGGGCCCTGAAGTCACGGACCAGGTCGGATCTCTGGCTGTGGTCAACCCAGAGTGATCCCTCCGCGTGCGCTTCGGTGCGCACGGGATCCTTTGCTTCCTTGACGTATGCACTCAGGGCGTTTGCAGCCTCGCTCGTGCTGACCGACTTGGGTTTGCAGCCGGTCGCGGTTGAGAGCAGCAACGCAAGACAGGACAGAAAGCTGAGTCGCGTGCGGATATATGACACGGTTCACTCCTGTTATTGAATCAGAACTTCTCCCGGGCCTACCACCAGGGCTTTCATAACGCGCGCAAATTCCAGGTTGCGGACGCGAATCGATTGTCCCATCCGGCCGTCCTGCTCGGCGCGAGCCAGGATGACCAGGCGGATGTTCTGCTGCTCGAGGCGAAGGCGCACGGTGTCGCCGCTACGCACAACCAGGGGATCCGAAAGCGCGTCTTCGGTGATCAGCTCGCCTATCCTGATACTGCGCCGCAAGACCTTGCCGGTTGCCGCCTCAGCTTTGCGGACGCAGGCTGCACGTGGATCGGTGATCTCAATCCGTGCCGGCCGGATGTCGTCGCCCGTCAGGGCGGTTCCGAACGGCAGCATTCTTGCGGCTTGCATGACGGTGGCGTTGATACGGACATCCGCCATGATCCAGACCGTCCGTGCGGACCTGCCGTCCACAGATACTTCCAGGGGAAGAAGCAGGTTTCGGAAGCTCGACGGAGGAGACTTCAGGATGAAGCGGAGGGCGGTATTCCCCTCGGGAACCAGGACATCCTTCAGGTTCCGTATCGATCGGACCTCGATCTCGTCGGGCTCCCAGGCGGTGACAGACGCGATGTGACTCTTTAAAACCTGTGCAACTTCACCTTGGGTAAGGGAACGACTCGAGCGCGAGATGCGAACCGAAGGCGCACCGGCAACGGCGACGCCGGGGAGGTCTGCGGCTTCCAGAATCCTGCCGACCTCAGTGCGCGTTACGATCCGAGTCTCGCCGGGCATCGGGGAAGGGCCGATTGAAAGACCGGCCAGGCCGGCAGACTTGCCGTCGACTGCTGCCGGCAGGTCAGCCAGATCGCCCAGACGAATCTCGGGCCCGCTGACCACCGCCGTTTCTCTCAGGATCAGAGACAGGTCGGCGCGATTCTCAACGCCGCCGGCATTCGACAGAAGGCCGGCGAAGAGAATCACGACAACTGCCGTAAGCGAGCCCCTCATACTCCCCTCACCCAACCCAGGGCAGAACCAACGATGTAGCAGATGTGGCATGACCCGGAAACAGTTCTTCCGGGTAAGTTGGCAAGAGGTGAGGCGGAGGCTGCCTGGGCGGGCAGGATCTCGAGGAAATGCCCGCACGGACAACCGTGCATTTGAGGAGAGAGGGTGGGGGGTGAGGAGAGAGTGCGGAGCTCGCTTCATTTTCTTACTCTAGCGGACGACGTTGTTTGCCTGCGTCAGCATCTCGTCTGCGGTGCGGATCACCTTGGAACTGGCTTCGTATGCCCGCTGGCTCACGATCATGTTGACCATTTCTTCCACGACACTGACGTTTGATTGCTCCACGAAACCCGATAGCAGCGTGCCGAGGCCGTTCTCGCCCGGGGTACCGACAATTGCCTCGCCGGAAGCCTGGGTGGCGAGATAAAGATTCTTGCCGATAGCCTGCAGCCCGGCTGCATTTTGAAAGTTGGCGATCTCGATTCTGCCGACCTGCTGCGGCTGGGTCTGCCCGGCCTGCAGGACGGACACGGTTCCATCCGCGCCGATTGTCACACTCACCTGGTCCTGCGGAATCGATATCTGGGGATCCAGAAAGTCACCGTCGGCAGTCACCATGTTCCCGTCGCGGTCCAGGTGGAAGCTGCCGTTCCGCGTATACGCGGTCTGGCCGTCGGTAAGCCGCACCTGGAAGAAGCCCTGCCCTTCGATAACCATGTCGAGCGGATTCTCCGTGGCGGAGAAATCGCCCTGAGTCAGAAGAATCTCGGTGGCGACCGGCTTGGTTCCGAGTCCTATCTGAAGCCCTACCGGGATATCCGTGGTGGCGGTGCTCGCCGCGCCCGCCTGGCGGAGGTTCTGGTAGAGCAAGTCCTGGAAGTCCGCGCGCCTCGACTTGAAACCGATGGTATTCACGTTGGCGAGGTTGTGCGCGATGTTGTCGATGTTGAGCTGCTGCGCATTCATTCCGCTTGCAGCTGTATACAGGGCACGTAACATTTTCGCTCCTAGCGGCCGAGCCTATCGATGGCCTTGGCGTTGACTTCGTTCATGAGCAGGTTGACACTCTTCTGAATCGCCTCGAAATGGCGCAGGATGCCGACCATCCCGACGACGGCGGCGATCGCGTTCACGTTGGATTGTTCCAGGTATCCCTGCCGGACCTGCAGCTGTGCAGGTACAGCCTTCATCTTGTCGCTGACCGGAGCCATGAGCGCGGCTCCCTCACGCTGCAGGGCGCGCGGATCATTGAAAGTGACAAGCTTCAAACGGTCCATGAGGTTTCCATCAAGGTAGACAGATCCCTGCTCATCGATGCGCACCTTGCCCTGGCCCAACTGGATGGGACCGTTTTCGCCCAGCAGGACGTATCCATCGCGGGTGGTCAGGAAATCCTGCCTGCCGATCGCCAGGCCGCCGTCGCGCGTGTAGCGCAAGCCCCGCGGCGTCTGCACGGTCAGGTACCCGCTGCCTGAAAGAGCGATGTCCAGGTCGCGGCCCGTAGCCAGAAGTGAGCCGTCACTCTCGTTCAGCGCGCCTTCCGCCAGGACCACCTGGTTGTTGACTGCGGCACCCACCTGGGATGAGTCCTGGTCGTTCAGTGTCTGGTTGAGGAGAGTGAAAAAGGCCCGTCCCTCCTTGAAGCCAACCGTGTTGACATTGGCAAGGTTGTGAGAAGCCATATCCAGGGCCGTCATCTCGGCCCGCAATCCCGAAAACGCCGTATACAATCCGCTGTTCACTGTCGGCCTTCCTGTCTGCCTGTATCAAAATCGCTTCGGTGACTATCCAGTACCCTTGCAATATCTGTGCCACATCTACTCTGCGTCGCATGCACGATGCTCACACCCCTTTTGGCACTCCGCGGACCCGGCGCTTCAGATGCCCGGGGCAAAGCGGCAATTCTTGCCCGGAAAGTGGGCAAAACCGTCCTGCTCCCCTAGTTGACGCCCGCATAGGCGAGTCGTGCCGGATTTACGCTCTCGGCTGCGGGATCCGTCAGACAGGGAGCCGTGTGCCGGTAGATCTCGTGCTTCGACCCGCCCTGAAAATCAAGGCGCAACCAGGTGTAGTCTTCGAGTACCTCGAACTCACAATTCACCGCCCGCTCGGAAACGGCATCGCGAACTCGCCGGCGCACCAGGGCGAGCAGCTCCGATCGAGAGTCGAAGGTGCTGCAGCCCGCGATGTCCGTCTCGGCCGGTGCGTAGCAGCGCTCGATCGACGCGTTCACAGCGGACTGATCCGCGACGAAGGGCACGATTTCCATCCGGAGCATGCGGCGGAGTGCACCCTGGCATCCGAAATCAATCGGGTTGCTCATGGCAACCAGAAGGGCGTGCTGGCGATCGTCATAGCCGACCGGGAGCAGCCCGGCACACCTCGCAACGCGCCCGGGCACGAGCCTCGCGATACCGGGCTGGATATCGCAGTGTGCGAGATCGATCACCGGCACTCCCCACTGCTGAGACAAAGCCTGAGTTATGTGGTGCTCCTCGGCAAAGCCGAGCCGCACGAGCCATTCTCCCAGGCGGCCCTCGCACACCTTCCGCTGCATCGCGAGAGCAGTGTCCAGCTGATCGCGGGTAAGGCGGTGGCTGAGGAGCAGAATCGTGCCCAGCTTCGGGCGCGGCACCCGTCGTTTCTTCTGCGCCTGCAGGAGGTCCCATTTCTCCTGGATCACCCTTTCGATCTCCGTGAGCAGGCAGGATTCGCTGCAGAACATCTGATCGCTGAACCGGGGCGGGTAACGGCGGCTCAGGAACAGGCTGAACTCCGACCGAATCCTGTAGCATCCCCTGCGGTGACAGCTATGCTTGGGCATATTTCCTCAGATCTCCGCTCGACTCGTCCATTTTCGAACCCGAGGCACCGATGTATTTCCTGAGGTTGAGGATCAGCTCCGCCTCCCCCTTGGGGATGTTGAGCCGTCTCACGATCTCATCCACTGGGAAGCCGTTGCGTGACATGGTCAGAACCTGGTGCCTGCGATCTACCGGCCGTGTGGAATCGCCTTCGGCAGTCACAAGACTCAGGAGCCGTTCCTCGATATCCCCGAAGTTGCGCGCAATCTGCTGGTGCTCGGTCATTTGAATCTCAACCATTTGGCACAGCGCCTCAGAACACTGGTGCAAGTTTTGTTCCAGTTCCCTGGCCCTCTTCTCGGACCTGATCCACAGAAGAAAGGTCGAGGCCAGCGCTGCGCATGCGGTTATCATCAGGACTGCAACTGCGGGTTCGGACATGGGACTCCTCCGTCACAGGCTCGGCCGTTCAGAGCCGTGGGGAACTTGTCGTCTCCGACAGCAGACGGCGCACTTCGTCGATAACGGCATCCAGGGCCTGGCGGGTCAGCTTGAGAAACTCGGCTGCAGGCTCAGCCATCACATCGAGGTCCTTCCTCTTCTCAAAACCGATCTCCATCCGGGCCATGATGGAATTGGCCAGACTCACGATGCATGCAAGTTGCAGGTGCTCCGAAGCTGAAAGCGGATCGTGGTGAAACGCAATCGCTTCGGAGAACCGCCAGGGGAAATTCCATCGCTCAGCCACCAGCGCTCCGACGTGTGCATGAGAGAATCCGAAGGCCTGCAATTCCAGGGTGTGGAAGCCTGCCCGTCCTGCATACACGTCGGCCATGATCTGGGCATATCGTGCCGGGAAATTCCGCATGAGGATCGGCTTGCCGATGTCGTGCATCAGGCCGCACAGGAACGCCTCCTCACTGTTCGGGTAGCGTGTGTTTTCTGCGAGAATCCGGGCTGCGCCCGCTGCGCCCCATGAATGGTCAAATAGCAGCCGGGTTCCAAGATCGTGGCCCTTGGCCCCGCCGGTCACCAGGACCTGTTGAACCGACGCCGACATGATGATGGAGCGGATCGCGTCGATACCCAGAACGGCGACTGCATGCGAGACCGTCGACACCTCGCCTCTCAGCGCGAACATGGCCGAATTGACGATCCTCAGGATCCTGGCAGTCAGTGCCTGGTCCCGCGTTATCACCGACTGAAGGTCACGTGCCGAGACTCTGGGATCCTTCGTCATCTGCAGGGCCTGTATGGCCAGCGCCGGCATGGGGGGCAGATCGCCGGCCTTGGCTGCAATCAGTTGCAGGTTCAGGCTTCCCTGTGAATTGACTGTTGAAGCTATGGGCTCCGCCATCGTTTGTTCCCTCCGATGCCGTTCACGGTTCGTGTGTCTTGTGGAACCGGAAGTGCATCATCCTCCGTCGCACCTAACCAAGAGAACGAAGCCGTTCGGCCGTGCTCTCGACCTCGAGTATCTTCACGCCGTAGTTGCCGTCGACCATGACAACCTCCCCCCTGGCGATGGGCTTGTCGTTGACCTTGATGACCACCGGGTCGTTGACCGACTTGTCCAGCTCAATGACTGAGCCGACGCTGAACTTGAGGATGTCTTTGAGCTGCATTTCAGTCTCGCCGAAGGAAACGACTATCGGGAGCTCGACGTCGAGCAGCAGGTCTATGTTCCAGTTGCCTGGAGGCCTGTCACCGCCTTTGCGGGGAGCCGCTGCGGAGGTCGGCGGGACGGCGACAGGCGGCGCCGCCTCGAACGGCGGAGGTTCCGACTCGTCGTTGTTCCTGAGCATGGCGCGGCGCTTGTCGACTTCGCTCATGACGTGCGGCTCCGGCTCGTAGTCCGGGAGCAGGGCGGCCAGCGAATCGAGTAGCTCGGTCTGGACCAGTACTTGGATCCGGCTGTCGAGGTTGGGTTCCACTATGAATTCAAAGGTGGCGCACAGCACCCCCTCATAGAATTCGGCTGAGTTCTGCAATGAGCCGGGCTTCCCGTCCGGGTTGAGGATCGTCAGGGGCGCACTCTCTATCGCACTCAGGTGCGACTCGGTGAAACGCCGGTTCGCCTCCGTGATCGCACTACTAAAGAACCGTACGCAGGCGTCCACGATTTCGGGAGACATGCCGTCATCGATCTTGCCTTCTGCACCCTGTATCACATCCCCGAGGCGGAAGAAATCATTCGTCCGCACCAGCATCAGCGCATTCCCTGCCAGGCCGTGCGTGTACCGCACTTCCATCGCCGCAGTGGCTTTGGTGGCCGTCTTGAGAATCGACTGGAGACTGGTCTTTTCAATCCGGGTGCACGCGGTGAACGCTTTCTTCTGTGTCACCGCCTTGAAAGCGCTCTCCAGGCCCTGTTCGAGGCAGATGGCCAGCGCCTTCAGCACCTTTTCACCGCTTTCGACGTTTACGAAATGGATGTTGTCTTTCACCTTGGCCTCACGAGAGTTCAGACCTAAACGTTGTATTCCCTGGATATCTCGAACGCCTTCTTGCCGCGTCTCGCAATCATCCGGCCCTGGAACTTCGCCACTCCGGCGATGCACAGCAGTGCCGGGTCGCCCACCCGCCCTGTGAGCTGAATGACGTCACCGATAGAGATCTTGAGCAGGTCTTCGACAGTGAGACTGCTGTCCCGCAACTCTCCGGTCATGGGGATTGAAGCAGGCTGGAGCAGCCCGAGGATTTTCTCGGCTTCGCTGCCGAGTACCTTCTGGCGCCGGATGTTCCACTGTTGGGCAAAACGGTGGCGATTGGTCTTGAGCATCCGCGAGGGTACGCAGATGTTCATCATCCCTGAATTCTCCCCAACCTTGATCTCGAGCCCCACCGCAACGACCGTTTCACCGGGCGCCACGATCTGGAACATCTGGGGCTTGCTTCCCATCCCGTCGAGGTAGAATTCGATGTCCATTATTGGGCGCCAGGCTTCCTTGAGATCGCGCATCGCCAGCTTCACCACTCCCTCGATGATGTTGAGCTCGATCTCGGTCAGGCTCCGCTCACCCAGCGGTGTGTTGCCCGGTCCACCCAGGAGCATGTCGATCATCGGGAACACGACGGAGGGATTCAGCTCGAGAGCGACGTTGGATTCGAGCGGCCTCATGCCGAGGCTGGAAAAGAGCGTGGGATCGGGGAGCAGTTTCAGGAAGTCCGAATACGGCACCTGGTCGATCGAAATGAGGTTGACATCCACGAAGGCCCGCAGGTACGCCGAGAGCGAGGAGGCGAAATTGCGCCCGAAGTAATCGTAGAGAAGGTGCAGCGACCGGATCTGATCCTGCGAAATGCGGTCGGCGCGGTGGAAATCGTAGTTCGCGACCCGGCGCGGCACCGATGCCTCCTGCATTTGACCGAGGCCAAGGTCGTCGGCAGCCATGGCCGAAAAGAGGGCGCTGATTTCGTCCTGCGAGAGTATCTTGTCCATGCTCCAGACCTCCGGCTAGTCCTGGTCCTTTACCTTCCGCAGCTTTGTGCGCAGCCTCAGCATGGCCTTGGTGTGCAGCTGCGAAACACGCGACTCGTTCACCCCCAGCACCTTGCCGATCTCCTTCATGGTGAGCTCGTCGTAGTAGTAGAGCGAAACTACCAGCCTCTCCTTCTTCGGAAGGGTGTCGATGGCTCCGCCGAGGATGCCGCGCACCTCCGACTTGTGAAACACGAAGAAGGGGTCCATCTGCGGGGCATCCGGCACGTACTTCACCAGGGGCTCGCTGTTTTTCTCGTCGTCATGGGGAGCCAGTTCCTGAAAGCTTCCGAGATTGAGCCCCTTGATCTGGTCGATCAACTCGTAGTACTCCTCGAGCGTGATCTCCATCTCGTCGCAGACCTCCTTGTCTGACGCGGGGCGGCCGAGTCGCTGCTCGAGCTCGCGGTAGACTTTTTCCAGGTCCTTGCTCTTCTTTCTCAGCGAGCGAGGAGCCCAGTCGAGGTTTCTCAGGCTGTCGAGAATCGCCCCCTTGATGCGGAGCTCCGCGTAGGTCTTGAACTTTACGCCGCGCGAAGGATCGAACTTTTCTATCGCGTCCAGCAGTCCGAGCACGCCGGCACCGACAAGATCGTTGAGCTCGACATGTGACGGAAGCTTGGTGGAAATCCGCTGAGCGATGTACTTGATCTGGGGCAGGTGCTCGAGGATCAGCATTTCGCGCTCCTCGACGTGATTGAGGGCCGAGTGGTCGTAAGCTGCGGATTGGTGTGCGGATTCAAGCATCTTGGCACCTTTCACTGCGCAGGGTTTGAGGCTCATCTTCCTGTTCCCTGCAGGCTATTCGATTGGCCTCAGACACGCCTTGCGAGCCTGAAGACCGGGTTTACTGCCATTCGAGAAGTTCCTAGTTAATCCAGTCATTCAAGAGCTTTTCCCAAACCATGTTGTCCGCCATGCGCGCAACGCCTGCCTGCTGCGAAATCGAGCGGGCGAGCTGCCGGAAGCAACGGCTTGCGGGGGCATCGGGAAACTGGCATGCCACCAGCACCTGGCCGCGCACGGCCTGGGTGACATGGGGATCCCGTTCTATGTGCCCGAGATAGTTGATGTCGCGGCCAAGGAAGCGCCGCACCACCGAGTTGATCTGGCCGAATACCTCGCGGGCTTCTTCTTCCCGCTGTACCGAGTTGATGATCACCTGTACCGGCTTCGCCGGGTCTTCCTTCAGGATTATCTTGATGATCGCATACCCGTCGACGATCGCGGTTGGCTCGGGTGCGCTCACCACGATCACCTCCTGGGCGGAAAGAAGGAAATGGATGACATTCCGTGAAATCCCGGCGGCCGTGTCGATCAGGAGGTAGTCCGTGTCCGAGTGGAGGTCGGCAAAGCTCTCGACCAGGTAGTCACGCTGCTCGGATGTGAGTTCCGCAAGCCGCTGCAGGCCTGAACTCGCCGGTATGATTTTGATTCCGTTCGGTCCCTGGATCATGACCTCGGTCAGCGACTTGTTGCCGAAAAGCACGTGCCCGAGATGGAAGCGCGGGGTCAGGCCCAAAAGCACGTCGATATTGGCCAGCCCGAAGTCGGCGTCGAGCACGACGACCTTCTTACCCAGCTCTGCCAGGCTTGCCGCAAGGTTCGCCACCACGTTGGTTTTTCCGACTCCGCCTTTGCCGCTCGTCACGGCAATGATCCGGGTCCCGGTGGAGCGCTCTCGCGATGTCTCTCCAGACCTGTCCTCGGAGGCCATGCGCCGAAGTGTGGAGGCCTGGTCCCGGGAGGGTCCGAAGATCCGGTGTGTCGCTGATGTGGTTTTCGCATTTCGCACAAGTCACTCCGTCACTCAATTCAGTACGAGGTTAACGATCCGTTCCGGGGGCGCTACGTGAAAGTCCTCTGGCACCCGCTGCCCGTCGCTGTAGTAGCGCGCGGGTTTGCTCGTCCGCACCAGTTCGTTGAGAATCGGTCCCAGAGTCGTGGTTTCGTCGAGCTTCGTGAAGAGCAGGTGATCGGGTTCGCAGCACTGGAACCTCGAGATAATTTCGGGGATGTCTTTCTGCTTGGTCGTGGCGCTCATGACCAGGTGGCACTCGGCATCCCGGAAGCTCTCCAGGAACCGGCCAAGCTCGAAGACAGGGCCGGCATTGCGAGGGCCGTGGCCGGCAGTGTCGACCAGGATGTAATCCCGCTGCGAGGATTCCCCGATCGCCCGGGCCAGCTCGGCGATGTCGGGGACGAAACGGAAAGGCATGCCCATCAATCCCGCGTAGGTCTTCAGCTGCTCCACCGCGCCGATGCGGTAACCGTCGAGGCTGAGGAGCACCACCTTCTTCCGGTGCTTCAGGGCCAGCCTGGCTGCCAGCTTGGCGATGGAGGTGGTCTTGCCGACACCGGTCGGACCTGCGAAAACAACGACTCTTTTCCCCGGCAGGCCGTCGGGCGGGTCCGATCGCTTGATCCTGCTGCAGGCTGCGGAGACAACGGCCCGCTGAAACGCCGGCATGCTCTGCCGGTCCTCCGGGCGCAACAGGCTGCAGGCATCCTCGAGCAGCTGTGAAGCCAACGGTTCGCTCACTTCCTTGGACAGAAGGATCCTGCGGAACTCCTGAACCGAGGCATCACCCGGGATCGACGGGCGCCCCGCAGCGGTCGCAGGCTCTTCGCCGTCATACAACGTCGGCAATTCGAGGGACGCCGCACCGGCCGGTTCGGTCATCTCGAGAGCACTCGGGGCGATCGGACGGCTGAACTCATAGGTATCTTCAGGGCGGGGGACCCGGGAATCGCCGCGTTCCGTGACTCGCTTGCGCCTGCTCAACAGAATACTGTCAGCTTCCGTCTTTTGCCCCGCAAGACCCTCGTCGTCCACGGCCGCGACCACCTCGAATCCATTGGAAACCCGCCCGGGGCCTGCCGGCGGATACTCCCTGCTCGAGAGAATCAACGCGTCAGGACCGAGCTGTTCCTTGATCAGCCGAAGGGCGGCCTGCATGCTTTTTGCGTAGAAGGTCTTTATCTTCATCCTAGCTCACCATTCCCATGGAGACGACGCGCACGTTGGGCGGTATCTCGCTGTGCGAAAGGATCGCCGCATTCGGCAGGAAACGGTCCAGAAGCTGGCGGACATACATCCGCACGTTCGGGGAGCACAGGACCACGGGGTTGCCGGGCCCGGTTGCTTCCAGCGCCCGCCGGAACCGGCTCATGATGTCCTTGGCCTGACGCGGCTCCAGCGCCAGGTAGGAACCCTGCTCGGTGTGAACGATGCCGTCGCTTATGCTCTTCTCGATCTCGGGATTCACGGTAAACACGTGCAGCTCACTCCGATCGCTCTGGTAGGGCTTGCAGAGTGACCTTCCAAGTGCCTGCCGGCAGTATTCAGTCAGGATCCCGGGGTTCTTGGTGAGAGGGGCGAAGTCAGCCAGGGTCTCGAGGATGCTCACCATATCGCGAATGCTGACGCGCTCTTTGAGGAGATTCTGCAGGACCTTCTGCACCTCTCCCAGCGACAGGATCTTCGGCACCAGCTCCTCGACCACCTTGGGGTGACTCTCGGAGACCGTATCCAGGAGGCCCTTTGTCTCCTGCCTTCCAAGCAGTTCGTGAGCATGAACCTTGATGATCTCAGTGATATGGG
>Ga0115026_10000340_pt1 | contig 12089 bp, 8 predicted proteins | sample Mud_0915_D1_FD_83878 | JGI IMG/M metagenome (GOLD analysis project Ga0115026, IMG submission 83878) | Wetland microbial communities from Old Woman Creek Reserve in Ohio, USA - Mud_0915_D1 | ecosystem: Environmental > Aquatic > Freshwater > Wetlands > Sediment ...
ATGCGCCTTTTTGATGGAGCGGTACAGCGCACAGGATATCGGCGAGTTCGTCAATATCGGCACCGGCAGGGACCTCACCATAAGAGAGCTTGCAGAGACGGTAAGGAAAATCGTCGGCTTCAGGGGTGAGGTCATCTGGGACACGACTAAACCGGATGGCACACCGCGGAAGCTCCTTGACGTCACAAGAATAACCGCCCTTGGCTGGAAGGCCAAGACCGGACTCGAAGAAGGCATTAGTAAGATGTACGCCTGGTACAGGGAGAATGCCGGTGCTGCCGTCACGACCCCCAAAACAGAAGGGGCAGGAACATCATAAATCCTTCCGGTCATCCTTCCCGGGGCTCAGGAACGCGTCCCTGGCCACTGTCCCGCCTATTTTCTTCACCTGCATGCGCAATGGTGTAAAATAGTGGCCCGTGACATGTATGATATTGATAGATGGTCGATGGAAACTGTTGCGGGGACAAGACGGAAGCACCGACAAAAAGGGGGAAGTAATTGCACGGGCGAGGAAACACGATCGGCCTCAGGCTCAGGGAACTGATTTACGACCTCCAGGACTTCTACCTGCTTTCATTCAGAGGGTCCCTCGGCATCGTCAGTAAACCCTTCTATTTCAAAGATACCATAGAACAGATGGACTATGCCGGTGCCGGATCTTTTCTCATCATCGTACTCATATCACTGTTCGTAGGCATGGCGCTCTCCCTTCAGCTTTCGGCCGAGCTGTCGACTCTGGGCCTGAAGATGTATACCGGCAAGGTTGTCGGCATATCGATCATCCGGGAGCTTGGCCCTGTGGTGGTTGCGGTGGTCTATGCCGGACGGGTAGGCTCGGGCATTGCCTCTGAACTCGGCTCCATGGTGCTCGGCCACCAGGTTGACACGCTTCGCGTGTTCGGCGTCGATCCCACCAAGAAGCTTGTCACGCCGCGCATCGTCAGCGCCCTTCTTATGGTGCCGGTGCTTACGATCATCGGCGACGCAGTCTCGCTCCTGGGCGGTTATTACATCGCCGTAAATGTCGGTCATCAGAGCGGCACATTCTACTGGAGTTCCATCCGTGAAGTGCTGAACTTCGAGAACGTTTTCACCGGTATTTTAAAGCCGTTCGTATTCGGCTATCTGATCGCATGCATATGCTGCTTCATGGGTCTTTCCGCACGGGGAGGGTCGGTCGGGATGCGGCAGTCTACCACGCGTGCGGTCGTCTTCTCGATGATTTTCATCGTTATCACTGATTTTGTCCTCACGAGGGCTTTGCTGTATATCCTGGGATTTTCGATATGATCGAATTTGACCACGTATCGTTTTCGTACGGCGCAAAACGTGTTTTGAAGGAGCTGAATTTTTCGATCGGTCCGGCCGAGCGCGTCGCAATCCTCGGCGGAAGCGGAGACGGCAAGACTACGATCCTGAAAATCATCCTCGGGCTCATCAAGCCTGATTCAGGCAGGGTGCTCATCGACGGCGAGGACATAACCACCCGTGACGAGGACGACCTGAGGGAGGCACGGATGAAATTCAGCATGGTCTTCCAGGAAGGCGCGCTCTTTGATTCCCTGACGGTCAAAGAGAATGTCGCCTTCTGCCTGAGGGAGTATACGCACCTTTCCGAAGAAGAGATCGAGGAGAAAGTACGGGGAATCCTCAGCACTGTCGGGGTCGAATCCGCCATGCGCCTCATGCCCGAAGAACTGAGCGGGGGCATGCACCGGAGGGTGGCGCTTGCGCGCTCTCTTGTGGCGTTCGACCCGAAAATGTTCCTGTACGATGAACCGACAACCGGCCTCGATCCGATAAACGCTGACAATATCTGCAGGCTGATTATTGATCTGGCACACAACGGCAAAGGCTTTATCGTCGTAACGCATAAGGTGATCGATGCGCTGAAGGTCGCAAAACGGTTCTTGTTCCTGAAAAACGGTACACTGTTTTTTGACGGGGGTAGGGACGAACTGATGACGGCCGCGGATCCCGATATCCGGCTTTTCATCAGCGAACTGAGTTGCGGGACGGATACGCAGGGAGCAGGGATTCTATCACAAGGAGGCAGGAATGTATGAAGTAAAAAAACAGCTGGCGTGGTCCGCCCTTAAAGCAGGGACGGTGATTACTGTCGGGCTGCTAACGCTGCTTGTTACCGTTTTCTTTGCCGGGAATATCGAGCACATCCTGTCTCCGAAAGAGATACTCAAGTTCGATATCACGGATGTCGGAGGCCTGAGACGCGGGGCTCCGGTCTGGTTCGCAGGTCTTGAGGTGGGCGCGGTAAAAAGCATAGACCTCCATCCCCAGTACGGCACCGTAGTCACCATACTGATCAACCGGGATGTCTTGAAATACATCAGGAAAGACGCTCGCGCCGTCATCCAGACCATGGGTCTCCTCGGCGACAAATATGTTGAACTCGGTTCCGGAACTCCTGGTGCACCGCCGCTCAGCCCGGGCGCCATGATCTCAGGCACCACGGAAATAAACATGCAGAAAGTCATGGCTACCGGCGCGATATCGTTACAGAAACTGAACGAGGTGATCGAACACCTCGGCAGCCTTGCGGTAAAGATCGAAAAGGGTGAGGGGACCCTTGCCCGGCTGCTGTCAGATCCTTCACTGTACAATAATCTGAAGGATGCGTCTGCACGTGTCGCCAACCTGGCAGCGGATGTGCAAAACAGAAAGGGCACCATGGGGAAGATTATAGAAGATGACACCTTATACCATAAACTGCTCTCCACTGCGGATTCCCTCGAGAGTTTCAGCTTCACGCTGAAGAACAGTAAGGGAACACTGGACCGGCTGATCGAAGACAGCACACTCTATGACAGACTGGTCGGCGCTGCTTCTTCGCTGGAAGAATTTAGCCTGACGTTGAACAGCGGCAAGGGAACGCTGAGCCGGCTTGCGGAAGACCCACGGCTGTATGAAAATCTTGTGCTCGCATCCGAACGCCTCTCGTCGATCCTCCAGAGCATAGACAGCGGAAAAGGGACCGCCGGCACACTGGTGAGAGACGAGGACCTTGCCAAGGAACTCTCTGATACCATACGAGAGCTGAGAGAATTGACTGCTGATATAAGGAGAAATCCGAGGAATTATTTCAAGTTCAGCGTCTTTTAGCCGTACCGCTGTCCATGACGTGCGGCCGAGGTCCAAACGTTAGTACCGATTTTCCTAGCTTGATTTAGGCACGGATATGCTCTATTATTATCCAGCGATGAAATTGCTGCGATGCATGTATCATGCGCTGTCCAGAAGGCAAACCCGATGCCGGATCTTTCCGGATATCTCCGAGAGACCCGCGGGTAATCATATCTGCTTGTCTTGCCGCGGAATATGATTGGACGTTCCTCCAGGAACAGGGAAAGGAGTTCATGGTAGCGCCGGTCATCCTTTCCGGGGGCTCAGGTACGCGGCTTTGGCCGCTGTCCCGGGAGCTGTACCCGAAGCAGCTTCTCCCTCTTGCCGGCATCCATACCATGCTGCAGGAGACGGTCTTGCGCCTCAGCGGCATCAGCGTTGTTGACGCTCCGCTCATCGTTGCCAACGACAGTCACCGCTTCATGATCGCTGAGCAGATGCGGCTGATTGGAATGAAGCCGGCTGCCATCATTCTCGAGCCTTTGGGCAGGAATACGGCACCGGCTGTTGCGGTCGCGGCCATCCATACCTCGGCGAAAAGCCGTGACCCCGTCCTCCTCGTATTGCCTGCTGATCATGTGATAAGGGATACCGCAGCATTCCATACAGCAGTTGCTGCAGGCGAAAGCCTTGCGCTGAAAGGCAAGTTGATCACCTTCGGCATTGTGCCCGGCGGTCCGGAAACAGGGTACGGCTATATAAAGAAGGGCAAAGGCATCCCTGATAAAGCGCGTACACGCATACAGGCGTCTACAGGCAGTTTTACTGCATATGCCGTAGAACGCTTTGTGGAAAAGCCTGACCTTGCCACGGCAAATAAGTACGTCACCTCGGAAGGATATCTCTGGAACAGCGGCATGTTCATGTTCAGGGCGTCCGTATACCTCAGGGAACTGAAGCGGTTTGCTCCTGCAATGCTCGCAGCATGCCAAAAGGCATATAAGGCCTCGAAAAAGGACCTTGACTTCCTGAGGCTCGGAACAGAGGCTTTCGCTGCAAGTCCGGGTGATTCCATAGACTATGCGGTAATGGAAAAGACGGCATCGGCGGCAGTCATCCCCCTTGACGCAGGCTGGAGTGATGTCGGCTCCTGGTCCTCGGTCTGGGAGCTGCATCCGCGCGACAAGTCCGGAAATGCAATATCCGGCGACGTGTTAGCCAGGGATACGAAAAATTCCCTCATCCATGCAGGCAGCAGACTTGTCGCCGCGGTCGGTGTAAAAGATCTTGTCATTGTCGAGACCGCTGACGCGGTGCTTGTAGCCCATAAGGACCACTGCCAAAAGGTAAAGCAGATCGTCGACCATCTCAGGGAGGGAAAGCGCGATGAGGCGCTCCTGCACCGGCGCGTCAACAGGCCGTGGGGTGCATACGAATGCATTGTCATCGAAGACCGATTCCAGGTCAAGCGCATCACGGTTAATCCCGGGGCAAGCCTCTCGCTCCAGAAGCACATGCACAGGGCAGAGCACTGGGTGGTGGTGAAAGGCACAGCGCGCATCACAAAGGGGGATGCGGTGGTGACCCTGACCGAGAACGAATCGACCTACATACCGCTCGGCGTGAGGCACCGCCTCGAAAACCTGGGAAAGATCCCTCTTGAGCTGATCGAGGTCCAGTCCGGGAGCTATCTCGGCGAAGACGACATCGTGCGGTTCGACGACAAATACGGCAGAAATGCGTAAGTTCACTGTTCATCGTTCGATGTCTCCTGTACGTAATGAATTCGGATCGGGAACTGAGAACTTAGAATCGTCAGGTCATGGACTGTTTCAAGGCATATGACATACGGGGCAGGGTCCCTGACGAACTGAATGCTGATATCGCGTACCGGATCGGCAGGGCATATGCAGAGTCGATCAATCCTGAAGACGTGGTGGTAGGGCGAGATGTCAGACATTCTGGCAGGGAGCTCACGATAGCCCTGGTGAAGGGACTGGTCGATGCGGGGGTGGTAGTCAGTGACATCGGGGTATGCGGCACCGAAGAGGTCTACTTCGCTACCTTCAGCAGGCGGATGGGAGGCGGCATCATGGTCACTGCCAGCCACAACCCGGCTGACTATAACGGCATGAAGCTTGTCAGGAGAGGATCGATGCCGGTCAGCGGCGACAGTGGACTTTGCAGGATCAGGGAACTGGCAGAAAAGAGCGACTTTGTAAGATCAACGGCAAAGGGCAAGGTCTTCGGGCTGAGCTGCCGCGATGATTACGTAAAGCACCTGCTGGGCTATATCAATGCCACAAGGCTCAGGCCGCTCAGGATCGTCGTCAACGCGGGGAACGGCACTGCAGGACCGGTGATCGACATGCTCGAGGAGCAACTACCCTTTACCTTCATCAAGATCAACCATGGGCCTGACGGCGATTTTCCGAACGGTGTTCCCAATCCCCTACTGCCTGAAAACCGGTCCGCCACTGCTGATGCGGTGAAGAAGCAGACAGCTGATCTCGGTATCGCGTGGGACGGGGATTTTGACCGCTGCTTCTTCTTTGACGAACAGGGAAGGTTCATCGAAGGCTACTACATCGTGGGCCTTCTCGCAAAGGCGATGCTGGCAAAAATCCCGGGGGCGCGCATCATCCATGACCCGCGTCTTACCTGGAACACCATCGATATTGTAAAGAAGTCAGGCGGCATCCCGGTGCAGTCAAAGACCGGTCACGCATTTATCAAGGAACGGATGCGGGTTGAGGACGCGGCATACGGCGGCGAGATGTCGGCTCACCATTATTTCAGAGACTTTGCCTACTGCGATAGCGGCATGATTCCGTGGCTGCTGGTCACAGAGATCATGTCGGTCTCCGGCAAGCCGTTGTCAGAGCTTGTCAGCGAACGCATGGCGATGTTTCCTGCAAGCGGAGAGATCAACAGGAGGCTGAAGGACCCTGCAGCGGCAATTGCAAAGGTCGGGGACTCCTTCATACATGATGCACTGATGACCGACTATACCGACGGTCTGAGCGTGGAGTATCCGGCGTGGCGGTTCAACCTGCGGACCTCGAACACGGAGCCCGTGGTGAGGCTGAACGTAGAGTCCCGCGGCGATGAGGTGCTCATGCGCTCAAAGACCACTGATATCCTCTCGATCCTCGATTCCTTTTCCTGACCGATACGGCTATCGCTGCGGAGTAACATGCATATGTAGGCAACGGCGCTCTCTGCATCCCGGAGCCGCTTTTCAGCGCGACTGCCAATTCTTCAAAGTTCATCCATTCCCCCTCTTCGCAACCCTGTATGCGCTACATTATTTTCATAACCCATTGCACGAAGGCAATGAAATTATGGCATGCCGCCAGTGCAACAGGAAAAATGCCTGTGGCACCAAGACCACATTGGCAGGCACGTTCATCCCAGCAGCGCCAGAACCGCAAGTACCTCCGGGTTCACGTCCGGGGCTTTCCAACTGAATGCAAGCTTCGATTGTCCTCAGTCTTCTTTCTCCTGATATTTTTCGTATCTCCTTATTGTTTCCTCATCCAGGCCCACGGTGTTGACGAAATCGCCAAGGCCCTGTTAGTGGCCTGTGAAGCACTGATGATCGAAGATATTGAGATCATTACGTCCGTTGGGGGTATTGGCAATACCGCGGCCTCGGCATTTCTTGCAGAGCTTGGCGACTACCCGCTCTTTGCGTCTTATTAACATTTGATCGCTTTTGCAGGGATTGATCCGGCAATCCATCAGTCCGGCACGTTTGAAGGATCGAGCAAAATTTCGAAGGGGGCAACAGACATCGGCGGCAGCTCATCTCTCATGACCTCGTGTCTGGTAAGGCAAGACAACATCTTCACGGGCTGTTAACAGAAAAGCCGAGCAGAAGGGTTACCGTTTAAAAAGGCCATTCTCGCAGCAGCGCACACGTTATTACGTGTCACCTTTTCAATAGCATCAGGCATAACAGCGTATACAGCAAGGGGGTGATGCACCCTATATGCCCCTGGGACCTTTGTGCAACATCAGAAGCCATCAGCTAAATCGCCCACTTGATAAGCCCCGGCACATAGGGGCTGGCCAGCAGTTCGTTCTTCGGCAGGATCCTTACGGAAAAACCCTGCATGCCGCTCAGGGTGCAGTTGAGGCATCCCGCAAACTCATACCTGGCATCGGCGATCTTTTTGATGTCCCTGAGGCTGTCTGCAACGCCTTCGACGATCATACCGGTGCTGTCCACCAGCCCGTGATAGACCTGAACATCGACATGATCAGGGTCAATGTCGCCAAGGTTGACGGTCACGCCCACGTTAAGGCAGTTGCCGATCATGATCCGTTCCTCCGCATCAGAGCGTATATCCTCTATTTTTATCTTCGCCCAGTTGCCTTCAATGCCTCCTTTGAACGCTGCAAGCGCCTTTGCGCCGGCATTGCCGCTGCCCGTGAGCAGGCTGAACCGGCTCTCTGCCTTGTTGTAGCAGCGCTCGGTATATTCGATCGCCATCCTGTGTGTATTGAATACCGGCCAGAGCGTCCTGATCGACTCCTTCATATTCCGTATCCAGCCGCGCGGGAGTTTGTCCGATCCCCTGCTGTAAAAGAGCGGGATCACCTCTTTTTCGAGCAGGTCATAGATCGCGTTGGCCTCGATATCATACTGGTAATTGATATCAGCATATTCATCGACCTTGCCGATCGCCCACCCGATCCCGGGCCTGAATGCCTCGTCCCACCACCCGTCAAGGATGCTCATGTTCAGGCACCCGTTCGCTGCAGCCTTCATGCCGCTCGTGCCGGATGCCTCATAAAGCCTGCGCGGCGTGTTGAGCCAGATATCGACGCCCTGCACCATGTACCGGGCGATCACCATGTCATAGTCTTCGAGAAAGACGATACGTTTCCTGAACTCCTCTCGCTGCGAAAGATGCACGAGCTCGCGGAGGAGCTCCTTGCCGGGCGTGTCCTTGGGATGGGCCTTTCCGGAAAAGATGATCTGCACCGGCATGCGGTCATTGTTGAGGATGCGGGCAAGCCTGTCCGGATGCCTCAGGATGAGATCAGCACGCTTATACGTAGCAAAGCGGCGCGCAAAGCCTATAGTAAGGATCTCGGGGTCAAGCACCTCCTCGGCAGTCCTGGTTTCCGTGACCGGCGCTCCGCGCATGATCAGCTGTTTCTTCAGCCTCTTCCGTGCAAAGGCAACGAGACGCTCCCTCCTTCGTTCGTGGGTCCTCCAGAGCTCCTCGTCCGGGATCTCATCGACATGTTCCTTCTTGTCCATGACCTGCGGCTCGTTGATCCACTTGTCACCCATGTACCGGTAATAGAGGGACTCCATGTCATGGGATATCCACGAGCGGTGATGAACCCCGTTCGTAATGGAGATGATCGGGACCTCTTCCTGCGGGAGATCTGGCCAGACATGACGGAAAATATTCCTTGATACCTGCCCATGGAGCCTGCTCACGCCATTGGCACGTTCAGAGAGATGGAAGGCAAGCACTGCCATGGAAAAGCCGCTGTTCAGGTTGCTCCCGGTTTCCGAACCGAGGCTGAGGAACGTATCCCAGGTGATACCCAGGTCCCGTGACATGTCAAAAAAGTATCTCTTCATGAGGTCCGGGGAAAAGAGATCGATGCCCGCAGGTACTGGCGTATGGGTGGTAAAAACGCTTCCTGCCCGGACGATCTCGATAGCCTCACTGAAGGAAAGCTGCTGATCCTGCATCAGGAGCCTGATCTGCTCGAGCCCGAGGAAGGCAGAATGTCCCTCGTTCATATGGCATACGGACGGCTTTATGCCGAGTTGCCTGAGCAGCCTTATACCGCCGATACCGAGCACTATCTCCTGCTGTATCCTTTTTTCATTGTCACCTCCATAGAGCTCATCCGTGATGTCATGATCAGGACCTGCGTTAAGAGGAAGGTTCGTGTCCATCAGGAAGAGCTTGACGCGGCCAACATGAGCAAGCCAGGCCTTTGCTTGGACCCTCCGGCCCGGAAAGTCCAGGGAAACAGTCATGGGCTTGCCACTGCTGTCCTTCACCTCCTCAACCGCCATGTTGTAGAAGTCATTGACCGGATAGCTTTCTGCCTGCCAGCCGTCATAGTTCAGGTGCTGCCGGAAATATCCGCTTTGGTACAGGAGGCCTACCCCGACCAGCGGGATGCCGAGGTCGGAGGCTGACTTTAAATGGTCCCCGGCGAGTATGCCAAGGCCGCCCGAATAGATGGGAAGCGATTCGGTAATGCCGAACTCCGCCGAAAAGTAGGCGATGCAGACCTCTTTTTTGCCGAACTTCTTTTCATACCACTTCTGCTCCAGCATATACCTCTCGAACTTTTCGAGCACCCTGTGGTAATGGGCCAGGAACCCGTCGTCCTGCGCAAATTCGTCAAGCTGCCGCTGATCTATGGTGCCGAGCATGCGCACCGGGTTGTGGTCAAGGTCCTCCCAGAGGTCGTGGTCCATCCTCCTGAACAAAGACACTGCCTCATAGTCCCAGCACCAGAATAGATTTTGTGCAAGATCACGCAACCGTTCGATGTTCTCGGGCAGCTTCGGGATAACTCTGAAGGTCTTGACGGGTTTCATACCACTCCTTTAGCTAGTTACGAAGAAGACCGTTAGTAAAGCCGCATTCATTGTCATCGCCCCACGTAATCGGGCAATCCAATAAACCTTGAAAGCACGGGATTCCCGCCTGCGCGGGAATGACGGCACATGGGGTCTTACGTATGGACCCCTTAGTAAACGTAACAGAGCGAAAAAATTACTGAACACATCCCGGAATGCCTCACATCCGTGCAGATGCGTCCGGGCATTTTGGCTTATATGTTATATTTTCCCTATATCTCCAACAAATTCAATATTTTTTTTCTCTTTCCAAGCTGTTTACAACCCCTCCCGGGGCCCTTGACCGTATCAGCATCTTACCTTGACATGATAATAAGTTTCGAATATACTTAACTTAAATTTACAACTTTAGATTGGAGGTATTATGGTTAACAGAAGGTTGTCAGTGCTTACAGCAGTAACTGTGATGGCCCTGGCGCTCATCGCTTCTGCTGGATCGTCGTTTGCCGAAAAACCGACCGTCCAGAAGCCATGCGTTCAGTGCCACCAGCCGGAACAGGACCTTGTTCGTGGAACCCTGCTATCGGTAACAGAAAAGTTCAAGACCATCAATGTACAGGTTGGCCAAAAACTCGTATGGATAATCACCTATGGCGATGACCTGAAAATTACCGGCGCGGACAAGATCTCAGCAATCCCCAGGGATAAAGAGATCGGCGTCAGGTTTACCGGAGATGAAAAGAAGCCGTATGCGGTCAGCCTCACGGTCAAGCCACCGGCAAGAGTCTCCCCTGAAAAGCTCGTTTCGCTTGAAGAAATGGTAAAGCTGGTTGCCGCGGGACCTGAGAAAGGGAACTATCTGCTCGTCGATTCACGCCCAAAACCAAGGTACCTGGAAGGCCACATCCCCAGCGCTGTTTCCCTGCCCTCTGACAAGTTCGAAGAGTTGAAGGACACGGTACTGCCGACAGAGAAGGACAAGCTTATCATCTTCTACTGCGGCGGCGCTACCTGAAGATTAAGCCCTGATTCTGCCCGTCGGGCAGAAGCCGCCGGCTACATAAAGGTAAAGATTTTCCACGACGGTCTCCCCGTATGGAAAAAAGCGGGCAATCTCATGGTATCCGAACCGGCCGCATTACAAGCCTTCATCGAAAAGGACATTGCCCACGTCCTTGTTGACCTCAGGGATGTTGCTGTGGCAAAAAAAGGGTTCATTTCCGGCGCTGTTTCCCTCCCTGCAAAAGACCTTAACACAGCAAAGGATCGCTTCCCTGCTGACAAGTCAGCACCAATCGTGCTTTACAGCGACGAGGTCGATAGCGAAGCCTTCGGGATTGTGCGGAGCTGGGGCTATAAGGACACATCCGTTCTCAACGGCGGGGTGGCCGCATGGATCAAGGCTGGAGGCAAGCTGGAAAAGGGCACGCCCGGCACGGTCATATCCTATGTTCCAAAGCCGAGGCCAGGAGAGATATCAATAGAGGAGTTCAAGGCCATCGCGGAAAAAGGATCACCCGGCACAGTCATCCTCGACGTCCGGGACACTGATGAGGCGATGAGCGGCATGCTTGCAGGTGCAATCAACATCCCTGCGGGAGACATCACAAAGAGGCTCAAGGATCTGCCGAAAGATAAGGAGATCATCGTCTACTGTAATACCGGTCTCAGGGCAGAAAGCGCCTACGAAGACATGAAACAGGCCGGTTACAAGGCCAGGTTCCTTAACGCACTGATCCAGATCGACAAGAACGGGAAATACGAGATAACCAAGAAATAACCGGCGTGCGGACATAATGGGTATAGGCAGATGCAACCGCATCTGCCTCTTTTTTTGGGGGTACACCCTTCTTTTCAGCGATAGCTGTGGCATTGCCATAATTTGTCAGTTTCCCCTGAGGTTGGTATATTGGATCTGCAAGTCCGGCATTTCAGTTCGAAAAAATCTATTAAAATCATGTATCATACTTATGGCATGCCAAATGCCTCTTTTTTTTAGCATGGACGATAACAATAAGACAAAAGACCACTTGATCGAAGAATTACACCAACTCCGTCTGAAAGTTGAAGAGATGAAGGAGCTAAGAGAGAAATTCGATCGAACGGAGAAGATGATGCACGATGCAATCGTCCGCGCTCACGACGAAAAGGAGAAGAATGAGGCTATCATCGGTTCACTGGGTGATGGCATCAGCATCCAGGACCTGCATTTCAAGGTCCTCTATCAGAACAGCCGGCACAGGCAGCTCGTAGGCGGTGATCACAGGGGCAAGTATTGCTATAAAGCATATCAGCGGAAGGACAGGGTGTGCCACGGTTGCCATCTTGTCCTGTCGTTTCAGGACAGCAAGGTCCACAAGAAGGAACAGTTCAGGGTCACGGACAAAGGGACCTTCTATTACGAGATCATCTCGTCGCCGCTGAGGAACGCCCG
>Ga0115026_10000342_pt1 | contig 12084 bp, 12 predicted proteins | sample Mud_0915_D1_FD_83878 | JGI IMG/M metagenome (GOLD analysis project Ga0115026, IMG submission 83878) | Wetland microbial communities from Old Woman Creek Reserve in Ohio, USA - Mud_0915_D1 | ecosystem: Environmental > Aquatic > Freshwater > Wetlands > Sediment ...
ATCTGAAGTTTGGGTTTGGAAAGGTGACAGAATACGTAAATGAAGAGCTCAGGTCGGGGGCGATCAATCGATCGACCGCAATTGATCTTGTGGAGCGGTATGATGGAAAGTGCTCAGAAAAATATATCAGGAGTTTCTGCGAATTTATCAGGATTTCTCAAGATGAGTTCTGGGCCCACATAAAGCGGTTCATGAACCGTGACCTCTTCGAGATCGACTCCACGGGGAATATTCAAAAGAAATTCAAGGTGGGAGTTGGGCTTTGAGTCGCATCACAGTGGGGATTGTGGACTACGGCATCGGAAACCATGCTTCCGTAATGCACTCTCTGCGTGACATAGGGTTTCGGGTTCGAGTCGGTTCAGAAATCGACGTTCTAAATGATGTTGATGTCTTGTTACTTCCCGGTGTCGGAGCCTATCCGACTGCGATGAAGGCCCTACATCAGCACGGACTGGTGGGATACCTGCAGGACCAGGCGCGGGCACAGCGTCCGATTATCGGTATCTGTCTGGGAATGCAGTTGCTTGCGAGCGCTTCCCATGAACTTCAATACACGGATGGTCTAGATCTCATTCCCGGGAAAGTCGTGCCATTGACAGAGCCAAAATGGCATATTGGATGGAACACGATTGAATGCGTTCAGCGCGATTCGCTTCTATGGCCCAGCGATGGGCAGGCATTCTATTTCAATCATTCTTTCGCTTATCAAGGGCCTCCTGAATATCAGGTTTGCGTTTCTCGCCACCTGACAACTTTGTCGTCGGTAATCCGACGCGGCAAGGTTGTTGGCCTGCAATTCCATCCGGAAAAAAGCCAGGCGGCAGGCAGAATTCTTCTTAAGAACGTCGTTTTCGGCCTCGCCCATGCTTAAGAAGCGGCTTGTTGGGGTCGTTACCGTCAAAGACGGCTGGGCGGTTCAATCGTTTGGATACAAACGCTATCTGCCTCTGGGTCGACCGGAGTGCTTGATTGAGAACCTTGATCGTTGGGGTGCCGATGAGATCTTGGTTCAGGTTATCGATCGCTCCGTGGATTGCCAAATCCCGGACTTTGAACTGCTGGAGCGTATTGCACGACTGGGGCTCGAAACGCCGCTGATATACGGTGGCGGCATCCGCTCGGTTCATGATGGGGTGCGGGCGATCCAGTTTGGCGCTGATCGCCTGGTCGTCGATTCCATTGCGCATGATGACCCCTGCATTGTACGTGGCTTGTCTGAGCAGCTTGGCGCGCAGGCAATCATAGCGGCCTTGCCGTTGTCTTTGCACAGTGGGCGGATTGAATGGTTGGATTACCGGCGTCGATGCGCGACCCCAATTCCGGAAGATATTTTGTCGCTTCTGGAGACAGGAGTTGCATCGGAAACGCTGATTATTGACTGGACAAACGAGGGATATCCGGAGGCATTTCAGGTAGATCTGGTGAAAATGTTTCCGCTGAGCGCCGTACCGCTGATTGCGTTTGGTGGCATAAGTGCCTCCAGGCAGATGATTGAGCTCCTTAGTTTTTCAAATGTCGCCGCGATCGCGGTCGGCAATTTCCTTAGCTACCGCGAGCACGCCGTTCAGGAATTCAAGAAGGCGCTGGCAGGGATGTCTCTTCGCCCCCCTGTATACGAATCGACGTTACCTGGTTTGACCGATGCCTGACATTACATTCTGTAAGCGTTGTCTTTATTCTTCGGTTCACCCGTTAGGCCTGACATTCGATGGGGATGGTATCTGTTCGGGTTGCCGAATCCATGAAGAAAAGGACTCCTTGGACTGGAGTTCACGTTGGCAGAAGCTTGAGAGCGTGGTGCAGCCCTATCGAAATCGGGATGGGCGCAACTATGATTGTATTGTTCCCGTGACCGGGAGCGGGGATTCTTACTACATCGTTTATTTGGTCAAGCAGCGGTTGGGTCTGAACCCGTTGCTTGTGACTTATAACAAATACTTTAACACGCCGCTTGGAATTCGGAATCTTGCAAATCTTCGGATTCGTTTCAATTGCGACATTCTTTATCAGAATATCAATCCGAATTCAGTCAAGAAAATTATCCGCGGCACCCTGCGCCGCTTCGGGAGCATCTATTGGCCTATTCTGGCCGGCCAAACGGTGTTTCCGGTTCAAACCGCCGTTCGATACCAGGTTCCTCTGATTATATGGGGCGCACACCAGGGCCTTGAGCAGGTCGGAATGTTTTCGCACGAGCATGAGGTCGAAATGACCCGGCGTTACCGCAAGGACCACGATCTCATGGGCGCGGAGGCTGACGACCTGCTGTCCATTTTTGACACCCTTACGGAAGAGGATATTTGGCAATTCCGTTACCCCGATGATGATGAACTCAAAAGCGTCGGCGTTCGAGGCATTTATCTTGGAAATTATGTTCGTTGGGACCCTAAGGCCCAGCATGAGCAGATGATGCGAGACTATGACTACCGCACTGCAATGTTCAGTCGCACCTTCGACCGGTACGATTACGTGGACTGTTTCAACTATATGGATGTGCATGATCTGCTCAAACTCTACAAGCACGGGTATTCGAAGGTCACAGACCATGCCACACGGGAAATCCGATTTGGGCGCCTGACGCGAGACGAGGGGCTGGCCTTAGTGCGCCAGCATGAACTAGCGCCGCTCAGGTTTCTTGATCAGTTTTGTGAATGGCTTGGCGTTACCCCGCGATCGATGCAGTTTCTGCTTGATCAGCATAGAAACCGGCGCTTCTGGACGAAGACGGAACCCGCTGGGTGGGAGTTTCGAGGCGTGAGCACAATGCAGGATCAGAGAAACAGTGAAGCGTCTGGACGAACGGGGTTACCCGACATTTTTAAGGCCAATGACAAACTGGAGTACGACCGGAACTTGGACTATGTCACGATTGGCAAGGGGTGGCCATGACTGACGACAGTAACAAAGGTCTGATTAAGGCCCACGCGGGATATTCAGATCAAAGGCTAGAAGAGCTTTGTACGTCCCAGGTTCGATTTGAAGGGGGATTTGTTCCTTGGGTGGCCTGGGAATCGGAAAATTCCAGTTTCGGGAAGACCTTTAGAGAATGGGCGCGCTACCCACGATTTCTGCCTTTGTATTTTTCCTGTGATCATGGGGTGCATTGGGAATCACGATGCTGGCCGAACGAAACGGAAAGCATGCTCAGGATGTTCTTCACGTGGAACAGAAAGAAATGTGAGTTAATGAGGATACTCCATGGAAAAAAGTCGTACCACATACCGCATCCATGGGTCTTTTATAGAAAGACGCATTTTCCCTCTCTCCCGAGCAAACGAACAGGAACATTGGTGTTCTTTCCACATTCAAACACCACGACTACTCCGGCCTTTGAAGACCTAGATAGCTATATAGATGGTCTTAAGGCGCTACCTGCCAAGTACCAGCCAATTGTGATTTGTCTCTCGTTCCATGATGTCGCTAAAGGTCTTCATAGGAAGCTAAGAAAGTATCACCTACCACTAGTGACTGCAGGTACAACAAATTCAAGAAGTTTTGTTGATAGATTTTATTCATTGCTGTACCAGTTCAGGTATTCGTCATCGCCGAATATTGGGTCTCACACCTTTTATGTAATTGAGGCGGGGGTTCCGTTCTTTCTGTATGGCCCTTACCCGGAGTTCCAGATCAGAGGATCCAAGGCCGTTCGGGATGGCAAGCAAAATCTCGAGGATTACGGCGATCAACAGGACATTAAAGAATTCACTCGCCTTAAAGAGCTTCTGTCTGTTCGGGTAGATGAGGTATCGCCCGAGCAGTATGCGGTGGTGGCAAAATATCTTGGAATCGATTCCAAAGTGACCAGGCTTAAGGCCGCTTGCCTGATGTGGCGGGAGTTGCTCTGTCATTCAGGCACGACCATCACAATGTACGCAAAACTGGCCGGCAGACTGGTATCCAGGACCCGCTTGTCGGGGGCTACTCGAGTAAAATGGTAATGAATAACAGTATGTCCAAAGCTCGGACGCTGCGGCGTGTTGAATCTCGAGTATCGCTGTTTAGGGTCCCGGAATTCTTGTACTTTGAAACTTCACTTTTTTTACGCGCTCCAGAGGAAGTCATCGACCGGATAAAGCAAACCTTCGGCGGTCGTCCTTTGGTAATACGATCTTCTGCAGCGGATGAGGACGGTGTGCACAAGGCGTGCGCCGGGGAATATGAATCCGTGCTGAATGTCTGTTCGACTGATTCGGAGGTTATCCGGCAAGCGATTGCCACGGTGATCGCCAGCTTTGAACGAAAGGGTCCGCGCACCGGCACTGACGAAGTGATCGTGCAAGAGTTGTTGCGTACCACTAGCATGAGTGGTGTGGTATTTACGCATGATCTGAACACTGGTGCGCCGTATTATGTCATCAACTACGATGATGTATCGGGACGAACGAATACTGTGACGTCGGGCGGCGGCGAATACGCAAACCGGACCCTCTATATTCACCGTGGTGCCACGCAATCGATTCGTTCGGAGCGGTTCCAGCGCCTTATGCATGCAGTACAGGAATTGGAGCGGGCCATGGAGAGCCAATTTCTGGATATTGAATTTGCGCTCGGCGAAGATTTGACGCCCTATTTGTTGCAGGTACGAGCGATCACGACGCAACCGAACTGGAACCGGGCTGTTGCCAGACGGATCGATGCGGCGCTTCAGGGCATTCAGGCGTTCGTCCGGACGCGACTGGAACCAATGACCGGGGTCTATGGAACTACCACAGTTTTAGGCCAGATGCCCGACTGGAATCCTGCCGAGATGATTGGGCGCGCGCCTCGCGCGCTTGCGTTCTCGCTTTATAGGAAATTGATAACCGATCATGCGTGGCGAATAGCCAGGGAGATGATGGGTTACGCGGTTCCCGCCGGCCAGTCATTGATGGTGTCCCTCGCGGGGCAGCCTTTTATTGATACGCGCCTGAGTTTTCACTCCTACTTACCAGCCGGATTATCACCCGCAATTGGGACGAAGCTTGTCGATGCCTGGGTAATGCGCCTGCGAAATCACCCAGAGCTACACGACAAAGTCGAGTTTGATGTGGCGATTACCACCTACAGTTTTGATATCGACAATAAGATTGATGCGCTGGGTGATGGGGTTCTGAGTCAATTGGAGCGTACTGAATTTCAGGAGGCGCTACGCGAGCAAACCCGTAAGCTGCTGTCGGATAGCACCGAGGGTGGGCTGGGCAAGGCCCTGGGAAGAATTGAGGAGCTCGAAAGAAGACAGTTACGTGGACGGGAGAGTCCGATAGAAAAAGGGGCGTTGACGCTGTTTGAGATGGTGGACGATTGTGTACGTTTCGGGACGATTCCGTTTTCGATCCTTGCGAGACACGGGTTTATCGCGCGAACGCTGCTGCTGTCATTGAGTCGACGGGGTATCTTGACGACGGAGGAAGTTGACGGAATCCAGTCTGGAGTGCGGACAATCGCGAGCGTGCTGGTTAATGACATTCGCCGCTTGCGGCTTGGCGAGCTGTCGCGAGATGAGTTCATGGAAAGGTATGGACACCTGCGTCCTGGAACCTATGACATCCTGTCGCGCCGCTATGATCAGATGCCAGATTTCGGGATGGGGGATTCGCATGTTCGTCCCGCAAAGGAGCTCAAGAATTTCACGCTGAGCGCAGAGAAAAAGCGAGAGATCAATTCTCTTCTGGCAGAAGAGGGGTTCCCGGAAATGGATGCCGATAAGCTTCTCGCGTATGTGCAGACGGCCACGGCCGGGCGGGAATATGGAAAGTTTGTCTTCTCACGGTCAGTAAGCGAGATGTTGGAAGTTATTGCGGCCTTTGGTGAGCGACATGGTCTGAGCCGTGAAGAGTTGTCCCATATTTCGATTGATCATCTACTAGATACTGCCACTGCCAGTGGCGAGGGTGCTATCGAGGAACGTCTTCGCAAGATTGCTGAGGAGGAATCCGAGCGGCACGCTATCAGTGCTGCAATTCGCCTTCCACAGGTGCTTTTCGACGAGGCGGGTATTCATGTTGTTCCCTTTCAGATCAGCCACCCGAATTTCATTACGCACAAAAAAGTCACGGCAGTCAGTGTCTACCTGGCAGCAGGGCAGACGCCCCCTTCGTTGGCCGGGAAGATTGTCCTAATCGAAAATGCCGACCCTGGTTTTGATTGGATCTTTGCTCAACAAATTGGGGGCCTTATCACCAAGTATGGGGGCGCAAACTCGCACATGGCAATCCGTTGCGCGGAATTCGGGATACCAGCAGCTATCGGATGTGGTGAGCAGCGTTTCGAGGCCTTTTTAGACGCGCACCAGATTCTTCTCGACTGCTCAACAGGTTTGATAAAGCCGTTACACCAATAGGAAGTCATACGTCATGGTTGTCTGGATCATTGGCTTGTCCGGTGCCGGAAAAACGACACTGGCAAAGGAAGTGATGGCACGGGTATTCCAGCAGGGCGGCAGTGCCGTTCTAGTGGATGGTGATATGGTGCGGGAGATATTTGGCAATGATCTTGGATATAGCATGGAGGATAGACGCACAAATGCCCGAAGAATCTGCCAGCTCTGCAAATTTCTCGATGATCAAAAGATAAATGTAGTGTGTGCGATATTGTCGCTGTTTCCGGAGACTCGGGCTTGGAATCGAGAGCACCTAAAAAGTTATTACGAGGTATTTATCGATGCGCCCTTGCAAGATCTCGTGAGAAGGGATTCGAAAGGAATCTACCAACGATTCCAGAATGGAGAAGCACGCGATGTAGCAGGGATGGATATAGAATTTCTGCGCCCTGATACGGCGGATCTCGTTATCAATAATGTACACTCGCTGCAAGAATTGCTTGGCTTCGCAGAGCCAATAGCAAATAAGCTGCTGGGTAACGGTCGGTGATCTACCCATATTGTCATGGCTCCCGGTTGGAGGAGCCACACAGCTACATGTACACGCCATTTTATGGAGAGGAGTTCTTGCGTGCGTATCACGCTAGCAGAACGTCCTTCATGGGTCGACTCGAGTTGGTGGAGCAAAGAGGTGAGCAAATAGACCGTATGCTTCTCGCTGGCTGTTTGGTTAGCCTGGAGAGAAAATTTAATGCCGCGTCCTCTAAGGCGGGAGCAAGATTTCGGGAACTGATGAAGCAGCGGAGCGCAACGGGAGTTGGGGTGGAGGAGGCGGTTAACGCGACGCTGGCTGGCTTCGCTGATTCGCTCGCGGGGTTTGCAATGGACAGGACTGTAACAACGTTAGCTTTGATGCATGGACTGATTTCTGCCCAGCTAAAGGATGTGGAGGCCGATGATGTCAGAATATGGCTTGACCGCCTTATTCAGCGTTTCGAGGTAACGAAAAAGGTGTATCAGACCTACTTGCCAGGTTTCAGAAAGGGAGAGGGTCCGAGCACGATAATCCGTCTGTATTTGTTGTTTGCGGCCGCGTTGTGCGTGCAGTATGTACGATCCCACAATGTGAAATACTTAAGCACGCTTTTGAAGGTTTGTGATCTCCTGTGCTCTGTGCCAGAGATCGTCGTGAAAGGGCATATTCCAGAGGATGGCTTGTTCGGGGTCTTGGCCGCGGAGGTGATGAGCGTCGAACTACTTGCCGAAGAGAAGGGGCTTGCACATGCGTTTAGCTGATGTCGGGATGATTGCAGCGGATACATCTCGGTCTCGGGCCTATCTGCAGGCCTTGGTGCGTAACAATTTTCTTCCAAATTACGTTCTGGTTCTTGGAAGCACTGATGGAAAGATCATGCCGGGTCAGATCGGTGAGTCGCAACGCGATCTTGTAACCCCTGAGATCAGCGGTCCAGATGGATGCTGGAGCGAGGCCCGTTTTGATTTGACTAAATCGATAATTGGAAGCTTGGCGGACGTCAATGTTCCTTACGACGCATGCGCAAGTCAGGATATTAATGATCCGTCAGTTGTAGAGGAGATCAGGCGAAGACCGGAATCGGTGTTTATTTACTCCGGATTTGGCGGCTCTCTATTGAGGAAAGGAGTGTTGGAGACAGGAAAACGATTCCTCCACGTGCATGGAGGGTATCTTCCCGCATTCAAGGGCAGCACTACGAACTACTATAGTCTTCTCACGGAGAACGCGCTTGGCGCGTCCTCGCTATTTCTGACCTCAGACATCGATAGTGGTCCTGTCCTCGTCAGACGAAAATTCCCGCCGCCTGAAGACCGGCGGGCTATTGATCATATATATGATTCCGGAGCGCGCGCGAAAGTATTGATCGAAACGATTCGGAATTACGTGAAATGTGGCGATTGGGAATTCGAGCTACCGAATAATATCGGAGGCGAGACTTATTACATAATTCATCCAGTGCTCAAGCATATTGCGATTCTTGAGAAGGGGTGCGGCGCACAATGCGAATAACGCTTCGGTCTCGTGGAGTGAAGGAATACTGGGGTGCACGGTGGAGTGAAATTCCGGTCGACGCCCCGATGGAGAACAAGTCAGTATATCCGCTCAAGTATGCGGAGCAGACAATCAAGGATAAGAAAGGGAAGATTCTTGAGGCAGGGTGTGGAGCGGGGCGCATCTTACGGTACTACCATGATCGAGGGTACGACATCGTAGGCATCGATTTTATCGATGCTGTAATTCACAAGCTAAAGAATATCGATCCGTCTCTGAAGGCAGAAGTAGGCGACATTACGAATCTGAGATTCGAAGACCAATCGTTTAGATATGTGCTTGCTTTTGGCTTGTACCATAGTCTTGAGCATGGGTTGGAAGAAGCGGTGCTGGAAACGTACCGGGTGCTAGAGCAAGGAGGGTCAGTCTGCGCATCTTTTCGGGCAGACAACATCCAAACAAGATTGACCGACTGGTTAGCGGACAGGAGGGCCAGCAAGAAGGATCGGGGGAAGGCTAAGCGGCACTTTCATAAGATGAATCTGACGAGGCAGGAGTGCGAAAAATTGTTCGCCTCCGCGGGGTTTGTTGTAGAGTCTGTAAGTCCAGTGGAGAACATGCCCATTCTCTACAAGTTTCGGATTTTCCGGTCCGTCAGGCACAAGCGATTTGATGAGAACAGGGCGCGAACCGAGGGGTATCGTTTGTCCTGGTTGGGGCAAAGACTGCAGAAGTTTCTCATGCGTCATTTCCCGGACCAATTCTGCAATCTTTACATAGTCATCGGCCGTAGGGATTGATGACCTACTCCTCGTCAAAGATTAGGGTTGCGATAAGCCAACGAATTGATTGCATCGCTGCGCGTCGCGAACTTCGAGATGCCCTTGACCAGAGGCTTGTAGATTGGTTGGTGCAGGCCGGGTTTTTTCCGTTTCCGATTCCTAACTCTCTCATCAGCATCGAACCTTCGAGCGGAAGAGTTGAGGGGCAAGTGCTGGATAGCTGGCTTCAGGCGGTACAGCCCAATGCCGTGATCCTCTCCGGTGGTAACGACATTGGCGAGTATCCTGAGCGAGATGCTACAGAGCGATACCTGCTTTCGTGGGCGGAGCCGAAGCGGCTGCCGGTACTTGGAATCTGCCGAGGTCTTCAAATGATGGCTGTGTGGGCTGGCGCCAGTCTTGTGAAGGTGGGGCAACATGCGGGTACTCGGCATCGTCTGGTTGTCACGGAAATGGAGGACGAGTGGCCGCACAGTGTGAATAGCTATCACAATTGGGGTTTGTCATCTTGCCCGGATGGCTTCGAGGTTGCGGCTCGGGGTGACGATGATTCGATCGAGGCGATACGGCATAGCAGATTGCCGTGGGAAGGGTGGATGTGGCATCCAGAGCGAGAAGTGCCGTTCTCTGATACTGATACGTGGCGACTGAAGAGGTTGTTCAATGCACGATAATGCGGGTTTGAAGGCCGTTATTCTTGCGGCGGGTGAGGGCACGCGACTGCGGCCCTATACGCTTGATCGACCTAAGTGTTTGGTCGAAGTGGATGGCCGCAGCTTACTGGATCGGCAGCTGAGCGTGCTCGCTGCAGAAGATGTTCGCCGCGTCATTGTATTGGGGGGCTATCGGGCGGAAATGTTGAAACGTCCAGGCATTAATTTGCGAGTAAATCCTCGGTATGCCGAAACGAATATGGTGTGGACGTTGTTCTGCGCTGAGGATGAACTGAGCGGCGATGCGATCGTTGCCTACGGAGATATTGTCTACTCACGTGAAGTATTAAAGGCAGTGAAGGCGTCTAAAGCAAATATCGCCGTCGCGATCGACCGCGACTGGGAATCGTACTGGCGGGCCAGAAACGAGAATCCCCTGGATGACGCCGAAACACTCAGGCTGGGCCCAGATGGACAAATCCTTGAGATTGGGCAGAAACCAAGGTCGCTTGCAGAAATTGAAGGACAGTACATGGGTCTTTTGAAGTTTTCAGCTAAAGGGATGGATATTCTGAAGGCGGTATTTCACGATGCACGATTGCATGGACAATTGCGGGGAAAGACGTTGGAGAAGGCATATATGACCGATCTATTGCAGGAAATAATTGATCGGGGCTATAGAGTTGATGCTGTGCCCGTGCATGGCGGCTGGGTCGAGATAGATACCGTGAGCGATCTTCTCTCTGCCGTGACTCGAAATCGGCTATCTCAGATCGCATCGTCTATCTGATCTTCGACCAGCTAGTGGGAGTGCGTGAGTTGAGAGGCGACTGGGCCTAAAAAGCAAAGTGATAAATCGCCTCGATGAAACTACATCCGCTTCGCGGTGCATTTCTGCGAATCTGTATATCGCAGAACGCGTGCGTCGATATCGCGATCCGTTATTCAAGTGCGGAGTCGCATGACAAAGTTTTTTAGCAGACTATTTTCCGGGAAATTCGTGAATCATTCGGCGGTGGCCGACAATGTTGCCCTGTTGCTGATGTATAGATTTGCGTACCCCTTTTCTGTATTTCTCAGCAGGCTACATCTGACGCCCAATCAAATCACGACGCTATCCCTGATATTCTCCATCGCCGCGTTCTTATCTATCATTGTCGATGACGGAATATTGATGTTTTCGACCTTTTGGGGGATTTCTCTATTACTCGACTTCTGTGATGGCACTGTTGCAAGGATGACGAACAGCGGGAGAAAGAATGCGTTTCGCTACGATCACATAAGCGATCTATTTAAGATCTCATTAATTATACTCGGCGCAAGTCTACGCTATGATGACCGCCTGGTTTGGATATCTTCCTTTTCCGCGTCGTTCTGCTTCATGTTTTTCTCGGTCCTAAATCAGGAACTTGTAACCAGCATCAAGTTTTTAGAAAGACAAAGTCCGTTAATTCCCCATAGCGAAGAATCCTCGACTGCGCACCCTCGACTCCGAAACCGATACCGACTCATCGCGTGGGCAGTCAAGAACAACGCAATGCTGACAGCTTACAAGAACGTACGCACCGGGTTCTTGACTATTAATGGCCATACGTTGCTCTTGTTTTTTCTGCTGCCGTTGAACCGAGAGTGGTCGATTGGTGCCCTATCGTATCTGTCTATCGTCTCGGTGATAGGCATTCGATCGCGAATTGCTATGCTCCTTTCGCTTCGGAAGTGGTAATTCGATCACAGCATTGGGTCTGATATGAATACGCTGCTCACCATTTGTATCCCGACATATAGGCGCGACGCCACGCTTCGTCGTTGTATTGAGTCTCTGGTGTCTCAAATTGACAAATTGGGGCTATCGCGGGATGTCAATATATACGTCGCGAATGACGCCTCGCCCGATGATACGGCGGCAGTCTTGGATCTGTATCAACCACTAAGCTATTTTAAGGCGGTCACGCGCGAACATAATCTTGGTATGAACTTGAATATCAAGCACATGCTGGAAGAGGCATCCCGACAAAGCGATTACCAGCTCATCATTACAGACGATGACTATCTTCAACCGGATGCCCTGGGCGAAGTAGTCGCGCTTTTGCGTCAGCACGAAGCTGCCGGTGACCAGATTCCGGCAATCTGGACGCCACGTTACTCATATACTGAAGATGGCACGCTTCACTGTGTGGTGTGTAACCCGTTCAAACAGAGCCGGAAGGTGCGGCCTTCCGCGGCGAATGCGGGAAAGTACATGGAGAATGGGTTTGTTTTGTCAGGCCTGATTGTTCGAGGCGACCGCATCGATTATGGGTTTTGGGACAGCTATAGGGA
>Ga0115026_10000343_pt1 | contig 12081 bp, 10 predicted proteins | sample Mud_0915_D1_FD_83878 | JGI IMG/M metagenome (GOLD analysis project Ga0115026, IMG submission 83878) | Wetland microbial communities from Old Woman Creek Reserve in Ohio, USA - Mud_0915_D1 | ecosystem: Environmental > Aquatic > Freshwater > Wetlands > Sediment ...
TGCCCGTAAGAATCCCGGCACGAAGTTTGGTCATATCGGCAAAAGCACTACACAGTATGTAATCATGTCAACCATAATCAAGGCGGAGAAGCTGAACATGGTTGATGTGCCGTTTGATGGCGACGGCACCATGGTGCCTGCGCTCCTCGGGGGCCATGTCCCCGTAGGAACCCCTGTGCTTTACGTGATACGCTCGCTTGTGGAAGGAAAGAAGCTCAAGGTGCTCGGGGTCGCTGTTCAGAAGCGGGCCCCATCTGTACCCGATGTTCCGACGCTTGCGGAACTGGGCTACAAGCTACCCTTTACCTCGTTCCTCGGCATGTTCGCACCGAAGAAGACGCCGGACGAGATCGTCAAGAAGCTTGAAGATACCATACGGAAGGTCCTCGACGACAAAGAGTTCCAGGAGAAGAACAGGGCGATGGACATGCCCGTCGACTATGACGATGCCGCAGCCTTCGAGAAATACCTTGCCAATTACAAGACCACGGCGCAAGCGTTCTTCAAGGAGCAAGGATTCGTCAAGTGACAAGAACAGTGATCGGTTATCAGTTATCGGTGATCAGCAAGAAGCGAAAACGCGAAACGATGGTGATCGTCTATGGGGCATCGTAGTTCTGGACACTTGACACATAACACTTAACACTAGACACCGTATTAGGACAGGGGTGTTGCATGAAGTTGACCGATGATGAAAAGGCCATGCTCGATGGCAAGGAAGGGCCGGGTAGACAAAAGGCGATGGAGCTTCTCGTGCGTTATGGGGAGGCGCTGGGGGCCGAAAAACTTGTCGACACAAACAATGTGTGCGTTGCGATAGGCGCTTCAGGACCGTTTCTCAGGGACATGGCAGACAAAACCGGGAGCCTCGATGCGGTCTTCTCCGAGTTCAGCCTGGATGCAGGCGAGGTGGTGGAGATTCCGGAGGTTAAGGCGTGTACGTACCACCTTATCCAGGGTCTCGACCCTGATCACTGGGAGATTGAGGGCGTGGACCGCAGCGTCTACGAGCTACACCTGAAGGGCCTTGCCTTTGCTGCCCGCATAGGCATACAGCTTATGAACACGTGTACCCCGTACCTGGTGGGCAACGTACCGGTCAAGGGCGAGCACTGCGCGTGGATGGAGTCATCAGCGGTCATCTATGCCAACTCGGTGCTGGGCGCCCGCATGAACTGCGAGGGGAGAGAGAGTGGTGCAGCGGCGGCTCTCGCAGGGAAGATTCCATACTGGGGATACCACCTGGATCAGAACCGTCTCGGCACCCACCTCGTAGAGGTTGAATATGATGTGGAGAGCGTGATGGACTGGAATCTCCTCGGCTACTACGTCGGAGAGATTGTCCAGGAACGCGTGCCCGTAATGAATGGCATCCGCCGCCTCCCCAATCTTTCCAAGCTGAAGCACTGCGGCGCAGCAGCAGCATCATCCGGCGGCGTGGAGCTCTACCACATCGTAGGGCTCACTCCTGAGGCCCACACGCTGGAGCAAGCCTTCGGAGGAAAGAAGCCGGTCGCAACGCTCAAATTCGGCCCGGACGAGAGGCGCGTAGCCTATCAAAATCTGAACTCATCGGGCAAGGAAACGGCCGTTGATTTTGTCATGCTGGGTTGCCCTCACTATTCTGTTGAGCAGGTGGGGGAGGTCTGCAAGCTCCTGAAGGGAAGGCGCGTCAACCCGAACACGAATCTCTGGGTCTTCACACCGCGGGCGCTCAAGGATATTGCGGATCGGAACGGGTACACCGAGATCATCACCAATGCAGGCGGCATCCTCATGACGGACACCTGCCCTGCCCTCGCCCACGTGATGCCGAAAGGCACGCGAGTGGCGGCCACCGACTCCGGCAAACAGGCACATTACATGCCGGCGATCCTGGGAGTTCAGACCTGGTTCGGGTCGACACGTGACTGCATTGAGGCCGCAATCAGTGGGCAGTGGAGAGGGGAGCTCGCATGAAGAAGATAATCCTGCATGGCAGGAAAGTCGTGGGCGGATGCGCCGAAGGTGAGGCGCTCGTCACCACGCAGACGATATCGGGCTGGGGCGGCATCAACCCCGTGGAGGGCGTCATCATCGAGAGACGCCATGAGCTCCATGGTCAGAGCTTCAAAGGAAAGGTGCTTGTCTTTCCCGGAGCCAAAGGCGCATCAGGGTGGTCCACACGGTTCCACGTCGCACGAGTCTCCGGAAGTGCACCCAGGGCGCTCATCTTCAATGAGATGACGACAAAGGTTGCGCTCGGTGCCGTGGTCATGCGCATACCCGCGGTCACCGACCTGGATCACGATCCACTCGACGTGATAGCTACGGGCGACTGGGTGAAGGTCGATGCGGACAAGGGTATTGTCGAGATTACCAAGAAGGGGTAGTGAGCGGAGCGAGGGCTGACAAGAAAGTAACGGCAGCATGTTGGTAGAAAAAGAGACGGGAACAGTTGAAGGCGTTGTCTGGATCGGCATAGGGTGCATCATATGCATCCTTTCACTTCAGTTTGACCTTGGCTCTTTCCGCGCACCAGGGCCGGGGTTCGTCGCCGTATTGTCCGGCCTTTTCGTTTCAGCCGTCGGGCTGGCAATGATCATCGCACGAGTTACCTCGAGGCGTGCAGCGCTTAAAACATCCAATCAGGGGCATCCGTTTCGTATCGGCTCCTGGCGCCGGCTCGCCTATTCGATGTCTCTCCTTCTCGCATACATCGTCCTGATCGAGCCGGTTGGCTTTGTCATCACCACCTTCCTGCTCATGTTCGGCCTTTTCTTTGATTTTCAGAAAAAAAATTATGGGTGGAGCCTTTTCTTTTCAATCGCGACTGCCCTGGTAAGCTACCTGGTCTTCGAAGTCTGGCTCCGCTGTCAGCTCCCCCGGGGACTATTTCCATGGTGGTAGAAAAGCCATGAGCGTGCTCACCGATCTCCTCTATGGATTTGGCGTCGCGTTCCAACCCTGGAACCTCTTCTCCTGTTTCATAGGTGTTTTGATCGGGACTCTGGTTGGCGTGCTGCCCGGCATAGGCCCTGTTGGGGCCATGTCGATTCTGCTGCCCATCACCTTCGGTATCTCGCCGGTCACCGGCATCATCATGCTGGCGGGCATCTATTACGGTGCCATGTACGGCGGCTCAACAACATCGATTCTTGTCAATATTCCCGGTGAAGCTGCGTCCGTGGTCACAACCCTCGACGGCCATCAGATGGCGCTCAAAGGCCGAGCAGGCCCTGCGCTCGGCATCGCGGCCTTCGGTTCTTTTATCGCTGGCACACTCGGTCTCTTCGGGCTCATGTTCATGACCAACGCGCTCGCTGGAGTCGCACTCCTGTTCGGGCCGACGGAATATTTCTCTCTCATGTGCCTCGGCCTTTCTCTCATCACCTACCTGACGCACGGGTCCGTGTTGAGGGGTCTCGTCATGGCAGGGCTCGGTCTTTTCCTGAGCCTCATCGGGCAGGACGTGATCACGGGCCAGGCACGCTTCTCCTTCGGGTTGATGGGGCTCGTTGACGGCGTGGGTCTCGTGCCCCTCGTGATGGGCCTCTTCGGCATCTCAGAGGTGCTTCTTAACCTGGAGGAAATCGGCAAGAAGCGTGAAGTGATGAGGACCACCTTCAGGCAGCTCTTCCCGACAACTGAAGATTGGCGGAAATCGGCCAAGCCCATAGGCAGGGGAACGCTGATCGGTTTCCTGCTCGGCATCCTGCCGGGAGGTGGCGCGGTCATCTCTTCCTTTGTCTCGTACGCCGCAGAGAAAAGATTTTCAAAATATCCCGAGGAGTTCGGTAAGGGAGCCATCGAGGGCGTGGCTGGTCCTGAGTCAGCCAATAACGCAGCGTCGAGCAGCGGCTTCATTCCCCTCTTCTCGCTTGGCATCCCCGCAAACGTGATCATGGCCCTACTCCTTGGTGCGCTTATGATCCACGGTATCAAGCCAGGACCTCTGCTGATCATGGAAAGACCTGAGATCTTCTGGGGGACTGTAGCGAGCATGTACGTGGGCAATGTCATGCTCCTCGTGCTGAACCTGCCGTTGATCAGCCTCTGGGTACAGGTATTGAAGGTGCCCTATCGTACCCTCTTTCCTCTGATACTTCTCTTCTGCTTCATCGGCGCTTACAGCATAAGCACGAACGTCTTTGACCTTTACGTCATGTTCATCTTCGGCGCTCTCGGGTACGTGCTCCGCAAACTGAGCTACGAGCCTGCCCCCCTGGTGCTTGCCTTTGTGCTTGGGCCTTTGCTTGAGAAGAACCTTCGCCAGGCGCTCATACTCAGTGACGGAAGCCTCAGCGTGTTTGTTACCCGACCCCTGTCAGCAGTGTCGCTCCTCGTAGCTGTGCTGCTCCTGCTCACCGCCCTTCTTCCGTTTGTTCAAAAGCGGAGAAGTGAGGTGATAACGGAGGAAGACTGACATAATAAAGCAGTGATCGGTAATCGGTGACCAGTAATCGGTGGAAGAACCTGTTGCCATTAACATTTGGCGTGGTCGCCCCTAGATTTAACAAGGTCTTGAGATGACGAAAATAATATTGCGTGGGAGAAAGGTGGTGGGGGGCTATGCGGAAGGTGAAGCCCTCGTCACCAAGGATACGATTTCGGGCTGGGGTGGGATTGACCCGGTGAAGGGAATCATTATCGAGCGGAGACATGGACTCTCAGGCCAGAGCTTCAAGGGTAAGGTCCTAGTCTTTCCCGGTGCGAAAGGTTCATCGGGTTGGTCCACGAGGTTCCATGTGGCACGGGTGGCAGGAACTGCACCTGCAGCAATGATCTTCAATGAGATGACCACGAAGATTGCGCTGGGCGCTGTCGTCATGCGCGCGCCCGCGGTGACCGACCTGGACCAGGACCCATTGAACGTAATCGAGACGGGAGACTGGGTCACCGTTGATGCGGATAAAGGCATTGTGGAAGTAACGAAGAAGAAATAAATACAGTTATCGGTTAACGGTGATCAGTTATCGGTAAAGGCCAACAGTAATCGGAAGCGAGCGTGGAGGGTGCAATGGCGGTGAAAAAGATCGTTGAGGAAGCGCGGGAAATAGAGGTAAAGGGAGAGTATGATGTGCTGGTCATCGGGGGCGGTCCCGCCGGTATTGCGGCTTCTTACGCGGCAGCACGGGCAGGCGCGCGTACGCTCCTGGTCGAGCGATACGGGTTCCTTGGAGGCATGGGGACAGCCGGCATGGTGGGTTCCTTCTGCGGGTTCTTCACCACGGGCCGTCTGCAGAAACTGCTCGTGGGCGGCATCGCAAGTACTTTACTCGGACGTCTCAAGGAGAGGGGGGCGGTTTCCGAAAAAGGGATCTCCCGCGTCGATCCCAGAATAGGTTCCATGCGCTTCAATCCGGAGATCTTCAAGCTTGTGGCAGAGGAGTTTGTCACGGCAGCAGGCGTCGACCTGCTCTTCCACACGTTCGCGGTGGAAACGGTTTGGGAGAAAAAAGGGAGTAAGCTTTCCGGTGTCATCGTTGAGAATAAGTCGGGCCGCTCGGCCCTGCTTGGAAAGATGGTCATCGACACCACCGGGGATGCTGATGTGGCGTGCAGGGCCGGCGTTCCTTTCGAGATCGGTGACGGAACAGGCAAGGCACAGGCGCTCACCACCATGTTCCGCATGATACACGTGGATGCAGAGAAGATGCGCGACCTCACCATGACCGCGGTGAAAACGCTGCTGGAAGAGGCGTTGAAAACGGGCGAATACGGTTTCAAGCGCATCGACGGGATCATCAACCCCGCGCTGCCCCAGGGGATCGTGAGCGCTAACATCATCAACGTGCCCGACCTCCTCGCCATCGACGCATGGCAGTTGACACGCGCAGAGATGGAGGGAAGACGCCAGGCGTTTGAGTATATCAGGGCCTTCAAACGGTACCTGCCCGGGTTTGAGCACGTCGAGCTTTCTTCGTTTGCACCCCAGATAGGCGTGCGCGAAACGAGAAGGGTACAAGGTCAGTACGTGCTGCAGGAAGAAGACGTACTGAAGGGCAGAAAATTTGAGGACGCCATCGGCCTTGGTGCGTGGCCGGTGGAGATACACGACCCGGTAGCGCGCAGGATCGAGTGGAAGTTCCTGGAGAACGAGGACGACTACTATGCCATCCCAATGAGGTGCTTGCTCCCACGCAATGTGGAGAATCTGCTGGTCGCGGGAAGGTGCATGTCGGCGAGCCATGTTGCGCAAGCCTCCACACGCGTCATCGCACAAGCCTTTGCCATGGGAGAGGCGGGAGGCATACTCGCCGCGCAGTCTGTGAACTCGAAGCTCCCGCTACGAGAGATTCCTGCCGCCAGCGTGCAGAAAGAATTGAAACAACAGGGCGCTATCCTGGGGGTATAGCGGCCTGCTAAACCGGGAACGCGTTCGACACTATTGGAAAGTTCCCAGGCTTTCCTCCCCGCCACTGATCCGGTCTTCAACAAAAGCTACGTGAACCCGGGACGAAAAGTCCCGCCATTTATTCTGCAAGACCTCGTTTCTATCTCTCGCGCTTAATTGGCTGGATCCATTGAAGCATGCAAAGCCAGGGATTATGCATATCCTCGCGGCCGACATCAGCCCATCCGTGTGCGTTTCACTGAACAGAAAGGCGTGCACGAGTTCATGCAGGAGAATCCTGCTGTCTTTCGTCCTCAACACAATATGTCTGCGGTACACGTCATCGATGACCCCTTCCCATCCACCGAACGTAGAGAAAGAGAGAAGCTGGCCAATGGACATCGGCGCATACGCCAGAGTCATATCGTACGCCCCTGCGGAGTTCTTCATACGATCGGCTACCTGCTGCAACATTTCAGCGCGATCCGAAGACTGCCAGGACATGACTTGGTAGCTGTTCACGTGTAGTGCTATTCCTGTTTGTTCAAATAGTTGGCGGGACGCTTCTCCTAAGAGTTCAGTCAAATCACCAAAATGGCGCGGATCGGGCGATAGCACAGCCACGGATACGTGGCGCACCGGGAGACTGCGCTGTTGAAGAGCCTGGACATGCCCAGAGCTCACGACTGATGCGGTGCTGCTGCAGGAGCAGAGGAGAAAAAGGAAAAGAAGAAACAAGCAACCAACACAGGGTGACGGTGTTATGCTCCGATACGTTTTCATTAAGGCCACCCTTTGTCGCATGTGTCCGTCCTTCGGCTTCCTCAAACTTCTTGACTCATAGTATGAACATCAATGCAACCGATTGCCAGAGGTGCAGCGGCAGAAGCCCCATAGGTTTTAGGAAATCCTACCTATACCATCACCGCGTAAGAGGGTGTCGGTTGAAACCTCGGCAGGACCGATACCAAATGTATCGCGCGCAGACGAACCCCCAACAGAGTCACTCGAAATCTGGAGAGTGCTCGCTAAGTTGTCTACTTCGAGATGACCAAAAAACTTTCTTGAAAAAGGACCCGAATTTGGTTGATATTACGGTACGGGAGATTCAGCGCTTTTTTGAAACCAGCAGACGACAACCGGAATTGACATGGAGCGCGTTAGAAGACACAAACTGAGCCTTGCTATTCTTTCCCTGGCACTGGCGGCTATCTTGCTGCTCGCTGCGCGCGGGGCGGAGATCAGCGCCTCTGTTGAAACAGCACAACCCGTTTCGGATCACTTCGACGGCAAAGTCTTCTTCAACCCCGGATTCCTCCCAGCAGAAACATCCGCCCAGGGGACAGAACCGAGACGGCGTGGCCCCAGCTGGATATGGCGCTGGCTGTTTGGCACTGATTGGCCGGAATGGCCGGAAACAAATAATTTCACACCCGGCCCTTCGCCTCTCACCCGCGTCCCGAAGGGAGCGCTCCACATAACTCCCGTCGGCCACTCAACCTTCCTCGTTCAGATGGATGGGGTCAACATCCTGACGGACCCGATCTGGTCGGACCGGTGCAGTCCGGTATCGTGGGCAGGGCCCAAACGGTACACGCAGCCGGGCATCAGGTTTGAAGATCTGCCCCCTATCGATCTCGTGCTCGTCTCCCACAATCACTATGATCATCTCGATCTTCCCACGCTGAAACGTCTCGCAAAAAGGGGCACGCCCCGCTCCATAGTGGCGCTGGGGAATGGCGGTCTCGTCCGGGATGCAGGCATTCCTGTGGTGGACGTGCTCGACTGGTGGCAGGAGATCCGCATCTCTCCGGACGTCACAGTCACCCTTGTCCCGGCGCAGCACTTCTCGTCCCGTACCTTGTGGGACCGCAACGAAACCCTCTGGGGAGGATTTGTCGTCTCGGGACTATCGGGGAATGTTTATTATGCCGGGGACACAGGATATGGTCCCCATTTCCGGGAGATTGCGCGTCGCTTCTCTCCCATCCGCGTAACACTTCTTCCGATCTCACCCTTTCGCCCGCAAGACTCAAAGGAGCCGCCTCGCCAGCGTTATCCCAGCGTTCACATGGGCCCCGCAGAAGCCGTGCAGGCGCACGAGGACCTGGGTGCGCAACTGAGCATGGCCGCCCATTTCCAGGTGTTTCAGCTTGGACCGGATGGATTCCACGATGCGGTGAATGAATTGGCCGCAGCCTTGACGACACGCGGTCTCAAGCCCGAAGTCTTTGTTGCACCGAGCCCGGGCCGGGCCATAGAATTGCGGACCATAGGATTGGCTGGGCAATCTCCCAGAGAAGCGCCGAGCCTGGAGGTGTCTGCACACGCCATTACCCCGGCGGTCGAATTCCCCGCTCACGGGTTAGCTCGTTAACCTCCCTTAGCTTGACTCGCCCAACGCACGTTGGTGATTGCTTCAGTAAGGCTGCGTGGCCGGTTCCGTTATCAGGCCGGCTTCCTTGAACATTTTTTCAGACCTACCCCATAGATCCTTCAGGTGCGGCCCGAAATCCTTGGAGGGATAGTTGGCCACGGTGCAATCCAGCTTTTGCAGGGTATTCTTGAATTCAGGCGTCTCCATGCCCTTTGAGAAGGCCATCTCCAGCTTCGTCAGTATCTCCGGAGGGATTCCGGCGGGCCCCACGATGGAGTGTGTAGTCTCCTTCGCAAAGTCATATCCAAGCTCCTTCAATGTGGGAACATTGGGGAATTGAGGCGACCTATTCTTTCCGTGCGTGACAAAGACCCGTATCTGACCATCGGCGGCAAGGGGCGCATATCCCACACCGGCGGAGCATGCGTCCACGTGTCCGCCCACCAGCGCCATCAAAGCGGCAGGTGCGGCCTTATAGGGAACGTGAACCCATTTGATCTTTTCTTTGCTGGCTATGTATTCCATGGCTGCGTGCATACCAGTGCCAACCCCGGAAGTACTATATTTAATTTTTCCCGGGTTCTTCTTCGCATAGTCTATGAACTCATTGAACGTCTTCCAGGGCGAGTCACTCCGAACGATAAGAGCGCTATGCGCAGCCTCCGAGACCCCCAGGATAGGAGTGAAGCTCTTCAATGGCTTGAAAGGAACTTTTTGTACGAGGGGGCCATACACAATTGAGTCGGTGGGTGCAGCGCAGATCGTGTAGCCATCGGGCTTCGCATTTGCCACGAGAGAGAGTGCAACCGCTCCACCACCGCCCACCTTGTTCTCCGGGACAAGGCGGACGCCCAAATACTTTTCAGCGCTTCCCAGAAGGCTTCGTGCAATGATATCGGTCGTACTGCCGGGATCGAACGAGATTAGAAGTGTAACGGGCTTGTCAGGATATTCAGCCCTAACAAGTTCCGGAGCGCAGATAAGAGTTCCAAGAGGTAAGAAAAGCACCAGTAAAAAGAAGAAAAATCTTTTTTCAGAGATACTTGTCCACCGTTCTTTCATGGCCCGCCCTCTCCTTCCTTTTGGTGTCCGGACAGATGACACCCTACCTTGAAGCAACAACTTCCGACTTAACAAGACCAGACTACTTTTTCGGCGGAATCACCTGGATCTGCAGGTGCCAGTCGCGCTTGCCGCCGGCGCAGACACTGTGCCTGCCCTATTGATCAGTGATTCGTGGTAAAGGAGCTGCTGATCCACACGGCAATCGCCCTGGCTGTACATGATAAATGTCCAGCGTCAAGCCCTGGTCCCGACTTTTGTCTGGCGCGCAGCCTCTGTAAAGCCGCTTCAAAGGAGATCAATCGGCAAGGTCAGCTACGCTCTCGATTCCTGCTTTCTCTCCGAAATAGTCTTTGAGACTGGGCTCAATTGCGACCGGCTTTATACATTTTTCAACGTACTGACGGGTGCCTCTCACCCCCAATAGATTGAAAAGCTTCTTGAACTGCGCTTCCCAGTCCTTTCCGATTTGCTCCTTAACGGAAGGCGGCAGGGCCCAGGACTGTGCCTTGAATGGGCCCACCGCATTTTTTCGTACCTTGTAGTAGAACTGTTCGTCGGTCATGTCTCCTTTACGTTCGGAGGCATGTTTGTCCCGCAGATACGCGTACATCTCGTCCCGCAGATTGCCGGGCATGCGCTCGAAGAACATGTTCATGAAGCCTGTTGCCAGGTGGATTTCGCACGTTTCAGTTTCCACGAACTTCCCAAACGCATCTTCGGGCAAGGTGGATGCGCCGTGCTGCACAGCGCCTCCCATACTATAATCCCGACGCGCAACCTGGCTCAACCGTTTGAGTGTGTCAAAATCGACTTTGACTTTGGCAATCGACCCGTCCGGCAATGCAACGCCACCGTGTGAGGTCCCTGTCTGAATACTGATCTTGCTGAGCCCCGTCAGACCCTTGCCCTGCTTCTCGAGGTCCTTTCTGAATCCTTCGACGTATGCGCGCAATTCTTCTTCTGTTGAATTGCGGCCGCCCACCTCACCAATCTCACCGCCAACTGAAATGGTGACCCCTTTAGGCTCTATCGCCCGGACATACGCGGTCAGCGTGGCGGAAAGCTCCGTGTTGAGCGCCTGCTGCGCAGGCACTGTGGGCTTGCTCAAATCGACGAGCGTCGATGTGTCCACATCGATGTTGTAAAAACCTGCAGCCACTGATTCTTTCATCAGGTCTTTAACGGCCTTCACTTCTGCTTCAGGATCAGTGCCATACCGCTTCGCGGAGACCTGGAAGTGGTCACCCTGAATAAAGACCGGTCCTTTGTAATCCTCTGCTATGGCCGCGGCAAGAATCGACGTGGCATACTCGGCAGGCCGCTGGTCCGTGTATCCGATCTCGGAGCGGGCGATCTCAAAGATAAATGCCGATGCGTCCATCTCTTTAGCCACGCGGAAAATGATGCGGGCAGCGTCAAAGGAGAGCGCACGCAAATTGATCGCGGGAACCGTGAAGGTGGTTGGAACCTCGCCGCGACCGCGGGCCATGTACAGGTCATGAATTGAAGCAGGAATGATACCCAGTTCCAGCGCTGCGGCGCGTGTGAGATAGCGAGCGAGACCCTGCTTCTCTCCAGACTCAAGGGCTGATATCTCGGCCAGCTTCTGAGCCTTTTGACGCAGCTTGGAGGGATTGCTCACCTTCACCTTTCCCTGTTGAATCTGCAGACTCTTATCAAGCATTTCAAAGATAGCGTCAACCTTTACGTCAGCCATGGCTCCTCCTCATCATTAAGCGTTACTTCCTCTTGTCACCTGACAATTAATTCAGTTCCCTGATGCGTTCTGCGCACGCGTCTCCTTCACATATTAAACATATTTTTTGGCAACTCTGCAATCTGGACTGCGCGCGCAAACGGACTGCCTCGCGGACCTCGAGCCGCACCTCCGCGTTAAGGAGAATGGTCAACGATGCTTACAAGAAGGTCTTCTGCGCGATCTCCACCTTGAAGCCGAACCTGACCATGTCTTCCAGATACTGCTCCGGAGGTATGGCCAACTCCGGCTCCACCACGCCCTTTGCTTTCACCTGACCACGTCCCATGATGACAGCAGCCACGGACCCGCACAGGCCCGCTCGATATGCGCCCGAGCACCCCTTGTCGACCATCTTCTTATGAAGCTCCGGAGGAATAACCACCCTCATGCGGTACTCTACAGGGGCTCCGTTCTGAACACCAGCAACAATAGCAACGAGGTCACCCACGAAGTTAGGCTGTTTTTTTGTCTCAGGTGGAAGATTGTCAACGAGGGTCTGGAGCACGTCATGCGGGGCTACCTTTACGCCCTTCACATCGATGGGGTCGCGGTTGGCAAAGCCAA
>Ga0115026_10000347_pt1 | contig 12074 bp, 8 predicted proteins | sample Mud_0915_D1_FD_83878 | JGI IMG/M metagenome (GOLD analysis project Ga0115026, IMG submission 83878) | Wetland microbial communities from Old Woman Creek Reserve in Ohio, USA - Mud_0915_D1 | ecosystem: Environmental > Aquatic > Freshwater > Wetlands > Sediment ...
CTTCAGCCTGGTGCTGCAGGACGTGCACGTGTTCTCGGGGACAATCGGCGGGAACGTGCGGCTGGGGAATCCCGAAATCGGCGACGAGCAGGTTCGCCAGGCCCTCGCGGCGGTGCACGCCGACCGGTTCGTCGACGCGCTGCCGCAGGGTGCGGCGACGGCGGTGGCCGAGCGCGGGGCGACGCTCTCAACGGGGCAGAAGCAGCTGCTGTCGTTCGCCCGGGCGCTGGCCTTCGACCCGAGGATCCTCGTGCTCGACGAGGCGACGTCGAGCATCGACACCGAAACGGAACTGCTGATCCGCGATGCCCTTCACGTGCTGATGGCGGGCCGTACCACGATCGCGATCGCTCACCGGCTGTCGACGATCCAGGACATGGACACGATCCTGGTCCTGCACAAAGGCCAGCTGCGCGAGTCAGGCTCCCATCAGGAGCTGCTCGCGCAGCGTGGCCTGTACCATCGGCTCTACCAGCTGCAATACGTTACTTCTTGATCACCTTCGCGACGGTCTTGCTGACGATCTTGACGTCGCCGCTGAACGCACCCAGTTCCAGGAACGCGCCCCCGTCGCCGAAGGTGCCGTGAATCCGCTGGCCTGGTCCGCTCTTGGGCTTGCGCCCTGGCTCGCCGCGCTCACCTTCGCCTCCGAAGGTCGACACCAGCTGCAGGTCGCTCGAGATGTCGCCGCTGAACGTGCCCGCCGCCACCTCGAAGCCCGCCTTGCCGTCCGTGTAGACCGCCACGTCGCCGGAATGAGTCTGCAGTGAGTAGCGGCCGCCTTTCGCGAGCACGCCGGCGAACACGATGTCGCCGCTCACCGACTTCGCCTTGGCCCGGCTGCAGGTCACATCCCCGAGGTCGACGCCGCCGCTCACGCTGTTGGCCTCGATGCCGCGCGCCTTGACCGCCTTCAAGCTCACGTCGCCGCTGACGCTGGCGAAGCTGATGTCGCCCTCGCTCGAAGCCGATTCCACCAGGACGTTGCCCGACACCGTCCGGGCGGACTCGAGCTGTCCGGCCGACGTCACGGTCACGTCGCCGCTGACGCTGTCGGCCATCAGCGACCCGTCAATCGACGCCAGCTTCAGGTTGCCGGAGACGGTCCGCACGGTCACGTTGGCCCCGCGCGGCACCGTGACCGTGAAGTCCACCGAGACGTTGACGTTTCGGCGTTCTCTCGGGTACTGCGTGCGGACCTCCACGCGGCTCGCGCCGGCGATCACCTCGATCTGGACCAGCTTGAGATCCTCCGCGGTCTTGCCGCGCTTGACCGCGTCGACCACGACCTGGTCCCCCGCGCCGCCCGTGATCGCGATGTCGCCGGAGATGTTGGACAGATCGAGCGACCCGCCCTTGGGGAGCGGCACGGTCTTCGAGAACTTCTCCGTCTGCTGCTGGTCGCCCGGCATCTCCGCGGCGAACGAGGACGCCCGGGCGGGCGTGCCCCCCAGGAGCGCCGCCGCAGCGAGGATGCCGACGAGCCGATGTGCGTGTCTCATGGTGTCACCTGTCACGACTTGCTGAGTCCGCCCAGAATCTTGGCCGCACCCGCCTGGTCACCCTTCCGCATGACGTTGATGAGCGCGACGGTGTCTTCGAGCAACGCCACCTTCTGCCGCAACGCCTCGAACAGGCTCGTCTGGGCCAGTTGGCTGTGCGGCTGCGCCTTGATCGCCTCGCGGCTTTCGCTGATCGCCTGGTCGATGACGCCCAGGTTCTTCTGCAGCGTCGCCGTGAGCGCCGGGTCCAACGTGCCCTCTCCGCTCTTCACGACCTGTTCGAGGCCGGCAATCGCCTTCACGTAGTTCTCGTCGGCGATGCGGAGGTGTTCGTCAACATCTTGGACGAGGTCTTTCTGCGATTGGATTACTCCGGCGGCCGGCGCGCCGGCCTGTGCCGCCGACGCCTGCGGGGCCGGCGCCGTCGCCGGGCCGCGCATCAGCCAGACGCTCGCCGAGACGGCGACCACCAGCGTGGCGGCCATGGCGAGCGCCACGCGCGCGCCCGTCCAGAAGGGACGGGGACGCGCGGCGAGCTCGCCGGCAAGGCGTTGCGAGAGGCCCGCCCAGACCTCGGTCCTGGGGCTGAAGTCGGGCAGTTCCGCGGCCACGCGCCGCATCGCCTCGAGGTCGGCCAATAGTGCCCGGCAGGACCCGCAGGAGGCGAGATGCCCGTCGAGTGCGGCCTGCGCGGCCGCGTCGAGCGTCCCGCCCACGCGGTCGTGGACGAGCGCGGCGAAACGGCCGCACTCGGCGTCACCTGATGTATGGCGTTCCATCAACGTTCTCCATGCCGGCCGGCCTCGATGGCGACCACCGCCGCCCGGGCCGGCTGCGCGGCGCCCGAGATCTCGCGGCCGCGCAACAGGGAACGAAGGCGCATCCGGGCCTTGAAAAGCAGGGACTTGGACGTGCCTTCCGCGATGCCCAGCGTTTCTCCAATCTCGTGGTGCTCGAGACCCTCCACGTCGTGCAGCAGGAAGGCCCGGCGGTAGCTCGGCGGCAACTGGGCGATGGCCCGCTCGAGGTCCAAGCGGTCCAGCGCCGCGTCGGCTCGCCACGGCCCCGTGGCGGGCGCCTCGAACGAATCGAGATCCTCACCCGCGTCGGTTGCCCGCTGGCGGCGGCCCTGCTTGCTCCGTACGAAGTCCAGACAGGCGTTGACGGCGAGCCTGTGGAGCCACGTGCCGAGCGCGGCCTCGCCCCGGAAACTGTCGAGGCGCCGGTACACCTGCAGGAAGATATCCTGCACCAGATCCTCGGCGTCGGCGGCGCTGCCGGTCATCCGATAGGCCACCGTGTAGAGCCGGCTGCCGTGCCGCTTGTACAGCTCCTCGAACGCGCCGAGTTCGCCCCGACGGCAACGCTGCACGATCTCCCGGTCCAGGCGGTTCGCCTCTGTTCTGTCAGACGGAGTGATGGCCATGATTGGTTGCCCGGCCAGCCGATTATCTTCCCGGACGTCGTTTCCCCGGGGATACGGACTTTGTCGCAGCGCGGTTCCGCGTCCGCCGATCCGGGTCGGCGCCCGGCCACCTGACGAGGCGCCAATCCCTGATGCGGCTGCCTGCGACCGTCACGCCTTCTGCGGCCAGAAGCGCCCGCTTCATCGCCGGATTCCCGCCGTACCCGCCGAGCCGGCCTCCGGCCGCCACCACGCGATGGCACGGCGTCCCGGGAGCGTGGATGTCCCGCATGATGTTGCCAACGGCCCGCCACGCGCGCGGACGGCCGGCGAGCGCCGCAATGTCGCCGTAGGTGGACGCCCGCCCGGGCGGTATTCGACGGACTGCACTCAGCACCGCCGCCGCGAAGGGGGTGGCCCGCACCGCAGCGCCCCCGATCAGAAGAGGATGCGGGCGCCGAACGCCGCCTGAAGCCCGCCCAGCCCGACCTTCGCGGGCTGCTCGGACGGCTTCAACGTGGCGGACGCGTATGAATAGCGCAGTTCGCCGCCGACGCCGACGTGCTTCGTCACGAGATATGAGACATCGACACCGGCTGTCACACCGACTCCGCCGCCGCTCATGCTGGTGGTGTCCACGCCGGTGAAGGTCGCCGTGTCGTAGGGGTAGGACTCGTTGAACCGGATCCGCGTGGCCATCTCCTGCCGTACGTTGATGTACGCAGGGCCCCCGAACACGAACATGTCGACCCGGCGTGCGAGAGCCATGTACCACGAGAGCTCGAGAGCCACCAGCGCGTCGGTGCGAGCGAGCCCATCGGCCGTTCCCTCCACTTCACGGAACTGGTTGAACTGGAAAGGATGTGGGAGGCGGCCCGTGACGTCGAGGGTCTGGCTCGTCGGCACCACTTCAAGGCCGGCGCCGATCGCCATGTTCTTCCACACGCGCAGGCCCGCCCTCGCCCCGAACGCGGGGCCGGCCCCAACCGAAGCGTCCGCATTCAGCGTGGCGTTCTCGGCGTGCACCTTGAACGCGGCCGTCGACGTGTAGCCCGGCGCGGCCACTTGCGCACCTGCGCTCACGACGGCGAACCCGCGGCCCTTCCAGATCTTGGATGTCCGGGGCGGCGCAGGTTTCTTGGGAGGAGGCGCCTTCGCGCCCTTCGCCTGCGGACCTCCCGTCGCCGGTTTTGCCGGCTGCGTGCCGGCCGGCTTGGCGCCGCTCGTCTGCGGCTGGGACGCGGCGTCGGCGCCGGCAGGTTTCGTCGCGGGCTTCGTCGCCGGCGGGGGCTGCGGGCGTCCGGCCTGCTGGCTCGGCGACTGGGCAAGGGCAGGCCGCGCCGCCACAGCCATCGCGACCGCGAGAACCGCTGCGATGACGGCGCGCTGGCGCGTGGTTCGTGTGCTGGTCACCGTGTGCTCCGGGCGCTGTCGGATCAGTTCACGCCGACCGCCGTCCACGCCTGCTCCAGGGCCCGCTCGACGTCGCCCCCGGTCCCGTACAGGTCCCGTGCGGCCTGCAGTGTGGCCGCCCGGGCCATCGAGAACGTCGCGTTGGCCGGTAGCAGCTGCGTGAACCCCCGGAAGAACGCCTTTTCGACCTTCTCGCGGTTGGATGCACCCACGCCCTGCACCGAGAGTCCGGACGTACGGTTCACGCCGCCCTCGATCGCCAGGTAGAACGCATGGTTGGCGATGCCCGAATTGCTGTGGACGCCACCGTTGTCCGCAGTGCCGGTGACGAGCTTCGAGTAGTGATCAGGATCCTCATAGGCCTGGGGGTCGGCCATCGACCGGAACGCTCCCGATGGTGACGACAGGTCCTCGCCGAGCAGGTAGTCGGCCTTCATGTAGCCCGAGCCGGCCTGCTGATAGAAGTACTCGGCCGAGGTGCCGATGATGTCGGAAAACGCCTCGTTGAGCGCCCCGGATTCGTTGCGGTAGATGAGATCGGAGGTGTAGTCGGTGACGCCGTGGGCCAGCTCGTGGGCCACCACGTCGATGGCGCCCGAGAAGTAGGTCCACTGGCGGCCGCCCATGGTGACACCCGGCGGAAGCCCTTCGCCGTAAACCATGATGCCTCGGCCGGCGTAGAAGGCGTTCAGGTAGTAGAGGTTCAACACCGAGCTCGGCACGCTCGCCCAGTCCTCGCGCCGGACGGGATGGACGATGCTCGTCATCGTGAGATCCCGGTTGTCCAGGCCCCGGCGGTTGAAGCGTTTGTAGAGATAGTCGTAGGTCCACCCGGCATAGGCGTGGGCGTCGACGGCCGCAGTGTCGGTCCACTGGTTGTCGTCGTCCGCCGCCACGTCGTTCTCGTTGAGGGTGACGAGCCCGTTCAGGTAGAGCTGCGTCCGGGCCAGGTTGCCCTTGAGATCGTAGGTGTAGATGGCCGGGGGGCGCATGACGTCAATCGCCAGATAGGCGCCGTTGCGAACCGTCGTGCTCACCTTCTTCGTATCGTTGAGCACGCCCTGCCCGGTGCCGATCGTCGTCTGCAAGTCGCTGTACCGCATCGCCACCTTGCCGGTTCTGGCATCGATGAAGAACACGGTGAGGTCTTCAGCGGTGAGGACGCGCAGCCGGTAGGCGAGAACGTAATCGCCCTCGTCGGTCGGCAGGACGACCAGCTCCGGAGCGAGATCCGGGCCGGCGACGGCGCCGGTGATCTCCGCGGCGATTGCGGCCGCATCCCGCGCGCTGATCACGGGCTCCGGGTCGACATGGATTCCGGTATAGACCAGGCCGAACACCGAGACCGTCTGCCCGCCGTCGGCCTGACGGACCAGTTCGCCGCCAAACACCTTCACGCCCTGGTGGTACTGATCGAGGCGCTCGTGGCTGCGGCCTTCGATGAGAAGATCCGCCTCTTCGCCCCGCGAGCGCAGCTGCCCGTCGCGAAGCATTCGGGTGATCTGTACGTCCCACGCCCGCGCCTCCCGCGCGTCGGACGCGGCCACGGCATGCCGGCTCGCTCCGGCCTGTGCGGAGGGATGTGCGGGAAACAGGAGCGCAGCTGACAGAACGGCGAGGATGACCAGGGCCCGGCGAACGGGCCATCGCGCAGGACGCATGAAACCTCCGGGCGGGCGCTGGCTTCGAGACTAGGCGACCACCGCCAAAGTGTCAAGCTCGCTCGCGCAACGGGAAGGCCTCACGCGGCCGCGTCATCGAGGTAGGGCAGCGGGTCGATGCCGGCGTCGGCCGGATCGACAGGCGTGAGGATGCGGGGCGGCGGACCGCCCGGGGAGTTCTCTTCCCACAGCGCCACGTCTCGGGGCGCGGACAGCCGCGAGCCGTCGGGCCCGGTGATCACCCGGACCATGGGCTTCGAGGGCTCAGGGGCGTGAACGCGCAGCACCACCGCCAGCGTACCGTCGTCGAGGCGGACGAGGTTGCCGGCCGGGTAGATCCCCATCAACTGGCTGAATCGCCGCACGAGCCGCTGGTCGAAGCGGGAGCCGTCGTTCTGCTGGAGCACCGCGACGATGCGATCGGTCGGGAAGGCCCGCTGGTAGCTCCGCTGCGACCGCATCGCGTCATACACGTCGGCGATGCTGCACAGCTGGGTCGCGAGGTTCAGGGAAGGCCTCGACACGCCGCCCGGATACCCCGTGCCGTCGACGCGCAGGTGGTGTTCGAAGGCGACCACCGCGGCCAGCGGCGGCAACTCGAGGCGCCGCCTGAGCATCTCCGCGCCATCGATCGGGTGCTTCATCATGATGGCGAACTCGGGCTCGGTGAGGCGCTCGGGCTTCGTGAGGATCTCGGCCGGCGTCCGGATCTTGCCGATGTCGTGCATGAGGCCGGCCAGGCCGAACTGCCGAAGCAGCGCCCCGTCGATGCCCAGACTCCGCGCCTGCGCCATGGTGAGCACGCTCACGTTCACCATGTGGGTGAACGTGTAGTTGTCGTAGCGGCACAGGGCCGTCAACGCCAGCATCGCGCGCCGGTTCTGGCCGACCGCGCTCGCGAGGCCCTCCACCAGCCCGGTGGCCATGCCGGGATCGGGGCCGCCCTCGGACTGCGCCTGATCCCAGAGGGCCTCGGCTCCCGCAACGGCGTCGTGATAGTGGCGCCGGATGGCGCGGATGTCGCTGTGGTCCGACTCCATGCGCTGCCGCACCAGCAGCCGGCCGACGCGGATGTGCGGCGTGGACAGGCCCGCGAAGTGATCGTCGTTCCCGTCGTCGCGCCTGGCCTGAGTGGCCGCCAGGTTCCGTACAAAGTCCAGCAGTTCGCCGGCGGTCACGCCGCGCTGGAACGCCATGCGCTCGATGCCGATGGCGGCGAAGCGTTCCGCCGCGTCCGCCGCTCCATGGGCTCCTGCGAGCGGGATGCCGTCGACGACGGCCTGCCCGTCGACGATGCCGAGGACCGTGTCGGCGGATTCCACGTGCGCGCGTTCGAGCGCCTCCATGAAATGTTCGATGGCACGGGAGACGATCGGATGGTCCAGCGAGTAGAGCTGGACCGCCTTGGCAGTGGCCGTGAAGTGGCGAAGCAGGTCCTCCGCCATACGAATCCGTCCCGGGTCGTCGCTCATGGCACGCGTCCTTCCGTGACCGGCCTGCCGATCCCATCGGCCAGCCGCGCCCGCGCCGCTGCCCGGGCCCGTCGCGGCCCTAGCTCGGCCACCGACTCGATGGTCTCGATGGCCTCACGGGTGCCGATGCGGGCGAGCGCGTCGATGGCCAGGCGGTACAGGGCGGCCATCCTGAACGGCGATCGAAAACTGCGGCGCTGCAGCACCGTGGAGAGGGCCTGCACCGCGGTCCGGCCCCCAAGCGAGCCCAGCCGTTCGACGAGCCGTTCGTGGAGCGGCCATAGCGCGCCGCCGTATGGCGCGTGCAGCACGACGAATGAGAGCACCTGCTCGGCGTCCTCGTCCGGCAGGGTCCAGAGCACGCCCAGGATGGAGGCGCGCGCGCGCTCGCTGCCGCGTGCGAGCGCGCGCGTCAGCGTGTCGTACGCCGAGTCGCCGCCCAGCATCGCGATGGCCCGTGTCGCTTCGCGTTGCACGTGCGGCTCCGTATCGTCGAGCAGCGAGGCCAGCTCGGGCAGGGCTTCCTGGCCGCCGAACTCGCGCAGGAGAAGCACGGCCGTCCGGCGGACGGCGGCGTTGGGCGATTGGCGCAGGCGCTCGACGGCGTGGCGGCCCGACGCGCCGAACCCGATCAGGACGTCGATGAGGTGCTGTCGAGGCCGGCTCCGTTCCTCGCGGGACAGCACCTCGGCGAGCTGGCCGATGGCGACCGTGCCGAGCGCGAGGCAGAAACGTTGCGCGGCGTCCACCACGGCGCGGTCCGAGGTGTCCAGATGCGAAGCGACGTGGCGCATCGTGGCCTGCGTGAGGAGTTCCTGGAGCGCCTCGGACGCCGCCGCCTTGACGGCGGGGTCGGCGTGGCCGTCAGCCTGCGCCCTGAACGCCTCGGCGAGCCGGGCGGCTGCCGGGAAGTCGCCGACGACGAGCAGCAGGTTGACGCGCTGCATGGCCAGCGTCGCCAGTTCCCGCCAGCCGGCGATCGTCGGCTGCAATTGCATCAGATCAGCGACGAGGGCCGCGTCAAGCAGCCGGAGACTGACATCGCTGACCGTGCCGCTCCATGCCGCGAGCAGGTCGGGGGGATCAGTGTGGTCCTTCTCGAGTTCGACCGCACGCGCGCCCGCACGCGACAGTTCCGTGCCGTATTCATCCGAGACGAACTTCTCGTCGGAGTAGGCGAGCAGGAGTTCTTCCGATTGCCGCCATGCGTGCGCAAGGGCCGCGTTGGCGCCCTCGCCGGCAGCCTGGACGTTGTCGCGTGCAAGCGCGAGAATGGACGCCCGCCGGCCGGGGTCCGGCGCAAGGCCGCAGAACGCGTCGGCGAGGCGCCTCGAGGTGCCGCGCCCGCCGCGCACCTCGGTGGCGATGTACCGGGCGATCGCGCCATCGTCGATGCGGCCTCTCAGCCCGTCGATGTACCGGGCAAGGTCAGGCTGGGCTGCCGTGCGACGCCCGTCGATCATCGGGCCGAGCGTCTCCGGGGGAATACGCGTGACGGCGTCAGCGAGGGCCGCCATGACGCGCTCGGCCTGCTCCGGCGCGGAGCTGGCCACGTACTGCGCGACGGCGTGCAGGAGCCGGGCGACGATGGCCGGAGCCTGGCGTTCGGGATCGCCAGCCGGCAGGCGGGCCCCGACGGCTTCCAGCACGCGATCGATGGCCTCCGGATCGGCCACCAGGCCCAGCAGCAACTCGACCATCCCGTCGTCGAGCGAAAACGCGGTGCCCTCGAGGCACGCCGCGACAATCGCCTCCCAGGTCGCCTTGTCCCCCTCGAGGCGCGCCCGCAGCAGTTCGCTGTAGTCCAGCGCGCGGACCTCGATCCGTGGTTCGCCTTCCGACGCCCACAGCTTGCCGATGCCGCCGCGCATCCTGGCCTGGTCGGGCGGGATCGCCAGCAGTGCCAGGAAGCGCCGCCACACCTCGGCGTCCGAGCGGGGATCGATGGTCAACTGGCCGACCTGGTGGCGATGGAGGAGCGCCGCGAGGTCGGACACGGCGGCGTCCTGCCGGGCCATGACACGCCCGTCCACGGCCAGCCCGTCCGGCAGGACGGAGAACTGGAGGAGGCCGCGGGCATTCGACACCCCGGCCGCGGCAGTCACCGCCTCGAGCGCCGACGCGACGGCCGGGTGCTCTCCCGGGTACAGCGCGACGCTGCGCGCCGCCGCCTTGCAGGCGCGGGCGAACGCCGTCACCCTCGCGGCCAGCTCCGCGGGCATCGGCTCGGGCGCCGGACCCTTCTCGAACACCGAGGGACTTGGCATAGGCAGACGTCGAGCCGGCCATGACGCCTGGCTCTCTCCTATGTATCGGCAAATGGGGCCAGGACTTTCGGCACGGGCTGCTATACTTCTCGCTTCCATGCGAGCGGTCGACATCATCAGGAAGAAACGCGACGGCGGGGCCCTGGACCGGGCCGAGATCGACAGTTTCGTCGCCGGAGCCACCGACGGCTCGTGGCCGGACTACCAGCTTTCGGCCCTGCTCATGGCGATCGTCCTGCGCGGGATGGGCGACGAGGAGACGGCCTGGCTGACCGAGGCGATGGCCCGCTCGGGCGCCCGCTTCGACCTCACGGGGCTGGCCGGCCGAAAGGTCGACAAGCACAGCACGGGCGGCGTCGGCGACAAGACGTCGCTCGTTTTGGCGCCGCTTGCGGCCGCGTGCGGAGTGTCGGTGCCCATGATGTCCGGGCGGGGGCTGGGGCACACTGGCGGCACGCTGGACAAGCTGGAGTCGATCGCCGGGTTCCGGGTCGATCTTCCGGCCCGCGACATCGTCGACGCGCTGGCAGACGTCGGTTGCGTGATCGTCGGTCAGACGAGAGACGTCGCGCCGGCCGACCGCCGGTTGTACCGCCTTCGTGACGTCACGGCTACGGTCGAGAGCATCCCCCTCATCACCGCCTCGATCATGAGCAAGAAACTCGCCGAAGGCATCGACGGCCTCGTGCTCGACGTCAAGGTGGGAGGCGGCGCGTTCATGAAGACGGTGAGCGACGCCGAGCAGTTGGCGCAGTCGATGGTGCGCGCCGGACAGCTGGCCGGCGTTCGGACCGAGGCGCTGCTGACGCGGATGGACGCGCCCCTGGGGCGCGCCGTCGGCAACGCGATCGAGGTTGCCGAGGCGGTCGAGACGCTCCGCGGCCAGGGGCCGCGGGACCTGACGGAACTCTCGGTGATCCTGGCGGCGCGCATGGTTGTGATGGCCGGCCGGGCGGACACGATCGGCGAGGCCGAACGGCAGGTGCGGGAGGCCATCACATCGGGCGCCGGGCTCGACCGGTTCCGGCGGATGATCGCCCGCCAGGGCGGGGACCCCGCGGTCGTGGACGAGCCGTCACGGCTGGCGCTGGCGCCCGGCCGCGAGTACGCCCGCGCCCCGCGGGCAGGATACGTCACCGGCCTGGACGCGATGTGCATCGGACGCGCCGCCGCCGCGCTGGGTGCGGGGCGGGCCACGGCGGAGGACCGGATCGACCACGGCGTGGGCATCCGCGTGCTGGCCTCGCTCGGCGCCCTCGTGCGGGCGGGCGAGCCCGTGCTGGAACTCATTCATCGCGACGCGAAAGGCCTGCAGGATGCCGCCGGACTGGCCTCGCGGGCGATTGAGCTGGGCGGGGCGCCCCCGGATCCCCAGGCGCTCGTGGTCGGGATTGTGACGTGACGGCGCGCTGACACCGCGGCTTCGTCTCCCCTTCTCGCGGCATCGACAGGCCGCGGCACGCAGGTGATGAAACCGTCTCCAGTAAAGGTGGAGTCCGGATGACAACCAACACCGAACGCAAGACCAGCATCTGGCGCTTCTCGTCCCGGGAGCTGGCCATCGTGGCGGCTGGTGCCGCCGTCGCGCTCGTCGCGGTGCTCCTGGCAGGCTTCGGAGGTGTCCCGAAGGCGCAGCCGGTGGCCGGCGCCGTCCTGATACTCGGGATCGCCTACGTGCTGTCGGCCAATCGCGGTGCGATCGACCGCAAGACGGTGATGTGGGGCCTCGGCCTGCAGGTGGTCTTCGCGCTGCTCGTCCTCAAGAACGAATGGGGCCAGCGGACGTTCAAGTACCTCGGCGATCTGATCACCCGGCTCCTGGACTTCGCGAACGTGGGCGCGTCGTTCGTGTTCGGGCCGCTCGGCGACAAGCAGGCCTGGCCGCGCATCATGAACGCTGCGCTCGGCGAGGAAGGCGCACGTTACGCGATGATCTTCGCGTTCCAGGTGCTGCCCACCATCGTGTTCATCGCCGCGCTGTTCGCCATCCTCTACTACTTCGGCGTCATGCAGCTGGTCGTGCGGTTCTTCGCCTGGGGCATGCGCAAGGTGATGAAGGCGAGCGGCGCCGAGACGCTGAACGTCGCCGCCAGCATCTTCATGGGCCAGACCGAGGCGCCGCTGACGATCCGGCCGTACCTGCCCAAGATGACGCAGTCGGAGCTGATGACGGTGATGACCTCCGGCATGGCGCACATCTCGGGCGGCATCATGGCGGCCTACATCCTGTTCGGGATCGAGGCGCGGCACCTGCTGACGGCGGTGATCATGACCGCGCCCGGCACGCTGATGATGGCCAAGATGTTCGTGCCCGAGACGGAGCTGCCGGAGACAATGGGCACCGTGAAGCTCGA
>Ga0115026_10000349_pt1 | contig 12060 bp, 10 predicted proteins | sample Mud_0915_D1_FD_83878 | JGI IMG/M metagenome (GOLD analysis project Ga0115026, IMG submission 83878) | Wetland microbial communities from Old Woman Creek Reserve in Ohio, USA - Mud_0915_D1 | ecosystem: Environmental > Aquatic > Freshwater > Wetlands > Sediment ...
ACCCGTCGTATCGAGAAGAAGCGCAAGGACCGCAAAGCTCGTACGGCCCGTTAAGGGCGTTTTGAATTTTTCACCGCGGAGGCGCCGAGGCGCGGAGAAAAACTTCAGGAGCCATGCGCGAACAGTTCTCGGCCTTTCTCTGCGTTTCCGCGGCGCGCGTTGCGCGTAGGTTGGAGTGAGGTCGCTCTCGCGCCGATCTTATGGCAAGACGAACGAAGTAGGGCTTCAGCCTCGCGCTCCGCGACACTCGGGCATCCTGCCCATCGCGCAGCGAACCCCAACAAATCCGAAACTCAGCCCCCGTCTGGATTCATATCGCCGCTGGCCGGAGCCGCGGGCGCCGGTTGGGTGCGCGCCGAGGCCTTGAGCAGCAGCATCGGGTCGACGCGCGCGTTGTTGAGGCTCACGGTCCAGTGCAGGTGCGCGCCGGTGACGCGTCCGGTCTTGCCGATGGCACCGATGACCTGGCCGCGTTTGACCGGCGTGCCGTTGGTGACGTCAATGCGGCTGAGGTGGTTGTACATCGTGATCAGGCCCTGGCCGTGATCGATGAATACGGTGTTGCCGTTGAAGAAGTAGTCACCGGTCTCGATCACCGTGCCGGCGGCCGGGGCCGTGATCGGCGTGCCCTCGGGCGCGGCGATGTCGAGGCCGGCGTGCGGCTGGCGCGGCTGGTTGTTGAAGAACCGCCGCAAGCCGAAGGCGCTCGAGAATGGCCCGGCGGCCGGCCGGTCGAAACGCAGCTCATCGGCCAGGGTGTCGCTCCAGGTCGCGAACGCGCGGCTGATCGCCTCGCTGTCGCGGGCGATGCGCGTCAGGTCCTCGGCGTTCGGCTCGACCTGGCGCTTGTTGGTAATGGTCAGGTACTGGGTCTGGTAATCCTTGGGACGGACCTCAAACACCACGGTGCTGTCCGCGACCTCGAGCTTGTGGCGGCCGGGCCTGATGGCGAGCGGCAGGCCGACCACCGCGCGCCAGGCGCCGGAGTGCAGTACCGTGAGCACGCGTTCGCCGTTAAACCGGACTCGCGGGGCCGGTGCGGTGTCGGGCCCGACCGGGATGATGACAATGCCGCCGGGCACCGGCTCGGCATCGGGCAGCTGGGCAAACACGGACAGCGGGGCCAGCAGCAGGGCAGCAAGGAACAACAATCTAGGCATCGTCTTGAATTGTCTCCACGCGGCAGTCGAGTGAACCCTGTGCCAACCGCGCGTGCAGGCGCTGTCCGGGCTTCGCATCGCTTGAGCGGCGCAGGATGCTTTTGGTGAGCGGGTCGGTCAGGATGGTATAGCCGCGCGCCAGGGTGGCGAGCGGACTCAGGGTATCAAGGGAGTGGGCCAGACGGGTGAGGCGGTCACGTTGGCGCTCGGTGACCCGGTGCATGGCCTGTCCCAGAGCGGCGCGCAGATGTCCGCTTTGCAGTTGCCGCTCGCGCAATCGCGCGAGCGGGCTGTGGCGCAGCAGCTGGGCCTGCAAGGTTGCCAGCCGCTCGCGGGTGTGCTGGCGCTGATGATGTTCGGCCAGGGCAAGACGCTGGCGCAGGGCGAGGAGCCGCTCCGTCAGCCGTTGCAGGCGATCGCGCGGATGGACCAGTCGCGCGGCAGTCCAGTCGAGGTGCTGCTGATCGTGCTGCAGCCGGTCACGTATCAGGCGCAGCACGCGGCGTTCGCGCTCGGCCAGGGCCGCCAGCCAGTCGGCGCGGTTCGGGCTCAGCATCTCGGCGGCTGCGGTCGGCGTCGGCGCGCGCGCGTCGGCGACGAAGTCGGCGATGGTGAAATCGGTCTCGTGCCCGACGCCGCACACAATCGGCAGCTGGCAGGTATGGATCGCGCGCGCCACGATCTCATCATTGAAGGCCTGCAGGTCCTCGAGCGAACCGCCGCCGCGCGCCAGGATCAGCACGTCGCAGTCGCGCCGCGCCGAGGCCAGCCGGATGGCGGCGGCGATCTTCTCGGCCGCGCCTTCGCCCTGCACCGGCACCGGGTGCAGCAGCACCGGAATGGCCGGAAAGCGGCGTTGCAGCGTGGTGAGGATGTCGTGCAGCACCGCGCCGGACGGTGAGGTGATGACGCCGATGCGGCGCGGCAGCCGCGGCAGCGCCTTCTTGTGGGCCGGATCGAACAGCCCTTCCTGGGCGAGCCGGTTGCGCAGCAGTTCGAAGGCGCGCCGCAGTGCTCCTTCTCCGGCCTCCTCCAGGGTCTCGACGATCAGCTGGAAGTCGCCGCGCCCCTCGTAGAGGCTGACCCGGGCCCGGGCCAGTACCTGCAGGCCGTCGCGCAGCTGCACGCCCAGGCCACGCTGGTTGCCGCGGAACAGCGCGCAGCGGATCTGGGCCTGGGCGTCTTTCAGGGAGAAGTACAGGTGACCGGAGGCCGGCCGCGACAGGTTGGAGATTTCACCTTCCACCCAGATGAGCGGAAAGCTGCCTTCCAGCAGCGCCTTGGCTTCGCGATTGAGGCGGGAGACGCTGTAGACGTCGCGCCCGGTGCCGCGCGGGAGAGGCAGTTCCATCATGCGCGCAACATAGCGTGATTGGCCGGCCGGGAAAAGTGGCACAAAAAAAGCCGGGGATCGCCCCCGGCTTTTTTGGTGGTCCCGTCGGCCTAGTTGATCGCCGGGAAGCTCGGCTTGGCGTTGGCCTCGAGCTGGGCCTGCTTCTGGGCAAGCTGCGCCTCCTTGAGCGCCTTCTTGGCCTTCTTCATGGCCTCGTCGGTCTTGCCCTCGGCCTTGAGCTCCTTGGCTTCCTTCAGGAACTTTTCGGTATCGCGCCACAGGTTGTCGGCCTTCTTGGCGGCGGCGATCTCCTTTTCGGCATTCGCGATCACGGTGTCGAGCTCGGCGCCGGTGGCGGCGGCCGGGGTGGCCGGCTTCTGGGCCTGGGTCTGCGACGGCATCTCGGCGCAGGCGCCGAGGGTCAGTGCCAGACCGGCCGCGAGCCAGATGGATTTCTTCATGGGTGCTCCTCCAGTGGGGTTGTTATCGATGCGTACTATAGACGTAACTCCACGACCAATGATTCCATTTACCAGCCCCGGTTGTCACTACCGAATCGGGCTGGGTCAATGCCCCTTTTACGCCCCGGCGCGGCTTCTGTATAATGCAGCATGCGAATCCTCCAAGAAGCCCTCACTTTCGACGACGTTCTCCTGGTTCCCGCGCATTCGTCGGTTTTGCCGCGGGAAGTCAGCCTCAAGACCCGGGTCACCCGGAATCTGGCGCTCAACATACCGCTGCTGTCCGCGGCCATGGACACTGTGACCGAGTCGCGGGCGGCGATCTGCATCGCCCAGGAAGGCGGCCTCGGCATCGTTCATAAGAATCTCAGCCCCGACCGCCAGGCGGAAGAAGTCCGGCGCGTCAAGAAGTTCGAAGCCGGCGTAATCGCCGAGCCGTTCACGGTCAGCCCCGAGACCACGGTGCGCGAGGTGCTCAAGCTCACCCGTGAAAAGCGCATCTCCGGCGTGCCGGTGACCAAGAACGGCGAGCTGGTCGGCATTGTCACCGGGCGCGACATGCGCTTCGAGACGCGCTACGACGAGCCGGTGTCGCGCATCATGACGCCGAAGGAGCGGCTGGTGACGGTCAAGGAGGGCGCGACCCGGGAGGAGATCCTCAAGCTGCTACACCAGCACCGCATCGAGAAGCTGCTGGTGATCGACGAGAAGTTCGGCCTCAAGGGGCTGGTGACGGTCAAGGACATCCAGAAGTCGAGCGAGTACCCGTACTCGGCCAAGGACAGCTCCGGGCGGCTGCTGGTCGGGGCCGCGGTCGGGGTCGGCAAGGGCACCGAAGAGCGGGTCGAGAAGCTGGTGGCCGCCGGGGTCGACGTGGTAGTGGTCGATACCGCCCACGGGCATTCGCAGGGCGTGCTCGACCGGGTGGCATGGATCAAGAAGCATTACCCGAATGTGCAGGTGATCGGCGGCAACATCGCCACCGGCGATGCCGCGCGGGCGTTGCGCGACGCCGGGGCCGACGGTGTGAAGGTCGGTATCGGCCCCGGGTCGATCTGCACCACGCGCATGGTCGCCGGTGTCGGGGTGCCGCAGATCACCGCGATCTCCAATGTCGCCGAGGCGCTGAAGGATTCCGATATCCCGCTGATTGCCGACGGCGGTATCCGCTACTCCGGCGACATCGTCAAGGCGATCGCGGCCGGCGCCCACAGCATCATGGTCGGCAGCGTACTGGCCGGCACCGACGAGTCACCGGGCCAGATCGAGATCTATCAGGGGCGCTCGTACAAATCCTACCGTGGCATGGGTTCGCTCGGGGCGATGGGCGAGGGCTCGAGCGACCGCTATTTCCAGGAAGGCACGACCGCCGAGAAGCTGGTGCCGGAGGGCGTCGAGGGCCGGGTGCCGTACAAGGGTCCGATGGTGAACATCATCCATCAGCTGATGGGCGGGCTGCGCTCCGGCATGGGTTACACCGGCTCGGCCGACCTCGAGGCGCTGCGCACCCGTGCCCAGTTTGTGCGCATTACCAACGCCGGCATCCGCGAGTCGCATGTGCACGACGTGCACGTGACCAAGGAAGCGCCGAATTATCAGCGGGACTGAAAACCCATTGCCGCAAAGACGCAAAGAACGGCAAGGTCTTTGCGCACTGATATGAAACAGTGCGGTCAGGGACTTCCGCCCGGAATTGCTGTCCTTTGCGCCTTGGCGTCTTTGCGACAAGAAATAATACAACCATGACTGACCCTCATTCCCAGAAAATCCTGATCCTCGATTTCGGTTCGCAGTACACCCAGCTGATTGCGCGCCGGGTGCGCGAGGCCGGGGTCTACTGCGAGATTTACCCGTTCGACATCACCGAGGCGGAGCTGCGCCGGTTCGCACCGCGCGGGGTGATTCTGTCCGGCGGCCCGGAGTCGGTGACCGAGGAAGAAACGCCGCGTGCGCCGCAGCTGGTGTTCGAGCTCAAGGTACCGGTGCTCGGTATCTGTTACGGGCAGCAGACGATGGCGGCCCAGCTGGGCGGACAGGTGGAGGGCTCCGAGCAGCGCGAGTTCGGCTATGCCAAGGTGCGCATGCGCGGGCACTCGAAGCTGTTCAAGGGTGTGCGCGACGAGGTGGCCGACAACGGCCAGGAATTCCTGCACGTGTGGATGAGCCACGGCGACCGGGTCACCGAGCTGCCGCCGGGCTTCAAGGTAATCGCCGAGACCGAGCATGCGCCGTATGCCGGCATTGCCGACGAGGCCCGTGGGTTCTACGGTGTGCAGTTCCATCCCGAGGTCACCCACACCACGCAGGGCGCAGCCATCCTGCAGCGGTTCGTGCACGATATCTGCGGCTGCCAGTCGCTGTGGACGCCCGGCAACATCGCCGAGGCCATGATCGCCGCCACGCGTGAGCAGGTCGGTTCGGACGAAGTGCTTCTGGGCCTGTCCGGCGGCGTCGATTCGTCGGTGGTGGCGGCGGTGCTGCATCGCGCCATCGGCAAGCAGCTTACCTGCATCTTCGTCGACAACGGCCTGCTGCGTCTCAACGAGGGCGACCAGGTGATGGCGACCTTCGCCGAGCACATGGGGGTGAAGGTCATCCGCGTCGATGCCGAAGAGCGCTTCCTGTCGAAGCTGCATGGCGTGAGCGACCCGGAGCAGAAGCGCAAGATCATTGGCAGGACTTTTATCGAGGTATTCGAAGAGGAAGCGGCGAAGCTCAAGGACGCGAAATGGCTGGCGCAGGGCACCATCTACCCGGACGTGATCGAATCGGCCGCGGCCCGTACCCGCAAGGCGCACGTCATCAAGTCGCATCACAACGTCGGCGGGCTGCCGGAGCGTATGCATCTCAAGCTGCTCGAACCGCTGCGCGAGCTGTTCAAGGGCGAGGTGCGCGCACTCGGCGTCGAGCTCGGCCTGCCGCACGCCATGATCTACCGCCACCCGTTCCCCGGCCCGGGCCTCGGGGTGCGTATCCTCGGCGAGGTGAAGAAGGAGTACGCCGATATCCTGCGCAAGGCCGACGCGATCTACCTCGAAGAGCTGTATCGTAATGAGCTGTACGACAAGGTCAGTCAGGCGTTCGCAGTGTTCCTGCCGGTGAGATCGGTGGCCGTGCTCGGCGATGCCCGCGCCTATGATTACGTGGTCGCACTGCGGGCGGTCGAGACCATCGACTTCATGACCGCGCGCTGGGCGCACCTGCCGTACGAGGTGCTGGGGCGCATCTCCAATCGCCTCATCAACGAGGTGCGTGGCATCTCGCGCGTGGTCTACGACATCTCCGGCAAGCCGCCGGCGACGATCGAATGGGAATAACGGCAGTTTCAAGTTGCAAGTTTCAAGTTTCAAGATGAAGGCAAAGGACATGTCTTCCGAGCCCGACACTCGAAACTTGAAATCCGAAACCGATGAAGGTTTCATGCGCCGCGCCCTCGAACTGGCGGCATGCGCCGAGGCCGAAGGGGAAGTGCCGGTCGGGGCGCTAATAGTGCTCGACGGCGAAGTGATCGGTGAGGGCTGGAACCGGCCGATCAGCGCACGTGATCCGACCGCGCATGCCGAGGTCGTTGCCATGCGCGCGGCCGCCGCGCGGCGCGGCAACTACCGCCTTACCGGCGCCACGCTCTACGTGACCCTCGAACCCTGCCCGATGTGTGCCGGTGCCATGGTGCACGCGCGCATCGCGCGCGTCGTGTACGGTGCCCCCGATGCGATTGCCGGCGCCGGCGGCACGGTCTTCGACCTGCTGCGTGCGCCGACCCTCAACCACCGCGCCGCGGTCGAGGGCGGGGTGCTGGCCGAGATCTGCAGCCAGCGGCTCAGGGACTTCTTCCAGGCGCGCCGCGCCCGCGGCGGATCCTGATCAGAGCGCCGGCGCGCGCAGGCGCAGGGCGTCGGTGCCGCGGCGCGTGCGTTCGTCGTGGTCGAGTTTGCGAAGCAGTTCGTAGTAGGTGCGGATGCGGGTGACGAACTGGACCGGCTCGTAGCCGCGCGCGTAACCGTGGCGGACGGCGGTGAACCAGGCCGACTTGGCCAGCAGTGGCAGCCGTTGGCGCACGTCGTTCCACTTGTCCGGATCGCCGCCCTGGCGCTGGGTAATGATGCGTGCGTCCTCGAGGTGATTGAGTCCGACGTTGTAGGCAGCAAGCGCCATCCAGGTGCGGTCGGGTTCGCCGATGCGCGCCGGGATGCGATCCATCAGCGAGCGCAGGTAGGCGGCGCCGCCGAAGATGCTCTGGCGTGCATCGAGCCGGTCACTCACCCCAAGCTGGCGGGCGGTAACCTCGGTCAGCATCATCATGCCGCGCACACCGGTGGGCGAGGTCGCACCCGGGTTCCAGTACGATTCCTGGTAGCTCATGGCCGCGAGCAGTCGCCAGTCGATCAGGTAGCGGCGCCCCGCCTCCTGAAACAGGTCCAGGTAGCCGGGCAGGTCGGTGCGCACGCGTTCCTGGTATGCGGCAAGATTGATCGGGTTGAAGCGGCTGGCGGCGCCATAGTGGCGCTCGATCAGGTGCGCAAGCTCGCCGGAGGCGCGCATCCGCTCGATGAAGTGCACAGCCTCCTGATAGAGGCTGTCATCGCCGCTGTGCGGAAACGCCCAGGCCAGCTGTTCCGGTTCGCCGAGATCGAAGGCGATACGCAGGTCGTGATTGACCTGGCGGCTGAGCGCGACGATGTTGGAGTCGGCGATCGTCAGCTCCAGAAGCCCGTCCTGCACCTCCTGCAGCAGTTCCTCGGTCTCGACGTCGTTGACCTCGCGCCAGCTGATCGCCGGATGGGTCTGCTTCAGCTGCTGCAGGCGTTCCGCGTAGCTGCTGCCGGCCAGCACCTGGAGGTGACGACCGCTGAGTCCGCGCACGTCGGCCGGCGGCCGGGTGCGGGAGTGGTGGACCACCTGTTGCCGAATGGTCTGGTACGGCGGCGTGAAGCGGACTTCTGCTGCACGAGCCGGCGTAATCGTAATACCGGCGGCGGCCAGGTCGCCTTCACCATTGGCCAGCATGGGCAGCAGGCTGGAGAAGCGCCATACCGTTTTCATACGCAACGGCACGCCGAGGTGATCGGCAAACGCCCTGGCCAGGTCATATTCGAATCCGGTCGGCCCGTCCGGTCCTTCATAATATGTGGTGGGACTGTTGCGGGTCAGCACCACCAGCTCACCGGCCCGTTGGACGGCATTGATTTTCGTGTCCTCGAGCGGCGTGCAGGCGCTGAGGAGCAGGCAGGTGGTGGCGATCGTGCTCCACCACGCCGGCCATCGGGGGATTGGCACCGTCGAAGGCATGTGGTGGCATTATAGACCAGCGGTTGTGCGGTCTGGCGGCAACCGTTATCCTATGCGCCCCCGCGGAGAGGTACCGAAGCGGTCATACCGGCGCCGACTCGAAATCGGATGGGGGCTTAACGGCCCCACGTGGGTTCGAATCCCACCCTCTCCGCCATTTTCCTGCCATTGGTCCGTGCGACCCCGTGATGTGTCCGATCGCCACTGGGTGAGTACGTTGGCGCGTCGCATTGAGCTCCCGTGTCGACCGGACAGGTCGCAAACCTGGAATGCGACATTGCGCCCGTGGTTCAGCTGGTTTAACCTTGCGCGTCCCGTGCCCGCGGGCACGGTTTCCGCGGAGAGGTGTCCGAGCGGTTTAAGGAGCACGCCTGGAAAGTGTGTGTACGTCAAAAGCGTACCGAGGGTTCGAATCCCTCCCTCTCCGCCATATCCCCCTGCAGTAATCATCTCGCAGTGGTCGATTTACCAGTCTCCCGCCGGCAGGTAAACTGCCGGCACGGCAGCGCCGGAAGATTATGGCGGCGAAGGCCGGTTCCCCTTGTGACGAGGGGCTGTGAACCCGGTCAGGTCCGGAAGGAAGCAGCCGCAGCAGCCATTTCGGGTGCGAGGGAGCGGCCGGCCCGAGCCGCCACCCGTTCGATTCAGTTCCGAGGAGACCGAGAACCGCGATGAGTTACCAGGTGCTGGCACGCAAGTGGCGCCCGCGCCGGTTCGCGGATCTGGTCGGTCAGACGCATGTCGCCCGCGCCCTGATCAACGCCCTCGATCACGACCGCCTGCACCACGCGTTCCTGTTCACCGGCACGCGCGGCGTCGGAAAGACCACGATCGCCCGCATCCTCGCCAAGAGTCTCAACTGCGAGACCGGGGTCAGCTCGCAGCCGTGTGGCGAGTGCTCGACCTGCCGTGAGGTGGATGAGGGCCGGTTCGTCGATCTCATCGAGGTCGACGCCGCCTCGCGTACCAAAGTGGATGACACCCGTGAGCTGCTCGACAATGTCCAGTACGCCCCCACGCGCGGCCGCTACAAGGTGTACCTCATCGACGAGGTGCATATGCTCTCCGGCCACAGCTTCAACGCGCTGCTCAAAACCCTCGAAGAACCGCCGCCGCACGTAAAATTCCTGCTCGCCACCACCGACCCGCAGAAGCTGCCAGTCACGGTGCTGTCGCGCTGCCTGCAGTTTCATCTCAAGCGCCTGTCGCCGGAGCTGATCGAAGGTCAGCTCGAGAAGATCCTGACTGCCGAGGGTCTGGTGTTCGATACCGGTTCGCTCACGCTGCTGGCGCAGGCCGCCGACGGCAGCATGCGCGATGCCCTGAGCCTGCTCGACCAGGCGATCGCGTTCGGCGGCGGCAAGGTGCACGAGCCCGAGGTGCGCGAGATGCTCGGCAGCATCGACGACAACCTGGTCGACCGCGCGCTGGCGGCGCTGGCCGGCAATGATGGCGCCGCGCTGCTGGCGGTGGCGGCCGACGCCCACGAGCGCAACGCCGACCCCGAGTCGCTGCTGGCGCAGCTGCTGCGCGCGCTGCACCGGATCGCGGTGCTGCAGACGGTGCCGAATGCCAGCGTCGAGCGCGCCGACGCGCTGCGCCCGCTGGCGACGCAGCTGTCGCCGGAGGATGTGCAGCTCTACTACCAGATCGGGCTCGTCGGCCAGCGCGATCTGTCGCTGGCACCGGACGCCCGCACCGGCCTGGAGATGACCCTGTTGCGGATGCTGGCGTTCCGGCCGGCCGCGTCCGGGACGGTGCCGTCGCCGCCGCGCGACCGTGAGGCCTCGGTGCGCGCGGCCACGCCGGCGCGCAGTCCGGTGCCCACAATGGCGCGCGAGCCGTCGCCGCCGACCTCGCCGGTGTCCGTCGCCCCGGCGGATCCGGCTGCGCAACCTGCGGCTGCCGCTGCCGGCCCGGCTTGGAACGCGCTCGTCGGCCAGCTCAACCTCGTCGGTCTGGTGCGCGAACTGGCGCACAACTGTGCGCTCGACTCGGTCGAGGGCCAGATCTGGCAGCTGATTCTCGACCCGGCGTGCGCGAACCTGCTCGGCAAGGAGCGCGAGATGGCCTTACAACAGGCGCTGATCGGACAGCTCGGCCACCCGGTGCAGCTGCGGATCACCGTCGGCAGCCCGCGCACCGAGACCCCGGCACGCGAGGCCGCGCGCCTGCGCGGCGAGCGGCAGCAGGCGGCGGAGACCGCGATCCTGAACGATCCGAACGTTGAGGCCCTGCAGCAGGCGTTCAATGCCCGCGTCAACCCGACCACGGTCCGGCCGAAGGGCTGAGGCGGATTTTCAGACTGGCAACATCCAGGTGCGTGACGATGAAAGGCGGATTGGGAAACATGATGAAGCAGGCGCAGATGATGCAGGAGAATCTGCGCAAGGCCCAGGAGGAGCTGGCCCGGATCGAAGTCACCGGCAGCGCCGGCGGCGGGCTGGTGTCGGTGGTCATGACCTGCCGGCATGACGTGAAGCGCGTGCAGATCGACGCCTCGCTGCTCAAGGATGACAGGGAAGTGCTGGAAGACCTGGTGGCGGCGGCGATGAACGACGCGGTGCGCAAGGCCGAGGAGGCCAGCCAGCAGAAGATGTCCGGCATCACCGCCGGCTTCAATATCCCCGGCCTTAAGCTGCCGTTCTGACCGTGGCATCACCGGCCATCGAGGCACTCAAGGAGGCGCTGCGGCGCCTGCCGGGCGTCGGGCCAAAATCGGCCCAGCGCATGGCGCTGCACCTGCTGGCGCGCGACCGCGACGGGGCGCGGGCGCTGAGCGAGGCCTTGCGCATCGCGCTCGAGCGCGTCGGTCACTGCCGGCGCTGCAATGATTTCAGCGAGCAGGAGGTGTGTACGCTGTGCGCGTCGACGCGCCGCGATCCGTCCCTGCTGTGCGTGGTCGAGTCGCCGGCCGATCTCGCGTCGATCGAGCAGTCCGGGGCCTACCAGGGGCTGTATTTCGTCCTGCTCGGGCGGCTGTCGCCGCTCGACGGCATCGGACCGGACGAGCTCGGTCTGGGGCGGCTCGAAGCACGGCTGGACGAGGGCGCGGTCAAGGAAGTAATTCTGGCCACCAACCTCACCGTCGAGGGCGAGGCCACCGCGCACTACATCGGCGAACTGGCGCGGGTGCGCGGCATCCGCGCCACCAGGATCGCCTATGGAGTGCCGGTGGGCGGCGAGCTCGAATACACCGATCGCGGTACCCTGGCGCGCGCGCTGAGCGGGCGGCGGGACGTCTGAATCTTGGAGGAAAACCAGACATGATCGAAACACCGATTCAACCGGCATTCGGCACGGACGCATTCTTCCTGCTGATGGGCGCGATCCTGGTGCTGGCGATGCATGCCGGCTTCGCGTTCCTCGAGGCCGGCACGGTGCGCAAGAAGAACCAGGTCAATGCGCTCATGAAGATCCTCACCGACTTCGGGGTCTCGACTGTGGCCTATTTCGTGGTCGGCTATGCGGTCGCCTATGGCACGCACTTCTTCACCGGTGCCCCGGCGCTTGCCGGCAGGAGCGGTTACGAGCTGATGAAGTTCTTCTTCCTGCTGACGTTCGCGGCCGCGGTGCCGGCGATCGTGTCCGGCGGCATTGCCGAGCGCGCGCGGTTCGTGCCGCAGCTGGTCGCGACCGCAGCGATCGTCGGCCTGGTGTATCCGTTCTTCGAAGGCATCGTGTGGGGCGGGCGCTTCCACGTGCAGGCGCTGATGGAGTCCGGGTTCGGTGCCCCGTTTCACGACTTCGCCGGGTCGGTGGTGGTGCACACCATGGGCGGCTGGATTGCGCTCGGGGCGGTGTTGCTGCTCGGCGC